>WNFV01005598.1_pt1 | contig 15170 bp, 12 predicted proteins | sample 5400101 | NCBI WGS metagenome assembly WNFV01 (sample SAMN13153361, study PRJNA577476) | soil metagenome | isolation source: 115 cm soil or saprolite under grassland replicate 1 | place: USA:California | collected 2016-06-15 | reverse complement strand
CAGCCAACCACCCACCATCCCCAAACCCGGATGGCTACAAACCCAACTCCTGAGCCTCCTCCACATCGACCCCACCCAACCCCGCTGGCCATAACGCGCGGCCACTCAACCCCACCTGCGAAATACGGGGCTAGAACGGGGTCGACACACGCGAAGCCGAACGCGAATGCCGAGGAGACGCCGTGCGACCCGTTGTGCTGAACGCGATTCCCGCCGATATCGCTGGGCGGGCCGGATGCGCCCGCTGGCTGGCCCGCAGCGCCGTCGCCGCCGTACTGTCCGGCGTGACACTGGCCGCGTCCGCCGCGCCGCCCTCGCTGGCCGCACCCGCCGCGGCCGCACCCGCCCCGCCGGCCGGCACCTCGGCCGCGCCCAACAGTAAGGCGGCGGACCTCGTCAACGTCTTCGTGGGCACGAAGGCCGGGCGGGCGCCCGACGACAACACATATGCCGGCGATACGTTCCCCGGCGCGGACCTGCCCTTCGGCATGCTGCAGTGGAGCCCCGACACTCCACTCCAGCCGAAGTCCGAGGGCGGGCGCGGCTACCTGCGCTACCGCGACGGCGGGTACGCCTACGAGGAGAACCGGCTGCGTGGCTTCAGTCTCACCCACCTCAGCGGCGCCGGGTGCGGCGGAGCGGCCGGCGACGTGCCGTTCCTGCCCTATGCCGGAGAGGTCGTGGGTTCCCCCGCGGCTGACGGCAGCCCGTACCTCGCCGCCTTCTCGCACGCCAACGAGTCAGCCTCGCCGGGCTATTACCGGGTGCGCACAGACTCGGGTATCACCTCCGAACTGACCGTGACCCAGCGCTCCGGGATAGGTCGGTTCAGCTACCCGGCCGGTAAGCCGGCGACGCTGCTGATCAACGTGGCGGAGTCGGCGATGGGCAGCAACGACGCGGCCGTCACCATCGACCCCGGCGCGCGGACCGTGTCCGGCTGGGTCGACAGTGGACACTTCTGCTGGGGACCCAACACGTACCGGCTGCATTTCACCGCGAGGTTCGACCAGCCGTTCGCCGGCTACGGCACCTGGCAGGACGCGGCCGTCCGGCGCGGCTCGACGTCGGCGCGGGGCGGCAACCTGACCGGCGGGCCGTTCGACGCGCAGGAGGTGAAGCCGGTGGGCGGCAGCGGGGCTTACCTGAGCTTCACACCCGGTGCCACGGTCCATGCTCGCGTCGGCATCTCGTACGTCAGCGTTCAGAACGCGGCCCGCAACCTGAGTACCGAGCAGCGCAACCGGTCCTTCGACGCGCTCAGACGAGCGGCGAGGCAGGCGTGGAACGACCGGCTGGGCCAGATAGCGGTCGTCGGCGGGACGCCCGAGCAGCGGGTCACCTTCTACACCGCGCTGTACCACGCGCTGTTGCAGCCGAACGTGTTCAGTGACGTAGACGGCCGGTACGTCGGCTTCGATCGCCAGGTCCACCGGGCCGCCAAGGGGCACGCGCAGCATGCCAACTTCTCCGGTTGGGACATCTACCGCACACAGGTCCAGCTGCTGGCCCTGCTTGCGCCGCACGAGGCCGCCGACATCGCGCAGTCGATGTACAACCAGGCCCGGCAGGCCGGCGACATCTGGGACCGCTGGTCGCAGAACAACGACTTCATGGGCGTGATGGGCGGGGATCCGTTCCACGCGATCGTGTCCACCATGTACGCCTTCGGGGCGCGGGACTTCGACGCCGGCGGCGCGCTGCGGTCGATGGTCAAGGGCGCGACCCGGGTGCAGGCACTCGATGAACGGTTCCTGGAGCGGCCCGGTCTGGAGGACTACCAGAGCATCGGGTACCACCCCGGCAACGTCTCGGACATGCTCGAAGAGACCACAGCAGACTTCGCGATCGCGCAGCTCGCCGACCGGCTCGGCGACCAGACCACGCGCCGGCGGTTCATGGCTCGCGCGCAGTTCTGGCAGAACATCTTCGACCCGGGCACCGGGTACCTGCGGGCACGCGGGCGGGACGGCCAGTGGATCGAGCCGTTCGACCCGGCCCGCCATCACGAGATGCGCTACCAGGAAGGCAACGCGGCCCAGTACACCTGGATGGTGCCGTACGACGTCGGCGGCCTCTTCGCGGCGATGGGTGGCCGCGACCGGGTGCTGCCCCGGCTGGACCGATTCTTCACCGAGCTGAACAGCGACGCCGACTCGCCCTATGCATGGATGGCCAACGAGCCCTCGTTCGAGGTGCCGTGGGAGTACGTGTGGGCCGGTGCGCCGGACAAGACGCAGGACGTGGTGCGCCGGTCTGCCGAGCTGCTGTTCCACCCGACCGTGGACGGGCTACCCGGCAACGACGACCTCGGCGCCACCTCGGCCTGGTACGTGTGGGCCGCGCTGGGCATGTACCCGCAGCTTCCCGGCCGTGCCGAACTCGTACTCGCCAGCCCGCTGTTTCCGGACGTGACCATTCGCCGGCCGGGCGGACAGGTGATCCGGATCGTGGCACCGAACGCCTCCAGCGCGACCGGTACGTGCAGGGGCTGCGCGTCGACGGGCACCCGAGTAACCGGGCCTGGCTCCCGGAACGGTTCGTCACCGCGGGCGGGCGCCTGGACTTCCGGCTCGGGCCCCGGCCGGATCGGCAGTGGGGCACGGCGACCTCTGACGCGCCACCGTCGTTCCACGAGGGCGAGGTTCCGGTGCGCGGCTTCGTCACGCCCGGCCGGGTCGTGGTCGCCCCCGGGGGCACAGCGACGGCCACGGTACGAGCCGAGCGCCTGACCGGTGCCGGGACGGTGGGCTGGATCGCCGAGCCGCCGCCCGGCATCACGGTCACGCCGACGGCCGGGACCCTCGCGGCGGGAGCGAGCCAGCCCGTGACGGTGCGGTCGACCGGCGTCACCACCGGCTTCCACCAGATCCGGATCCGGTTCGCCGGCAGCTCCGGGACGACCCAGCCGCCACTGGGCCTCGACGTGACGGTCGCCGTGCCCGGCTCCTTGCCGGCCGCCTACAACAACGCCGGCACCAGCGACGCAACGCGGCCGTGGAGGACGGAGTTCGGCTCGACCCAGCGGTATCCCGGCAGTTACGCGTTCGCCTACCCGGCCGATGAGCTGCCGAAGGCCGGGCTCTCCCCGGGTGCGCCGGTGACCGCGAACGGGATGGTCTTCCGATGGCCGGACAGCCGACCCGGCCAGCCGGACAACGCCACCGCAGGCGGGACGCTCGACCTGTCCGCGGCGCCGGCCGGGGCCACCCGGCTGGCGTTCCTCGGGGCCGCCTCGGAGGGCGACCTGGCACGCCACGGCGCCGTCGGTATCGTGCGCATCAGCTACACCGACGGCAGCACGCAGGACGCCGAGCTGGCCCTGAGCGACTGGCTACTCGGCGACGGCAGCGAGCAACCCGCGTACCGGAACACGGTCGTCGCCAGGACCCCGTACGTGAACTCGTCATTCCCGCGCTACATCCTGCGCTTGCGGCGGGCCTACCCGGCACACGTCTTCGCCACCGCGCCGATCCCACTGGACCCCGCCAAGCGGGTACGCAGCCTCACGCTGCGGGCTTCCTGGGATGGCGGCGGCGTCGGACACGTGTTCAGCTACGCGGTGTCGTGACGTCGCCTTCGGCCGCCGGGGCTCGCGCCGAGACCCGGCGGCCGGACGTCAATGCCCGGTCAGCACGACCTTGCCGAGCCCCTGGCCCCCGCCACCCGGTCAGGTCATCCGGTTTCGGCCGCGCCGATGGATTCCACATCGACGTCCAAGCGGCGGAGGCGCCAACCACCTCCTCCTGCGCGACCGCCGCCCGACGACACCCGCTCCGGCTACGGTGAGGCGGTGACCACGAACCAGGATCGGTGGGCGCGGTGGGTGTTGGAGCGCCGGGACGCGGGTGACGTTCAGGTACGGCGGCACGGGGCGGCCCTGCTGGCGGCGTACCGCGACGGGGTGCTCGATCGCGCCGCCGTCACCGACGGGGATGTGCTGCCGGATGTGGGCACCGGCAATGGGCTGATCGGCTTCGCAGCGTTGGACCGGGTCGGGCCGGAGGGTCAGGTCATCTTCAGCGACGTCTCCGCCGACCTGCTCGCTGAATGCCGGCGCCGGGCGGCCCGTGAGGGACTGCTGGACCGCTGCCGGTTCGTGCAGACCGGCGCGGACGAGCTACGCGCAATTCCGGACGGGTCGATCGACGTCGTGACGACCCGATCGGTGCTCATCTACCCGCTGGCTCCCACGTACGAGGAGGCGCTGGCGCAAGCACTCACCGGTCCGGAGCGCGACCGCTTCGAAGACCATGTGCGCGCCGTCCTCGCGGCCGGCGCACCCGGCCGCAAGACGCTCGCGACGGCATACCTGCGCGCTGTCAGACCCTGACGGCTGGCCGTCCTCAACGGCGGGCGATCAGCCGTAGCGTCGCTGCGGTCGCGTCAGGGCTCACCATCGGGTCGACGTATGCGCGGCTGTAGCGGGCGTACTTGCTCCGGTACGCCCGGTCGATCGCGTCATGGTCCGCGTCCTCGGGTTCCGCGAACCCGACGTAACGGTCGACTCCCCCGGCCCGGATGTGGCCCTCGTGGCGTTCCAGTACGTGGCGGAACCAGCCGCCATTGCGCCCCCGGTAGGACCGGACGTACAGGTCGTCGCCGACGCGGACGACCCAGATCGTGGTGTAGGGGCGCAGCGACCCGTCCGGCCGCAACGATGCGACCTGCAGTTCGTCAGCCGTGCCGATCTTCTCGAGCTCGTTCGCCGTCCAGTCACTCATCGCACCGCCACCTCCAGTGTCGGAACATCGGAAAAGCCGTCTGCTACGTGATGCTTCATCCACGCCGGTCCGGCGTGGGTGTCGACCGCGTCACCGCGGCGACGTATCCACGCAACCACTCGTCCGCGGCCCCAGGTAGCCCCCTGCTGATTGGCGGTCCCCTAACCAGGCTCTATCGCGACGCTGCACACCGCGGCCAGCACGGTGCCGGCCCGCTCCTCCAGCAGCCGGAACCCGGCGTCCCGCGCGGCCGCGAGAGCCCGCTCGGCGTGGTCGAGCGCCAGGTCGCGCTTGCCGAGGGCGTGGCACGTCGCGGCCAGGCCGAGCAGCGCCTCGGTCTCGCAGTGGCGGTTTGCGGTTTTCCGGGCCAGCCGCAACGCCCGGTCGTAGAGATCGGCGGCCGGACCCGGAGCACCGGTGCGATGGTGGACGGACGCGAGCGTGCACAGCGCTTCCGCCTCGTACCGGCGCTCGCCGAAGTCGCGGCTCAGCGCCAGGGCCTGCCCCGCGAGGTCGAGAGCGTGCGGGTAGTGACCGGCGTCCCGGCGGACGGCGGCCAGGCAGCGCAGGGCGTCGGCGATGTCGCGCTGGTTCCCCAGGTCCCGGGCCATGCACAGGGCCTCGGTGAGCGCCTCGGTCGCCTCTGGCAGGCGGCCCAGGCCGTGGTAGGCCTCGCCGAGGTTGCCCAGGGCGGCGACCGCGCCCGGACGGGATCCGACCTTGCGGAAGCCGGCCAGCGCCTCCCGGCACGCGTCCACGGCCGCCGGCAGCCGGCCGAGTTGGCTGTACATCCGGCCGAGGTTGGACAGGTGGATGGCGAGCCCGGCGACCGCGCCGGTCCGCCGGTCGATGACCAGGGCCTGTTGGATGTGGCGTGCCGCCTGCTCGGGCTGACCAAGCTGGCCGTACATGCACGCGAGGTTGCCCAGGATGATCCCCTCCCCGTCGGTCCACCCGGCCGACCGCGCCAACGCCAGTGCCCGGCGCTGATGGTCGACGGCCCGGTCGTGGCGGTCCTGCGACCAGTGATAGGTGGCCAGGCTCTGGTGGGCGGCCGCCTGCGCCCGCGTCGCGCCCTCGGCCTCGGCGGCGGTCAGCGCCGCCTGCGCGCTGGTCAGCCAGTCCGCGGTGGGTGGGCGGAGGTCGAAGTACCCGCGGAGCGCGTCGGCGAGCAGCCAGGCGACCTCGTTCGACCCGTGCTCGGCCGCGTGGCTCACCGCCGCGACGAGGTTTGGGCCGCTCCGCGTCCAGCCAGGACAGCGCCGGTGTGTCGTCGCCGAAGCCCACGCTCGCGGTGTGGACCGCCGTTGGCGGCGGGAGCCGTACCGTGTCCGGGTAGGCCAGCCGCGCGGCCTCGCCGGCACCCTGCAGGTAGTGGTCGAACAGCCGGCCGAGCGCGGCCGCGCGGTCCGGCCCACTGTCCTCCTCGACGGCCCGTTCCCTGGCATAGATCCGGAGCAGGTCGTGGAAGCTGTAGCGGTCCGGCGCGGGCGCCGTGATCAGATGCGCCCGCGCGATCACGTCCAGCATGTGCTGGGTATCCACGATGCTCCCGTCGGTCAGCGCGGCCGCCGCGGCGACGCTGACGTCCGGACCGCGCACCAGCCCCATCAACCGGAACAGCCGCCGCGCGGCGGGCGCGAGGACGGCGTAGGACTGCTCGAAAGCGACCCGGACGCCGGTCGGCTCATCGCCCTCAACCTGAAGCGCGGTCAGGCGGTTGCCCTGCCGCAGCCGTGCGAGGTAGTCCGCGAGCCGGCGGCCCGGCTGGTCGGCCAGGTTCGCGGCGGCGATCCGCAACGCCAGCGGCAGGCGTCCGCACAGGTCGGCGAGGTCGGTCGCGACCGGCCGCTCGGCGGCGAGGCGCCGGGTGCCGACAATCCGCTCCAGCAGCGCGACCGACTCGTCCGGGGTGAGGACGTCCAGGCCCAGCCGGTGCGCGCCATCGCGCGCCACCAGGCCGGTGAGGCGGTCCCGGCTGGTGACCACCACACGGCTGTCGCGCCCGCCGGGCAGGAGCGGGCGGACCTGCTCGGCAGAGCAGGCGTTGTCCAGGAGCACCAGAGTCCGCCGGCCGGCCACGTGCGACCGGTACAGGGCCGCGGCCTCGTCGAGTCCGGTGGGCACCCGGTCGGCGGGCACGCCCAGCGCCCGCAGGAACTGCGCGAGTGCCTCGTGCGGTGGTACTGGGTGACCGGTCCCCAGCCCCGCAGGTCCATGTAGAGCTGGCCGTCGGGGAAACGGTCGATGACGCGGTGGGACCAGCGCACGGCCAGCGCGGTCTTGCCGACTCCGGCGGCACCGACGATCACGGCGCCGCCGCCGCCCGGGCGGAGCAACCCGTCCAACTCGTCCAGATGCCGGTCCCGTCCGGTGAAGCCGACGACGTCGGGAGGCAACTGCGCCGGGGTCGCGCCGGCAGCCGCTGGCGCCGCGAGGCCCGGGTCGTCGCGCAGGATCGAGACCTGCAGCTCGCGCAGCACGGCACCCGGCTCGATCCCGAGGTCGTCGCGAAGCTCCGCGGCCAGCCGCCGGAAGGCTTCGAGCGCCTCGGCCGTGCGACCGCACCGGTGCAGAGCGAGCATCTGCGCGCCGACCAGGCGCTCGCGGCGCGGATGCTCGGCGACCAGCGCGGTCAGTTCACCGGCCAGCTCGACATGCCGACCGAGCTTGAGTTCGGCCTCGACCCGGTCCTCCAACGCGGTCAGCCGTTGCTCCTCCAAGCCGGCGCAAACCCGCTCGCGCAGAGTGTCGGTCGCCGCGTCGGCGAGCGCCGCACCGCGCCACAACTCCAGCGCCGAACGCAGGCAGGCGGCCCGGTCACCGGGGTCGGCCGCGGCCTCGGCGCGGGCGAGCAGGGTCCGGAAACGGTGGACGTCGACCCGATCGGGCGGTACGCGCAAGATGTAGCCCTCGTCTCTGGTGACGAGCGCGACGTCGCCCTGCCCCCCAACGCGGCGCGGATCCGGGACACCGACGTGTGGATGCCCGCCCGTGCTGTCGACGGAGGGCAGCCATCCCACAGCAGTTCGACCAGCCGGCCCACGGTCACCACGCGGTTGCCGTGCAGCAACAGCACGGCGAGCAGGCACCTGTCACGCCGGCGCGACAGGGCCACCGGAGTGCCGTCGGCGGCCTCCACCTCGACGGGGCCGAGCAGTCGGAAGTCCACGCCGCCGTCAGGGGCCCAGCCAGGTGCCCGATGCAGGATCTCCTGTCACGGCGCCGCCTCCCCCAGTGCGACAATGCCGGCGTCGCGACTATACAAGAGATCGAGCGCCCGCGTTGGACCCGAACGCTGTGGCGACAGCGGTACCAGGAACGGCGTTCGACGGTAGCCGTCTAGGTGGCAGCTGCGCGCTGCCAGCCGGCGGATGTTCGGGCCAGGTGTTGGACCTGCTGGTAGAGGTCGAGGTAGGCGCGGGCCATGACGTTCGGGGTGAATCGTCTGGCCGCTTGCTGGCGGCATCGGCGCGGGTCGATGGTGCTAGCAGCGATGATCATGTCGGCCAGCTCGTCCTCGGCGTCGGTGAGCAGCCCGGTGTCGCCGTGGTTGACCAGTTCCGGGAGGCAGCCCCGGGAGAGTCCGATGACCGGAGTACCGAGGGCGAGCGATTCGACGACGGCGGTGCCTCCGGGTTCTTCCCACCGCACCGGGAACAGCGTTGCCTTGGCGGAGGCGACGAGTTGGTCGCGGGTTTGTCCGGCGACGGTGCCGATCCACCGCACGCGCGCGCCGTCGACGTACGGGGCGACTTTTTCGCGCCAGAACCGCACGTCGGGGTTGTGGGTTGCGGCGTGGTCGCCGTCGGCGGCCGCCAGGTCGTGCGGCTGCTCGTACGGGCCGACGGGTCCGGCCAGCACGAGGTCGAAGCACATCTGGTGGGCGAGGCGGACGGCGAGGTCCTGCCCTTTGCCGGGGTTGATCCGGCCGAGCACGACCAGATGGCTGCCCTTGTCGGTCGGCGGACGACGGTCGGCGCCGTCGGCCAGGGGTGTGGCCAGGTGCACGTGGCCGAGGGCGTGCTCGCGCAGGGCCCTGGGGGCGCGGGCCAGTTGGGCGGCGGACACGCCGTTGACCCGGACCCGGTTGCCGCCGTCGAAGGTGCCGTACAGGTCGGGGTGTTTGGCGAGGTCCCAGTGCAGGGTGTGCAGCGCGGGTGGGGCGTCACAGCCGAGCGCGGCAAGGGTGGCAAGGCCGGCGGCTTCGACATGGTCGTGGATGAGGTCGATGTCGTCGCGCTGGCGCAGTGCGCGCACGACGCCGTGCAGGTGGGCCTGCACCACTCCGCATGCCTGGTTGTAGGGGCGCTGCAGGTGCCGGAACTGGCCGTCGGAAAAGACGGCGAGGCGTTCGTCGACGGGAATGCTGCTCGTGCCGACGGTGGCCAGGACGACCCGCACACCCAGCTTGCGGAGTTCGGGTACGAGGGTGGCGACGATGTTCTCGATGCCGCCGTACCCGTGTGGCGGCACGGGCAGCCACGGGCCGGCGTTCATCAATACGGTGAGCGTCATGGCCGGGTTACCGCCGGCCGGCTCGCCCGCACCACGCCGGCGATCTCTGCCAGCGGTGGCCGTTCGGCGACCGACACATCGGTCAGCGTGATTTCCCGGTCGAGGTTGGGCAGCGCGGTGTCACCCCCGCGCCGAAACTGCGTCAGCAACGCTGTCGGCGGGTGCGGTTCGGCCACGAGGCCGCGACGGTGCAGCCGCGACCAGACGGTGTAGAGGATCTGGGCCGACATGCGCCCGAGCGCCTCGGTGTTCTGATGCCGGTGCAGCCGCTCGCCGAGGTCGACCTGGGCGAGCGCGTCCAGACCGACGAGGCCGAGCAGGTCGATGAGCATGGCGATCTCGACGCCGTAGCCGGACACGAACGGGATCTGGGACAAGACGGTGCGGCGGCCGGCGTATTCACCGGCGAGGGGTTGCACGAAGCCGCCGAGCGACGGCCAGAACATGCTCAGCAGCGGCCGGGCCATGAGCTCGGTGACGCGTCCTCCGCCATCGGGCTCCATGCCTGCACTGCCGACGAACGGCCGGTGGTAGAAGCCCTTGACGAAGGCGACCGAGGAGTCGGTCAGCAGTGGGCCGATGAGACCGGTGACGAAGTGTGGGGAAAACGCGCGCAGGTCGGCGTCGACGAACGCCACCACGTCGCCGGAGGCGGCCGCCAGGCCGGCCCAGAGGGCGTCGCCCTTGCCGTCGAGCTGCGGCAGCCCACGCGTCATCTCGTCCTGGCAGACGACCGTGGCACCAGCGGCGGCCGCCACCTCGGCGGTGGCGTCGGTGGACCGCGAGTTGACCACGAGCAGCTCGTCGACCAGCGGGATGTCATCCACCAGGTAGCGGCGGATCGCCGTAACGATCACTCCCACCGTCGCCTCTTCATTACGGGCAGGGATGACGACGCTCACCGTCGTGCCCGCCTTGGCGTCAAGCAGGCGACGCGGTGGCCACTGCGCCGCGCGGCTGCTACGGTACGTGGCCCATGCCTCGACACCTGGTAACGCACTCACGTGTTCGGTGACCATGATTCCCCCGATGACCGTTTTCGCCTGGCCTCTGTTCGTTCCCCTGATCGAACGGCCTCAATCGTGGTCGGTCCTCGCGGAGTCCGGCGGGCCCGGTGGCGGCGTCCGCCAGGACAACCCGCGGCGAGTGGTTTCCGGCCGCCGCAGCGGGAAACGATAGCCGGCGCGAGCAACGGTGTGCCCATGAGCAGAAGGAGAGCGCGGATGACACTGTGCCGGGTAGGCGTCATCGGGGCGGGTAATGTCGCCCAGCGGCACGCCCGGGTGCTGGCGAGCTTCGACGATGTGCGCATCGTCGGGGTCACCGACGTCGTGGCAGGCGCGGCCGAGCGACTGGCCGCCGCACACGGCGCCGTCGCGTTCCCCGACGTGGAAGCTTTGCTGGCCGCCGGCGTCGACGCGGTGTACGTGTGCGTGCCGCCCTTCGCCCATGGCATCCCGGAAGAGGCCGTACTGGCGGCCGGGCTGCCGCTGTTCGTCGAGAAACCCATCGGCGTCGACGTCGACACCGCCCTGCACATCGCCCGGCTCGTCGAACAACGTCAGGTGATCACGGCCGTCGGACACCACTGGCGCTACCTGCACGTCGTCGAGGAGGCCCGCCGCGTCATCGCCGATCGGCCAATCCGGCTGATCACCTGCTCGTGGCTGGACAAGGTCCCGCCGGTCGCCTGGTGGCCACGCCGCGACCGCTCCGGCGGTCAGACCGTCGAGCAGGCCGCCCACGTCCTGGACCTCGCCCGCGCCCTGGCCGGCGAGGTGGCGGAGGTCTATGCGGTGGGCAACCCGACGCCGCCGAATGTCGTCGGCGCGGACGTCGACTGCGCCACCGCCGCCACCTTGTGGTTCGCCTCGGGAGCCGTGGGAGCCCTGGCCACCACCTGCGCCCTCAGTTGGAAACAGCGCGCTGGCCTGGAAATCCACGCCGACGACCTGTGGCTGGCTGTCGGCGAAGACGGCCTGAGCGTGCGCGACGGCGACACCGAGTGGCACGTCCCCGGTGACCCGGAAGCGGCCCGGGTGGCGGTCGACCGGGCATTCATCGACGCGGTCCGTGGCACCGGCGACGACGTCCGCGTTCCCTATGCCGAGGCGCTACGCACCCACCTGCTCGCGACAGCCGTCGCCCGTTCCGCGGCGACCCGCCAGGCGGTCCGCCTCCCCCCTGTCGAGCTGGCCAATGTCTGACCACATTGTGGTGGTGTCCGCCCCGCACCACGTCGTCATCCGCGCCGAGGAACCCCCAGCGGTGCGCGACGGTACCTTCCGCGTGGAGACGATGTTCAGCGGGGTGTCAGCGGGCACCGAACTCAGCTACGTCAAAGGCACCAACCCCTACCTGACGGCCGCCTGGGACGCCACCCTCGGTCTGTTCCGCGAGGGCCAGCCCGCCACGCCATATCCGGTGACCCGGCTGGGCTACATGGAGGTCGGCCGCGTCACCGAGGCCCGCACCCCAGCGGTGGAAGAAGGGGCCGTCGTCGCGATGGCCTACGGGCACCGCACCGCATACCTCGCCGATCCCCTGATCGACCGGGTCGTGCCGCTCCCGGACGACCTGGACCCCCTGCTCGGTATCTACGCCGCGCACATGGGCCCCATCTGCGCCAACGGCCTGCTACACGCCGCCGCCGACCTGTACGGCAGCGACGTGCGCGACCTCGGCGACGGTGTGCGCGGCCGACGCGTGGCCGTCGTCGGCGCCGGCGTGGTCGCGCTGCTCACCGCCCTGTTCGCCCGGCGGCACGGCGCCGCCTCCGTCGTGGTGCTCGATCCTACGCCGCAACGGCGGGCCGCCGCCGCGAGCCTGGGACTCGAAACGCTCAACCCGGACACTGACGACCCGGCCATTACCCTGAAAACGCGGTGGCGGCACGGCGTCAATGACCGTGGCGCCGACGTCGTCTTCCAATGCCGCGGGCAAGCCTTCGCGCTTCACTTGGCACTCCGGCTGCTACGCCCCCAGGGCACCCTGGTGGACCTCGCGTTCTACCAGGGCGGTGCCGACGCGGTGCGTCTCGGCGAGGAGTTCCACCACAACGGCCTCACCCTGCGCTGCGCCCAAATCGGCCGCGTCCCCCGCGGCCTTGCGTCAACCTGGGACCGCGAACGGCTCTCCGCCGAAACCATCGCCCTGCTCCACGCCGACGGCGATGCCATAACCAAGCACCTCATCTCGACCGTCGTGCCCTTCCACCAGGCCCCAACACTGCTTACCGACCTCGCCCTGCGACGCCGCCACGAACTGCAAGCCGTCCTCACCTGCTGAACCGGACGGGTACCGACTCGGTCGGTCAATTACTCGATGGCGTCGTTGGCGGCCGGCGACGTGGGGCCGTCGAGTCGTTCGAGCACGCGGTCCAGGACAGTGACGAAGGTGGTCAGGTCCCCAGGGGCAACGCCGTCGAAGAGGCGGGCGGCGGCCTGCCGATATCCGGCGTGCCAGGCGGCCGCGACAGCGCCGCCGGGCTCGGTGAGGGCGACCAGGGTGGCCCGCCGGTCGGTGGGATGCGGGCCGCGGACCACGAACCCGGCCGCCTGCAAGGCGTCCAGGAGTCCGGTGACGTTGCGCGGCGTGCAGCGTAGCGCCTGGCTGAGTTCCCGTTGGGTGACCGGGCCATGGTGGTGCAGGTGCCAGAGCACCTCTGCGCGGGCCGTGGTCAGGCCCCGCCGGGCCAGCTCGTGGCTCATCCGGTCGCCGAGCCGGCCGGCCAGCTCGAACAGCCGCTCGAACGCACCCTCAAGGTCCGCGGGCTCCTGCGGAGCTTCTTCATTGTGTATCTGCTTCACTATGTGTATCCTCCTGGTTCATGGTAGTCACACGGGGACATGACGCGGCGGGCGAAACGGGGCGGCGCGTGGTCGACGGTGCGGGCCGGATCGTCGTGTCCGGGCTGACCAAACGCTTCGGTGCTGTCACTGCCGTCGACGACCTGAGCTTCACCGTCGAGCCGGGGTCGATCACCGGGTTTCTCGGCCCGAACGGCGCCGGCAAGACCACCACACTGCGGATGCTGCTCGGGCTGGTCACCCCGGATGCGGGCAGCGCCACCATCGGCGGCCGACGCTACCGCGAACTGCCCAGGCCGTACGACGAGGTGGGCGCCGCCCTGGAAGCCACCGGGTTCCATCCCGCGCGCAGTGGCCGAAACCACCTGCGCGTCTACTGCACCGTCAACGGCTACCCCAGCCGCCGCGCCGACGAGGTCCTCGACCTCGTCGGGCTGTCCAACGCCGGACGCCGAGCGGTCGGTGGCTACTCGTTGGGGATGCGCCAGCGCCTGGCGCTGGCGGCGGCGCTGCTCGGCGACCCGCGGGTACTGGTGCTCGACGAACCGGCCAACGGCCTCGATCCGGAGGGCATCGCCTGGCTGCGCCGGCTCCTGCGCGACCGGGCCGCCCAGGGCAGGACCGTGCTGGTCTCCAGCCACCTGCTGGCCGAGGCGCAACAGCTCGTCGACCATGTGGTGATCATCCACCGAGGTCGGTGTGTCCGGCAGGGCAGCCTCGCGGACCTCGCCGCCGGGCAGGGGCCGGTGGTGCGGGTCCGCACGCCCCAGGTTGATCGACTGTCCGCCGCGCTGGCCAACGCCGCGGTCCCGCCGGACCGCATCGAGCGGACCGGCCCGGACCAACTACGGATCACCGGCCTGGGCGCCGAGCCGGTCGGTCGTCTCGCCTTCCGCGAGCGCATCGAGGTGCTGTGGCTCGCCGCCGACGCCAGTGACCTGGAGCAGGTGTTCTTCGCCCTCACCACCGGCAGCGACCAGCCAGCCGGCGCCCTGCAGAAGGTGGCCTGACGATGCGACGACCGATCGCCGGCGAGTTCGCCAAGCTGTTCACCACCCGGCTATGGCTGTGGCTGCTGCTGGCCTCGATGGCGCTGACCGCCCTGTACGCCAGCCTGGCCATCGCCTTCGACAGCGACCCGGACAACTTCGCACCGTCGCTCGGCAGCCCGGCCGGGCAGCGGCTGCTGTTCGCCGTGGCAGGCGGAGCGGCGAAGTCCCTGGTGGCCGTTCTCGCCGCGATCGGGCTGACCGGCGAGTTCCGGCACAAGACCGTCACCGCCACGTTCCTGGCCACTCCGCACCGGGGCCGGGTGGTGGCCGCCAAGCTCGTCACCTACGCCCTCGTCGGCGCGGGGTACGGGCTGGTCTGTCTCGGCGTGGTCGCCGCCATCGCGCTGCCGTTGCTGTCCGCCAAGGGCATCCACGTGACGATGATCGGCAACGGCGTTCCCGCCACCGGCGCCGGCGTCATCGCTGCGGTCGCCGTCTTCGCGGTGCTCGGCGTCGGCCTTGGCGCACTGCTGCGCGACCAGGTCGCCACCGTGGTGGCTCTACTCGTCTACCTGTTCGTGGCCGAGCCGATCGTCACCCGGATCCCGGCGCTGGCCGACTGGACGATGTACCTGCCGGGCCCAGCGGGCAGCGCCCTCACCCAGATCACCCTGGATAACCAGGCATTCCTCGACCCCTGGCAGGGCGGCCTGGTCCTCGCGGCGTACGGCGTCGCGTTCGCGGTCGCCGGCACCCTGCTCGCCGTCCGCCGCGACGTCACTTGATGCTCGTCGCCCGCGGCAATGGATGTAGGTCGGCCAGGCCACTGGCCGGTTGAGACCGGCCGGTGGTTGGCGGGTACTGCGCCGCACCTGACCCTCGGACTTCCCTTCTGTACGTTGTGATCGACGACGTGATCGCTACCGGCTCCCGCTGACAAGTGCCTCGACCGCAACCGGGAACCGCGTTTCGAAGTCCAAGAGTTTAGCGCCGGGTAGCCCGGGGGAATTTCACCCCCGGGCCCCCGCGGATCCGGACGTGAACCTCTCGGTTCATCCGGCTCCTGCCGTCCAGTTGTCAGACCGTGTACCGCAACGACCAATGCGCAAACAGGTCAGGCGCCCGTC
>WNFV01022841.1_pt1 | contig 15172 bp, 8 predicted proteins | sample 5400101 | NCBI WGS metagenome assembly WNFV01 (sample SAMN13153361, study PRJNA577476) | soil metagenome | isolation source: 115 cm soil or saprolite under grassland replicate 1 | place: USA:California | collected 2016-06-15 | reverse complement strand
ATTGCGCTCGACTACCGAGACTCCCCGCGCCGCGGCTTCGATGATTCTCACGCTGGGCCGAATGTGTGTTTGGAGCAACTCGTCGCCGAAGATCCGCTGTAGTTCGAGTTTGAAATCCCGGTCGAACCGCCGGTGTTTGTCATAGTTGTTCAGAGCCACCCTGATTGATGGCATCGGCTTGATAAGCCGGTTGCAGTTCTCCAACATCCAGTCGATCACGGCGATCATGTCCTTCAGTCCATACATCCCGCAGGAGACGATGAGGACGACCTGATTGGCCGCCTCGACCGCGATCTGAGTCGAGCGGCACAACCCGGCCGGCGTGTCGATGAAGATGTAGTCGTAGCGCGCCAACGCCGGGCCGATCTGCCTTCTCAGCAAATCCGGAAGGAGTGGCAACCGATCAACCGCCTCGTGCAACTCTTTCTGGAACCTGTTGTGAATGAGGTCAATGTTGGGACGAACCTTGATGATGTATTCGTTGATGCTCGCCTTGGGAACGACGAGCAGGCGGTCGGCCGTTTTCGGAGTATCGATCTGGTTGTGGAGCAACCCTTGACCGAGATTGCCCTGAGGGTCGAGGTCTACGCACAACACCCGTTTGTCATGATAGAGATCGAAACAGACGGCCAGGTTTTGCGCGATGGTGGTTTTACCAGTGCCGCCCTTCTGGTTGACAAAGGCGAGGACCTTGGAAGTCTCTTTCTTCAACGGGGTGAAAGACGCTTTCTGTTGGAGTCGCTCAGCTCCAACCGGGGCGCATATCTGTTCTTGCATGACTTCGGCTCCTTATACTGTCGCCGCAGGGTAACCTTGGGAATTGCTTTGGACTGGATGACGAAGGGGAAAGGGAGGGCGAAAGTATAGACTCCGCCGACGATTTCAACAAGAGCAATCCGCGGCGGCGGCTCTTGCGGCCCGCGCGCTTGATTGGCTACTATCGTGTTGTCATGCTAAGCGATAACCGAACAATGAGAGACGCTAAAGAAATGGCGTATCTCTACGACCTGTACGTCGTGCCCACCTGGCGCGAAGCCTTCGATCAGATAGTCGACGACGAGGTTGAACTGCCGAAGGAAGGGAAGTTCCTGGACGCCGGCTGCGGCGTAGGGGGCTACGCGATTGACCTGGCGATCAGGGGAGGCGCGAAGACGGAAGTCGTCGGCGTCGATCCGAGTCCCGAAAAGCTGTCTCTGGCGCGCGTCAAAGCCGAAGTGAAAAAACTCGACCGCGTGGAATTTCGCCAGGGCCAGATGCGCTCGCTCGAATTCCCCGACGAGGAGTTCGATTTTGTGCTCGGCGACGCGTCTATGGCGCCGCCTTCGGAAATCGGCCCCGCGCTCGCGGAACTCGGACGGGTGGCGAAAAAAGGGGCGAAGGTCGTGTTGAAGCTGACGACCCGCGGCAGCTTCGACGAGTTCTTTTCGATCTACTGGGAATCTTTATACAACCTTGGATTACTCGATTACACGCCGCAGCTCGAAGGCCTGATCACCGAACGGTTGACGGTGAGCGACGCCGAACAACTCGCGCTCGACGCCGGCCTGGAAAACGTCCGCAGCGTGACGAGAAAAGAGCGGTTCGATTACAAAGACGGAAAAGAGTTCTTCGAATCGCCGCTGATCGAAGCGTTCTTCCTCAACGACTGGCTGGCGATCCTTCCGGATGAGGAGACTCGCCGGAGGGTTCGACAGCAGTTGACGGAGATCATCGACGAGGAACGCCACGAGATGGATTTCGACGTTTCGATCAAGGCGACCATAATTATCGGGCAGAAATAAGCGCCCATTATGAATCAAACCATCAATTCACCCGCGAAACCGCCCGTGACTCCCAAAGACGCGGCGGCGATGATCCTGCTGCGCGACCCTGACGACCCGAAGGTCTTCTGGGTGAAGCGCGGGAAGACGCTTGCCTTCATGGCCAATTACCACGCGTTCCCCGGAGGGCAGCGCGACGCCGACGACGCCGAAGTCCCGATTCTCAACGCCGAAAACGTTCCGGACGCCGCGATGCGCGTCACTGCCCTCCGAGAGATTTTCGAGGAGACAGGAGTGCTGATAGCTCGCGGAGTCGAGAGTCTTTCGGCGGAGAGACGCGCCTCGATGCGTGATGAACTACACGCGGGGCAGGCTTCGTTCAAGGAATTGCTCGAACGCGAAGGTCTGGCGCTCGACGCGAGCCTGCTGATCGAGGCTCCACGCTGGGTCACTCCGGAGACTTCTCCGCGGCGCTATAACACGCGGTTCTTCGCGGCGTGGCTGCCCGAGGGGCAGGAGACCGAGGTCATTCCGGGAGAGCTTGAGGCTGGCGAATGGCTGCGTCCGAAGGAGGCGTTGCGAAAATGGATCGACGGCGATTGCTTGATCGTCACGCCGATCTTCTCCGCGATCCAGGCGCTGGCCGAAGGCGTCGAGGACTTCGCCGAGCGAATGCTAAGCGTCTCGCAGGAGGAGCGCAATCATTTGGAACGTCGAGTCCAGTTCCGCTACGGCGTATTCCTCTGCCCGCTGCGCGCGCCCACGCTTCCGCCCGCGACTCACACCAACTGTTACCTGGTCGGCGGCGACGAGATGGTCGTGATCGATCCCGGCTCGCCTTACCAGGATCAACAGGCCGCGCTCGACTACGTGGTCGCCAGATTCATTGAGCAGGGAAGGCGATTCCGCGAGATCTTTATCACCCACTTGCATCCCGACCACATCGGCGGGGTTACTCATCTGGCCGAAAAATTCAGCCTGCCGGTCGCGGCGCACCGGCTGACCGCCGAAGCCGTCGGCGGCGAAGTCCGCGTCGACCGCTTCGTCGAAGACGGCGAAGTGATCGAACTCTCCGAAGCTTCGACCGGATTGACCTGGCGGTTGCGGGCGATGTGGACGCCGGGCCACGCGCGCGGTCATCTCAGTTTTTACGAGGAACGCACGGGAAGCCTGCTCACAGGAGATTGCGTCGTCGGCTTCGGCACGGTCGTCATCGCGCCCCCCGAGGGCAATATGAACGATTACCTCGCTTCATTGCGGCGATACCTAGCGCTGCCGCGATTGACCGCGCTGATGCCGGGCCACGGGCCTGTGATAGCCGATGCGCGGGGCCGCATCGAAGAATACATCGCCCACCGCCACGACCGCGAAAAGCAGATCATCAGCGCAATGCAAGCCGGCGCGAGCGCGATCCCGCAGATAGTCAAAGCCGTCTACACCGACGTGCCCGAAGACATGCATCAACTGGCCGAACTGTCCGTGCTGGCGCACCTGGAAAAATTGGAGGGCGAAGGGCGCGTGACACGGGCGGCGAATGGCTTCAGATTAATTTGAAACACAAACAGGCGGCATGGAGTTCAACCTTCAGGCCGCCGGACTTCGACGATCAGCCTTTGCGATCAGCCTGGCGGCCTGAAGGCCGAACCCCATGTTCTTTTTCCGAGGGAATATTATGAGATCGAAGAGCAGTCACAAAAATTGCTGTGTGTCGGTGTCGCTATGCGCGCTGATGGCGATCAGCGGATACGCGGCGCAGGCTCCAGGACAAGCCCGAACCGCCGTTGAAATCGATCGAGAGCCGCAGCAGGTCGAAGCGCGTGTGAAGACCGATCAGGATATTTTTGATTTTCATAGCGGCTTCTGGATGAACCTGCATCATTTTCTCTATCAGCAGGCGCTGGCGCAAAAGGCTGGTCGCGAGGGGCGCCCCATCAGAGGCGCAGGCGAGGTTGTAAGCGTCGAGGCTCTCAATGACGAAGAGAAGAGTGTCTGGGCGGCCGTCCTGGAGAGCTATCAGAAGAATTGGGTAAATCGCGATCTGGCGTTTGATGGCGACTTGATCAACATCAACTATCGCCTGGCCGAATTGGAAAATCAAACTACGCTCAAACAGTCTGGCTTGCCGGATGAATTGATCGTCGCGCTCGATCGGGCCGCGCCTCTGTACCGGACGCATTGGTGGAAAGAGCACGACAGGATCAATCGCTCCTGGATCGGAGCGGTCGCGTCGTTAATTCGAAAGCATGGCCGCATTTTGAGCGAACAATTCGCCACGACTTACCGCGAGCCGTGGGCGAAAGGTCCGATCCGCGCCGAAGTGGCGATCTATGCGAATTGGGCAGGCGCTTACACGACGACCGATCCCACGCTGATTACGATTTCCAGCGCGGACGCCAGGCAGCAGGGCACGGCGGCGTTGGAGGCCATGTTTCACGAAGCGAGCCACGCGATGATTGACGCAGTGAGGAAAGGGATCGAAAAAGAGTGCGCGGCTCAGAGCAAACAGGCTCCGCGTGGACTCTGGCATGCCGTGCTGTTTCATACGACCGGTGAGATCGTTAAACGCGCCTTGTTCAAAGACGGCCAGAAAGATTACGAGCCGTATGCTTACAAGCAGGGAGTGTTTCGCGAGTATCGGCAGTTGATGGAGAAGCATTGGCAGCCTTACCTCGACGGCAAGAGCGATTTCGCGGAGGCCATAAAGCGAATGGTGGCGGGCTTGTGATGTCGCGCCCTTGAGCTTCGCTATCGCCCAACGTAGAATACGCGCCTTCTGTTCACACCTGATTTTTGCTCGACAAGAAGGGAGACGTTTATGGCTACGTGGTCGCGGGTTCGCGCGCTATTTGTCTGTCTGATCATCGCCGCCGCTTTCTTATCGGCGGGCGCTCCGGGAAGTTCAAACGCGCAGTCGCAATACCAGCCGACCTCGGAGAACCTGGAAGCGCGCAAGTGGTTTCAGGACGCCAAGTTCGGATTGTTCGTCCACTGGGGCGTCTACAGCGTGCTGGGCGACGGCGAGTGGGTGATGAACAACAGGAAGATGCCGATCAGCGAATACGAGAATCTCCCGGCGCAGTTCAACCCGACCGAATTCGACCCGGCGGAATGGGTGGCGCTGGCCAAGGCCGCCGGCATGAAATACATCACGATCACCAGCAAGCATCACGACGGCTTCGCGATGTTCGATTCGAAGATCAGCGACTGGGACATAGTCGACCGCACGCCATACAAAAAAGACGTGTTGAAGATGCTCGCCGACGAATGCCATGAGCAGGGAATCAAGCTCTTCTTTTATTATTCGCAGCTCGATTGGCATCATCCCGACTATTTCCCGCGCGGGCGAACCGGAACGACCGCAGGCCGACCCGAGAGCGGCGAGTGGTTCAAATACATCGATTATATGGACGGGCAGTTGAAAGAGCTGCTGACCAATTACGGCCCGATCGGCGGCGTCTGGTTCGACGGGATGTGGGACAGGCCGAAGGCCGAATGGCGATTCGAACAGACGTACAAGTTGATTCATTCATTGCAGCCCTCCGCGCTGGTCGGATCGAATCATCATCTGAAGCCCTTCCCCGGCGAAGATTTTCAGATGTTCGAGAAGGACCTGCCCGGACAGAAGACCGCCGGCTTCAACGCGGAGTCGGAGGTCGGCGACCTGCCCCTCGAAACCTGCGAGACGATCAACGGCGCGTGGGGCTACAACGCGCCAATTTCCTGCTCAACATCGGCCCGATGCCGAACGGTAAAATCCAGCCCGAATTCGCGGACCGGTTGAAGCAGGTCGGCGCGTGGCTCGAAAAGAACGGCGAAACGATATACGGCACGCGCGGCGGCCCCCTCACTCCGCGCCCGTGGGGCGTGACGACGCGCAAAGGGAACAGGGTCTATCTTCACATTCTGAACTGGCCGGACCCGGTGCTGGCGATGCCCAAGATGCCGAAGAAGGTCAAATCGGCCACGTTTTTCAAGGACGGCTCCAAGGTCGAATTCCTGGAGCACGACAAATACGGACTCTTCATCAGGAACCCGCAAGGATTTGCGGACGAGAACGACACGATCGTCGTTCTCGAATTGGCTGATAAATAATACGACCTGCGCCTCCGGGTCAGTACCGTGAGCGGTAGCGAGCGAGGCTCCATCAATAAGTCCTTTTCGAAAGACTCGCTCGCTACCGCTCACGGTACTGATTCGGAGGTTGTCCGCACAGGTCGAAATAATACGGAGGTGTTGAATGGGTAGAGGCGATCAACGCTCGAAACGGGGAAAGATATCGCGGGGAACTTCAGGCAAGACCAGGCCGAACCCCAAACAAAAGAACCGCGCCAAAGCCGCGAAGAGAAGGGCTAGGGCCGCCGCGTAAGGGTGAATGGGCCAGAGATTTCGCAAAGTCATCGTTGCGGTCTTTCACTTGATAATGATCAAGTAATCTTGGAGATGCGGAGCCTTTGGAGTGCGGCGGTTCGGCGCCGCTTTGGTAGTCCTTCCCGTCTCTCACACAGTGATTAGGGCTGACCCGCAATGGGTCTTTGTTCTGTCAATTCTCAACTTGTGGATAGACTACCAAAGCGGCGCCGAACCGCCGCACTCCAAAGGCTCCGCCGATCTGAGAGACTATGCAATAGCCCTGAGTCAGGGATACTGCCCTACTCCGGAGCGCCATATCCACCGCCGCCCGGCGTTTCAATGACAAACACATCACCTGCCCTCATATCAATTTCATCCGCGTAGGATAGTTCAATACGTTCGCCACTCTCCGGATAGCCCGCTCGCTCCACCCAATTGCGACCCAATCCGCCCGGATCTCCGCCTGCCATACCGTAGGGCGGCACACGACGATGTCCTGACAGAATGGCCGCCTTCATCGGCTCGAGGAACCGGATGCGCCGTGTCGCGCCATTGCCGCCGCTCCACTTTCCACGTCCCCCGCTGCCTTTGCGGATGGAGTGCTCCTCGACCAGCGCCGGGAAGCGCCACTCTAACACCTCGGGATCGGTGAGGCGCGAGTTGGTCATATGAACCTGCACCGTGTCGCAGCCGTCGAAGCCCGGCCCAGCGCCAGTTCCACCAGAGATCGTCTCGTAGTACTGATATTGCGCGTTGCCGAACGTGAAATTGCTCATGGTGCCGCACGAGGCGGCCATTACGCCCAGCGCGCCGTAGAGAGTGTCGGTGATGCACTGCGACGTTTCCACGTTGCCGGCCACGGTCGCGGCGGGCGGTCGCGGATTCAGCATGCAGCCCTCGGGGATGATGATATGGAGCGGTTTCAGGCACCCAGCGTTGAGCGGTATGTCGGCGTCGACCAGCGTGCGGAAGACGTATAGCGCGGCCGCGTACACGACGGCGGTCGGCGCGTTGAAATTGTTGTCGAGCTGGGCTGAGGTCCCGGTGAAATCGATCGTGGCGTTGCGCCGGTCCGCGCCGGTCTTGATCTTCAGGCGGATAACCGCGCCGTTGTCCATCTCATAGCCGAATTCGCCGTCCTTCAGCGCGCCCAGGACGCGGCGCACTGACTCTTCCGCGTTGTCCTGAACGTGGCGCATGTAAGCCCTCACTACGTCCAGGCCGTAATGCGCGACCATCTTGCGCAATTCCTGCGCGCCCTTTTCGTTCGCGGCGACCTGGGCTCTGAGGTCCGCCATGTTCTGGTCGATATTGCGCGCCGGGCGCCGGGCCTCCGCGAGGATACGCCGCATCCGATCTTCCATCAGGCGTCCGCCCTCGACCAGTTTCAGGTTGTCGATCAGCACGCCCTCGTCTTCCACCGTGCGGGAGAAAGGCGGCATGGAGCCAGGAGTGACGCCGCCGATGTCGGCGTGGTGGCCGCGCGAGCCTACATAGAAAAGTATCTCCTCCCCCTGATCGTCGAACACGGGCGTGATCACCGTGACGTCAGGCAAATGCGTGCCGCCGTTGTACGGGTCGTTCAACACGTAAACGTCGCCCGACTTGATGCGGCCCGCGTTCCTGCGGATCACCGTCTTGATGCTCTCTCCCATCGATCCCAGGTGCACGGGCATGTGCGGCGCGTTGGCGATGAGATTACCTTCGACGTCAAAGAGGGCGCAGGAGAAATCGAGTCGCTCCTTTATGTTGACCGAGTAAGCGGTGTTAGCCAGACTCAATCCCATCTGCTCGGCGATTGACATGAAAAGGTTGTTGAAGACCTCCAGCATCACCGGATCGACCGCTGCGCCTACCGCGACCCTGTTTTCGCGCGGCGCGACGCGCCTCAGCAAGAGATGATTGAGCGGCGTTACCTCGGCGCGCCAGCCGGGCTCGATGACGGTGGTGGCGTTCCTCTCGGCGATAATCGTGGGGCCGTCGATCTGTTGGCCGACGGCGAGCGCCTCGCGCAAAAAGACCGGCGCAGCGCGCGTCCCTCCCATTATCACGTATTCGACCGCGACGGCTGGCGGGCGCGCATCTTTCGCCTCTTTATCGGGCGCCTCTTTATCGGGCGCCTCTTTATCGGGCGCCTCTTTATCGGGGGGCGTTTCGGCGAAGGCGTCCGACTTGCCGATGGCTTCGACAGAGATCGCTTCGATGATGATCTCCCGGCTTGGCATCAAGAAGCTGAAGCGCCGCTTGTAAGCCGCCTCGAAATCCCGTCGCATGTCGGCGATCTTGCCGAACGGCGTGATGAGCGCCGTGTCCGTTCCTTCGTAGCGCAGATGAGCGCGCTCGCGTAGTTCGACGCGCTCTGGCGGCGCGCCCTGGCTCAGAACTTCTCGCGTGGCGGCTCGCGTGAGCGCGGCCATCTCCGCGCGAATTCGGTGAAGCGTCGATTCCTCCATCCGCGTCTCTACCGCCTTCTCTCGCATCACCGTGACGTCGGCCAGCCCCATGCCGTAGGCCGACAACACGCCCGCGAACGGATGGATATAAACGCTGGTCATCCCCAGTTCGTCGGCCACCAGGCAGGCATGCTGTCCGCCCGCGCCGCCGAAGCAGGCCAGCGTGTATTGGGTCACGTCGTGGCCGCGCTGCACGGAGATGCGCTTGATGGCGTTGGCCATGTTGGCGACGGCGACCCGAATGAAGCCCTCGGCCACTTCCTCCGGCGTTGGCGGCTTTTGCTTTTTACCGGTCGCGGCCTCGATCTCGGCGGCAAGCTGAGCGAACTTCTCGCGTACTACCTCGACGTCAAGAGATTGGTCTCCATTCGGCCCGAACACTTTTGGGAAATATTCGGGCTGAATCTTACCCAGCATGACGTTGCAGTCGGTGACCGTCAGCGGCCCGCCGCGTCGGTAACAGGCGGGGCCGGGATCGGCGCCGGCCGAATCCGGGCCGACGCGATAGCGTTGGCCGTCGAAATGCAGGATCGAACCGCCGCCGGCCGCGATGGTGTGGATAGACAACATTGGGGCGCGCATGCGCACGCCGGCCACCTGCGTCTCGAACTCGCGCTCGAGTTCGCCGGCGTAATGTGAGACATCGGTGGACGTGCCGCCCATGTCGAAGCCGATTACCTTCGTGAATCCGGCCATCTCCGACACCCGCGCCATGCCTACGATGCCGCCCGCCGGGCCGGACAGGATGGAGTCCTTGCCCTGGAAGCGACGCGCGTCAGCAAGCCCGCCGTTCGACTGCATGAACATCAGGCGCGAGCCGGGCATTTCGCCGGCGACCTGATCGACATAGCGCAGGAGAATCGGCGACAGGTAGGCGTCGACCACCGTAGTGTCGCCGCGCGACACGAACTTCATCAGAGGGCTGACCTGATGGGAGACCGACACCTGCGTGAATCCGGTCTCGATCGCCATCTCGGCGACGCGCCGCTCGTGTTCCGGAAAGCGATAGCCGTGCATAAAGACGATGGCGACGCTGCGGAAGCCCTCGGCGTATACGGCTTCAAGATCCGCCTGCGCGCTTCGCTCGTCGAGCGGGGTCACGACCTCGCCATGCGCGCCGATGCGCTCGGTCACTTCGACTACTTTTTTATACAGCAGCTCGGGCAGGCGAACTTCGCGGTCGAAAATGCGAGGGCGGTTCTGATAGGCGATTCGCAGCGCGTCGCCGAAGCCTTTCGTGATGAAGAGCGCCGTCGGCTCGCCCTTACGCTCTAGCAAAGCGTTGGTGGCGACCGTGGTTCCCATTTTCACAGCTTCTATGAGCTCGACCGGAATGGGCGCGCCGTCCTCGACGCCGAGCAGCCGGCGGACGCCTGCTACCGCCGCGTCGCGGTATTGTTCGGGGTACTCCGACAGCAGCTTGTGAGTGACGATCGAGCCGTCGGGGCGCTTCGCGACGATGTCGGTGAAGGTGCCGCCGCGGTCGATCCAGAATTGCCAACCGGGTGATGTTTCCATTTCGACTTTCTTCTATACCACATCGTGTCCATGAATGTTACGCTCGATCTGCGTCCATCGACAAACGGCGCCGGAAACCGCTGAATCACAGCGTTTTGTGATGAGAGAGAGGCGCCGCCATATATTGGCATAAGATATGCACAACCGATTGTCGACGAACGATTTTAGTTATGCTGAAAAGCAGGTTGAACAGTTTAGGAGAGAATCGCTCTTTCAAGGAGAAAATTATGTCAACATCAAGAGTTACGCGAATCATTTGGGCTTTCTTGTTGCTGATGAGCGTCGGCCAAGCAGCCTTTGCTCAAGGGGCTAGACGCTGGATCTTACTCGGAGAGACGACGGTGGACGGCCAGAGGGATCGTGACACAATCGTGATAGGCCGGTCCGAAGGCACATTTCGCAGCATTCAGCTTCGCGTCTTTGGCGCCCCGGTCGAGTTCCAGCGCGTGGTAGTTCGTTTCGCGAACGGCGCAAGTGAAGAGGTCGAGTTTCGCAATTACATTCCCGCCGGCGGCCAGACCCGCGCCATCGACCTGCGCGGTAACGACCGGGTGATCAACAGCGTCGAATTCCTCTACAGTAAGGCGAGATGGCGCCACGGCGCGCGACCGAGAGTGGCGCTCTACGGAGACAAATTCAATCCGAGGCCCGGCCCCTGGGTCCTGCTCGGACAGACGACGGTGGACGGCTTCAAGGATCGTGACAGAATCGTGATAGGCCGGTCTGAAGGGAGGTTTCAAAGCATTCAGCTTCGCGTCACGGGCGCCCCGGTCGAATTCCAGCGCGTGGTGGTTCATTACGGAAACGGGACCAGTGAAGAGGTCGAGTTCCGCGACTACATCCCCGCCGGCGGCCAGACGCGGCCCATCGACCTGCGCGGCGATGAACGGGTGATCAGTAGCGTCGAATTCCTCTACAGCAAAGCCAGATGGCGGCAGGGCGCGCGACCGAGAGTGGCGCTCTACGCACGCTGAAGTCACACTCCATCTACAGCGCGTCCTCGCGCTGTAGATGGAGCTCTCGGTTTCAGATTTCGCGCCTGACGCCTCTCATCGCTTAAAGCAGTTATCAAGTTATCAATTGGATGTACGGGATTGCCGGGGAGTGGCGGGGCGCGTAATTGCGGATAAAACCTAAAAAGATCTGCGTCAATCCGCTCTATCCGCGTCAACCGCGTTCTATGAACCCGTACATCCATTTGATAACTGCTCTAACTCTCATGCATGGCCCGATGTGCGACCGGTCAGGGCGGCGATCACCGTCGTCAGCTCTGCTTCGTCAACAGGCTTGGGAACATGCATATGAAAGCCCGCCTGCAAAGCCCGCAGCCGATCTTCAGTGCGGGCGTAGGCCGTGAGAGCGACGGCCCGGATGTGGCTCACTCGCACGTCCGCGTGAGCCCTCACGCGTCGAATCAATTCGTAGCCATCCGCGTCCGGCATCCCGATATCGCTGATCAGCACGTCGAACGGCGTTCGAGCCGTCCTGTCTTCAAGCCGTGATTCGAGCGCGGCGAGCGCAGCGGCGGCTGAATCCACGCCGGTGACCAGCGCCCCGTGTTGTTCAAGCGTGAGAGTAATCAGTTCGAGCGCGCCGGCCTCATCCTCTACCACCAGCGTGCGTACGCCACTAAGCGTTGTGGGGCGCGGACCGCGGGGCGCCGGCCGAGCAACGACCGTTTCCCATTCTCCGCGACTCTCCGCATCCACGTCTCCTTTGACGGCGCGAACCGGCAGGCTGACGGTGAAGGTCGCTCCCCGGCCTTCGCCCGGGCTCTCGACTATCACACTGCCACCGTGAAGTTCGGCCAAATGCTTGACCAGCGCGAGGCCCAGCCCCAACCCTCCGAAACGCCGCGAGACAGAAGAGTCGCCCTGTTTGAACCGGTCGAAGACGTAAGGCAGCAGGTCAGGGCTGATGCCCTGTCCGGTATCTCGCACGATTATCTGCACGCCGGGGCCGCCGCGCCGGAGTTCGACCCATACCCGCCCCCCGTCGGGCGTGAACTTGATGGCGTTCGACACTAGATTCCAGACGACCTGCTGCAATCGGTCGGGGTCGCCGGTGATCTGACAAGACGTTTGGCCGGCTTCAAGGCTAAAGTCCGGGACGATGACGATGCCTTTGCTGTCGGCCGCCGGGCGCACGGCGTCGAGCGCCGACGAAATCACCCCCACGAGTTCGACCGGCCGGGTCTCCAGCTTCATCTTGCCGCTGATGATGCGGGCCGTGTCGAGCAGGTCTTCGATCAGTCGCAGTTGCGCTTTACCGCTGCTCTCGACGGTCTCAGTCACCCGCGCGATTTGCGGGTCGTCGCCTCGCCGCGAGCGCAGCAAACGGTTCCAGCCGAGGATCGCGTTGAGCGGCGAACGCAATTCGTGCGAAACCATGGCGAGGAATTCATCCTTCGCGCGCGTGGCCTGCTCGGCCATCCGGCGCGCCTCCTGCTCCTGATTGTAAAGCCGCTGATTTTCGAGCGCGACCGAGGCCACCTGCGCAAGTTGCCACAGCAACGCTTCGTCGGCTTCAGTGAACTCACCGGCGGCGCCGCCGACCCATTTGTCGGAAAGTTGCACGACGCCTATGCACTCGCCGCCGCCGTCCAGAAGCGGCGCGGCCATCCAGCCGCGCAGCGGAGGGTGTTTGCCGGTTTGGGCGCTGAAACCGCGCCACGCCGGATTCGATTCCAACTCGGCCTGTGTCATCCGCATCGTCCGTTTCTCGCGGGCGACCAGACTGTAAATGCGCTCGCCGGTCACTTGCGCGTCGTAATCGCCCCACGCCGCGTATTCGCCGGACAAAGACGGCGCCGTCCGCGACCGCTCCAAATCGCCGTCGTGAACCAGGTTGACGACGGCCATCCGCGCGCCGGTCAACTCCCGCGCCTTCTCGTTGATCAGGCGGACGACTTCTTCAATCGATGTCGCCGCGTTAATGGCGACCGAGGCGGCGTTGAGTCGCTGCAAATTCCGCCCGTGCCGTCGCTCTTCTTCGAGCAATCGCTCGCGCTCGGCGGCTGCGCGCCGCTCCTCGGTGATGTCTTGCACCTCGATCACGGTGCCTATCGGCTCCCCGTTCACGATGATCGGGCGGCCGGCGCAGCGTACCGGATAGAAGTGGCCGTCCTTGTGGACGAACACGTCTTCGTATCCCTCTTCGGGCTTGAAGCCGCTGACGCGTTCGCTCGCGGGATTGGCAAACGTGCCGCGCCCCTGCGCATCCATCATCCACAGGCAGGATTGCGTGTTATCGGTGATCGTGCGGTTCAGGGCGAGCGCCTCCGCCAACGCCGCTTCGGCTCGCCTGCGCTCAGTTATATCCAGCGACACAGCCACGATGCTCCTGACCCGGCCCTCCGCGTCGCGCACCGCGTTGACGCTGTTGTTGACCCACACCTCGCCGCCGTCTTTGCGGACGTACCGCTTCTCGACGACGAAGTCGGGGCCGCCCTCGGCCAATCGGCTGAACAGTTCGACGCTCTCCGGCAGGTCGTCGGGGTGCGTGATGTCGCGCATCCGCAACTCGCGCAACTCGGCCTCGCTGTAACCGACGAGCTCACAAAAACGTTGGTTGGCGAAGATGATCCGGCACGTCAGGTCGGTCTCCACTATGCCCCCCGTGGCCTGGCTGACGATGGCGCGTCGTCCGTAACCGGCAAAGCGCGCGAGTAGAGCCGGCGATACGTGCCGTCGTGGTAGAGGAACGGAAATTCAACGCTGTATTCGGAAACTTGCCGAAGGGCCGTTTGCCAGATGTTGAAGACGCGCTCGCGGCTCTCCGGCTGAATGCACTCCGCCCAGCCGTCGCCTTGCATTTCTGCGAGCGTGCGACCGGTAAATTCCAGCCCGTGCTGGTTGACGTAGGTGTTGTAGCCGTCGGGGCGGCTCATGAAAACGATCTGCGGAGAGAGTTCCGTGAGCGCGCGGTAACGTTGTTCGCTCTCTCTCAACACCTCCTCAGCCCGCTTGCGTTCAGTGATGTCCAGGACCTGTGAGTTGAGGGATACCATCTTCCCATTCGCGTCCCGAAGCACCGAGTTATACCATTCGCATTCGATGACCGATCCGTCCTTGCGGTAGTTGCGATTGACGTGGTTGTACCGCGAGCGCCGGCTAGTGAGCATGCCAGCGCAGAGCGCGTCGATGGCCTCTTCATCGGCCTCGTGAACCCACCGCAGGTCTTTGACCCGCTTCCCCAGGGTTTCCGCGGCGCTCCAGCCGAACATGCGCTCGGCGCCCTCAGACCATGCGGTCACGCGGAACTCAGGATCGAACTCGACGGCGGCCAACGGTGAATTGTTCACGTGGGCATGAAGCCGCTGCAACGCCTCGGCGAGTTTTTCCTCCGCCTTTTTGCGTTCGGTGATATCGCGCGCAATTTTCGATGCGCCAACGACGCGGCCCGCGGCGTCTCTCACCGGCGAAAGGGTGAGGGAAAGGTTCAGTATGGAGCCGTCTTTACGCATGCGGGCGGTTTCGAAATGCTCAACCCCCTCACCCCGCCTGATCTTCTCAACAATTTGAGCCTCTTCTTGCAGCCGGTCCGCCGGAATTAGAATGGCGCCGGACTGGCCTATCGCTTCCTGAGCCGCGTAGCCGAACATCCGCTCCGCGCTCTTGTTCCAACTCGTGATTACGCCATTGAGGTCTTTGCTCAGGATCGCGTCGTCAGAGGAATCTACGATAGCGCCCAACAAAGCGGTCACTTGCTCCCGCTGCTTCCGCTCGGTGATGTCGAGGAGCATGTTAATGCCGCCAACGATTCTGCCTTCGGTATTGCGCAGCGGCGTCGGATAAGGTTCGAACCAAATGCGCGTGCCCTCCGGCCGTTCGGCGATGGCTTCCTCCCCACGGACGACCCGGCCCTCCTTTAGCGCGACAGCCATCGGACATTTGTCGTGCGGCATCGGCGTGCCGTCGGGATAGTAGAGCTTCCAGCTAACGCACCACTGGTCGGTTCCTAGCTCTGGAATGCGCCCGGAGAATTTGACGGCGGCAGGGTTGAAGTGCGTGAGGCGGCCTTCGGCGTCGGTCGTGTAGATCGCCGCCGGGAGCGCGTCTATCACTTCTCGGAAACGTCGCTCGCTTTCGC
>WNFV01008318.1_pt1 | contig 15183 bp, 14 predicted proteins | sample 5400101 | NCBI WGS metagenome assembly WNFV01 (sample SAMN13153361, study PRJNA577476) | soil metagenome | isolation source: 115 cm soil or saprolite under grassland replicate 1 | place: USA:California | collected 2016-06-15 | reverse complement strand
ATGGCGCAACCAGTCGCACGCACCGGCTCCGATACTCCATGATCCGCGCGCCCCTGTGAAACCGATGATAGAAAACGGAGCCTTCCCGGACGGGCTCTTCGCCTTCGAGTTCCACCCGGATGACCTGAATATTTGGATTGAGAGGTGCCTTGCGTCGGAGATCGCTCACCACGGCAAAAACTTCCGCCGGCGCTGCCCGGATCTCCACTGCCGCTGAAAATATCAGGCGTTCGGATCGAGTCATGTGCTACTGCAGTGGCGGCACCGAAAAGAGAATTCCTCCGAACAGGAGATATGCGAGCAACAGTGTCCAGATCACGTTAACGGCTTGGGCGAGGAGGAAAGAAGCCGCGGGCCGGCCTCCCTCCATGCTCACCAGGTCGGTAAAGCGGGTTTCAAGGCCGATGCAAGTAAAGGCGAGCCCGAACCAGACTACCCGAAGACCACCCAGTATTCCCTTGGTCGCATCCACAGTTGCCTGGTCGAGCAGGAACGAAAAGACAACCGAGGCGATCAGGAAGCCAAGGACAAACTTCGGAAAGCGCTCCCAGATCACTCCTGCGTTCGGCCGTTCGCCCGTCTCCGCGCCCTTTTTGAAAGTCCACCAGAGCGATATTAAAAAAGCGGCGATGCCGATCAAGACGTTCTGGGAGAACTTCACGATGACGCCGGCCTTCATGGCAAGCTCGCTAATGAGAGCACCGGCCGCTACCACAGAGCCGCTCGTGTCGAGCGTCCCACCAAGCCAGGCCCCCGCCACGATGTCGGGCATCTCAAAAGCTTTCGCGATCCAGGGCATAAGCACCATCATGGGGATGGCAACGATCAGAACCAGCGAAGTCACATAGGAGAGCTTTTTCTTATCACCCTGAATCGCCCCGCAGGCGGCAATCGCCGCCGACACGCCGCAGATGGAAACTGCTGTCGAGAGCATCACCGCAAACTCATCGTCCACCCGGAACTTCCTGGAAAGCCAGAAGCAAATGTACCAGATCACCGCTACGACCAGGAGCGCCTGGACAATTCCGAGGACGCCGGCTTGAACGACCTCAAAGAAGAGAATACCTGCTCCTAGGATCACCAGGCCCGTTTTGATGTAGTATTCGGTTTTGATCGCCTCCATGAGCCATTGCGGGACGCCAACGACATTGCCGATGAACAGTCCGATGATGAGAGCAAAAATAACGTACTCCAATCCCCAGTAGTTCATCGTCGCGTTACCCGCAATCACGTGAGAAAGCCAGGCGAGAACATAAACGACCGGAAAGCCGATTGTGTAGTTAACGACGTTTCCGCCCATGAGCACGACTCCAATGGCGGAGAGAATGAGGAACGCGATCCCGATCTTAATGGCGTTCCAGATGTTTTCTCCTCCGAACACCGTGCCGACCACCGCGCCTGCTCTGGCGCCGACGGCGCGGTCAATGTCCGCTGCCTTTTTTTGCAACGCTTTGTCCTTCGCCTTTTTTCCTGCAGCGGCCAATTTTTTTGAGGCGTCGCCGATGACCTTACGGTCGTTTCCTTCGAGTGCCGTCTTGAGCGCCGTCGCCGCCGCTACCAAATCGGTCTCGCCCTTGGCCTCGGCCTCCTTGATGAGTGCCTCGACTACCGGCTTGTTCTCGGTTGCCGTGGCAGCGAATTCACCGTCGGTGGCCCAACTAAATTTCGGCAACGGCGACCTTACCCCGACGACCACAGCGGCGATGATGAGGAAACCCAGCCAAACGGCCATCCAGTCTTCGCTTCTCAATAGGGTTAAGCCACTTTTATTTTCCGGCATAGGCACCCCCTGATTCGAACCTTCGGGGTCAATTCACGGCAGCGGATCGTATCTTCGGCTGACGATCGATGTCAAGGATCGAGTTACGAAAGCGAAACAGTTGGTGGCATCAGAAGAAGTTAGGCCTAGCACCTCACTACCTCATGGCTCCTCCATCGTCTATACTAGTACATAGGCAACAACTCGTTCGCCGTCGAAGGTGGTACAAGTGGAACAGCAAAATAAAACTTTGGCTGATCTCGGATCTCAGATCGATGAGTGGCTGCGGGCGCAGAACGACTCCGTCAACGCAGATCAGTTCGCCGGGATATTGCGCACCTTGCTCAAGCTGGCGCAGGACGATGCCGAGCGTGGAGATCTAAAAATCTTAAACCGCGCCATGCAGGAGTTGCGCCACGCCTTTAGAATCTTCGCGCCTTACCGTCATATGCGCAAGGTCAGCATTTTCGGTTCGACGCGGGTAAAGGAAAACGATCTGTATTATGATCTGGCGCGCAGCGTCGGGGAGAGCCTGGCGAAAGCAGAGTTCATGGTGATCACCGGTGCCGGACCGGGCATCATGCAAGCCGGCCACGAGGGTGCGGGGAGAGAGAACAGTTTCGGCGTCAATATTCGTTTGCCTTCGGTGCAAAATGCCAACCCGTTCATCCGCAACGATCCGAAGCTCATGGACTTTCACTTTTTTTTCACGCGCAAGCTTATGTTTGTCAAGGAAGCAGACGCGGTGGTGATTTTCCCGGGCGGCTTCGGCACCCACGACGAGCTTTTGGAGTCGATCACGCTGGCCCAGACCGGCAAGACTCAGCTCGTGCCGATTATCTTGATGGACATTCCTGGCGGCACCTACTGGACCCGCTGGCAAGAGTTTCTTCGCGATGACGTGATGAGCCGCGGTTACATTACTGAGAGAGAAATGACGTTTTTCAGAATCTGCACGAGCGCCGAGGCGGCGGTCAAGGAAATCACCAGCTTTTACCGCAATTTTCACTCCTACCGCTTCGTTAAGAAAGACCTGGTGATTCGTCTCAATCACCCGCCCACAGCTGAATTGATCGACCGGCTCAACCGCGACTTTGCGGATATCCTGACCGGCGGCAAAGTCCGGCAAACCGATCCCCTTCCTGATGAAGCCGACGATCCCGACAAGCTGCATTTGCACCGGCTCCTCATGCGTTTCAACCGCGAAGACTACGCCCGGCTGCGGCAAATGATCGACGTGATCAACGAGGAAGGGTCAGGGTAAAACTCTGCTCACGACGATTTTGTCGGCGGCACCTTGCTGAGGACCGGTCTAAGATCTGCCCATTCCGGTAATCAGATCCGTGAGAACCTACAATTCATTCGGCACTGACGCATCCCGTGCGGTGCGACTAAAAGGTTCTAGAGACGTTTCACCACGCATCGACTGACTTAGTTGCCGAAAGGAGTCCTGCCATGTTTGAAACCGATCGTTTCATACAAGAGTGTTGCGACGGCTTGCGGGAAACCAACGCGCATGCCGCGATAAGAGATATCGTCGCAAGAGCAGTGGTTGAACCTCGTGAGGTTCTAACGTCGCTCGGCGAGCCAAAACTTTCCGGCCTCCAGACCCTTTTTCGGTCCGAGACATTGACGATCCTCAATGTCCTGTGGGGACCGGGGATGTCTCTGTACCCGCACGACCACCGGATGTGGGCTGTGATCGGGATTTACAGCGGGCGCGAGGATAATGCCTTTTTTCAGCGGAGTGAGACCGGCCTACGTCAGCACGGCGGAAAGACGCTTAACAGCAAAGAGACGATTCCCCTCGGCGAAGCGGTCATCCACGCAGTCACGAACCCGCTCGATCAGATCACCGCAGCCATCCACGTCTACGGCGGTGATTTTTTCGCCGTTCCGCGGAACGAATGGGACCCACAAACGTTGCACGAGCGACCATTTGACTTGGAACATGCCAAAAAAGTTTTTGCAGAATCAAACAAGCGCCTCGCGTCCGCCGTGACGTGAGTTGTCCGCTAGAACCTTTGGTGCTCTGAGCAAGTTCTTTCCCTTCATTTATCCTTCAACCGTCGTCCTGAATTGCGCGCATGCCATAAAACTCGTGCATGCAAATATCCGCGTTACGCAAGACCTTGGTTAACTAACTCAATGATACAGCCGTGCCGCCGAAAGAAACCGACTTGAGATGCGAGATTGTAGTTATAGACTAGGTCATATGTTTCGAGGATCGAATCGACTTCGTGAATTGGAAAAGTTTCATGCTGAGTATCGCGAGCTATCGGGACGAGCGGCGGCGAAGGTGATGATTTGTCATGAAGGATAGATTCAAAATCGCCGCGGATCTCCGGGCGATTGCCCGCCTTCTCACCATAAAGGGTGAGAATCCCTTTAAAGCGCAAGCCTATGAGCGCGGCGCCAGTGCTCTGGAAAATCTCCAAGGCGATCTTGACGGTCTCGTCAAGGCGCGCCGGTTGAGGGAAATTCCCGGCATCGGCACTGCGCTCGCTGCGATTATCGAGGAGATTTACCAGTCGGGTGAATGTTGGTTGCTCGAGCAGTTGCAACAGGAGCTGCCGTCGGGGGCCGTCGAGCTCAGCGAACTTCCCGGCCTGACTCTCAAGAAAATCATCGCCCTGCACGACGTTTTGCGCGTTGAAAGCATTGCCGAGCTCAAGTCCGCCTGCCAAGAAGGCCTGGTCAGCAAAGTAAAGGGCTTCGGCCTGAAGTCTCAAGCGAAGCTGCTGACGGATATCGAAAAGCTCGACACCCCGAAAGAAGGATCTCTGCTGCTTCATCATGCTCTCGAAGAAGCGGAAAGAATTCTCGGACACCTGCGCGGGTGTCCGGAAGTGATCGAAGTGGATATTGCGGGCGCGCTGCGGCGACGCAAAGAAACGATACGGCAGATTTGTGTCGTTGCGGCTAGCGATCAGCCGAGGCTAGTGCTCGATCAATTTCTGCGCTACCCCGCGCTGGCTCATACCGACAAGCTCGAGGATGCCAGGTGTCTTGCTCGCCTGGCAGGCGGTCTCCAAGCCGAGCTCGTCATCGTAGCGCCGAACCAATATGTCGCTGCGCTTCACGCCCGCACCGGCTCACGGCGGCATATCGCGAAACTCCAAGACTTGGCGCGCGCGAAAGCGGTTACTTTTTTTTCCGATATGCCGCGCACAAAAGGCGGCAAACCGCGAAGTATCAAGAGCGAAAGCGAAATTTATCGGCGCCTGGGACTTCCGTATATCGCGCCGGAGTTGCGCGAAGATGACGGCGAGATCGAGGCCGCCAGCGCCGGCACTCTGCCGCAGCCGCTAACGTTCGATGACGTTCGCGGCATGACCCACTGTCACACGGTCTATTCGGATGGCCGGAACAGCATTGAAGAAATGGCCTTGGCGGCCGAAGCAATGGGCATGGCCTATCTGACGATCACCGATCATTCGCCGAGCGCCTATTACGCGCGCGGCGTGGGTATCGATCGGTTACGGGCACAGTGGGATGAAATCGCTCGCGTGCAGGAGCGCGTGAAGATAAGGCTTTTCAAAGGAACCGAGTCGGATATTCTCGAAAACGGTTCGTTGGACTATCCCGACCATTTCCTGGAACAATTCGACATTATCATCGCGAGCATTCACTCGCGCCACAAGATGGATTCCGATCAGATGACGCAGCGGTTGTTGCGCGCGCTCAAATTGCCGTTCTTTAAAATCTGGGGGCACCCGCTCGGCAGATTGATCCAATCGCGGCCGCCGTTCGCCTGCCGTATGGAAGAAGTGCTGGACGCGATCGCGGTGTCCCAATGCGCCATCGAAGTCAACGGCGATCCGCGCCGTCTCGACCTCGAGCCGCGCTGGATTCGCGCCGCGCGAGAGCGCGGCATTAAATTTATCGTTTCCACGGACGCTCATTCCATCAGCGGCTTGGAAAATTTGCACTATGGCGTGTCCATGGCGCGCCGCGGCTGGCTCACCCGAGGCGTAGTTCTGAATACGCTTGACGCCGAAAGTTTTATCCAGGCGGTTCATCCATGAACCGCGTGTTTGTGCTGTCGCCGGCGAACTGCAATGGTCTGCGTGCCCGGTGGCTGCTCAGGAAAAACAGCCGATCGGATCTGGCGCGACGTTTGCGCAGCTCCGGCGTGCCGTTGGGTGAGGTTTTCACCTTTTTGAGCGCGCTCTATTTTCGCGGCAAGCTCAGTTACGCGCAGGCCTTCGCCCGACCGCCGTCCGAGTTTCCGGGAATCTTGATCATCACACCTAGTGCCGGTCTCATGCCGCACGACACGTTGATTCGAATGCCGAAACTCAGGGGATTCGGCCGCGTGCCGATCCGCCTCAAGAATCGGCTCTACTGTTCTTCGCTTCGGCGCACCGCCACAAGGCTCGCTAGTGAAATGGGTTCCGACTGTGAGCTGATTCTCCTGGGAAGCATTGCCAGCGGCAAGTATTTGGACATATTGAGTCCAATTTTTGGCAGCCGGCTGCGCGTTCCCGCTGACTTCATCGGTCGAGGCGACATGAGCCGCGGCGGGTTGTTGCTGCGCTGCGTGAGCGAAAATCGTGAACTGAATTACATCGACCCCACCACCTTGTCCGCTCCCGGCCCGAAGCGACGCGGTACAAATAGAAAAATACTTGATAACCTGCCTGAGCAGCCAATAATCCCGGAAGATTTTCTTGCCTAATAGTCGTGAGTTTGTGAGATTCTGCCGCGCACGCTTCGATCGTTCGGTTCGGCTCACTCCAGACTAAGCTCCGCATCAACCGAAATGCATCAACGATATTAAGTCAGCCCGGTGCTGGTGGCCCGAAGCGACGAGTCGAGGCTCGCGGTTGATTCGACGCCATTCATGGCCGATTTGCCGGTTTAATCCAAGGCCGGTCGGAATCCTCTGAGTTTTCGGGTTTTTCGCTTGTAGCTGGCCGGTTCAGCCTACGAGTTTCGCTGTGGCCGTCTGAGCATTTATCAAACGCTGCTGGCCAAGCCCGAGCGCGGTCGAAGCGATCCGTCGCTCACGCGAGCGGACTGGTACAGGTGATCGGACAAACTCGGAGATGTAGAAAACCTGGAAACGTGAACAAAACGAATCGCCAGGTGCTTTAGCTCGCCTCGCGACGTCCGCGACGCTGCGACTGAACTCCTTGACCCTGTGACTGCAATTTAACTACGATGCAGAGGCAAGAGGACGATTCTATGCCTGTGAGAATACGGCCACATCGGCGAATGAGTTTTATCGTGCCGGCACTCTTGCTCGTTTGTGGCCAAGCTCACGCGCAGGAAAAACTCAAGATTTCGTACAGCTCGGTGGATGCTCCGAACGCCAATTGGTATATCGCCGAGAACAAAGGGATCTACCAAAAATATGGCTTGGACGTAGATTTGGTCTTCATCCCGACCTCGACGACCAACGTCGCCACCCTGGTTGCCGGCTCGATCAAAGTCGGCAATATTTCCGGCGGCAGCATCGCCAACGCGGTTGTCGGGGGCGCTAATCTCGTTGCCGTCGGCTGTTTCATCAACACGCTTCCCTATGAGCTGATCGTTCATGAATCGATCCGCACTCCGCAACAACTAAAAGGCAAGAGCGTCGGTATTAGCCGCATCGGCAGCTCTTCGGACGTGGCGGCAAGAGTCCTGCTCAAGGGGCTAGGGCTCGAGCCGGAAAAAGACGTGGCCATTCTTCAGGTCGGTGGCTCGGGTGAAAGGGCGGCCGCTTTCGCCACAGGAAAAATCGCTGCTTTTCCGTCACCTCCGGGCACCATCCATCTGACCAAAGGAATGGCCAGCAGGACGCTCATCACCACTGCGGATTTTCCGAAGAGCTATCCTTTTCCCTATGTTTGTCCGACGACGCCCAAGAGTTATCTGGCGAGCAATCGAGACACCGTCAAGCGGTTGCTGATGGCGTTGATCGAGGCAACTCACTTTTTCAAAAACCGCAAGGAAGAAAGCAAGAAGATCCTCGCCAAGTATTCACGCCAATCGAACGAAGCCTATCTGGAAAGCGCGTACCAAACCATTGCTAAACTCTTCGAGCGCGTGCCGCTCGCGACGCGGGACGGAATGGAAGTCCAGATCAATGAAGCGCTCGCGTTGGCGCGCAAGCCAGGCGCGAGTGTGAAGGTCGACGACATCGTCGACGACAGGCTCGTCGTCGAGCTGGAAAAGGAAGGCTTCATCGACCGAATTTACAAATAGAAGCATCGACTCCCCGGCGGCGAACGAGCAATTCTGCGGCAGCCCTTTGGGCTTCCAGTAAGGTTGGTTTTCGGCTACAGATTAGGGTGGACATTTTTACCGCGCCGGAGTATGGAGGGCGTAAGCGAGAGAGCAAGCGTTGACACTGTTGGCCCGCTTAGTCGTCATGCGTCAGCATAGGAGGATAATTCTATGAGGAGAAAACCGGCGAGACCTTGTAGCTCTGCTTTGAAATATATATCGCTTCCGGCCGTGCTTTTGGCGCTCTTAATCAATACGGCGCCGGTTAGCGCCGACATGGTCCGCATCTACGTCACGAATGCCGCAGGGGACAACGTTCATGTTATCGACCCCGCGACCAACAAAGTCGTGCAGGTGATCAAAGGGATCGAGTCCGCTCATGGGATTAATTTCGCTCCCGATGGCTCCCGTGTCTATATCAGCAACGAAGCTGATAACACGCTAGACGTCGTCGATCGAAAAACCAGCAAGTTTATCAAAAAGGTCGCTCTCAGCGGCCATCCCAATAACATTGCGGTTAGCAAGGACGGAGGCCGCGTCGTCGTCGCCATCGCCGAACAACCGGGCGCATTGGATTTTATTGACACGGTTTCGCTGACCAGGGCGAAAACCGTTCCGGTAAACGGCCGCCAGCACAACGTCTACGTGACACCGGACGGAAAATATTCGGTCTCCGGTTCGACGAGGACAGGCGTTATATCCGTCGTCGACCTGCAAACCGAGCAACCTGCCTGGGAGGTCAAGCTTGATGCCGGCATACGTCCCATGACGTTTGAAGTGAATCCCGACGGGTCGACGCGCCGGGTGTATGCGCAGCTTTCCAATTTTAACGGTTTTGCCGTCGTAGATTTCTCCGCACGCAAAGAAGTTGACCGGATTAAGCTGCCAGACGACCCCACGGGTTACGGCGCCCAGGAGAATCGCTTGGGTTCACCGTCGCACGGCATCGGTGTTGCCCCTGATGGGAAAACCCTTTGGGTCACTAGTCTGTCGGCCAATGCTGTGTTCGTCTACGCGTTGCCCGAACTCAAGCTGCAAGGACATGTCGCGCTGCCCGAGCTCAAGCTCAAGGGATTCAGCCAGCCGCTCGGAGCGCTGCCGAACTGGGTAGCCTTCACGCCCGACAGTAAGTTGGTCTATGTCTCCAACTCGGGGATTAAGTCGGTCTCTGCAATCAATACCAGCGCGATGAAAGTCGTCGCAAACATCCCGGTCGGTGAAGTGCCCAAACGCATCAACACGTTGGCGATGCGCTGAAGCATTTAGATCTTCCTGAAAATCCGATTCGTTCGGTCCAAGCGGTGACGGCAAATTGCGCTGTCACCGCTTTGTTTTTAACACGGCGCTGATCGCCGGGGACGATCCAATGCGCTCACTCGTGTGAAAACTCTTTCGCGATTTGCCTGCGCAGCCAAGCTACTTATTCTGACCGCGGACCCATTGGGCGAGGATTTTCCAGTCGGGGTCGTCCTTCGAGGAAAATTGTCTACCGCCGGAGTGAAACGCGAGTCCGCCCGCCTCCGGCGCGAGGGGATGCAGTAACAACTTGCTCGCGTCTGGATCGCCCGCGACCACCAGAGCCGCGATGCTTTGAAAATTGCGCTGAGATTGTTCCTCGGACCAAGACTTACTTCCGGGCGAAAGCTTCTGCAGACGAAAGGCGTTGTTGGCCTCCACATGGCAGACGTAGCATCGGCCGTGGCCGTCCCGTTTCTTCAGGAAGATGGGCTCGATGCGGTTTCGATAAATATCGTAATCAAGCGCCACCTCTGCCGTGGGCGCCGACGTTGCAAGCAGAAGCAGCGCGAGAGAAATCACCAATCCCATGCGGTTCGACATCATAAATGACTCCCTCCTCTTTCCCTGTCTGGTACAGAGTTCCTCGATCTCTGGATCGCTTAACACAGGATGGCTGAGCTGGCAATGAAACTTTTCACAGTGTCATCTTCGCCAAGCATCTTCTCAAGTAGACCGGCACGCGATTGGCACCGACGTCCTGGGTTAGAAAATCAGCGTTGACGCGGCGGGTTTTCTCCGAGTATGCTTCGTGCCAAATCACGTTTTGTGGAGGTGACTCATGTACGAGATCGGTGGAAAACAGATCCCGGCGACGTTGGCGGAGGTTGTCGATCCCAAGCGCTCGGCGCTGCTCATCTGGGACATGGAATACGCCATCGGACCCAACGCTTTTAACTATAAAGAGATCCTGGCCAACCTAAAAATGCTGTCTGGCGCGGCCCGGCAATCCGGCGTGCCGGTTTTCTATTCGGTCCAAACCGGTTTCGACCTACTGAAGGAGGAAGCCGGCGTCTGGGTGCGCGTGCGCATGAAGCGGGCGAAGGCAAGCGATCCGAAGCAGCTGCTCAACGAAAAAGAAAACCCCAGAGACCGAGAAATCGTCGAGGAATTGAAACCCGAACCAAAGGATATCGTTTTCCAAAAACGCCGGCCCGATGGTTTCGTCGGCACTGACTTTGATCTCATGTTGCGAAGCAACGGCGTGCGAACAATTCTAATTGGCGGTGTTGCCACCGAAGGCGGCATCGAAGGCACCGCCCGCAGCGCGCGCAATTTGGGCTACGACACGGTCGTCTTAAAGGACTGCGTCGGTTCGCGCAACCGCGAGCTCCACGAATTGGCTTTGAAGCTCATGGAGCAAACCCACTTCGACATCGCTGCCGCGGCTGAGATCGCCGCAATTTGGCAGCGCAAGTGATTGACACGGAATAACGCGGCTCAGTGTCTTCGCCGCTTCGCTCCTTGGCTGCTTTTTTTCCGCTCTATGCGCGGCCGATGAGAAAATTGTCGACGGCGCGCGCAAAGATGGCTCACCGAGCTGTTCACTCCAACTCGCGCCGGGTCATTGAAATTTCCGCGCCACCCACAACTGTCGCAGTCTAGCCTTTAACCAACGGACGTTGACGATGATCGCATTATTTTGTTAAAGCTCATTGAGATCGATTTATAATTTATAAAAGGAGAGTTGCCATGGCTTTTACCCTCGAATCATTTGCCTCGGAATGTCACCGGATTCTCAAAGAGGATCCCAGCCCAACAGGCAGAGAGAGGATACGCACCTTGGTGCAAGAGGCGCTCAAAGATGAAACTTTCATCGCATCCTATGTCAACGATAATACGCCGGATCGTCAGGTAATCTACGAAGATCCGGAGCTCGGTTTTTGCATCTGTGCGCACGTGAACCGCGACGCCCGGGAAGCGAATCCGCACGATCACGGATCGTCCTGGGCGATTTACGGCCAAGCGTTCGGCGAAACCGAGATGAGCGACTGGGAAGTCCTCGAGTCCGCTGCCGAAGGCAAGCCAGGAACAGTTCGGCGTGGCAAAGTCTACACGCTAAAGCCCGGAATGGCGCACATTTACAATGAGGGCAACGTCCACTCACCCAAACGTGTCGCGGCCACCGGGCTCCTTCGCATCGAGGGCAAGAACACACAGAAAATGAAACGATTCGCTTATAAAGCTATCTGAGGCAATTCTCACTGGGCCAAGAGAAAATCCAGTCTTTAAATCGAGCAGAAAAAGGCGGAGTTCTGCCGCGACCATGGCAATTTTGACCGCCGGCTGAACAGGTTCCTCGCTCCTCGAATTCCAGTTAGCGGCCGGCCTTTTAGCCGTGGCTTTTAGCCGTGGCGTTTGAAATACTGAACCGCCCGCTCGTGTTTTTCCGCTGCGGACCGCGTCTTGAAAGTGCCCAGATTGCGACGCTTTCCAGATCTGTCTTTCTTCCGCGAATAAAGTCGATACTCGCCTGAGGCTAGCTTACGTATCATCTGCGGGTCATCTCCTTTCCTCTTTCATCTTGATCTCCTCCTTCGAAAATTTGGTTGGGGGTTGGGGTTCACGCTGCATCAGCCATAGGTGATAGCTCCACTTGTTGTCCGAGGTCTTGGAGTTTACGGACATGGTAACGAATTCGTTGTTGAGGATTGAGTTTATCAAAGTAGTCAACGCCGAGATCCTTGTAGGGTTTGTCATCGCGGAGCATGAAATAGACGGTAACCAACAGGCTGTGCTTGACCGCGCCGATGGCCCGCTTTTTTCCACGCCGCCCCGCCAAACGATGGTACTGGGCTTTGAAATAGCTGTTTTTGGTGCGCACCGCCGCGTGTGCCATCTCGGTCAGAACCGCGTCGAGGTGACGGTTGGCAGCGGGGGTTTTGCCGCTGCGTCGTTTGCCGGCACTTTCATGGTTACCGGGACACTGGCCCGCCCAAGAGGTAAAGTGTTTGTGGGTCGGGAATCGACTCATGTCAGTCCCGGTTTCCGCCAACAGCGCCTGAGCGCCACGCTCGCCGACTCCCGCAATGGCATCAAGCTGTTCTACCGCGGCACGAAACGAGGGGGGCGCTACCGCCCCCAGCCGCTCGCTTACGCTGGCGATCTCCTTTTCGAGAAAGTCGTACTGTCCGAGCAACTGGCGCAACAAAAAGCGGTGATGATCGTTAAGCTCTCCTTCCAAAGCACGCTGCAACTCAGGTATCTTGCCGCGGAGCTGGCGCTGGGCCAGCTCCGCCAACGCCGCGACATCCTTCTCCCCGGCAATCAGTCCTTCGATCATCTTGCGTCCCGACACTCCCAGCACATCACTGGCCACCGAGCCCAGCTTGATGTTGGCTGTCTCCAACACCTTCTGGATGCGGTTGTCGACCGCATTTCGCTGCTGCACCAGCTTGGTCTGCTGGCGGGTCAGATCGCGAAGCTCGCGCTGGGGGCGGTCCGGGACAAAACTTGGCCTGAGCAGTCCACACTGCAAGAGCTGCGCGATCCACTCCGCGTCCTTCATGTCGGTCTTTCGCCCAGGCACCTTCTTGATGTGCTGGGCGTTGACCACCCATGTCTTGAAATGACCTTCGAGCACGTTGAACACCGGCTGCCAGTACACCCCCGTCGACTCCATCGCGACATGGGTCACTTTCAGCTCCACCAGCCACTGGCGCAGCTCTCTCAGATCTGCCGTCATCGTGCCGAACTGCCGCAGCGTGCTCTGCACCGTGCCATCCTTCGGATCGAGAATTCGCACGCACGCCACGATCACTTTCTTGTGCACGTCCAACCCACACACACGCCCATACAGGGCCTGCAGCCCCGCAACGCTCCTCTTCTTCTTGCTCATAGACCCTCCTCCTTTCTTTCGGCGCGCCCAGGGGACATCCGGCTTATTCGATTCTCCTTCGCGTGCTCTCGTCGGCAGAAAACGAGGCGACAATCTGAGGCGCCGAAGGATGTCCCGGATCACACTTTGTGGCGGGCTCATAGGCACCAGTCACTTACCGATCTCTTCGCTGGGGCACCGCTCCCTCCTTACCGCACCTTCCTCCCATTTTCATCCTCTGTGGGCGAGCGTAAGATCATGAATCACTTTGTGGAAGCATGCCCTCCCCGGTACAGCCTAACGACTCTGTTCCAGACCGATCAAATGTATAGCGCGGCCAATACGCGTCAGGATCGTTGATAAAACCGTCCCATTCGACACGAATGATGACCGCTAGAATACGGCAAGGATCGTAAGTGAGATCACCGGCTGCGCTCAGCAGCGACACTGCCCTTCGGCGCCATTGAAATGCCGTCAAGGCGTTTGCTTGCTCTCAGAAGCGTCGTTTGAAGTATTGGATTACTCGTTCATGCTGCTCGGCTGCCGCCCGTGTCCTGAAAGTGCCGAACTTGTGATTGCACCGTTTTCCAGTTTTATCTTTCTTCGGCGCGTACAATCGATACTCGCCCGAGGCTAGCTTGCGAATCATTCTGGAAACCTCCTTTAACTAAATGTCCGTCCCATCACCGAACGACTGTGGTCCCGATCAGCGCTCAAACAATCACCGGCGAGCGCGCAGGTAAAAAAAGCGATGGGAAACAAACCAGCGCCGGAGGAATGGGCGGCATAAATTGTTCCTGTCAGTGCATGCTCGTGCTGAACTTCTGCGGCGGATCACCGCGAGTCAAAATGCAGTATTACTGACAGGATTTTCAGCAATGCGTGTGCCAGAAACAGTATGACAAGATGACCAGGCCGCACTTCTAATTGTCTCGAACTTTAGCAGTCGATACACATCATCCGTGCTGGGCGCTTTTGTCTTGTATGACGGGATGCGGCGATCGATGTTTGACTTCTATAATGCGCGGGGAAGGCCTGCCGACGTGAATATGGGCGCCGGTCGACATGCTTGGTACTTTGCCGCAAAAAGCGATGAAAGGGATCCCGGTCCTTCGTAAGTACCCCATCAACTCGCGGCCTTCCGCGCTCCCTGGCTGCACAGCAATATCGAGAGCCTCGCGATGATCCAAGCTCATGCGATCATGAGTGGGTGATTGACCCATCGCGCTGATCGGCAGCGCGCGGCCAAACCGAGCGCGATAGAATGTAGCAATTTTTTGTACGCCGGCCAGCGACCAATTGGCGGCCCCGTTGTAACGAATCAGAGTGGCGGTTTCGTCGTAGCCTCCCAGAGGCAATGGTGGAAGTCGGGCCAACTCCTCTTGCGCAGCTTCTTCAGTAAGTAAAAGGGCGACATCATCTTCGGCAATCCATTGACGGATTTGTTCTATTTCGAGCCGCGTATTGCTCATCGCGCGCTCGCTGTTTTCAAGTTCCACTTTCGAAATCAAATCCCACTGGTACAATCCCTTCTTTAGCTCATAGTCGGCGGTTTGCTTTTGCAATAGCTCCTCATAGAGCGAAAGCGAGTTTCTCAAATGCTCGCGCGATGCCCTCTTTCGCTCGATAAGCATCTTTCGCGTGGCGAACAGTTTCATCTCCGCTGTGGCGGGGGCCGTCTGGCGAGTAACACTCAGCGTCGGTTTTTTTTCTTTGGTTCTGCGGCGGTGCTCGCTACCGAGCAAAGCGCAATAAGGCCAACTGTTGCGGCGGTAACGATGAGCAGCTTCATGCTTGAACGACGCTGTGAAATCGGGATAGAGAGCTGTAAAAATCGCCAGTAACTGCCGCGGTGACGCGATCATTTCAATCTCTCGTGATCAATCTTAATAGAACAAATTGCGTGCCAGAAATCAGTTGTTCATTTTAATAACCACTTACGCTGGCCGGTGCATGGTGAGTTCGTTAGATTTTCCCTCAACTCAGGGAATATCTGGAGGTTTTTCCGTACAGTCGGTCGATGCAGCTAGGGACGTGGCGCTATAGAAACAATGCTCCTCGCGCCTCGTGAATCGATGCTAAACCGCCATTGTTG
>WNFV01005594.1_pt1 | contig 15184 bp, 19 predicted proteins | sample 5400101 | NCBI WGS metagenome assembly WNFV01 (sample SAMN13153361, study PRJNA577476) | soil metagenome | isolation source: 115 cm soil or saprolite under grassland replicate 1 | place: USA:California | collected 2016-06-15 | reverse complement strand
GGCCAGAAGCGTTCCTCCAATGCTAGTGCCACGCTCGGCAGCTCTTCCCGACCGTCGGGGAGAGGAGCAACTTTGAGCAAACGATCGCACACCAGTACAACTCTTTGGCCGTGAGCGGCAGAGAGATCAGTCGGATAGCAAAGGACGGTGCCGACGTGCAGACAGGGAAGTGGTCGGAGAGCCGTGGAGATGAGCCAGCGCGCTTCCAGACCGTGGTGGTGGGCGGCGGCCAGGCGGGCCTCGCGGTCGGGTATCACCTGGCTCGCCGTGGCCTCCCCTTCGTGATCCTAGACGCCCACGAACGGATCGGCGGCGCGTGGCGGAAGCGGTGGGATTCGCTCCGATTGTTCACTCCGGCCCGCTACGACGGGCTGCCCGGGATGCCCTTCCCCGGACCGGCCCATTCCTTCCCCACCAAGGACGAGGTGGCCGACTACCTCGAGGCGTACGCAACCCGGTTCGATCTGCCGGTTCGAACCGGAGTCAGAGTGGACCGTCTCACCAAGGAGGGGGACCGGTTCGTCGTGGCTTTCGGGGACCGCCGATTCGAGGCCGAGCAGGTGGTGGTGGCGACCGGCGCCTACCACACCCCCAGGACTCCCGGGGTCGCATCCGAGCTCGATCCGACCATCGTGCAGATGGACTCCACCGAATACCGAAACCCATCTCAGCTTCGGGAGGGCGGCGTCCTGGTCGTGGGTGCCGGCAACTCGGGGGCCGAGATCGCGCTCGAAGCCTCCCGCGGTCACCAGACGTGGCTGTCCGGAAGGGACACCGGCCACGAACCCACTCGTCCCGGAACCGTGGCAGACCGGCTGTTCACGCCTGTCTTCTGGTTCATCGTCTCGCACGTACTCACCGTGAAGACGCCGATCGGCCGAATGGTGAAGCGGAGGTTCCGCGATCGAGGCATCCCGCTCGTGCGGGTCACGAGGAAGGCCCTCGCCGCAGCAGGGGTCGAGGGCGTGCCCAGAACGGCCAGCGTGCGGGACGGCCTGCCCGAGCTCGAAGACGGACGAGTCCTTGAAGTTGCGAACGTGATCTGGTGCACAGGGTTCAGGTCGGACTTCGGCTGGATCGAGCTTCCGATCCTGGGGGAAGATGGTCACCCGGTGCACGACCGCGGCGTCGTGGGATCGGAGCCGGGCCTGTACTTCGTGGGACTCCCCTTTCTGTATTCGATCCCCTCGGTGCTGATCGGTGGGGTGGGCAGGGACGCTGAGTACATCGCCGCGTACATCGCGTCCCGGGCTGCCGGGGATCGATCCTCATCGGATGGGGCAGCGACCTCGACACATTTGCGAGCGGAGCGCCCGAACCGATGACCAGGGGTCCCGAGACTCTGGGGGAGAGAGCTCGGGCGATCGAAGTCAAGCGGCGCCTCTACGGGAGGAAGGCTCCGACGTATGACCGGGAGGCGGACTTCACCGAACGATGGCTCTTCGGCACCGGACACCGAGGCTGGGCGTGTTCGAAGGCGATGGGTGACACCCTCGAGGTCGCCATCGGCACCGGTCTCAACCTGCCCCACTATCCCCGGAACGTGCGCCTCACCGGAGTCGACCTCAGTCCGGACATGCTCGCCCGGGCCGTGACGCGAGCCAGGGAGCTGGGGCGCACGATCCGGTTCACCGAGGGCGACGCTGAGCGCCTCCCCTTCGCAGACCGATCATTCGACACCGTCGTGTGCACGTACGCCCTGTGCAGCGTTCGGGATGATGCCGGCGCCATCTCGGAGATGCACCGCGTCCTCAGGCCGGGCGGGCGCCTGATCCTCGTGGATCACATCCGCAGCTCCGTCCCGCCGATCTTCTGGTTCCAGTGGCTGCATGAGTTCATCCCTCGTCGCACCAAGGGTGAGTACTCGACTCGACGACCGTCGGTCCACGTGATGGCTGGTGACTTCCGCATACACGCGCGTGATCGTCTGCGAGCGGGCATCATCGAGCGTCTGGTCGCGGTGAAGACATCCACTTAGGGTGCGGAGGCGGATGGGAATCGACCCGCCAGTGCGTTTGCACGCGCTTCCTGGCTTTGAAGACCGCGGTCCGTCTCTGGTGAAGGCTGCGGGCTGATCTTGGCGCGCAGTTGGGACCTGGATTCGTGCTAACGCGGTGCTAACGCACGTGGGGACACAGGCTGGTACCAAATGACATGACCGGCTCGGCGACCCGCGCCAAAATCCCTGGCTAGGGGAACTGAGGTGCACCAGATGCCACCAGATGCCACGACCACGGTCCGAGTTCGAATCCCACCCCGGGCACGTGCTCCGCTGAAGAATCGCAAACGGTAGGCGGGTCTGCTGTTCGCCCGAAGACTGGGCGGCGGCAAGCGCCAGGAAGGCCGGCTCGCCGCCGGCGAACTCGAACATCGAGGGCCGAGCCACGATCCGGAGTCTCGCCCGCAGACCTCGGCGCGTCCAGCGTGGTTCGAAGGGCTCAGGCTCTCCTGACGCCTACCACTGGTTCCAGCCGCTGTCCTCCCAGATCGTGGTCTCAGGCAGCGCCTCGAACATCTGCCCGAAGAACTGCTGGATCTGGGGGTTGGCCGAGAAGGCCTGCACCGCCTCCGCCGTCTCCCACTCGTCGATCCCGAGGAAGTCCCGCGGGTCCTGGGGGTTCAGGTACACGCGATGCGAGATGTCCCCCGCTTGCCGAGCCATGTCCTTCGTCGCCGCGGTGACCTCGTCGTGAATCTTCCTGATCGCCTCCGGGGTGTCTCGCAGCCGCCCGCGGACCGTGACCATGACAGCCATGCGTGCCTCCTTACCCTCAGGCCGGCCGGGCTTGCGCCAGCGCCTGATCCACGGTGATCTCCATGTCGTGAACGTCGCGAGCGTGCTGCTGGATCAGCCCCACGAGCTTTCCCTTCGGCGCTCGGGCTTCCCAGCCGCAGTCGCAGCGGACATGCCATTCGCCCTCTCCCACGGGGCCTCACCTCCGCGGTGTGATACTAGGCAAGCGCCGTTGGGCGAACGTTGGTGAGGTGTTGGGTGGAGCTTCGGATCTTCCTCGCCGGGCGCCTGGCGATCGCCTCGGGCACCAGGCTGGTGGACGAGCACCGGTTCCCGGGGCTCCAGGGGCGCGTGGTCTTCGCCATGCTCGCCGCCGAGCGTGAGCGCCCGGTCTCCCGTGAGGAGCTGGCCGACGAGCTCTGGGGAGACGGCCTGCCGCCGGCCTGGGAGACGAGCATCCGGGCCATCGCCAGCAAGCTGCGCGGCATGCTCGGGGAGGCGGGAGTCGATGGCGGGCGGGTCCTGACGGGGGCCGCGGGCCTGTACCAGCTCCGGCTGCCCGGGACGTGGGTCGACATCGACGCCGCGGCCGATGCCATCCATCGCGCCGAGCCGCTCCTGCGGCGCGGACGGGTCGACGAAGCCTGCGGCTGGGCCCTGGCCGCTCGGGCCATCGCCCGGCGTCCCCTCCTGCCCGGAGCCGAGGGGCCGTGGGTCACCCACCGGCGGGATCGGCTGCGCGACCTCCACCTCCGGGCGCTGGAGGCTCTGGCCGAGATCTGGCTGCGGCGGGGCGTCGCGGCCCTCGCGGTAGCGGACGCGGAGGAGGCCCTCCGGTTGGAGCCGTTCCGCGAGTCGGCCCACCGGGCCCTGATGCGGGCCCACGCCGCAGCCGGAAACCGGGCGGAGGCGCTGCGAGCCTACGAGGAGTGCCGCAGGCTGCTGGGCACGGATCTCGGAGTGGACCCCTCGCCGGAGACCGAAGGGGTCTACCTGGAGGTCCTGCGCTCGGCCTGAGTGAAGTGGATCCGATTGGAACGGCCCTCGATCGCGCGCGTGACCGTCGTACGATGACCCCGGTTCAGCTCGCGCTCCCGGGCGCGCCAGTCGAAGGACTCGGCCCAATCGTCGGGCCTCCAGCCCCCCGAGTACGAGTTGACGCGGCAGTGAAACGTCGCCCCTCCGCCGAATTCCGTCCGGATTGTCACGCCGTTCCCCTGCACGTCGTAGTGATAGGGAAGAGGGATCCCCACCATGCTTGAGTAGTCCCGATGGACGGGTCGTAGCCGATGACCTCCAGACCATTGATCTCGTAGCCGGCGAAGACGAGTTCGACGCGCTGTTGCAGGAAGAACCCCCCGGGCAGCCACTCGAACGTCGTCACTCCTGACACGTTGTCCTCGTCCGAGCCGAGCGTTCGGCCCCGCATGGTCCACCTGCCAACGAAGGATTTCAGCCGCTTGAGAGCCGGGTCGGGCTCTGGCGGCCCCTGCCGTGGCGCGGCGTCATCTGTCATGCAGTCCCTCCTCTCGGAAGACGCGAAGACGTCGATCCCCTGTTCCGCTTGAACGTGCCGCGTACCCCTCAGCGAGTTCCGTTCGTTGCGGGGCGACCGGCGGGAGCTGCCGACGTCGTGGTGATGGTTGCCCGGGGATCCCGCGAGGGTCACGTGGCCGCGGCGACGTTCAGCACCGCGGCGCCGGTCAGCTCCCCGTGCGCGAGCGCGCGGAGCGCGACGCCGGCCTCCTCGAGGGGGAACGACGTGGTCGACACCTGCACCAGGATCCGGGCCGCGATGTCGAGGAACTCCTCACCGTCCCGCCGCGTGTTCGCGGTCACGGTGACGATCTCCCGCTCCTGGAACAGGTGATCGGCGTAGCGCAACGACGGCACGTCGGTGAGGTGGATCCCCGCGATCGCCAGACGCCCGCCCCGGTCCAGCGCTGCCAGGGCCACTGGCACCAGATCGCCCGCCGGCGCGAACAGGATGGCCGCGTCGAGCGGTTCCGGCGGCGGGTCGGCCGCGTCGCCCGCGGAGGCGGCGCCGAGCGACAGGGCCAGCTCTCGAGCCCGGCGGGACCGGGTCAGGACGTGGACGCGATGGCCCTCGGCCACCGCGACCTGCGTGGCCAGGTGCGCCGAGCCGCCGAATCCGTAGACGCCGAGCCGCCCGCCGGGAGGCGGGTTCGCGCGCCGCAGCGCCCGGTACCCGATGATCCCCGAGCACAGCAGCGGGGCGGCGTGCTCGTCGTCGAACGCGTCGGGAAGGCGGTAGGCGTAGCCCTCCTGGACCACCGCGTGCTCCGCGTACCCGCCGTCCTCGTCGTAGCCCGTGAACCGTGGCGCGATGCACAGGTTCTCCCGCCCGGCGCGGCAGAACCGGCACCGGCCGCACGTGAAGCGGAGCCAGGCGATCCCGACCCGGTCGCCGAGGGCGAACCGCGACGATCCCTCGCCGAGCGCCTCCACGCGCCCGACCACCTCGTGGCCGGGGACGACGTGTCCCCGGTGGACCGGGAGGTCGCCCTCGGCCACGTGCAGGTCGGTCCGGCACACGCCGCACGCGCTTACGCGGAGACGAACCTCGCGCGGCCCGGGCTCGGGGACCGGCCGGTCGACCAGCTCGAGCGGTCCGGAGTCGATCGGCCCCGGTTCCCGAACCTGCCACGCCTTCACGCCACGGATTCTCCCGCCGATGCGCGTGGCGCGGACCGGCCTCGCCCGGCGGCGGGCGCCGCTAGCCGAGCTTGTTCAGGACCCGCAGGATCCAGGGATCCATGTCGCCGGCGTCCTTGCCCGCCTCCATCGCCCGGTCCTGGCGGAGCAGCGCCCTCCGCGTGGCCTCGGCACCCAGGTAGCGCAGTGGCTCGGGACGGAACGCGGGCTGCCTGCGCCCGACGAACAGCAGGTCGGTCAGGTCGGTCTCCCGCTCGAAGCACAGGTCGCGCAGGATCTGGCCCCAGGTGTGCGCCGGCGCCACACCGTGGCCGTTGCACTCGAACGCGTAGTGCAGCGGCCTGCCTCGGACGGTCCCGATGTAGGGAAGGAAGTCGGCCGTGATCGCGACCGGCCCGCCCCAGCGGTACGGGAACCGGATCTCGGCGAGGTGGGGGAAGTACCAGCGGAAGCTCCGCTCGAGACGCGCGAACGTGGCTGCGCTCCGGTCGAGGTCCGGGCCGATCCGCGAGCCGTAGTAGTAGATCGCGTCGCTCCCCGCCCACACGATGCGATTCTCCTTGGTCAGCCGGAAGTAGTGGATGTAGTTCCGCTTGTCCTCCACGCCCTCCCGCGAGGCCCAGCCGATCCTCGAGATCTGCTCGTCCGTGAGGGGCTCGGAGGCCATGGCGTACGTGTAGACCGGGACCTGGAGGCGGCGGAACGGCGCGAAGTCCTTCACCCAGGGATTGACGGCGAGCACTCCCCGAGCGGCCCGCACGTCGCCGAACGGCGTGCGGAAGCGGACGCCGTCCCCCCGCGCCTCGGAGCCGGTGACGGGGGTGCGCTCGTAGAGGCGAACCCCGCGTTCCAGGGCGACCCGGCGCAGCCCGTGGGCGAGCGCGGCCGGATTGAGAATCGCACAGGCCTCCTCGAGGACCGCCGCGGTGACCCGCGGGGAGTCGATGCGCTCCCGCGCCGCCTTCGCGTCGAGCCAGTGCCAGCCGGGGAGGCCCATCGTCTCGGCCGCCCGGAGGTCCTTCCGCAGTCGCGCCTCGTGGGCCCGGTTCGTGGCGATCCCGAGGTACCCGACCGCTCGTACTGGCAGTCGATCCCGTTCTTGGTGGCGAACTCGCCGATCTCGTCGACCGAGCGGGCCACCGCGAGGTGCGCGGCCCTGGCCCGGGCCGCGCCTGGTGGACCAGCAGGTGGTGGAGGCTCATGTCGAGCAGGGTCATCGCGAACCCGCCGTTGCGCCCGGAGCCTCCGAAGCCGGTCACTTCCTTCTCGAGGAGCACGACGTCGAGCGCGGGATCGGCCTCCTTCAGGAACAGCGCCGTCCACAGACCCGTGTAGCCGCCCCCGGCGATGACAACGTCGGCCTCCGTGGACGCTTCCAGCGGCGCCACCGGCGCGTAGTCGTAGGTGGCGAGCCAGAAGGACCTCGACTTCCAGCTCCCCTCGTCCAGCCCCGGCGCCATGGCGAGCCTCCAAGATCGGTGAACCGCCGATCACCCTAGCCGCGAGTGCGGGCCCGCGGCAGGGCCACCGGCCCCCTCTTCCCCGGGCCATCGCGGCCGGGTGGCTGCCGTGGAAGTTGGGTGAGAAGCCGACGGGAGGAGGGAGGCCTGGATGGGCCTCCCCCCGTCCGTCCTGACGACCCGCGAGCGCTACGGGGGAGTGAGGATCGCCGCTCCGAAGATGCTGGAGTCGCCGAAGTTCGCCGCGCAGTCGTTGTTCGGCTCCGGCCTCGGCGGATCGTCCTTGGTGCTCTTGGTCCGCAGGGCCGCCCGCCACGCGTCGATGGCCGGGCAGTCCGCGCCCGTCCGGACGTCGTTCCAGACGAAGGCGGCGTAGCCGTTCCTCGCGGAGGCGTACACGTAGTCGCCGAGGAACTCGGCGGTCAGGTCGTTCTGGCTCGAGGAGCGGGCGTCGCCCGGGGTGCTGCGGTGCTGCTCGCTGAACGCCCCCACGGCCCCGCCGACCACGTCGGCGTGCGCCACGACGGCCAGCAGCGGCCGCGGGTTCGCGGTCGTCGTCTGGTACGGCGCGGTGAACGCGTTGTAGGCGATCCAGGCGTCCTCGCCGTCCGGCGAGATGGCCGTGGCCGTGTAGTAGCCGCGGTCACCCGCGTTCGTCTCGATCGAGACGGGCGCCGCCCATGTGTCGCCGCCGTCGGTCGACGTCGAGAACATCACGTGCTCGTCGTTCAGTGTCTGGCCGTCGATCCAGTTCAGCACGATCTGGTCGGTGGCGCCGGTCCCGCTCGGCGAGCCGTTGGCGATGTCCACGCTCGGAGAGGTCGACAGGTCGCTCCGCGCTCCGGCGATGCCGTCCATCGTGTTGCGGCCGATCACGGGGTCGAACACCCCGGTCGGGTGGACGATGAACAGCTTCCGGCGCATCTCGAACGTCGCCCCGCCGTCGAAGGAGCGGGACAGGAAGATCGCCTCGGCCTTGGTCTGCTGGTTGAAGCCGTGCCAGAACAGATAGACGTTCCCCGCGCTGTCGGTCCGGATCGTGCACCCGGTCGCCCCGGCGGCCAGGGCCCAATTCCCGGAGGCGGAGTTCGTGTTGGGCTCGACGATCACGTTCGACCAGGTGTCGCCGCCGTCGGTGGAACGCGCCAGGGTCAGGCGCACCGCGTTCGAGCCCGCGCTGGGGCCGCCGACGAAGTTGCCGAAGCAGACGTACACGTTGCCGAAGAACTCGCTGCTCTCGGCGTTGTCGGCCCAGATCTGCTCCTTGTCCGCGAACCCGGCCCCGCCGGGGCTGATCAACGATGGCGCCATCCAGGCTCCCTGGTCCGAGACCTGGGCGGCCTGCGTCCCCGGGTCGGCCGACGTGACGTCGACCCTCGACACGCCGATGGCCTCCACGCCCTTGAACGAGCTCTCCGAGTGCTTCGACGAGAAGTTGCTCGTCAGGTTCGCGAAGTACAGCCGGGAACCGTCCGCCCACGAGAACCCGCCGCCGCCGGGAGTCGGGCCCCAGGCCGCGGCCGGGTCGCCGTCGGAGACGACCCCATTCTCGAAGTAGTTCGGCAGCGTCCCGATGTCGCCGTCCTCGTCCGGAACGCACGCGTCCGTGGGCGCCACGCCGGGGGGCTCGTTGACGCCGACGCAGTCCCGCGCGCTGTACCCGGTGAAGGTCGGCTGGCTCCAGCTGGTGCCGCCGTCGGTGGAGTACTGGAAGCCGGTGGTGCCGACGCCCGCGGTGAACGGACAGGTGCTGTCGGCGCCGGCGTTGCAGTCCTCGAGGTCGATGTTGTCGTTCGCCCCTGCCACCACCAGGTTCTCGTGGTTGGGGTCGATCGCGACCGTCGGCTCGTTCTGCTTGTTGCCGCTGAATGGATCGACGCTGCCGACCGTCACTTCCGTGTCGGACGCCGCTGCCGCCGGCAGGGCCAGGGCGATCACCGCCGCGGCGGCGAGCGTGAACCCGAGCGCCAGGCGCACCGATCCGTGCGCGGTGCTCACATCACATCCCCCCTCTCGTCGTCGAGCGGGCGGGGCGCCGGACGACCCTCGCATAGCGGATCGATTCCGGCAACCCTGGGGTCAACGCGACGATCGTGCCCGGCCGCCTACCCGCGCGCGCCGAGTCGCGGGAACCAGCGCGGGACCCGCCGGCAGAAGGCCTCGTACTCGGCGCCGAAGAGCCGGCGCAGGCGCGGTTCCTCGTAGACGCGAACCCACACGGCGAACAGGGCGGTCACGGCGGCCGCCCAGGCCAGCACCGCCGCGCTGCCGAGCAGCAGCGCCTCGCCGACCAGGATGGCGATCACCGCGACGTACATCGGGTTGCGCACGAATCGGTACGCGCCGCTGACGACCAGGTGCTCCGTCTGGCCGACCGGGGACGGCGTTCCCCGGCCCTGCCGCACGAACCGGGCGAGGGCGTCGAGGACCAGCCCCGACCCGAGCGCGATCAGCGCGACGCCGATCCACCGCCACGGCTCCCACCCGAGGAAGGGCGGGCGCACGCGGAACCCCGAGAGCAGCCAGGGGACGACCGCGACGACGATCGCCGGACCGCCGAACAGGAGGAACACCACGGTCGCCGCCAGCGGATGCCGCGGGTGCGGCGGCGTCACCTTGACGCCGTTCCCGTCTCGCGCCATACATGCACGGGTCTACCAGGAGCCGATCCCGCGGTTCCACCGCGGGCCGCGGAACGGAGGACGTGGATGAAGCAGCTGCGCGTGGCCGGCGTGATGACGCGGGACGTGGTGACGGCTCGCGAGGACACCGGGTTCAAGGACCTCGTCGAGCTGATGACCGGCCGGGCGATCAGCGCGGTCCCGATCGTCGACGACGAGGGCCGGATCGCCGGCATCGTGTCGGAGGCCGACCTGCTCGCGGTCGAGGCCGAGGAGCGTGAGCCGCCGCGGCGGCGGCGCTTCATCGAATGGTTCATCGACCGCCGCCAGCTCGAGGCGATCGAACGGCGGGCGCCCTCGCTCTCCGCCGCCAACGTCATGACGCGGGACGTGATCACCGCGCGGCCCGACACCCCCGTCGAAGCGGCCATCAAGACGCTGCTGCGGGCGCGGGTCAAGCGGCTCCCCGTGGTGGACGACGAGAACCGGGTGGTCGGCATCGTCAGCCGGAGGGACCTCCTCTCTCCGTTCCTGCGCGAGGACGAGGAGATCCTGGCCGAGATCCGGGACGAGGTCGTCGAACGCACCATGTGGCTCGATCCATCCACGCTCGACATCGAGGTCCAGGACGGGGTGGTCACGCTCCGGGGGACCGTCGATCGCCGCAGCACGACGGAGATCCTCGCCGACCTGGTGCACCGCGTCGACGGCGTCGTCGGCGTGGAGGACGATCTCGGCTTCGAGCACGACGACCGCAAGGACCGCCCGCCGCATCAACCCCGGCCCGACGTCGTCGAGGACACGGCGGAACCGGGCGGCTACGCCTCGCGATCCCCCTGAGCGTGCGGCGATCCCCGATGCCATCCTCGATCGCCGGTCACGCCTCCTCACCGCCCGGCGATCGCGCCGTCCACAGGAGCCAGACGGGGAGGAGCACGACCGCTCCGATGACGAGGAGCGGGTCGAGGAGACTCGACTCGGTGGCGTACCCGAGCGCGACCGCCCCGAGCACCCCGCCGAGAAGCAGCGATCCACATCGGCTCGATCTTCGCCAAGCTCGGGCTCGAGCCCTCGCCGACGATCACCGGCGCGTGCTCGCGGTGCTCGCGTACCTCCGGTCCACCTGACGGGCCGCGCGTGTCACGGCGAGCCCCCGCCGTCGTCTCAGGCGCCCGGTGTCGTCAGCGCCTCGCGTGCGGCGGCCCAGCGATGGTAGTTCTCCACGTGGGCGCGGGGGACCACGCCGTGCTCGCAGGTGAGGGGGTCGTCGCACGGGGAATTTCCCTCCATCGTGGCGAAGTCGAACCGGCACCAGTCGCAGAACACGTTCAGCTCCTCCGGCAGGTAGGGGCAATCCCCCCACGCGCAGCCGCGCTCGCCCTCGTTGGTCGCGATGTTCCACCCGCAGTGCGGACACTGCTCGAACTGCTCCCATCGCGCCATGGTCTCCTCCTTCTGTCCTGTCCGCACCGTAGGAGCGGGCGGGACGGGCGGGGAGGGCCGATCGGACCCCTCCCGCCGGGCCGCTCGGCCCCTCGGGATCCGCCGTCCCCACCCCCGTCACCCAGGACCGTTCGGCCCTCCCAGTGGGGGCCGGCCGACCCATCCCGGCAGGCCCGGGCAGCCCGTAGCGTCACGGGCAGGAGGCCATCGGAGGTGACGACGATGCACCGGACGATCCAGGTCGACCCAACCACAAACTTCGACCACGCGCCCGTCACCGTTCCCGCTCAACGCGAGGAGTCCGAGCACGACGCCGAGGTCGAGCTGATGCACTCGATCGACCAGCTGGTGCGGACTGCCCGCCACGATCCGGAGCTGAAGGAGCTGATCCGGGCCTGGGAGGACGAGCCGCCGCAGGACCCGCGGCCGCTTCTGCGGCACGGCGAGTTCACCTGCTCGGGCTGCCACATGGTGCTGGACCGGCGCCGGCTCGCCGACCCGGCCTCGATGCGCTGCGCCGATTGCGCCTGATGGGAGGCGGGAGATGACCCGACGAGACCGCGCGCTGATCGTCAGCGAGGACGCCGACCTGGTCCGCCGCTGGACCGCCTGGCTGGAGCAGGCCGAATTCGACACTGCGTTCTGCCCGGGCCCGCTGGCCGCCTTCGAGTGCCCGCGGGCGAACGGCGACTCCTGTCCGCGCCGTGAGTGGGCCGATGTCGCCGTGGTGGATGTCGGGCAGCTCGCCCGGCTCGGCCTGAGCGGGATCGGGGCCGCCCGCTCGTGCACGACCCTCCCCGACGACGGCCGCACGGTGGTCGCCATGGAGGGCGGAACGCATCACCGCCACGGGCGCCGCCGGCCGACGGTCACGCATCCGGTGGAGCCCGACTCATTGGTCGGCGTTCTGCGCGCCACCGCGCACCGCCACCCCTCGGTGGCCCTGCCGCCGAAGGCCTCCTGAACCGGCGCGACCGGGGGGACGATAGCGCGCGCCCGCTAGCGGTGCTCCGCCGCGTCCGCGTCGGCCCGGGTGACGTGGACGGTCCCCGGCGGATGCTGCGGCGGCGCGTACAAGGAGTAGAGCTGCAGCTCGCCGTCGCCGGTGTTGACCACGTTGTGCCACACGCCGGCGGGGACGATGATCGCCCAGTCCTCCCGGACGTCGTGTGTCTCCTCGACGCGGTCCTCCTGGCTCGAGAGTTCCACGCGCCCCTTGCCCCGCTCGACGCGCAGGAACTGGTCGAGGTGGGGGTGCCGTTCCCTCCCGATGTCCTCGCCCGGCCCGAGCCGCATCACCGTCAGCTGGACGTGCTCGCCCGTGAACAGCACGGTGCGAAAGGTCTCGTTGTCGAGCGTCACCCGCTCGATGTCGCCCACCCATCCCAGCATGGAGGTCCCCCCTTCCGGGGGCCATTGTGCCCGACGCTCACGCCTCCGTGTGGTCGTCCGAGGTGGACTCGTCGTCGGCCAGCAGCCGGTAGAGGCTCTTGCGCGCCTCGCGCAGGATCTCGATGGCGCGCGCCACCTGCTGCTCGTCTCCGGTCTGCGCGACCTGCATCGAGGCCATCGCCACGCCGCGGCCCACCTCCCACAGCGCGACGACGGGGCTCGCGTCGGCGGCCATCGCCCATGGCGCTTCGCCGCCGCGCCGGGCCACCTCCTGCCGGCCCGCGTCGGTGAGCTCGAAGACGCGGCGCCCGTCGGCCTCGCTGCTCGTGACGAGTCCCTCGTCCTCGAGCATCTGCAGGGTGGGGTAGACCGAGCCCGGGCTCGGGCGCCACACGCCCCGCGTCCGCTCGGTCAGCTCCTGTATCACCTGGTAGCCGTGCATCGGGCGCTCGGCGAGCAGCGCGAGGATCGCCGCGCGGACGTCGCCCCGCCCGGCCCGAGCCCCGCGCCCGTAGAAGGGGCCGGGGAACTCGCCCCGCCCCCACGGCCCGAACCCGCGGCCGAAGCGGTACCGGCCGTGGTGCCCACCGTGGTGCCGCGCCTCGTGCCGGTACCGCTCATGGGCCCAGCGCTCGTGCCCGTGTGCCCGCTCCTCCGTGAAGTCCCGCATCGCTCCTCCCTCATCAGGACCTATCTCGTACGCTCACGATATATCGTGAGCGACCGACAGTCAAGGGATCGTCCCGGGACGGCCGCGGAAGGACGCCGGGCCGGCCGGCCGTCGGGCCGCGATTCGGCCACACGGCCGCACAATGAGGGGTGAATCCACGATATGACACGATCGGAAGGGAGCCGTCGTGCTGTTCAGCCGCCACAAGACCACGCTGCCCGACGCGAGAGAGGCCCTGCCGGGCCGTGACCGGCCGGCCTTCGCCATCCCCGAGCGCCACGAGGTGCTCGGCACGCCGATCCTGCCCCCGTACCCGCAGGGGCTGCAGGTGGCGACGTTCGCGCTCGGGTGCTTCTGGAGCGCGGAGCGGCTGTTCTGGAAGATCCCCGGGGTCTTCACGACCGCCGTGGGATACACGGGTGGGTACACGCCGAACCCGACCTACGAGGAGGTCTGCTCGGGCCGGACCGGCCACGCCGAGGCGGTGCTCGTGGCATTCGACCCGGCCACGGTCTCGTACCGCGAGCTGGTTCGCGTGTTCTTCGAGGAGCACGACCCGACCCAGGGGATGCGCCAGGGGAACGACGTCGGCACGCAATACCGCTCGGCGATCTACGTGGCCGACGAGGAGCAGCGCCGTGTCGCCGAGATGGCCCGCGACGCGTACGACGCCGACCTCCGCGCCCGCGGGTTCGACCCGGTGACCACGGAGATCGACGTGGCCGGGCCCTTCTACTACGCCGAGGCCTACCACCAGCAGTACCTGCACAAGGTGCCGAACGGCTACTGCGGCCTGGAGGGCACGGGCGTGCGCTGCTCGATCCCCGAGGGGAGCGCCTCGTGACCGACGAGCTGCGCGACACCGAGCTCCCGGCCACCGAGGAGGCATGGCGCGCCCGCCTGACGCCCGAGCAGTACCGCGTGCTGCGCGAGGCGGGGACCGAGCGCGCCTTTACCGGCGCGTACGTGGACGCCGACGACGACGGGATCTACCGCTGCGCGGCGTGCGGGAACCCGCTGTTCGAGAGCCGGACGAAGTACCACTCCGGGACCGGCTGGCCGAGCTTCACGGCGGCGGTCTCCCCGGACGCGGTCGAGCTGCTGGAGGACACGGCGTACGGGATGGTCCGCACTGAGGTCCGCTGCGCGCGCTGCCACTCGCACCTCGGCCACGTCTTCCCGGACGGGCCGCCCGAGGCGGGCGGCCAGCGCTACTGCATGAACAGCGTGGCGCTCGACCTCGAGACGCGGAACGGCTGAGGGGACGGGCCGAAGCTAGCGGAAGCCGCGGGCGATCTCGGCCTCGGCGACCCGTCCGACCCCGATCAGGTACGCCGCCTGGCGCAGGGACAGCCCGTCGGCCTCGGCCCGCGCCAGGACCTGGTCGGTGGCCGTCTCCATGATCGTGGCGAGGACCTCGTTGACGCGATCCGCGGACCACGCTTCGCGCTGTTGGTTCTGGACCCACTCCAGGTACGAGACCGCCACGCCGCCGCCGGAGGCGAGCGTGTCCGGCACGACCGAGATCCCGCGGTCGAGCAGGATCGCCTCGCCGTCGGGGGTGATCGGGTAGTTCGCCACCTCGAGCACCGTGGCGGCCTTCACGTCGACGGCGTTGTCCTGCGTGACGGCCTCCTCGAGCGCCGCGAGCGCCAGGACCGAGCAGTCCACGCTTGGGAGCTCCTCGCCGGGGATCGTCTCGGCGTCCGCGAATCCGATCACGCTGCCGGTCGCTTCCTTGTGCGCCAGGACCGCGTCGGGGTCGAGCCCGCGGTGCGACACGATCGCCCCCCGGCTGTCCGAGGCGGCCACCACCGGGTAGCCCATCCCGGCGGCGATCCGCGCGAGCCACGAGCCTGCGTTTCCGTAGCCCTGGATCGCCAGCGGGGCCTCGGCGCGGGCCCACCCGCGCGCCCGGGCCAGCCGGTCGAGGCACAGGGCGGCACCCCGCCCCGTGGCGGCGTCGCGCCCGAGCGAGCCGCCGAGCACCACCGGCTTGCCGGTGATCACCGCCGGGGTGGGGCCGTAGCGGCGGGCGTACTCGTCGACCATCCAGCCCATGATCCGGGGGTTGGTGTTGACGTCGGGCGCCGGGACGTCCACGTCGGGCCCGATCAGGTCGGCGATCGCCCGCATGAACGTCCGCGACAGGCGCTCGAGCTCGGCCTCGGACAGGAGCTTCGGCTCG
>WNFV01010204.1_pt1 | contig 15185 bp, 14 predicted proteins | sample 5400101 | NCBI WGS metagenome assembly WNFV01 (sample SAMN13153361, study PRJNA577476) | soil metagenome | isolation source: 115 cm soil or saprolite under grassland replicate 1 | place: USA:California | collected 2016-06-15 | reverse complement strand
GTGGGTCAGCTCGTGCACCAGCGTCGTGCGCTCGTAGGGTGTCGGAGCGTCCGAACCGACGTAGACCAGATTCTTGGTCGCGGTGTAGTAGAAGCCGATGATCGCCGACGAGGCCAGGCCCTGGATGCTCCGGTGGACGTCGTCGTCGGCGCCGATCACGCCGATCGTCCGCCAGGCCTGCGTCCGGCGGTCCATCATCTCCCGCGGGTAGGAGCGCTCCAGCGCGCGGGCGATCTCCTGTCCCATCCGCTCGCGGCTGATCGCCTCCGGCCGGACCGGGCGCTCGAAGCGCAGCTCCCGGACCTGCTCCGCCTGCTGCACGATCGTGGCCACCGCCGCCGGCAGCGAGCCCTGGTCCTGCGGCTCCGGCTCCGCGAGGGGCGGGCGGCGGCAGAGCGTGGCCCGGGCCCGGTCCGACGAGACCTCCACCCCGGGGCTGCGGCGCGGGCCGGGCGTCGGGAGCGCGTCCTCGTCCTGGGCGAGGTTCGCTCCCACGACGACGCCGATGGACAGCACCGCGACGATCGCCCCCCCGATCGCCCAGGGAGCGGCCCGGCCCCTCGGGGTCACGGTGCCCACTCGACCACGCGCGCGCAGGCCGGCAAGAACGACGCGACGTTCTCCTCGATCGTCAGGGCGCGCGCCTCGACCTCGGGATCCGGCGTCACGCCGGCGCGCCGTCCAGCCGCTCGCGCAGATGGTCAAGGAGCTTTACGATCTCGATCCGCTCCTGCGCCATGCTGTCCCGGTCGCGCACGGTGACCGCGCGGTCCTGCAGCGTGTCGAAGTCGACCGTCACGCAGTAGGGGGTCCCGACCTCGTCCTGGCGCCGGTAGCGACGCCCGATCGCGCCGGCGTCGTCGTAGTCGGTCATCCAGTGCGGCTTGACCACGTCGAAGACGCGCTTCGCCTCGGGCACCAGGTCCTCGTGGCGCGACAGCGGCAGCACGGCCACCTTCGTCGGAGCCAGGTCCCGGTGCAGCCTCAGCACCGTGCGCTTCTCCATCGTCCCCTTGGCGGTCGGGGCCTCGTCCACGCTGTAGGCGTCCACCAGGAACGCGAGCGTGGCGCGGTCGGCCCCGGCCGCCGGCTCGATCACGTACGGGTGGTAGCGGACGTCCCTCTCCTGGTCGTAGTAGGTCAGGTCCTGGCCGGAGAGCTTCTCGTGCGCCTTCAGGTCGAAGTCGGTGCGATTGGCGATCCCCTCGAGCTCCCCCCAGTCGGTGAACGGGAACGCGTACTCGATGTCCACCGTGCGCTTCGAGTAGTGCGACAGCTCGTCGGCGGCGTGCTCGCGGATCCGGAGGTGCTCGTCGCGGATCCCGAGGTCCCGGTACCAGCGCAGCCGCTCCTCGATCCAGTACTCGTGCCAGGTCTCGTCGGTGCCCGGCTCGACGAAGAACTCCATCTCCATCTGCTCGAACTCGCGCGTGCGGTAGATGAAGTTCCCCGGCGTGATCTCGTTGCGGAACGACTTCCCGATCTGGGCGATCCCGAACGGGACCTTCCTCCGGCTCGCCGCCTGCACCGTGCGGAAGTCCACGAAGATGCCCTGCGCGGTCTCGGGACGGAGGTAGGCCAGGTGCGCCTCGTCCTCGACCGGCCCGAGGAACGTCCGGAACATCAGGTTGAACTGCCGCGGGTCGGAGAGCCGCCCGCCGTCGTCCGGACAGCGCAGCTCCTCGACCGGCGTGCCCGGCTTCCAGTCCGGCAGGTGGTCCAGGCGCCAGCGCCGATGGCAGTCGCGGCACTCCACCAGCGGGTCGGCGAACGACTCGACGTGCCCGCTCGCCTCCCAGACCTCGGGCTTCATGATGATCGCGGCGTCGAGCCCGACGATGTCGTCGCGGAGCTGGACCATGGCCCGCCACCAGGCGTCCTTGACGTTGCGCTTCAGCTCGACCCCGAGCGGACCGTAGTCCCAGGACGAGCGCAGCCCGCCGTAGATCTCGCTCGACGGGAAGATCAGGCCGCGCCGCTTGGCGAGGGAGGTGATGGCCTCCATCAGGTCGGGCATGTCGGATCCGTCTCCTTTCTCCCGCGACTGGGTGCCGTGGAGGTCGGGCCATGATACGGGCCGGGATCGGATTCGGGTCTTGTGCGCAGCGGGTCGCGGGGGCACACTACGCGCACCGCGGCCGCCGGCCGCCGTTCCGAAAGCGAGACTCGATGCGCAGATCCCTCGTCATGGCGGCCGCGATCGTGGCCGTGGTCGCGCTGCTGGCGGGCCAGGCCCTGGCCGCCGACATCATCGGCACGAACGGCAGCGACACGATCCAGGGCACGCCCGGCAACGACAACATCAACGGGTTGAACGGGCACGACACGATCTACGGGAACAACGGGGGCGACATCATCCTCGGGTCCTACGGCTTCGACAAGCTGATCGGAAACGACGACCCCGACACGCTGTACGGCAACGCCGGGAACGACAGGCTCTGGGGCGAGGTGCAGCTCTGCGGCTACACTCCCTCGCCCGCGCGCGACGACAAGGGCGGCGGCCCGACGTTCACGCCGTGCCCCGGCCCGGACCTGGACAAGTTCTACGGCGGCAACAACAACGACGTGATCCACGCCGACGACATGCCGCTCTTCACGACGAACCAGGCCGATCCGACGATCATCGGAGATCCGTCGCAGGGCGAGTTCGTGAGCTGCGGCGCCGGGAGCGGCGACGTGGCCTGGGTCGACAACAATGACTACGCCCGGGCCCAGGTGAACGCGAGCCCGCTGTTCCAGACCTGCGAGACGATCGTGATGAACGGGCAGGTCCAGCCGTGACCGGTCCGCCCACCGGCGGCGCGACCCGGAGAGCGCACGGAACGGCGATGCGCAGATCCCTCTTCGTGGTGGCCTTCATCAACGGGACCGTCTTCTGACCGCGAGCCGGCCGGGGCAGGAGGCGTCGTGAAGCAGGACGGTGCGGGAGGCGGCGGCGGCGGTGGCGCCGCGAAGCCTCCCCGTCCCGAGGTCCCGAAGGAGGCCCCCGCCGACCTCCGCGACTTCGTCGACTGCAAGGGCAGGACCGTCGAGCTGAAGCCCGGGGAGATCGGATGGTTCCCGTTCCCCGAGGACGTCAAGAAGTACGCCCCCACGCCGAAGGCGTCCTTCGAGCACGGGGACAAGCCCGGGACCGTCAACGTGACGATCTCGCTCGGGCTCTCGATGACCCTTCCCGTCTCGGTGCAGAACGGCGACCTGTCGATCGACACGTCCGGGATCATGATCCCCGGCGGCGCCGGGAAGACGACGAACTGGGTGAACCAGTTCAACGGCTGGCTGAAGGCGAACGGCTGGAAGCTCGACCCCCTGAAGCTCCGCCGCGGCGTGGTGACCCTGACGAAGGTCGCGGTGGTCGAGGCGCCCAAGCAGGCGGTCGCGCCGGGGGAGCCGAAGAAGGAGGAGCCGAAGAAGGAGGAGCCGCCGAAGGGCGGCGGCAAGATCAAGGCCGCCGCGGCGACCGGCGCCTTCATCCTCGGGACCGGCACCGGGGCGCTGTTCGGCCTGAACGCGGGGCCGGACGGCGACGTCGGCCTGGGGCAGCCGTCAGATCCAGTGATCACGTTCGAGTCGGCCCCGCCGTCCGCCTCCATCACCATCACGGTGCTCCCGGAGGGCGGCGTGGACGCCAACCTGATCGTGCTGCCGGCGTCCGGCGGCGGGTCGTTCCCGCTGAGCGGCCACTTCGGGCAGGACGGGAGCGCCCTGACGTTCCAGGTCCCCGACCTCCCGCCGTTCGTCGGGACGATGGGCGGCGACGGCACGTTCGACGTGCGCAACGACGTCGGGAGCTTCACCGGCCTGTTCTCCGGGAACCAGGTGGAGGGCGACCACGTCTTCCAGGGTGAGGCGTTCACGTTCTCGGGGTCCCTGTCGGCGGCGGTCCAGACGATCGTCGAGCCCGGTGAGGCGCCGTACACCTACAAGATCAAGGACGACCTCAGGTTCCATTCCGGGGAGCCGGTCTCGGGCGGCGACACGGGGAACGCGCTCGAGGGCACGACGGGGATCGTCACCGGCCTGGGCACCGCCGCGGTCGGGACCGGACTGGTCGCCGCGAGCGGCCGGCGGCGGCGCAGGCGGCGCAGGCGGCGCAGGCGGCGCGCGGCCGAGCCGCCGCCGGAGGACCGAGGGCCGTGAAGCGGGCCGCCCTGGTCGTCGGGCTCGTCCTGCTCGCGGGCGGCGGCGGGCTGTTCGGGTACGGCATGCTCGCGGGCGGCGGCGACGGCGACGGCGACGAGCCGGCATCCTTCGCGTTCACGAACGGCACGCTCTGCGAGGCGTGCACGCTGAACATCACCACCGCCGAGGTGCAGGACCGGGACGGCAGCACGCTGTTCGTCTTCGGCGGCGACTGGCCGGACACGCCGGGCGAGGTCCCCGGCGACCTCCGGCTCGCGGCCAACGACCTGGAGCTGGTGCTGCACCCGGTCGACGCCGGGTTCGAGGTGCCGACGGCGAACGCCGGCGGCCAGGCCGTGGACCCGGCGGAGTTCGCGGTCGGGCTCCAGGGCGGCGCATTCCTGCTCGACGTCCGCGACCCGCTGCTAGCGGCCCCGGTCGACTTCGTGTTCGGCCTGTGGGACGGGACGGACTACGGCGCGCGGATCCCCGCCCAGGGTTCGTTGCACTGGGATGGGTCGGGCGCGCCGGCGCCCTTCGTCCCGCCAACGTCGCCCACCCCGACCGCCACGGAGACCACGGTGGCGCCGGAGGAGGAGACCGCGCAGCAGTTCACCGCCGACCTCGCTCGCGCCATCCAGACCGGGGACGAGGCGTTCCTGTTCGAGCGGCTGGGGCAGGCGACGATCGCCCGCTACGGGGAGGAGGCCTGTCGCACGTACGCCGCGGGGATCCACGACCCTACCCGGGCCTACACGGTGACCGACGTCGGCGAGCCGGCCCCCTGGGTTCCAGCGGGTCGCGAAGCGGCGCGCCTGGTTCACCGACTGCGGCGACCCGATCTGACGGGTCCGCGGGTTCCGGGGTCGCGCCGGACCCGCGGCTACACTCGGGCTGATGTCCCACCGACCGGGGGCAAACGTCGACCCGCGCACCCGCCGGGCCCTCTCCGCGACGGCGATCCTCCTCGCCCTCCTGACGATCGCCGGCCTCTACCTGCTGCGCCCGACCGGGGCCGGCGAGCGCACCGCGTCGCGCGAGCTGGGGCTGACCACCACCGTCCTCGAGGCCCGCGTGGAGTCCCTACAGGCGATCCCGTGTACCGGGACGCTCCCCGAGGCGGGCGTGACGTGCACACTGTTCGAGGTCCGCCTGCTGCGGGGACCGGACGCCGGCGGCACGGTGACCATCGAGCGGCCGGTTGGGCCGGGCGCGCCCGTCTACGCCGCGGGCGAGCGCGTGATGGTCGCCTTCGACGCGCAGGCGCAACCCGGGTTCGAGTACGCGATCGTCGACCGCTATCGCAAGCCGCCCCTGTTCTGGCTGGCGCTGCTCTTCTCCCTGACCGTGGTGCTGCTCGGGCGGCTGCGTGGGTTCGCCGCGCTCGTCGGGCTCGCCGCGAGCCTGGTGGTGCTGCTGCGGTTCGTCCTTCCGGCCGTCCTCGACGGGCGCAGCCCCGTACTCGTCGCGGTGGTCGGCGCCGCGGCGATCGCCTACCTGGCGCTCTACCTGGCGCACGGGTTGGGGGCGATGACCACCGTGGCCCTGCTCGGGACGCTCGCCAGCCTGTTCCTGACGGCCGCGCTGGCGACGGTCTTCGTGGATCTGGCGCAGCTCACCGGCCTGGCATCGGAAGAGGCCTTCATCGTCAACCTCGGCGCGGGGGGCTCGCTCGACATCCGCGGGCTGATCCTGGGCGGCATGGTCATCGGCGCGCTCGGCGCGATCGACGACATGACCGTCACCCAGGCGTCGGCGGTCTGGGAACTGCGCGCCGCGAACCCGGCGATGAAGCGCCGTCACCTCTACCGGGCCGGGCTGCGGATCGGGCGCGACCACGTCGCGTCGACGGTGAACACCCTGGTCCTGGCCTACGCCGGGGCGTCGATGCCGATCCTGCTGCTGTTCGTGCTCGCCGGACAGTCGCTCGGAACGGTGGCGAACGGCGAGGCGATGGCCACCGAGATCGTCCGCACGCTCGTCGGCAGCATCGGCCTGGTGGCGGCCGTCCCGCTGACGACGTGGCTGGCGGCGATGTCGGCCGGCGCCCCCGAGGCCCGGCCGACCGCGGAACGCCCGGCCGCGCGCGAGCCGGCGACGGATGCGGCCAGCTCGTTCTTCGCCGGCGCGCACGAGGAGCGCGGCGACGGCCTGGGCTTCTGACGAGAGGTCAGGTGGAGATGCGGGGCGTCGGGGGCCGGGCCGCGCGGTCGAGCAGCTCGTAGGCCTCCTCGGGCAGCCCCTGGCGGGCGATGGCGCCCCGTACCGTCAGCAGGTACTGGTCGGTCGGTCGGACGTAGCCGTGCTGGTGCGCGACGCGGTACGTCAGGCACTCGATGTTCTCACCGTCGCAGCGCACCACCACGCGCTCGCGACGGTAGAAGGTGGGGTGGCCCTGGAACGTGTCGAGGTGCTTCATGCCGTCGGCGTCCACGTTCCAGACCACGCCCCAGACGTGGCCCTCGGGGTCGGGCTCGATGTTCGCCGCGCCGCCCTTCCAGACGTCGGAGTAGACGCTGAACTCAAGGCGGAACCCCTCCAGCAGGCCGGGGAGCGGATGGTCTGCGCTCGGGCACCGCTCCACCATCAGCGAGGGGTTCATGTTGGAGCCGTAGGCGAAATAGTGCAGACCGGGCATCCCCGCCCGATCATACCCAGCCCGTCGCTCCGGCATCTCCAGGCCTCCGCGCTCGGATCGCTCAGAGCAACGAGCGCTGGTTCGAGGCGGCCCGCCGCCGGGCGCCGGGGGGCGGCTCGGCGGGATGCTCGACCAGGGCCACCACCCGGGCCGCCATGAACCGCCCGGTCCGCACCGGCTGGCCGGTGCGGGTGACCTCGCTCACCTCGACCACCCCACGGGAGGTGGTGACCTCGAGCCGGCGGCCGGCCTTCGTCGCCGCGATCTCGTAGGTCTGGACGCCGTTCCCGGTGTCCACCGTGATCTCGACCCGATCTCCCTTCACCGGTCCGATCGTACTCTCGGCGGTGATTGGATACCTGCCATGCGCCGCGTCGACTACGTGATCCTGTACGTCGCCGACCTCGACCGGTCGGTCACCTTCTACCGGGACGTGATCGGGCTCCCGTTCCGGTTGGAGGGGGACGGGTACGCGGAGTTCGCCACCGAGGGAACGCGGTTCGCGCTCTACGACGCCGGTCGCCTGCCGGAGCTCATCGGGCGCACGGCGGTTCCCGCCGGCGCCGCCGAGGTCGCGTTCCTGGTCGAGGACGTGGACGCAGAGGCCCGGCGCCTGCGCGCGGCCGGCGTGCGGATCCTGACCGGGCCGGTGGACCGCCCCTGGGGTCAGCGCACGCTGCACGTCGAGGACCCCGACGGCCACGTGGTCGAGCTGGCGCAGCCGCTGCCGCGCGAGCGGGGTCCGGGCTAGGCGGACGGGGCCATCAGCCCGGGTCCCCGGTCACGCGCCGGCCTCGACCACGGAGGCCACCAGGTTGTCGAAGTCGACGGCGTAGTCGCCCTCGGCGGGCGCGGTGGTGACGATCACGCCGACGAACCCGCTCCCGTACGGGCTCTCGCGGTCGGTCCCCTCGCCGACCACCACCCCGTTCACCGACAGCACGATCCGCACCTCGGCGTCGCCCGTGCAGTCCAGCCGGACCGCGTTCCGCGCGGCGCTCAGGCTGCCGGCGTTCCCCTGGGCCAGCGTGGTGGTCGCCGCCTCCGCGCGCTTGCTGATCAGCCAGTCGCCGTTGGCGTGGAACGCGGCCTGGTAGAACTCGTTCCCCCCCACCTGGCGGCAGATCAAGCCCTGCGCCCCTCCGCTGAAGTTCTCCGGCGCCGCGTCGGGCACGGTCGAACCGGTGACGACGGTGGCGTCCGCCTCCACGCTGACGTCCGACCAGGCGAGCGTGTCGTCGTAGATCGTCGTGCTCCAGCACAGGTGATCGGCGGTCGCCACCGCGATGCGGTACGCGCCCCCGACGGGCTGCCAGCTGCAGTCCGCGTTCTGCGTGGCCCCCCAGTGGGTGAGGTCGGCCTCGAAGTCCTGCCGGAACACCTCGGTCCGGGACAGCGACGGGACGGTCGTCGAGGGCGTGGTCGATGTCGTCGGGCCAGCGCCCTCCTCCCCACCTCCCCGGGTCAGGATGAAGATCAGCCCCGCCACCAGCAGCACGGCCAGGACGACGGCGCCGATCAGGAGAGGCGCCCGCCGGCCTCCCCGGCCGCCGGTCGCCGCACGAGCCACCGGCGTGCCGACCGTGGGCGGAGGCGGCGGAGGCGGCGCGACGACCGCCCCGGCGGCGGACCGCGCGACCGGAGGGCCCGGCGCCTCCCCCGCCGGGAGGCGGCGCGCCTTGTCGGCCGCCACCCGCCCGATCGCCGTGATCAGGCGGCCGACGTCGTAGGCCCAGCGGCCGTCGGACAGGTCGAGCGCGTTGCGCCGGGCGAGGCCGGTGAGCTCCTGCGGGAGCTCCTCCGACGAGGGCATCTCGGCGCCCTGCACCAGGACCGGGACGATCCGGATCCCTCGCTCCAGCGCGGTCTCGAGCTCCAGGCGGACGAAGTCCTCCGCGTTGTCGAGCCGCCGGCGCCCCTTGGCGTCCTTCGATGCCAGCCAGCCGCGCCCGATCAGCGACAGCACGACGTCGCAGGACCCCACGCCCTCGTGGATGACCTCGACGAAGTCCTCCCCCGGGTCGATCGTGTCGATGTCCATGAACACGCTGCCGTCGCCGAACTCCTCGACCAGGGAGTCGTACAGCCGGCCGGCGTGCCCCGCGGTGTCGTCGCGGCGGTAGTTGATGAAGATCCGCACGCCCGGCCCGGACGCGGCCTCGGTCATATCACCTCCCGATCACACCGTCGGCCCGGCGCCGCTCCAGAAGTCGTACGTGGCCTGGCGCTTCCCGTCGGGACGGTTGAGGTAGCCGTAGATCAGGAGCTCCGGGCGGGTCCACTCCACCCACCGCCCGTTCTCGTCCGTGTAGCACACGAACCGGCCGCGGGTCGCCTCTCCGGCGACGAAGAGCTGTGACTCCGACGTGTCGTCGGTCTGGCAGTCGCCGACGTCGCGCGTGATCGACTCATCGCCGAGGCGCTTCGAGTACCAGGCCTGCAGGTCGGTGTCGCCGCTGTAGAGGTAGTACCAGAACGTCACGTTGTCGTTCGGCGAGCACTTGATGCCAGCGGTGGCGCCGTCGGGCAGGAACTCGGTGTCGGCGGCACAGGAGTCCACGTGGTCGGCCGGGACGTGGTCGAGCAGGAACTGCTGCCCCACGGCCGCGGCGTCGGACGGAGTCGCGCTCGTGGTGGGGCTGGGGCTGGTGGTCACGGACGGCGACACCGCGGTGGACGGTGGTGCGGTCGTCGGGGTCGCGCGCTCGTCGCCGCCGCCACCGAGGAACACGACCAGCAGCACGACGCCGGCCAGGACGACGACCCCGGCGACGATCGGGACCACGTTCCGTGCGCGTCCTCGCGCCGGCGGCGCGGAGGGCGTTCCCGGCGGCGGGGCCACCATCGGCGGGATGGGGACGGTGGCCGGCCCTGGCGGCGGAGGGACCGGAGGGATCGTTGGCGGCTCGGTGGCCGCCGGCCCGCCTCGGGCGACGCGCGAGGCTTTCTCGGTCGCGATCCGGTCGATCGCGACGATCAGGCGGCCGACGTCGTAGGACCAGCGCGGGTCCGAAAGCTCCAGCCCGTTGCGCCGGGCCAGCCGCGACAGCGTGGCCGGCAGCTCGTCCGAGCCCGGCATCTGCGCTCCCTGCACGAGCAGCGGGATCACGCGGATCTCGCGGTGCAGCGCGGTCTCGAGCTCGAGGCGGACGAAGTCCTCCGGGTTCTCCAGGCGCCGGCGCCCCTTGGCGTCGGTGGCCGCCAGCCAGTTCCGCCCGATCAGGGTGAGCACCACGTCGCACGACCCGACGCCCTCGTGAATGACATCGACGAAGTCGACGCCCGGCTCGATCACCGCGAGGTCCATGAACACCTTGTCCTCGCCGTAGTGCTCGACGAGCGCGTCGTACAGCCGCCCGGCATGCCCCGCGGCGTCGTCGCGGCGGTAGCTGATGAAGATCCGGACGTCGGGCCGGCCGGCCGCTTCGCTCACGGCCGCCTCTCCATGGACGTGCTCATTCGTCTGCCTTCTTGCCGCGGGAGGCGAGCCACAGGGTGTGCTCGCGGGAGACGGCGTCCTCGGCGTGGCCGACGAACTTCGCCCACTCGTCCTCGGTCGTTGGGTCGTCCACCTCGACGGCCACCTGGCCGAGCTCGCGCGCCGTGACCGAGTACGCCGCGGCGAGCGCGGCGTGCTGCTTCGTCTGCACCCAGGCGGCGGCGGTCCCGGCCACGGCCGCGGCGATCCCACCGAGGTCGAGGGTCAAGAGCCCGACCGCTCGCGCCAGCAGCAGCACCACGCCGGCGAGCTCGAAGGCCAGCATCACCGCGCCCCACTGCCGGGCCCGCTTGTCGTTGTACGCCGCCTTGGTGGCGTACCAGCGCTGCTGGTCCAGGATCCGGCCCTCCCGGTACGCCCGCCGCCGCTCCTCGAGCGACCGGCCGCGCAGGCGTCGCATCCACGGCGTGATCTGGTCGGAGCGCTCGACCGACGGGATCAGCGCGATGTCGTCGAGCGGGCGCAGGATCTCCCCCAGCCGCTCCAGGAACTGCCGGTCGAGGCGGACCGGATCCGGCGCGTCCGCCCGGAAGGGCTCTCCGCCGACCGCGTACCGCCAGGCCAGGGTCTTCGCCGACTCGGCCGCCGCCCGTCCCTGGTACCAGGTCTTGTCCGGCTTCGTCGTCAGCAGGTGTGTCTTGAGCGATGCCGCCGCGGCGAACGCCAGGGCGGCGATCGCCGCCGCGACGTCCGTCCGGCCGACCTGGGCCGACACGGCGGCGGCCACGGCGGCGAGCACGAGCAGCAGGAGCTGGGCGGCGGTGGAACGCACGAACGCGCGTTGCGCGCCGGCCGACGCGCGATCTGCCGCGTCGAAGAGCTCCGGGAAGTCGCGTTCGCCGAGCGTCAGCGGGCCGCCGGGACCGACGTCCGGGGGGTCGGCGGCGATGTCGCGCTCGCTCAAGGGCAGGGTCCTCCCGGTCGCGCCCGCCCGAGGCAGCGGGGGGCGAGGACAAGTCTGCGCGAGCCCGGACGCCGGCGCAATGGCCCTCTCGGGCCAGCCCGGCGGTTCCCGGAACGCCTGTCCCGCGCCTCCTCAGGCGTGGCGAGGGGCGGCGTCCGGCAGGTCGTGCTCGAGCACGGGCTCGAGGGCCACGGTGGTCAGCGCGCTACCGGCCGCCCGGATCAGTCGCCGTTCACGCGGCCGAAGCGGCGGTCGCGCTTCTGGTAGTCGCGGATGGCCTCGAACAGGTGCTCGCGGTTGAAGTCCGGCCAGAACACCGGCGTGAACCACAGCTCGGCGTAGGCCGCCTCCCACAGCAGAAAATTGGAGATGCGCATCTCGCCGCCGGTGCGGATCAGCAGGTCGGGGTCGGGCATGTCCGGGTGGTACAGGCGGCGGGCGATCGAGTCCGGCGTGATCCGCTCCCCCTTCAGCCGGCCGCGATCGTGATCCTCCAGGAGGCGCTTCACCGCGTCGACGATCTCGGTTCGCCCGCCGTAGTTGAAGGCGATCGTCAGCGTCATCTTCGTGTTGTGCTTCGTCAGCTCGCGCGCGACCTCCATCTCGCGGAGCACCGATCGCGGGACCCGCCAGTTCTCCCGGCCCAGGAACCGGATCCGCGCGCCGCGCTCGTGCAGCTCGTCGCGCCGGCGCTGCAGCAGGCCGCGGTTGAAGTTCATCAGGTAGGCCACCTCGGACTTCGGGCGGTGCCAGTTCTCGGTCGAGAACGCGTAGACGGTCAGCCACCGGAGCCCGATGTCGAGGGCGCCCTCGACGGTGTCGAACAGAGCCTCCTCGCCGGCGGCGTGACCCTCGGTGCGCGGCAGGCCGCGCTGCTTCGCCCACCGCCCGTTGCCGTCCATGACGATCGCCACGTGCCGGGGCAGGTGACGCAGGTCGAGGTCGGAGCGGTAGCTCATCGGCTCAGGGGGCCGGCAGGAGCGCCGGGGGGTGTGGGGGGGTGGGTCGCCCTGTGGAGGGATCGACCCGGCCTCGTGCGGCGAGCGGACCCCCCAGGGGTGAGGTTCGCGGCGACGTGCGGGCGAGCATGGGGAAGGCCCTGATCCGCCGCTCCAGGTGGTACTCGGCGAACCCGAAGAGCAGGAGGCGCGCCGCCAGGCGATCATCGGGCGCGGGCGAGGGCTCCTCGCCGGCGCGGGCCAGGTCGGTCCCGGCGAGCGTGCGCAGCCAGGCCAGCGCCCCGGGCCGCGCCGGCGCCGCGCTGGCCTCCGCACACCCGGCACAGACCGTGCCGCCCTGGGCCGGCGAGAACGCGGCAACGTCCGGGCTTCCGCAGGACGCGCAGGCGTCGAGGGCGGGGTGGAAGCCGGACAGCGACAGCAGGCGCAGCAGGTAGGCCTCGGCCGTGGCGGCCGGATCGGCCGGACGGGCGTCGAGCGCGCGGAGGCCGTTCAGCAGGAGCAGGAAGAGCGGGACGTTGCGCTCGTGTTCCTCGGCCACCTTGTCCGCGGTCTCGAGCATGGCCTCGCCGGCGGAGAAGAGCGCGAAGTCGTCGCGGACCGCCCGGAACGGGGAGAGGATCTCCGCCTGGGTGATCGTGTCGAGGTTTCGCCCCTGGTAGAGCAGCAGCGACACGTGCGTCAGCGGCTCGAGGCGGGCACCGAACTTGCTGGTCGTGCGGCGGATCCCCTTGGCGACCGCCCGGACCTTGCCGGCCCCCTGTGTGAGGACCGTGACGATCTTGTCGGCCTCGGCGAGCTTGACGGCACGCAGGACGACGCCCTGTTCCTTGTAGAGGGGCATCGCCGAGATCGTACTACCGGCCCTGCGCGGAACCCCTGGACGAGATGTGAAGAACCCGTGCAGAGCAGTGCGAGCTTCAGCGGCGAACCTCTTGACAGGTCCGGCCGTTTCGAGCATCATGATGACGGGACATCGTGTCATCATGATGAATTCGCAGGCAGCGGCGGCCGTGCTCGACCGGGACGCACCCCTCCCGCTCTACTTCCAGCTGCGCCCGGCGGTGCTGCTCGAGGCCCGCGAGCGGGGCCTCGAGCCGGGCGATCGCCTCCCGACCGAGGCCGACCTCGAGTCGCGCTACGGCGTGTCGCGAACGACGATCCGGCAGGCCCTGAGCGAGCTGGAGGCGGAAGGGCTGGTCCGCCGGGTCCAGGGGAAGGGCACGTTCCTCGGAACCCCGCGGATCCAGCACGTCCCGGTGCTCGCCTCGTTCTCCGAGCTCCTGCGCAGCCAGGGCTTCGACCCGTCCCACCGGCTCCTGGCCTCCGCCGTCCGGCCGGCGTTGCCGGAGGTGGCGGAGGGGCTCGGGCTGGAGGCCGGCGCCGAGTGCCGCTTCCTGCGGCGGCTGTTCCTGGCCGACGGGGACCCGGTGGGGCTGGCGGAGACCTGGCTTCCCCGCGCGCTGCTCGGCCCGAGCGACGCCCTCTTCGAGAAGGGCGAGATCGAGGACGGATCGCTCTACGAGCTCCTCCAGCGCCCGCCGATCGGCCTCGTGCTGCACCGCGCGATGGAGACGATCAGCCCGGACGTGGCCGCCGCGGCCGACGCGCGCCGGCTGCGCTGCCCGCCGGGCAGCCCCCTGCTGGTGATCGTGCGCGTGACGTTCACGCCCGACGACCGTCCCGTGGAGTACACCCGGCTGCTGTTCGCCGGCGACCGCTACGAGTACCGCGTGGAGATGCAGCGCCCGGCCGAGATCCGGAGGCGATGAGGTGGAGACGCGTGATGTGCGCGAGGTGATTGCCGCCGTGGTTGGCGGCCTGGTCGGCGAGGGGAACGGCGCGCCCGTTGGCGGTCCGGATAACGTCCCTGCTGCCGACGGCGAGCCCGCTCCCCCGCGCCGCCCCGCCGGCGGCCTGGCCGAGATCGCCGTCGGGTCCGACCACGCCGGGTTCCTCCTGAAGCAGCGCATCGCCGCCGACCTGCTCGAGCACGGCTTCACCGTGCACGATTGCGGGCCCGAGGCGCCGGACCCGGTCGACTACCCCGACTACGCGCACGCCGTCGCCCGGCTGGTGGCCGACGGGGACTGCCGCTGGGGGATCGTGATCGATGGGGCCGGCATCGGTTCGGCCATCGCGGCGAACAAGGTGCCGGGCGTGCGGGCGGCGACCTGTTGGGACGTCTCCTCCGCCCGGAACAGCCGGGAGCACAACCACGCGAACGTGCTCGCGCTCGGCGCCGGGTTCCTCGGCGAGGCCCTGGCGCTGCAGGTCGTCCAGGCGTGGCTGTCGACCCCGTGGGCCGGCGGGCGGCACGCACGCCGGGTGGCGAAGATCACCGAGATCGAGCGGCGCTCCGCCCGAGAGGTCGCGGCGTGAGCACCCGCGAGGACCTGATCGAGGCGGTCACCCGGGAGGTGCTGGCCGCGATCGGCGAGGGCGGTCCCCTCGACCGGTGTGCCGACTGCGAGGGTTCCTGCGCGGCGCACTGCTCGGACACGGTGCGCGGCGTCGTCGGGAGCGGCGCCGGACGGATCAGTTACACGGGCGACGGGGCGGCCGTTCCGCGCGACCTGGCCCGCTACATCGACCACACCCTGCTCAAACCCGATGCCACCGCCGAGGACATCGACCGGCTGTGCCGGGAGGCGCGCGAGTTCGCCTTCGCCGCCGTCTGCGTCAACCCCGCCTGGGTGAAGCGTTGCGCCGCGAACCTCCGCGGGACGAGCGTCCGCGTGGCGTCGGTGGTGGGGTTCCCGTTCGGCGCCACCCCCGCCGAGATCAAGGCGCTCGAGGCGCGCCGGGCGATCCGGGACGGCGCCCGCGAGATCGACATGGTGATCAACATCGGCGCGCTGAGGGGCGGCGACCACGAGACCGTTCGCGCGGACATCGAGAAGGTCGCCGACGCCTGTCACGAGGCCGGCGCCAGGCTCAAAGTGATCATCGAGGCCGCCCTGCTCACCGACGAGGAGAAGGTGATGGCCTCGCACCTGGCGAAGGAGGCCAAGGCCGACTTCGTGAAGACGTCCACCGGGTACGGACCGGGCGGGGCAACCG
>WNFV01007377.1_pt1 | contig 15187 bp, 15 predicted proteins | sample 5400101 | NCBI WGS metagenome assembly WNFV01 (sample SAMN13153361, study PRJNA577476) | soil metagenome | isolation source: 115 cm soil or saprolite under grassland replicate 1 | place: USA:California | collected 2016-06-15 | reverse complement strand
GGAGGGCGAGGCTGCCTACGTCGACGAGCGCACTGCCGCGCAGCGGCGGGCCGACGCGTTCGCGGATTGCCTGCAGGGCTTCCTCGACAACGGTGCCGACTGGCTCGGTCGCGCGCTGCCGACACAGCACCGGCGGCGGCCGCACATCGAGGTGCTCGTGCCGTTCGGCACGCTGCTCGGGCTCGACGAGCAGCCTGCCGAGCTGGCGGGCTACGGCCCGATCCCGGCTTCGGTCGCCCGTCGGATCGCGGAGGACGGTCGCTGGCGGCGGGTTCTCACCGACCCGGCAACCGGTACGGCGATCGAGGCGGCGACACGACGTCACGATCCACCTCCGAGCGTGTCGGAGACCCTGATCGTGAGGGACCAGACCTGCCGGTGGCTCGGCTGCCGCCAGCCCGCCCGGCGAAGTCAGCGCGACCACGTGCCCAAACACCGCGAACATGGGATCACCCAGCTGTCGCAGCTGGCGATGTTCTGCGGGCCGCACCACGACCTCAAGGACTTCGGCGACTGGATCGTCACGGCCGAGCCCGGCGGCGTGCTGCGCTTCCAGGCACCCACCGGCCACGTCTACCACACCGCGCCACCGCGCCTGTTCCCCGCAGGCGCGGAAGGGCCGACCGCGACTACGGACGACGGATCCGGAGCTACCCAGGATGCGCACCTGATGGGCAGTGACGTAGGACCGCCCTCGCCGACGGACGGAGACCCGCCTCCGTTCTGATACACGCCCCCTTTCATTGCCCTGAGCAACGAGATACACCAGGCAGTCACGGCGAGGGGAAGTGGATAGCCGTGCCCTTACGCGATTGCGATCGACCGACACCGACTCAGACCGACGGACATGCCCGGCCTTCAGTCCGCCGCCGCCCCGAGCGACATCCGAACAGCGCTGCAGCGACACGAGCTACGAAAGGCAGATCAATGATCATGGCGACCGATGACACATCCAACCCGACCCGAGCTTCGTTGGCGGAACGCGGTTTTGCGCGCTTTCGGCTCGGACTCTGCGCGGTGATCGGCGCAGGACGCGGCCGCACCGCCTCCTCCGGATACCCGGTGCGTCTGACGCCCGGCACAGCAGCTACGAGCGCGACGTCGGTGCTCAGTGAGACGACGATCGCTGCGTGACGCTCGGCAGGCTCCAGCGCCGGGATGAGCGTTGGAGGGAGGGCGTGAGGGATGAGCGGTTGGGTGGAGCCGGACGCACTGGCTGTGGCTCGGACGTTCGGGCTCGGCGACCGGGTGGAGTCGATGCGGCCGGTGGCCGGAGCGTGGTCGAATCGCGTGTACCGGCTCACGACTGACCGCGGCGTGTTCGCCGTCAAGCAACTGCTCAATCCTTGGCGTGATCCGCGGTGGTCCGACTGGCTGGACGAGGCGTGGCGATTCGAACTCGCGGCGAGTGAAGCGGCTGTTCCGATGCCGGCTCCGATACCGAATCCGTGGGACGGTGGCTGGCGCGGCGATGTCATGGCTGCCGAAGGCCAGCAGGCGACCGCAGGCCCCGATGCCGACAGCGCGGGGGCGACAGCAGGCCGGGACGCCAGCAGCTACCCGGGTCCTGGCAACGATGCCGGGTTGGTTCCGGTGCGGGTGCACCGGTGGGTCGACGGTGTGCCACTCGTGGCCGGGGCGGTCACTAGGCGGACGGCGCGGTGGTCGGGACAGGTGCTCGCGACGTTGCACGGGCTCGTCGTCGAGCCGGTCGACCGCACCTTGTTCCCACAGCCGGACACGGTCACGGCGCGCCGGTGGCCCGAGCTAGTCGAGCTCGCGCGTCATCACCACGCTGCGTGGGCCGGGCAGCTCGCCCAGGCAGCCGGCACTGTCGATGCGATGGCACAGCTGGCCGAAGCGGCGGCCGATCGCCGGGAGGACGAGGTGATGAGCCACGGCGACCTCGATCAGAAGAACATCATCCTGACCGCGGACGCACCCGTGCTCTGCGACTGGGACGTCGCGGCACCAGTGGTGCCTGTTCGGGAGCTCGCCTACGTTGCGCTGTCCCTGGCCGGCTGGGTGCGGCTCGATGTCGGCAGTCGACGGGTACCGCGACGCGGGCGGCTCGGCGACCGCCGCACACCCCTCGGATCTGGGGCCGCGGTTCATGGTCGGGCTGGACTGGATCGCGTTCAACGTCGAGCGCGCCGTCGGGCTGCACGGTGCGACGATGCAGGAGGCTGCCGCCACTAATCGGCTGGTTCCTGGCCTGCTCGAGCGACTCCCGCGGCAGCTCGACACCGGTCTCCGCGTCGTGGAGGTGTTCAGCCGCCGCTGAACGTCGTACACCGGTCCCGTGCGACAGCAGCACAATCGCGCGGGCGCGGCGCCTGTGCAGCTCAGGTGCTGGCGCAGGTCGGGCGGCGGTGCAGGTCAGGCGCTCTTGCGGGTGGTGGCTTTCTTCGCGGTGGTCTTGGCCGGGGCCTTGGTGGTCTTCTTCGCGGCGGCCTTCTTGGCGGTCGCCTTCTGGGCCACCTGGGCGCCCTCGGTCACTTCCTCCTCGACCTCGGGGAGCGGCAGGCCGCCGGCCTTCGCCTCGACGACCTGCTCGAGCGCCTCGCGGTACGCGTCGGTGTACTGGGTCGGGTCGAAGTCGGCGCGCAGCGTGTCGATGTACGACTCGGCCATCGCCTTCTCCTGCGGCCGCACGTCGACGTCCTCCTCGGGCGCCGCGAACGCCGCGTCCCGGATCTCGTCCGGCCACAGCATCACCTGCAGCACGAGGACGTCGTCCACCGAGCGCAGCAGGCCGAGCGACTCGCGGGAGCGCAGCGCGACCTTGACCAGCGCGTAGAGCTCGGAGCCGGTGAGCGCGTCCCGCAGCAGCACGTACGGCTTGGCGCCGGGTCCGCCGTCCGCGGCCAGGTAGTAGGACTTGCCCAGGTACAGCGGGTCGACCTGGTCGGCGGGCACGAACTCGAGGACGTCGATGACCTTCTTCGTGGACAGCGGCAGGTCGGCGAAGTCCTCCGCCTCCAGCACGACCATCCGCCCGTCGGCGAGCTCGTACCCCTTCCCGATGTCGGCGTACGGGATCTCCTTGCCGCACTCGGAGCAGACTCGCTTGTACCGGATCCGGCCGCCGTCGGCGACGTGCACCTGGCGGAACGAGATGTCCTTCTCCTCCGTCGCGGAGTACACCTTGATCGGGATCGTCACCATCCCGAAGGAGATCGCACCCTTCCAGATCGCCTGCATCTCAGCTCCTCCTGTGTTCGCCGGGTTGCAGCTCGGCCAGCAGGTCGGCCACCTCCTGGGTCGCGTACCACAGCAGCTCCTCGCCGTCGCACGCGTCGACGGTGAACACCGCGTCGTCGTCGCCCTTCTCAGCAGCGTCCCACGCGGCGACCGCGGCTTCGACGACAGGCACCGCCGAGGCGGCGTCCACGTGCACCGCCGCCACCGCCGACCACGGCACGGGGTCCGCCAGCACGACCGCGGCGTCCCCCGGTTCGGCCAGTCCGGCGCCGTCGCTCCCGGCGTCGGTCTCGCACGCCACGACGACCCGCCGCGCGCCGGACGTCGTACCGTTGCCTTCGGCAAGCAGTGCCAGCGAGGCGCGGGCGGCCTGGGAGAGGGCCGCGTACTCCAGCTCCTCGTCGTCGCCCGACGCGTACCACTCACGCAGCGCCGGCGTCACCGCGTACGCCGTCGCCGGCTCAATCGAGCCGGCACGATGCGCGGCGGCCAGCGCGGCCGGCGTCATCGGCACGTAGACCCTCATGTCGCCGCCTTCCTCGAGGTCCGCTTCCCCCGGGCGGCCCGGGTCCGGCTGCCCTTCGTCGTCTCGACCAGCTCGTCCAGCGCGTCCGTGACGCACTGCCCGAAGACGGTCAGGTCCGGCATCGCCGTACGGTCCGCGTTCAGACCGAACGACACCTTCCCGTTGTACGACGTGGCGCCGACGGTCAGGCTCTGCCCCGTCCCCAGCGGCACCACCGGGTACGACGACAGCATCCGCGCACCCGCGGCGAACAACGGCGTCTGCGGGCCGGGCACGTTCGTGATCACCACCTCGTCACCCAGCCGCACCGCCGCCGACGCGACCCGGGCCGCCAGCGCGTGCAGCGTGGTCGGCGCGAACCCGGCGATGTCCACCAGCGTGCGCGCGCCGACCGCCCGGCCGGTGTCCTTGTGCACCTTCGTCTGGTACGAGATCTGGTGCAGTCGCATCACCGGCGACTGCTCCCCCACCGGCAGGTTCACCGCCGAGGCGACCACCCGGCTGCCGAGCGAGGTCTGCTCGCCGTCCGCGTCCCGGATGCTCATCGGCACCACGGAACGCACGCTCCGGGTCGGCGTCACGCTCTCGCCGCGCGTCATCATCCAGGCCCGCAGGGCGCCCGCCACCACCGCGAGCACGACGTCATTGACGGTGCCACCGTGCATCGCCCGCACCGTCCGGTAGTCGTCCAGCGGCGTGTCCACGGTGAGGTACCGGCGCTGCCCGGAGGTCTGGACGTGCAGCGGGCTCTCGCTCACCCGGCGCCGCGTCACCACCGGCGCGACCAGTGAGCCGACCATCCCGTCCAGCACCTCGCGCACCGAGGTGGACCCGGTCAGGCTGGCCATCTCGGCGCGGGCCAGCTCCAGTACGGCGGCCGGCGAGCGGACCGCGTCCGAGAACACCCCGGCCAGCAGCTCCAGCGCGGACGGCGGCCGCTGCGGCTGCCAGGAGTCCGGCGGCGTCTCGCGCGGGTGCGCGGTGGTGTCCAGCACGACCTGGCCGATGTCCACGGTGGCGGTGCCGTCGACCAGCGCCTGGTGCGACTTCGACACCACCGCGAACCGGCCGCCCTTGAGCCCCTCGACCAGGTACATCTCCCACAGCGGCCGGCCCCGGTCCAGCCGCCGCGACATGATCCGCGACACCAGCTCCAGCAGCTGCTCGTGCGTACCCGGCCGGGGCAGCGCCGACCGCCGTACGTGGAAGGTGATGTCGAACTCCTCGTCGTCCACCCACACCGGCCCGGCGAACCGGCCGGGCACGTGCTGCACCCGTTGCCGGTACCGCGGCACGAACGCGATCCGGTCCCGGATCAGCGCGACCAGGTTCTCGTAGTCGAACCCCTCCCCGTCACCGTCCGCGGGCGCCTCGAACACGTCGACGGTGCCGACGTGCATCGGCGTCTCGGCGCTCTCCGCGGCCAGGAAGGTGAGATCCAACGACGTCAACCGGTCGGGCATGCGCCACCTTCCTCGTCAGCGTCACTCGTCAGCGTCACTCGTCAGCGTCACTCGTCTGGCTCAGCTGTCAGGACGACTTTGACAGATGACTGTGACATTAGCCGGGAACACCAATCGTGGCATGTTCGTAAAAGGACTGTGTACGGCGTTCAGTCCCGCCGCGCGAGTGACCTAGATCGCGACGACCGCCGTGTTCGTGACAGCCACCTCTGTGAAAGGTTGCATCCATGCGTCATGTGCCTGACCGGATCGTCCGCGCGACCGCGGCCGCTGCCCTCCCGGCGCTCGCCACGCTCGCCCTGGCCGGCTGCGGCGACGACGGCGGGTCTTCCTCGGGCAACAGCCCCAGCACCGCCGCGCAGACCATCTCGGCGCTACCGAGCACCGCGGCGCCGACAGCCACGGACCAGGGCAAGATGGGTCAGGTGAACGTCACGGTGACGATTGCCGGGGGCAAGGTTTCCGGCGGCATCCAGACCGTCAAGGCGGACGTCGGCCGGACCGTCAAGGTCACCGTGACCAGTGACGTCGCGGACGAGGTGCACGTGCACGGGTACGACAAGGAGTTCGAGGTCGGCCCGGGCTCGCCGGGCAGTGTGGTCTTCACCGCCGACACCAAGGGCACCTTCGAGATCGAGACGCACGAGACCGGGAAGCTGCTCGCGAAGCTGGTCGTCTCCTGACCGTGATCGCGCACACCCTGCCCCTGCACGGGATCGGCGGCCGCCAGGACCTGCCGATCCCGCTGGGTCTCGCCGCCGGTGGCGCCGCGGCCGCGATCGCCGTGTCGTTCGTCGTACTGGGGCTGGCCTGGCGCGAGCCCCGGTACCGCGGCGACCGGTCCGGCCGCGCGCTCCCGGCAGCGGTCACCCGCACCATCGACGCGCCGTGGTTCCGCTGGCTGGTCCGGCTCGCCGGACTGGCCGCGTTCGGGTTCACCTGCCTCGCGCTGCTGTTCGGTGTCGACCGGCTGACCAACCCGGTGTTCGGCATCGTCTACATCTGGGTCTGGGTCGGGCTGGTGCCGCTGTCGCTGCTCCTCGGCCCGGTCTGGCGCACGCTGAACCCGCTGCGCACCCTGCACCTGCTGGCCTGCCGGGCGCTGCGCACCGACCCGGCGGCCGGCCTCGTGACGCTGCCGAAGGGCGTCGGCGTCTGGCCGGCGGTCGCCGGGGTGTTCGCCTTCGTCTGGCTGGAGCTGGTCGAGCCGGACCGGGCGACGCTGATCGTGGTGCAGGCCTGGCTTGCCCTCTACGTGGTGCTCGGGCTGTTCGGCGCGCTGCTGTTCGGCAACCGCTGGTTCGCCGCGGCGGACCCGTTCGAGGTGTACGCGTCGTTGATGGCACGGCTGTCCCCGATCGGTCGCCGCACCGACGGCGCGATCGTCGTACGGCGTCCGCTCGAGAACCTCGACGGCCACCAGCCGCGCCCCGGGCTCGTCGCGCTGGTCGCAGTCCTGCTCGGCTCCACGGCGTACGACGGGTTCAGCAACTCGACCGCGTGGATCTCGTGGGCGCAGAACTCCGACTACCCCCAGACACTGCTCGGCACCGTGATGCTGGCCGGGTTCGTGCTGCTGGTGTTCGTGACGTATTCCGGCGCGACCGTGCTGGCCGGGCGGTTGTCGCACACGTCGCGGCGGCACCTGCCGGGGCTGTTCGCGCACTCGGTCGTGCCGATCGCGCTCGGGTACGTCGTCGCGCACTACTTCACGCTGTTCGTGCTGGAGGGGCAGCGCACCGCGATCCTGGCCAGCGACCCGTTGAGCAGGGGCTGGAACCTGTTCGGCACGGGGCTGCTCGCGCCGGACACCGGCATCACGAACCACACCGTCGCGATCGCCGTCACCAAGGTCGCCGCCGTCGTCACCGGGCACGTGCTCGGTGTGGTGTCCGCGCACGACCGCGCGGTGGCGCTGTTCCCGCGGCGCTCCGCGCTCGCCGGCCAGATCCCGTTGCTGGTCGTGATGGTGGGCTACACCGTCGGCGGCCTGCTGCTGCTGTTCGCGGCCTGAGCGGCCCGAAGCGCCGGTGCGACGACCCGTCGGCGCGGCGGCCGCCAGGCGTGCCAGGCCATCACGGCGAACCACACCAGGCCCGCGATCAGGTAGGCGTTCCCCGGCGCCGACTGCCACAACGACCAGTCCAGCTCGCGATCACGCGGCGGCCACCAGATCGGCCCGGCCAGGAACAACCCGAACCACACCGCCCCGACCAGCACCTTGGCCCGGCGGTCGCGCACCGTCGACACCAGCACGGCGCCCAGCGGCACCACCCAGACCCAGTGGTGGCTCCACGACACCGGCGAGGCGAACAGCGCCCCGAGCGCGGCCGCGGACACCGCCGCGACCCGCTCCGCGCGACGCCACAACCGCCACGCGAGCAGCAGCGCACCCGCGCCGATCGCCCCGGCGACCACGAACCACACCTGCCCGACCCAGCTGTCCGGGTGGCCGAGCCGGCTCAGGAAACCCATCACCGACTGGTTCCCCGCGAAGTACGGGTTGCCGATCCGGCCCGAGTCCAGCACCACCGAACCCCAGTACCGCAGCGACGCGCCCGGCAGCACCACGAAACCCACCGCCACCGTCGCGGCCAGGCCCAGCAGCGCGTTCCGCAGCGCGACCCAGCGCCGGGTCACCGCGAGGAAGACCAGGAAGAACGCCGGCGTCAGCTTCAGCCCCGCCGCGATCCCCACCTCCAGCCCGGGCCAGCGCGCGCCGGGACGACGTACCGGGCGGGGTGCCGCACCCAGCAGCCCGGCGACCACCATCGCCATCAGGAACAGGTTGATCTGGCCCTTGGCGAGGTTCTCCCGCACCGGCTCGAGGAACAGCGACCCGACCAGCAGCGCCAGCACCAGCCGCCAGTCCGCGCGCGGCAGGCAGACCCGCCACACCCACGCCAGGCACAGCACCGACGCTCCCGTCCACAGGACCGCCGCCACGAACAGCGGTACGACGGTCAGCGGGACCATCGCCACCGCCGACACCGGCGGGTACGTGAACGGCAGGCCCATGATCTCGAAGTGCGCGTCGTACAGCGCGCCGTCGGTGAGCACCGACCGCCCGCCCATCCGGTAGACGCGCAGGTCGATCAGGTCCGCCGACATGCTCCCGTAGAACGCCCCGGTGCGGTTCAGCACCGCGACGGCGACACCGGTCACGAACGCGACGGCCAGGGCACCGGTCCGGTACGGCCTGCGGAGGAGGTCCACCCGCGAATCCTATGGGGGTCCCAACCCGCGACTGTCAGCGCAGGTCGATGCCGAACAACGCTTCGAGCTCGCGCCGGGTGTCGTCGTACTCGAAATGGTGGATGGCGGCCATCCCGACGGCCTGCGCGCCGGTCACGTTCGGCTGCACGTCGTCGACGAAGACGCAGTCGCGGGGCTTCAGCCCGATCGCGTCCGCGGCGTACCGGTAGATGTCCGGCTCCGGCTTGCGCAGCCCGACCTCGCCGGAGATCACGATCGCGTCGAACATGCCGTCCCAGGTGTCGCGCGGGTAGCGGTTCCCCCACGAGTTCGACAGCAGCCCGGTGCGGATCCCGGCGTTGCGCGCGCGCCGGACCAGCGCCGACATCTGCGGCTGGTGCTCGAAGTGCGCGAACATCCGCTCGATCAGCCCCTCGGGCTCGACCGGCCCGCCGTCGGTCCGCCGCAGCACCGACGCGAGCTTGCGCTCGAAGTCCGGTACGGCGATCTGCCCGCGCTCCAGCGCGTGGATCGGGTTCAGCTCGGCCTCGACGGCGGACGCGGAGATCCAGTCCGTCACCGCGGTGAAGTACGCGTCGTAGTCGATTCCGTCGGACGCCGCCCACGCCCCGAGGGCCTGCTGCAACCCCGATGTCAGCACGCCGCCCCAGTCCACCAGCAGTCCCTGCGGCCGTGCGTCATGAGACATGCGGGTGAGATTACCCGTCGTAGTCGACGCTTACGTCGCCGGACGACGCCTTGGCGTGGATCGTGCGGGCCGACGCGGTGTCGGTGCTGACCTTGACGTCCTCGTCGCCCGACGATGCCTCGGTCTCGACGTTGTAGGCCCCGGAGCCCTCCGGCAGCGTGATGTCGACATCGCCTGAGCTGGTCTCCACGGTCACCGTGCTCGGCGCCATGGCGAAGCCCAGCTCGATGTCGCCCGAGCTCGCGTGCGCGCTGGCGTTGTCAGCCCTCAGGCCCTCGGCCTTGATGTCGCCCGAAGACGCCTCCAGCACGACGGCACCGCTCGTGCCGCTGACGTCGATATCGCCCGACGACGTCTTCAGTTCGATCGTCCCGGTGAGCCCGTCGGCGCGTAGGTCGCCGCTGCCCGCCTCGATCCGGACCTCAAGACCGCGCGGTACCACCACGACATACTTCGCATCGCAGTGCCCGAACGAGATCGGCCCGCAGTCCGACCGCAGCTCCAGCTCGCCGTCGCGGTAGCTCTCCTGCGGCCCGTCCGAGAACAACCCGTCCGCACCGCCGGTCCGGTGCACCTCGATGCTCTGCCCGTCTCCGCTGCGCAACTCGATGTCGGCACTGTTCGCGTCGATCCGCAGCGACGTGCCGGCCACCGGGTACGACAGGTCCGCCGGCGCCGCCTCGGTGCTCAGCTCGCTCACGGCCCACCAGCCGCCACCCAGGATCAACCCCACCGAGATCGCGATCCCGAACCGGCGCTCCCGGCTCATCGTCCCCGCCGGGCGCCGCTCGACCTCAGACATTCCACTCCCCACTTACAGGCTGGGCCACCAGCCCCACCTCGGGCGGACCCCCGCGCCCTCCCTCCAAGCCTGTCACACCAGGAGTACGACGAAAGGCCCGGCTGCGTCAGCACCGGCGGTCAGCCCGGGTACGACGAGCGGGCGCGGCTACTTCAACAGGTCGGCCACCACCGTGGCGGCGAGTTGGTGCATCGCCTTGCGGAGCTTGCTCGTCCGGGCCGTCTCGGCCAGCGTGCCGCCCTGGGTGAGCATGCTGTCGCAGGCGGCCTGGTCGAACGGCAGCAGCGCCGCGGTCTGCACCCCGGCGTACTGCCCGAGCGCGGACGTGACCGACTCCGACGGCGTCGGGCCGAGCGGACCGGACCGCAGCCGGTTCACCACCACCCGCGTGGTCACCGCCGGCACCGCCGCCCGCAGCTCGTGGATCGCCCGGATCAGCCGGGTCAGCCCGACCGGGTCGGCGCTGCCGACCACGACCACCTCGTCGGCCTCCTCCAGCGTGGCCAGGGTCGCGCCGTTGCGCCGCGGCGCCATCGTGTCGAACGAGATCTCCTCGTCGCTCTCGATCGCGAATCCCGTGTCGACCACCGTGCACGGCGCCAGCGACCGCGCGGTCGACCAGACCGACTCGACCGCGGTCGGGCGGAGCTCGGTCCAGCGGTCGGCGCGGCTCAGTCCGGTGAGCACCAGCAGGTGCTGGTTCAGCTGGCGGGCCTGCCGGGCGAGCACCGGTACGTCCAGCGAGCCGCTGCCCGCCGATCGCGCCGCGGCGGCGAGGCCCGAGGTCTCGTCGAGCATGCCGAGCTGCTGCGCCACCGTTCCGCCGTACACGTCGGCGTCGGCGAGCAGCGTGGAGACGCCGATCGCGGACAGCTCGGACGCGAGCCCGATCGCGACCGTGGTGCGCCCCGGCGCGCCGGTCGGTCCCCAGACCGCGAGGAGGCGGCCGGTGCCGGACAGGCCGTCGGTCTGCTGCGGAACCGGCTCGGCGCCGGCCGCGACCGGCACGAACCCGCCGGCGAAGTGCGTCGTGGTCGCCGGCGGCCCGGAGTCGACGGCGTCCGAGACCGCCCGGGCCAGGTCCTCGGGGCTGACGTCGGCCGGCAGGATCCGCTCGATCCCGATCCTGGTCAGCCGGTCCTCACCCGACGACTCGCCGGCGTCAGCCTGCGGATCGACCAGCGCGACGACGGCGATCCGGCGGCCGTGCAGCATCGCGACCGCGTCCGCGTTCAGCCGCGGCAGGTCCTCGGCGATCAGCACCGCGCGGGCCTGGCCGCTCGCCGCCGCGGCCAGCACGTCGGCCATGTCCACGCACCGCCGCACCACCCGCAGGTTCGGCGCCTGCTCGGCACGTCGTACGACGTCGGCCTCCCACGGCGCGCCGGTGACGGCGAGCAGAACCGGAACCGACATCAGTGCGACCGCCTGACCAGCACCGGCTCGCCGGAGCTGACCCGTTGCAGCGCACCGCTCAGCTTGGCCGCTTGCTTCGGCTCGAGCGCGAGCAGCACCTGCCGCCGCGACGAGCTGGCCGCGACGCCCTTCGCGGTCTCGACGTCGAGCACCTGGACGTGATCCCACACCTTGACCGCGTCCGCCGCGGCATTGGTGTTGCGGTCGGTCTTCGGCACCACCCAGACGTCCACCTGGTCGCCGACGGCCAGGTCCGCCGGTAGCTTGCCGGTCGCGACCGACAGCGGCAGCTCGGTGCGGTCGGAGTCCTTGCGCGACTCGGCCGCCGACCGCGGCACCAGCTCGCCGGCGCCGATCGGACGGACCGCGACCAGGCCGTCCAGCGAGGTCCCGGTGGTGACGTACTGGCCGGCGGCGTCGCCGGTGAACCGGACCCGCACCGTGGTCAGGTCGTCCGCGGCGAGGGTGCCGCCGGCCGGGATCGCGCGCTTGGCGGCCCAGACCGCGGTGGTGTCGTCGGCGGACGCGAGCAGCTTGGCGCCGATCAGCGCGGTGACCGCCACAAGCAGCACGCCGAGCACCAGCCGGCCGTCACGCCAGCGCGCCCGGCGGGTGCGCTGGGCCGGTGTCGACGGAGCAGCGAACCCGTTCCGTGCGGCCGGTGCCGGACGCACAGGACTGTCAACCACGGGAGACCCCCAAGTCGGTCGCGTGTCGGTTGAGTGACGAGACGACTGCGTTCCGAGACCGCAGCCGAAGGCACATTCTGCCCGCTCCGAGGGTCCGGCCGCCGGAGTTCTCCACAGGTGTGGGTGAGCGCGGCTCCGCCGGTGGCGAGGCGTGTCAAACTGACGTGAACGGAACCAACTGGCCGAAAGGTCGCAAAGACGATGTCAACTCCCCGCTTCCTGCAGCTGTCGGACGTCGCCGAGGTGCTCAACATCTCCGCGAACCAGGTGTATGCGCTGGTCCGCCGCGGCGACCTGCCCGCGGTGAAGATCGGCGGCCGGGGACAGTGGCGGGTCGAGGCGACCCAGCTGGAGAAGTACATCCAGCGGCTGTACCAGCAGACCGACGAGTTCATCCGCGCGCACCCGTACGGCGAGGACGCCGAGGAGGAGGCCGGCGCGGAGTTCGAGGTCCGCTGAGCGGCAGCGGGACCGGCGTGGCTCAGCGGCGGCGGACGGCGATGAGCGCCGCGACCGGGATCAGCCTGACGTTGTAGACCTCGCCGCGCCGGCGCGGCGCGTCCAGCGGGTGCTCGGCGAGCTCCAGGAAGTCCGCGCCGACCCGGTCGATCGTGCCGGCCACCGGCGGCGTACCGGCTCCGGTGCAGTAGACGGTCACGGGCGAACGGTCGCGCGCGATCCCGCGCAGCAGATGGGCGAGGCCGAGCTTCGCCGCGACCGCGCCGGCGGCGGGCTCCGCCCACGGGCCGAGCTGGTGCACCGCGGTCAGCGCGCCGACCGGGACCAGCCACTCCTCGCCCCGGTCCGCGTCCAGCAGCAGGCAGTCCTTGCCGACCCGGCCGAGGGTGCCCTGCACCGGCAGCCCGTGGCCGAGCTCGATCCGGACGACCGTCCCCACCGCGCCGCGGAGGCGGTCCAGCACGGTGATCCGGCCGACCTCGGCGCGGATCCGGTCCGCCACCTCGCCATACAGCTCGCTGTCCTGCATGGCGTCGAACTGTGACTCGAGGTCGGCGAACAAGGAATCCCACTGCACCCCGCGAACCTATCCGGCCGCCAGGGCCACGAGCCGCACACCCACGGTGACGTTGCGTACGACGTATCGGCGCTCAACGGTTGCGAAGTGACCACAGCCAGTGCTTAAATCGATCTAGCCAAAGCAAACTCAAGCAAACGTATAGATCAGGGGCGAATCGAGATGAACGCAACGATCCGGCTGTTCCGGGCCCTGCTCTTCGTCACCGCGGTGGCGGGAGTGGGGCTCGTCCTGCGCTGGGCGACCGCGGGCACCCTCGAGAACCTGTCCACCGGCGACTTCGGCTCGCTGGCGACGCTGGTCGCCGGCGGCATCGCCTGGGCCGCCTACGCCTGGCTCTGCCTCGCGATCGTGGTCACCGTGCTGGAACGGGTGCCCGGCACCCTCGGGCGGGCCGCCTCGACGGTCGCCGGCGGGATCACCTCGGACGCCTCCCGCACGCTGCTGCGGTCGGCACTCGGCGTCGCCGTCGTCAGCCCACTGGTGGCCGGCACGGCGCACGCGGCTCCGGCCGGTGGCGGCGCCTCGCACTCCGTGCATGCTCAGTGGGCTCCGGTCGAGCAGGAGTCGTCCCTTCCGTGGACCTCGGCCTCGCCGTCCAGCTGGGATCCGCGCGTGGGAGTGGAACCGGGCTCGTCGGTGCCGTGGACCGGCACCGCGCCGTCGAACTGGGACCCGCGCGCCGGGGTCGAGCCCGGGTCGACCATGCCGACGGCGGACCGTTCGGCGAACAGCTGGAGCCCGCGCGGCGGAACGGAGCCCGCGAGCACCGTGCGCTTCGAACCAGACGGTGGGGTGGACCGGTCGCAGCCGCGGCTGGCGATCCCGGACCGGCCGACGACCGGCGCGGAGACCCGGTACACGCCGATCCAGCCGACCAAGCCGCCCGCGCACAAGCCGACCCATCACAAGCCTGTCGAGCACAGGCCGGTTGAGGACAGGCCGGTGGAGGGGAAGCCGGATCGGCCGGGCGAGCAGAGCGGCCGCACGGTCGTCGTACGGGAGGGTGACTCGCTCTGGGCGATCGCGGCGGCCGAGCTCGGGCCTGGTGCGGACGGCGCCGCGATCGCGGCCCGCTGGCCGCAGTGGTACGCGGCGAACGCCGCCCTGATCGGCTCCGACCCCGACCTGATCCAGCCCGGGCAGGTGCTGCACGCACCTGGCGAGCCGCCCGCGTCCTGACCGTCCAGACCAACCGCTGCCCGACCGTCGAGACCCGACGACACCAGCCGAACGCGAACCAGGAGAAGTGACCATGAGCCCCACACCGCAGCTCGTCGCAGTCCGTCCCGTGCCGGTGTCCGAGCCCCGCGCGGCCGAGTCCGTGCCGATGACCCAGGGTGCGCTCGCCCTGCAGTTCCAGGTGGCTCCCGAGGTGCCCGCGGTCCCGGCCGTGCCGGCGTTGCGGCTGGTCGCGTCGCGCGACTCGGCGAGCGCCGGGGCCGAACTGCCGGACGTCCGGGTCTGGTCGGCACGGCTGGTCCAGGCGATCGCCGAGGTGGTCGCGGGCGACCGGCCGATCGGGCAGCTGATCAGGTGGACCGACAGCGGTGTGTACGCCGACCTCAACCGCCGGGTGCGGATGCTCGGCCTGACCACCACGGCCGGCAGCCGCGGCGCCCACCAGCGCGCCGCGGTCCACTCGGTGCACATCTCGGCCCCGGCGGCCGATATCGCCGAGGTCGCGGCGCACGTCCGGCACGGCGGCCGGTCCCGCGCCGTCGCGCTCCGCCTCGAGGTGCACCGCGACCACTGGGTCTGCACCGCCCTCGAGCTCGGCTGAGCTCAGGTCAGGCGGTACAAGCGCCCGACCAGCGCCGTACCCAACGGGGGTGCGCATGTGCAGGACGGTGTTGCGATGGCGCCGGCTGGCGACCAGCCCGGCGTCGCGCAGCACGGTGACGTGCTCGCTCACCGACGACTCCGAGACCGCCAGCCGCCTGGCGAGCTGCCGGTTGGTCATCACGCCGGTGATCGCGGCGAGCAGTCAACTGGGATCCGATCTACTACATCAAGCTGACGTCCAGCGGCTGCTGACGGCGCCGAAGGAGAACGTCCCGGTGCGCGCGCACCGGGACGTTCTAATTCGCGTTCGTACCTGTCAGTGCTGGTAGTGCTCGGACTGCGGGTCGCCGTGGCAGCGCTTG
>WNFV01009386.1_pt1 | contig 15189 bp, 15 predicted proteins | sample 5400101 | NCBI WGS metagenome assembly WNFV01 (sample SAMN13153361, study PRJNA577476) | soil metagenome | isolation source: 115 cm soil or saprolite under grassland replicate 1 | place: USA:California | collected 2016-06-15 | reverse complement strand
CCGGTGACCACGACGGTGCGGGTTAGTTCTGCCATCTGCCTATGGTCCCCCGTGGTGCCGTGCGCACGGCGGTTAAGGGTTCGATGCGGTGCCGGCCGGGCCACTACCCTTGACTCCATGCCTATTACCCGTGATGAGGTGGCCCATCTCGCCCGCCTGTCGCGGCTCGCCCTTGACGAAGCCGAACTCGACCACTTCGCGCAGCAGCTCGATGTGATCATCGCCGCGGTCGCTCGCGTGCGGGAGGTCACCGCGGAGAACATCCCACCGACTTCGCACGCCGTGCCGCTGACCAACGTGCTGCGCGCCGATGACCCTGTCCCGCCGCTCACGGTGTCCGAGGTCCTCGCGCAGGCTCCCGCTGCCCAGGAGCAACGTTTCCGTGTGCCGCGGATCCTGGAGGAAGACTGATTATGGATGCCGCGCTGACCCGGATGACGGCGGCTGACCTCGCAGGTTCGATCGCCGCGGGCGATGTATCCGCGGCCGAGGTGACCCAGGCCCACCTGGACCGGATCGCCCTCACCGATCCTGTGCTGCACGCGTTCCTGCACGTGGCACCGGACCGCGCGCTTGCGGCCGCGCGGGCGGTGGACGCCAAGCGCGCGGCCGGTGAGCCGCTCGGTCCGCTGGCCGGAGTGCCGCTTGCCCTCAAAGACGTGCTCACCACCAGGGATATGCCGACAACGTGCGGGTCCCGGATACTCGACGGCTGGGTGCCGCCCTACGACGCGACCATTACCGCCCGGCTGCGCCGGGCCGGAGTCGTCATCCTCGGCAAGACGAACATGGACGAGTTCGCCATGGGCTCATCCACGGAGAACTCCGCCTTCGGGCCCTCAAGGAACCCGTGGGACACAGGCCGGGTTCCCGGGGGCTCGTCGGGAGGCTCGTCGGTCGCGGTCACCGCCCACCAGGTGCCGCTTGGCATCGGCACCGACACCTGGTGGCCTTCGCCTCCTCCCTTGATACGCCCGGGCCGCTGGCGCGCACCGTGCTGGACGCAGCGCTCCTGCACGAGGTCATGTCCGGGCACGATCCGCTCGACTCCACTTCGATCGACGCCCCCGTGCCGCCCGTGGTCGCGGCAGCCAGGAATCCCGACGTGAACGACGTCAGGATCGGCGTGGTCACCGAATTCCAGGGAGAGGGGTACCAGCCGGGAGTTCTGGCCCGTTTCCATGAGGCGGTCGGGCTGCTCGAGTCGGCAGGGGCGAAGATAATCGAAGTGTCCTGCCCGCATTTCCGTTACGCCCTGCCCGCCTACTACCTGATCGCACCGAGTGAGTGCTCGTCCAACCTGGCTCGTTTCGATGGCATGCGGTATGGGCTTCGGGTTGGGGATGACGGAAGCCGCAGCGCGGAAGAGGTCATGTCGCTCACCCGCGCGGCCGGATTCGGCCCTGAAGTCAAGCGCCGGATCATGCTGGGCACCTACGCCTTGTCGAGTGGTTACTACGACGCGTACTACGGCAAGGCGCAGCAGGTGCGCACCCTCATCACCCGCGATTTCGACGCCGCCTTCGAGCAGGTGGATGTCCTGGTGTCACCAACCACCCCGACGACCGCGTTCCCGATCGGTGAGCGGGTGGACGACCCGATGGCGATGTACCTCGCGGACTTGTGCACGATTCCATCGGATCTCGCGGGCAACGCCGCGATTTCGGTGCCATGCGGTCTCGCCGATGAGGATCGCTTGCCGGTCGGCCTGCAGATCATGGCACCGGCACTCGCCGACGACCGGCTCTACCGCGTCGGTGCGGCGGCCGAGACCGCGTTCATCGAACGCTTCGGCCATGTGCTGGCCGATGAGGTGCCCGAGCTGGAGGAGACGCGATGACCGGGTCGATAGCGGACGCGCCGGTGCTCGTGGCGTATGAGGAGGCCGTCGCCCGGTACGACCCCGTGATCGGCCTGGAGACGCATGTCGAACTTGGCACCGCCACGAAGATGTTCTGCGGCTGCCCGGCAGGTTTTGGCGGCGAGCCCAACACCCGCGTCTGCCCCGTCTGCCTCGGCCTGCCGGGATCACTGCCGGTCGCCAACCGGTCGGCGATTGAGTACACGATCCAGATAGGCCTGGCGCTGCATTGCTCGATCGCGTCATGGTGCCGGTTCGCCAGGAAGAACTACTTCTACCCTGACATGCCCAAGAACTTCCAGATCTCCCAGTACGACGAGCCTCTATGCACCGACGGCTGGCTCGACGTCACGCTGGACGAGGCGGGGTCGCGGCACGTCCGAGTGGAGATCGAGCGGGTCCATCTGGAGGAGGACACCGGTAAGTCGATGCATGTGGGCGGAGCGACCGGGCGTATCCACGGTGCGGACTACTCGCTGGTGGACTACAACCGGGCCGGCATTCCGCTGGTGGAGATCGTGACCAAACCGATCCCCGGGGTGGGCGCGCTCGCGCCGCAATTCGCCCGCGCCTACGTCACCGAGCTGCGTGACGTGATGCGGTCGCTCGGGGTATCGGATGTCCGGATGGAGGAAGGGTCGCTGCGCTGTGACGTCAACACATCGCTGGCCCGACGTGGCTCGGATCGCTGGGGGACCCGAACAGAGACCAAGAACGTGAACTCGCTGCGGTCGGTCGAGCGGGCCGTGCGCTATGAAATACAGCGCCAGGCGGCAGCGCTCGACGCGGGCGGGAGGGTGGTCCAGGAGACCCGGCATTTCCACGAAGACACGTCGGTGACAACAGCTGGCCGCAGCAAGGAGGAGGCACAGGATTACCGGTACTTCCCGGAGCCCGACCTTGTGCCACTCGCACCGCCCGCCGACTGGGTGGAGCGGCTCCGGGCGGGGCTGCCGGAACCTCCGGCGGCCCGCCGGGCCCGGCTGCAAGCCGAATGGGGGCTTTCCGACCTCGACATGGCGGCGCTGCGCAACGCCGGTGCCCTGGACCTGGTCGCCGCGACCGTGGCGGCAGGCGCGACGCCCGCCGATGCCCGCAAGTGGTGGCTCGGCGAGCTGGCCCGCCACGCCAACGAGACGGGTACTGAGCTTTCCGCGCTGCGGGTAACGCCGGGCGAGGTTGCCCGGGTTGCTGAGCTTGTGGCATCGGGGGCCCTGAACGACAAGCTGGCCAGGCAGGTGCTGGCCGCGGTGCTCGACGGTGCGGGCAGCCCGGACGACGTGGTCGCATCGCGCGGCCTTGCGGTGGTGAGCGACGATACCGAGCTGGCCGCCATCGTGGACGCGGCGATCGGCGCGAACCCGGAGGTGGCGGAGAAGGTTCGCGCCGGGAAGGTGGCTGCGGCGGGCGCGCTGGTTGGCGCGGTGATGAAGGCGACGCGCGGCCAAGCCGATGCCGCGCGGGCCCGGGAGCTGATCCTCCACCGCCTCGGCCACTCCGGGTGATCGCCATCGCGTCGCTCTGCCGGATAGTACTTCGTGACCTGCGCGGACGCGGCGCGGATGGGGCTGGCTTCGCAGCGGGTTCCGCTGCCTTACTGGTCTCCACCCGCAATCGAAGTGTGACCTTCGATACGTAGAATAAGTTGTGTCGCCTGACGCAATGCGGCGTTCCGGCGCGTCGACACATCGCACAACCTTCAAGTGGTCGGCGGTTACGGCGCACATACACCGGTAACTGATCGTTACGAACGTGTGACACAACGGCACTCGACCCGGATCCGTCACGACCTGGCAGGACCGCAGGCCCCCGAGGCCATGGTAAGGGAGGGCAGGAGGATTCCGTTGCGGTCGGTGGGCCCGGACAGCTGGCTTTGGATCGTGAGCGTGCTCGCATCGGCCGCGGCCGCGGTGAGCCTGTGGTTCGGCGCTGCCCGCGTGCCCGTCCACGAGCGCGCCGGATACCGGTGGCTGGCCGCAGCGGCGTTGCTGTGGTGCACGGGAGCGGCCGGTCAGGAGTTGATGTCCGGTCAGGCGACCGGATTCACGGCGCCGCTGACCCTTGCCGACCTGCTGCCGCTGCTCGCCTTGGCGCCGATGGTGACCGGAATCGTGGCGCTCGCCGCGCGCAAACACGCCGATGGGCGCTGGCCACTCGGCTTGGCCCGCGGGTCGGCGCTCGCCACGCAGCGGCTGGTGGGCTATCTGCTTGACAGCTATGTCCTGGTATCGGCGCTGCTGCTGATCAGCTGGCTGACCCTGTTCGGGACCGAATACCAGCGGTCAGGTGTCGATCCGCAGACATTCCTGCTCGGCCTGGTCCGGCCACTGGCCGGCATCGTGGCGGTCAGCGCGCTGCTGCCCCTGGTGGCTGCGGCAGGCAGGCGGGCCGCCCTGCCGTATGTTGCGCTCCTGGCGATCACCGCGGGCAATGTCTTTGGCGCGGCGGTCCGCCTGACCGGGGGCCATGACCCAGGCGGTGCAGAACAGATCGCCGACGTGGTCGTCCTAATCGCGAGCAGCGCGGTGTTCGCACTCGCCGCCAGAGTGTTTGGCCTGCTGCGGGAGAACGGCCTGGCGCTCGCTGCCGCCCGCGTGTCGGGCGGCCTCGTGCGCGAACTCGCCGACCGTACCAACGATGCCGTTCTCATCTGCGATTTCGATGGGAGCATCCGGTACCCAAGCCCGTCGGTGGCCGCGTATGGCTACGTCGCCGACAGCATTGTGGGGCGCAATCTGGCCGAGTTCGTGCACCCGGAGGACCGGCCCGCCGGGATGCGTGAGATCCGGCGGATTGTCACGGGATCCAACGGTGGCGGCCCAAGCGATGGCGGCACGAGCGTGGCGCGCTTTCCTTGCCGCGTCCTCGCCACGGACGGCACCTGGCGCCCGGTCGAAGGCACCGTGTCCCGGTATCAGCAGCCCGGCGAGCGCGGCCAGTTGCTCATCACCGCGCGAGACCTGAGCGAGCAGGTCGCCGTCGAGATCTTCGCCGCGCACCTGAATCCCGGCAGCGTCCGTCGTCTCGGACTCATCGGCGAGCTGCACCGGGCGATCAGCGAGGAGCGCCTCACCCTTGAGTTCCAGCCGATAGTGGAGTTGAGCACCTCGCGGATCACCGACGTCGAGGCCCTTGTGCGCTGGCCGCGTGACGGCGTGCCGGTACCACAGGAAGAGCTTGTCCGCCTGGTCGAAGAATCCGGACCTACCGTGCCGCTCAGTGATTGGGCACTACGGGAGTCCTGCCGGCAGCTTGCGGCCTGGCGCCGTTCGGCGCTGGACCTCGGGATGTCGGTAAACCTTTCACCACGGCAGATCAGCGCGCCCGGCTTTGTTGAGTCCGTGATTGCCGCACTCGCCAGCAACGAGCTGCCGGCCGGGGTGCTCACGATTGAGATCGCCGAGCAGGCTCTCGCGGCCAGCCGCGGCGAAATCGCGCGGTCGCTTTCTGAGCTGCGCCGGCACGGGGTGCGGGTCGCAGTCGACGATTTCGGAAGTGGCAACGCGGCGCTGGGCGCCCTGCGTCAGCTCCACGTCGACATCGTCAAGATCGATCCTTCGTTCATTTCAGGTGTCGGCGAGGACGACACGCTCACGTCGCTGACCGGTGCGATCGTCAGGGTGTGCAACGACCTCGGCATGGCTGTTGTCGCGGCCGGAATTGAGCGCCCTGGCCAGCTTGAACTGCTCAACAGAATGGGCTGTGCCCATGGCCAGGGTGATCTGCTCGCGCCGCCGATGACGGCGTCGCAGATGCAAGAGATGATCGCGGGGACCACCAACGGGCATGGGCCTGACGTGGCGGAGTCGGGCCGGGCCGTCGCTCCTGCGTCCTGAAAGAAAGGCTATCTCAGCATGCGAGAAGTGCGCGCTGGCCAAGTTGACGAAGGGCTGCGCTTGCGCCATGGTTGGTGGCGTGCAACGCAGGGTGATTCTGGTACTTGGTGGCGCGTAGGCCGCTGATCACGCACAGGCCTGCGCGCTCCCCTCGATCGCCACTGGCGCGAGGGGTTTTTTAATGCCCACCCCCACAAAGGAACGAGCCGATGAGGGACCATACGACGCCCGCACCGGATCCCGGGGAGCGCCCCCGCCTGACGGGAGCGGAGGCACTCATCCGCTCGCTCGAGAATGCCGGCGTAGAAGTGGTGTTCGGCATCCCGGGCGGCGCGATCCTGCCCGCTTACGACCCGCTGTTCGACTCGGCGAAGCTCAGGCACATTCTGGTCCGGCACGAGCAGGGCGCCGGGCACGCCGCATCCGGGTACGCGGTCGCCACCGGCCGGACCGGCGTGTGCATGGCCACATCGGGCCCGGGGGCGACTAACCTGGTGACGCCGATCGCCGACGCTTACATGGACTCCGTGCCCGTGGTGGCGATCACCGGGCAGGTGCCGACCGGCCTCATCGGGACGGATGGGTTTCAGGAAGCGGACATCTCCGGGATCACGCTTCCGATCACGAAACACAACTTTCTTGTCACGGACCCAGGAGACATCGCGCGCACCATCGGGGAGGCATTCCATCTGGCCTCGACGGGACGGCCGGGACCGGTTCTTGTCGACATCGCCAAGGATGCTATGCAGGCAACGACCGACTACGAGTGGCCGGTCCCCTTTGATCTTCCCGGCTACCGGCCGGTGAGCAGACCGCACTCCAAGCAGGTGCGCGAGGCCGCCAGGATGATCGTCGAAGCCCGCAGGCCCGTGCTGCTCGCCGGTGGCGGAGTGCTGAAGGCACGCGCCTCGGGACAGCTGGCCGAACTGGCCGAGCTGACGGGCGCGCCGGTGATCACCACCCTGATGGCGCGCGGCGCGTTCCCTGACCGCCACCGGCAGCATCTTGGCATGCCCGGCATGCACGGCACGGTGGCCGCGGTTGGGGCGCTGCAGAAGGCGGACCTCATCGTGGCGCTCGGCGCACGTTTCGACGATCGGGTCACCGGCAAGCTCAGCTCGTTCGCGCCCGGGGCGGCGGTCATCCACGCCGACATCGATCCAGCGGAGATCTCCAAGAACCGGCATGCGGATGTGCCAATCGTTGGTGACTGCCGCGAGGTGATCGCGGATCTGGCGGCGGCTGTTGCCAGCGAGCACGCGGCCGGGCGCCAGGGTGACATCGCGGCCTGGTGGGATCAGCTCAACAAGCTGCGGACGACCTACCCGCTGGGCTTCGATCACCCCGACGACGGCTCGCTGGCTCCCCAGTACGTGATCGAGCGGATCGGCAAGCTCGGCGGACCAGACGCGATCTACGTTGCCGGAGTGGGCCAGCACCAGATGTGGGCCGCGCAGTACATCTGCTATGAGCACCCGGGAACCTGGCTCAACTCCGGCGGTCTTGGCACCATGGGCTACGCGGTCCCGGCCGCCATGGGCGCGAAGGCAGGCCGTCCCGACGCGCAGGTGTGGGCGATCGATGGCGACGGCTGCTTCCAGATGACCAACCAGGAGCTCGCGACCTGCGCGCTCGAAGGCATACCGATCAAGGTTGCCGTGATCAACAACGGCAATCTGGGCATGGTCCGCCAGTGGCAGACGCTCTTCTACAACCAGCGTTACTCCCACACGGATCTTGGCCCGCGCGGCGCCCGTATCCCCGACTTCGTAAAGCTCGCCGAGGCCTACGGGTGCGCGGGCCTGCGCTGCGAGCGGGCGGAAGACGTAGACCACGTGATCGAGACCGCGGCCAAGACCGATGACCGGCCCGTTGTCATCGACTTCGTCGTGCACCACGACGCGCTGGTTTGGCCGATGGTGCCGGCCGGCACGAGCAACGATGACATCCAGGTAGCGCGCGACATGGCGCCAGACTGGGACAGGACAGAATAGGAGCCGATCGTGAGCACGCACACGCTGTCGGTGCTGGTGGAGAACAAGCCTGGCGTGCTCGTGCGCATCGCCGGGCTCTTCGCGCGCCGCGGCTTCAACATCGACTCGCTCGCCGTGGGACCAACCGAGCACGATGAGATCTCGCGGATGACCATCGTCGTCAACTGCGCGAAGCATCCGCTCGAACAGGTCACCAAGCAGCTCAACAAGCTGGTCAACGTGCTGAAGATCGTGGAGCTTGACCCTCGCGCATCGGTGCAGCGCGAACTGCTGCTCGTCAAGGTGCGCGCCGAAACCGAGGCACGCACGCACCTGCTCGAAACGATCAACCTGTTCCGGGCCCGGGTGGTGGACGTCGCGCCCGATGCGGTCACGGTTGAGGCCACGGGTGACACAGACAAACTCGACGCCCTGGTCCGGGTGCTCGAACCCTTCGGCATCAAGGAGCTCGTGCAGTCGGGCATGGTCGGCATCGGCCGTGGCACACGCTCGATAACGGACCGCTCGCTGCGGCCCGTGAGCGACGCCGCGCGGACGGCGTGACCCGGCAGCGGCAGCCGTTCGGGATGATTATGCATAACGGCTGCCGCGGGCGTGGCACCGGCCAGGGCGTGCGGACGGATCCGGGGACGACCCACATCGCAGCCACAACACGCATTCAGCTAAGGAGAAGCCAGCAGTGGCAGAAATCATCTACGACGACGGCGCTGACCTTCGCCCGATACGCCAGCGCAGTGTCGCCGTGCTGGGGTACGGCAGCCAGGGGCACGCGCACGCACTGTCGCTCCGCGACTCGGGCGTTGACGTCCGGGTTGGCCTGCCCGAGGGCTCGGCCAGCAGGGAGCGGGCCAGCAGCGACGGGGTGCGGGTAGCCGCCCCAGCGCAGGCGTGCGCGGAATCCGACGTGATCATGGTTCTGGCGCCCGACACGGTCCAGCGCGCGCTGTACGCCGAGGCGATCGCCCCGAACCTCGCGGATGGCGACGCGCTGTTCTTCGCCCACGGCCTGAACATCCGCTACGGACTGATCACGCCGCCGCCAGCCGTGGATGTCTGCATGGTGGCGCCAAAGGGTCCAGGGCATCTGGTTCGGCGGCAGTTCAGCGAGGGCAGGGGCGTGCCGGTCCTGGTGGCCGTCCAGCGCGACGCCACCGGCGGAGCCTGGCCGCTCACGCTGGCCTACGCCAAGGGGATCGGCGGCACCCGGGCGGGGGCGCTCAAGACCACGTTCGCGGAGGAGACCGAGACTGACCTGTTCGGTGAGCAGGCGGTGCTGTGCGGCGGTATCTCCGAGCTGATCAAGGCTGGGTTCGCCACGCTGGTGGAGGCGGGATACCAGCCCGAGGTCGCCTACTTCGAATGCCTGCACGAGATGAAGCTCATCGTCGATCTCATGTATGAGGGCGGCATCTCGAAGATGTACTGGTCGGTCTCTGACACCGCCGAATACGGCGGGTACACTCGCGGGCCGCGCCTGATCAACGAGCAGACCCGTGAGGAGATGCGCAGGATCCTGGCTGAGGTCCGGGACGGCTCGTTCACGCGTGAGCTCGTCGAGGAGTTCGACGGCGGGCGGCCGAACTTCACCAAGCGCCGCGAGGCCGAGCAGGCGGAACTGATCGAGCAGGTCGGGGCCAAGCTGCGGCCGCTGATGAGCTGGCTCGAGGAGTACTGAGCCGGTCGGCAGCGCTCGTGAATGGCTTCACAAGCACGCGTTAGACTGTTGCACCGGACGCGAGCCTCGCCAAGCATCCGCTACCGACCACGATCCGAAGGGTCGCCGACGTGCCCCAGCCCGTTGTACTTGTCGCGGAGGAACTCTCACCGGCCGGAATTGCCCTGCTCGAATCCGACTTTGCGGTCCGCTACGCGGACGGCAGTGACCGGGCGGCGCTGCTGCCAGCACTCGCGGACGCGGACGCGCTCATCGTGCGGAGCGCGACCCGGGTCGACGCCGAGGCGCTGGCGAGCGCGCCAAAGCTGCGGGTGGTCGCACGCGCCGGCGTCGGCCTGGACAACATCGATGTCGACGAGGCGACCAAGGCCGGAGTGATGGTCGTGAACGCGCCCACCTCCAATATCGTGAGCGCCGCTGAGCATGCGGTCGCACTGTTGCTCGCCGCCGCCCGCAACATCCCGCAGGCGGTGTCCTCGCTGAAGAGCGGGGAATGGAAGCGCTCCAGGTTCACCGGAGTCGAACTGCACGACAAGGTGGTTGGCATTCTCGGTCTCGGCCGGATCGGCGTGCTTGTGGCGCAGCGGCTGTCGGCGTTCGGCATGCGCGTGGTCGCCTACGACCCGTACGTGCCCCAGGCGCGTGCGGCGCAGATCGGGGTGCGAATGCTGGGTCTGCACGAACTGCTCGCCGCGGCCGATTTCATCACCGTGCACCTGCCCCGTACCGCGGAGACCCTGAGGCTCATCGGGGACCGTGAGCTGCACATGGTCAAGCCGGGGGTGCGGATCGTGAACGCCGCCCGGGGCGGCATCATCGACGAGGACGCCCTCGTGCTGGCGCTCAAGGAAGGCCGGGTCGCGGGCGCTGGAATCGACGTCTATCGCAGCGAGCCGTGCACGGATAGCCCGTTGTTCGGCTACGACAACGTGGTGGTGACGCCGCATCTTGGCGCGAGCACCATAGAGGCGCAGGAGAAGGCCGGAACCCAGGTCGCCCGCTCGGTGAAGCTGGCGCTGTCCGGCGAATTTGTGCCGGACGCCGTCAATGTGGACGGCGGCGCGGTGGCCGAGGATGTTAAGCCAGGTCTGCCCCTCGCCGAAAAGCTGGGCCGGATCTTCACGTCGCTGGCCGCGGGGGTGGCGGTGCAACTCGACGCTGAAGCACGCGGGGAGATCGCCGCCCACGACGTCCGGGTGCTTCAGCTGGCCGCGCTGAAGGGCGTCTTCTGCGACGTGGTTGAGGACCCGGTGACATACGTCAACGCGCCCCTGCTCGCGAAGGATCGGGGCGTCGAGGTTGGCCTGCGGACCGATCTCGAGAGCCCGGACTGGCGCAATGTCGTCACGGTGCGCGGCACGATGCCCGGCGGTCAGGTGGTGTCGGTGTCCGGGACGCTGTCCGGGCGCCGGCACCTGGAGAAGCTCGTCGACGTCAATGGCTTCGAAATGGAGATCGCGCCTGCCGAGCACATGGCCTTCTTCACCTACACCGACCGGCCTGGGATCGTCGGGCTGGTGGGTAACATCCTTGGCGATCAAGGCATCAACATCGCCGGCATGCAGGTGTGCCGTGACACGATGGGTGGCAAGGCGCTCATCGTGCTCACCGTCGACTCGGCCATCCCGCCGACGCTGCTCGACGAGATCACCGACGCCATTGGTGCGGAGGTTGGCCGGGGCGTCGACCTCGATCTGTGATTGGGCCAGTTCTCCGGTACCCATCAGAAATCGACCCAATGAGCAGGAGCGTTCTCGCATGGTGAGACGCCTGCTCATTTGAGACGACAAAAGAGCTACCAACAGGTAATATTTCCGACGACATGTGGCGCGTATTCATCCTTCGCCGCCGTAGCGGGGTGTGACTGGGCAGGCCAGCACCCGCTACGGGGATGGGTGCTGCTGGCTGTGAGTCCCGCTAAGTCGTAACCGATCACCGTAATGGTGCTGAAGACGCACGCCAGGAGACCTTCCGTGTATGACACGTATCCCTGCAACCAGGCCACCGACGCGAGCGAGAAGTCGGTGGAGGCGGTGGAAGCTGTCCAGGTCGCACTCGACCGGCGCGACAACGGCGGCGAGGCAGGCTCGCTCGCCGGACGCTGATGCCCGGACGCCGAGGGCCGCACACCTTCTGCTGCGGGGCCAGTGCTGCGGGGCCGGTGCTGCGGGGCCAGTAAAGTACCCGCATGACATTGCGTACTATCCGGCTCGCGTCGATTCCAGGTGACGGAATCGGGCCGGAGGTCGTCGGCGAGGCGCTGAAGGTGCTGGGCGAGGCGGCTCCGGACGTTACATTCGACGTCACCCGCTATGACCTCGGTGCCGCACGCTGGCACCGCACCGGCGAGACCTTGCCCGACAGCGTCCTCGAGGAGATCCGCGCGCACGATGTGATCTTGCTTGGCGCCGTCGGGGACCCCACCGTGCCGAGTGGGGTCCTGGAGCGTGGGCTGCTGCTCAGGCTGCGGTTCGAGCTAGATCATTACGTGAATCTGCGCCCGGTGCGCCTATATTCCGGCGTCGCGACGCCGCTAATGGGGGTGCGGCCTGAGTCGGTGGACATGCTCGTCGTCCGCGAGGGCACCGAGGGCCCGTACAGCGGCGCGGGTGGCGTGATGCGCAAGGGAACCCCGGCTGAGATCGCCATCCAAGAGAGCGTGAACACCGCCTTTGGCACGGCGCGCGTGGCACGGTACGCGTTCGAGCGCGCCACGGCGCGGCCGCGCCGCAAGCTCACCCTCGTGCACAAGACGAACGTGCTTACCTACGCCGGCGATTTGTGGTCTCGCACGGTTGCGGCCCTGGCCAAACAGTTCCCGGCCGTCGCGGTGGATTACTGTCACGTCGATGCGGCTTCCATGTTCTTCGTCAGCCAGCCCGAACGGTTCGACGTGGTGCTCACCGACAACCTGTTCGGCGACATCTTGACTGACCTCGGCGCCGCGGTGGCGGGTGGCATGGGCCTGGCCGCGAGCGGCAACATCAACCCGGAGCGGCAGTCGCCGTCCATGTTCGAGCCCGTGCACGGCAGCGCTCCTGACCTCGCCGGCCAGCACAAGGCCGATCCCACCGCGGCGATCCTTTCTGCGGCGATGCTGTGCGAGCACGTCAACCTGCCGGCCGAGGCGGCACGAATCGAGCAGGCCGTCGGGGACGATCTTCTCGAGCGCCAGGGCGCCTGGGCCACGAGGACCACGCAAGAGATCGGCGACGACATCGCGGAACGAGTAGCCTCCTAGGGGTCAAAAGGAGAATCTGCGATGACCACCGATACCAACGTCGGCCTTAGTTTTGACGTGTGTCCCTCGGATGCCACTGTGCCGGCGAGCCGCCGCGCTGAGATCCTCACCGCGCCGGGATTCGGGCAAATCTTCACCGATCACATGGTCACCATCCGCTGGAGCCGCGACCGCGGCTGGCATGACGCCAAGCTCGAGCCATACGGGCCGCTTACCCTCGATCCCGCCACGTCGGTGCTGCACTACGCACAGGAGATTTTCGAAGGACTCAAGGCATACCGGCAGGTAGATGGGTCTATCGTGACGTTCCGGCCACAGGCGAACGCGGCCCGGTTCCGGCGCAGCGCCCGGCGCCTGGCCATGCCCGAACTCCCTGAGGAACTGTTCGTCCGGGCGATAGACGTGCTCGTATCGCATGACCGTGACTGGGTTCCTGCCGAGGAGGGCAACAGCCTCTATCTGCGGCCTTTCATGATCGCCACCCAGCGGGGCCTGGGCGTCAACTCACCGTCGTCTTCCTACCTGTTCCTCGTGATCGCCTCACCGGTGGCCGCGTACTTCAGCGGTGGCGTCCGGCCGGTCACGGTGTGGCTTTCCGAGGACTACACGCGCGCCGCGCCGGGCGGCACCGGTGAGGCCAAATGCGGCGGCAACTATGCGGCCAGTTTTGTCGGCCAGCGCGAGGCCGTGGCGAACGGCTGTGATCAGGTCGTCTGGCTGGACGCCGCGGAGCGCCGGTGGGTCGAGGAGATGGGCGGGATGAATCTTTTCTTCTGCTATCACTCCGGCGCGCAGGCGTGCCTGCTCACTCCGGCCCCGTCGGGTGCGCTGCTGCCGGGCATCACCCGTGACTCACTGCTCAAGCTCGCACCCGACCGGGGAGTCCCGGCCGAGGAGGGGCGGATTTCCGTGCCGGAGTGGCGGTCAGGGAACGAGTCAGGCGAGATTACCGAGGTCTTCGCGTGCGGCACCGCGGCGGTGATCACACCGGTGGGCCGGGTGCGTTCTGTCGGCCGTGAGTGGACCGTGGGCGACGGCGGACCCGGACCGATCACCATGCGGCTGCGCGAAGAACTCCTCGGCATTCAATATGGCCGCCGCCCCGACCCTTACGGGTGGATTCACCCAATCTGCTGACTCCGCTCCATGCTGCGCTGATATTTTCCGTTTGGCTGGCGGTCATAGGCCTGCGGGAAGGCGGGTTGCGATGGATCTGGGAAGCGCGGAACTCGACCAGCTGCTGTCGCAGGCGCAGCGGACGGTTGAGTCGATGCGGTCGTCGCGTGGGCCAGGGTCCGATGCGCGGGGGAGGAGCGGAGACGGCCGGGTGCGGGCGGTGGCGGTGAGCCCCGGTCGGCTGGAGTCCCTGGAGTTGGATCCGCGGGTGATGCGGATGGCGTCGGCGGACTTGGCGGCGCAGGTGGTGGTGGCGGTGAATGCGGCGCTTGATGATCTGGCCGCGCAGGTGCCGCGGGTCGATGGGGTCGACGGTCAGGCGGTGGCTCATGCGGGGGAGCTTGCGGCTGCGATCGCCGACGTGCGGGAGCAGAGTGTGCGGCAGATGGCGGCAATTTCGCAGGCGATCACGGCGGCGGTACAGCGGGTGAAGGAGGCGATGTGAGCGGCGGATTCCGGGTAAGCCCGGCGACGATGCGGGCCGGCGCGGCAGGTATCAGGCAGACAGCGGATTCCTTTGATTCGCACGTGGCGGCGTTTCAGGCACGCGTGCGTAGCCTGCAGGAACCGCCGGGCAACGACATGATCAGCCCGCTGATCTGGGCGGCTCATGGTGTCGTGTTCAAGGTGGCGATGGATTGTGCGACGTCGAACCGGCGCGGCTTGGGAGTTCACGCGGACGAGCTGGACACGGCCGCGGGCGCTCATGAGGCGGCCGAGGAGGCGAATGTGACAGGTATCGGGCTGCTGCGGACGCAGGTGTAGCGGCGTGGGTATCCGGTTGCCAGGAATGCTGGAGCGGCTGCTGAATGACGTTGGCTACCAGTGGCCCGAGGTGGACGAGGACAAGCTGCTGGCGCTGGGGCATGCCTGGACCGAGTTCTCTGGGACGGTCGCGCAGCATGCACAGCAGGCGCATGGTCATGCGCAGCAGGTGTGGGCGGCGAACACCGGCCAGTCGGTAGACGCGTTCGAGCACAAATGGAATGCACAGCAGCAGCCGCATCACAACCTGCGGGTGGCGCAGCAGGCGGGCGCCGCCGCTGGGGTGGGCATGATGGCGGCCGCGGGGATCGTGCTCGCCCTGAAGGTCAACACGATGGTGCAGCTGACGATGCTGGCCGCGGAGATCATCGAGGCGGTGGCGACCGCGCCCGAGACATTCGGTGCGTCGCTGCTTGAGATCCCGGTGTTCAAGGAGATCACCGGAATGATCATCAATGGCATCATAAATGAAGGGGTCAACGCGCTGATGAGCGCGTGAGCATCCGAATGGCGGAGCGGCCCAAAGGGCTGGGTACCGTCTCGGATGGCGAGACAGATGTGCCAAGGAGTGTTCGGATCTGGCAAACTAGCCGCATGCCGTCCGGCCGGATCATTATCGGCAGGCGCGCCGACAGGAAAGG
>WNFV01007757.1_pt1 | contig 15189 bp, 12 predicted proteins | sample 5400101 | NCBI WGS metagenome assembly WNFV01 (sample SAMN13153361, study PRJNA577476) | soil metagenome | isolation source: 115 cm soil or saprolite under grassland replicate 1 | place: USA:California | collected 2016-06-15 | reverse complement strand
TGATCGCGGATCAGCGTGGCGGTGGCGTCATTGATCGGCAGGCGGCGGCCGATCCGCTGTTTCTTGAGGTTGCTCCAGATGAGCACGTACTTGCCGTCGGCGTCCCGCACTAGGCAGTCCCAGGGCAGCCTGAAGACCTCGTTAGGGCGGCGGCCGGTGTGCATCAGCAACTCGACGGCGACGCGGACCTCGCGGCTTGCCCGCGGTTCCAGGAGCGGCAGCGCCCGAGTGAGCTGCTCTAGGATCTCCGGTGGGAGCGCCAAGCCGGCCTCCTCGCCGTCGGGCTCCTTGGGAGTGTCACCGACACGCAGTGCGAAGTCGTCGGCCAGCCCCACCATCGGTCCGCCTGGCCGGGTCAGGCCCAGCGCCCGGCACTCGCGCAGCAGCAGCGCGACGTGTCGGCAGACCGTGATCCGCTGATAGTTGGATAGCTTCCCAATGGCCTCCAGGTGCGCCAGCCGGTTCAGGAACACCACCACATCGGCGCGGCCAAGGGCGGCCGGGTCGTCGCCGTGGTCGTGGCGGTGCAGCCGCAGACTGTCTGACATCCACGCCATCGAGTTGACGTAGGCTCGCAGGCACCCGGCCACGTTGTTGCCGTAGCGGGTCGGGATCTCCTCGAACACCCAGTTCTGAACTGCGGCGCGCAGCCACGGCTGCGTGAGCTTCCGGTAGTCGATATTGGCGTTGCCAAGGCCGAACACGCCCATCTCCCAGACGTCCTTGCGCCGCTCGGTGTCAGGCGTGGCAAACGCGCGACCGGCCAGGATCCGCAGCTCGCCGGCGAACCTCCGGTGGTCGACGCGGCGTCCGTCGGTGAACTGCGCGTCAGGATCCAGCAGGGAGGTGATCTGGCGTTCTCGGAGGAGCTGCACCAGCTCTCGGATCAGAAATAGGCCGGTCTTGGTGCCCCGTTGGGTCCGGACCTGGAGCCCATATAGGACCTGGAGCTGGACCAGCTCTGGCAGGCCGCGCAGCACCACCGTGACCCCATCCATCACTGGTTTGGCGACCCGGCACCAGGCGGCGAAGGCCGTATCGGGGCTGCGGCGTCGCAGGTGATTCCACTGCTGAATGTGGGCGCGGCACAAGCCCCGCCTGGTCGTGGCGACGCGCACGCAGGCCAGCACAAGGCAGGAGCCGAGCCCGGGCAGCGGCTTGACATCTGGATGGTGGATGAACGCGTCCGTCGGCAGGGGAAGCCGTTCGACCTGCTGCGCGTGGTGGGCCGAGCACAGCAGCACAGCGCAGGTTCTCATGGTGCGCTCGCAGCCCGGTACGGCGCAGAAGAACTCCCCGACCAAACGGGCTGACGCCGGCCGTCCCGCCGCGATGTACGCGGCCAACTCGGCGTCGGCGGCGAGTTGTGGGGTCGGCTCCGCCATGCCGGTCTCCGCCTTGGCGGCTTTCGCGATCTCATGGGTCTTCCTGGTCTTCCTGTAGCGCTGCGCGCAGGACGGGCAGAGCAGCACTGCGCCGTGTGTGGCGACGGGACAGCCCAGCACCGCGCAGATCCGGTAGCCAAGCTGCGGATGCTCCGGCGGCGGGACGAACACCTGGGTTCCCCCATCCCAACGGATGCCGGCCAGGAAGGCCGGGTCGAGCAGCGCCCGGAGCTGTTCGGCCTGTCCGAGCCGGTCGGCGGCATCGCGCTGCTGCGATGGCCGGTCGACCGGCTGGTGCTGGGCGGCCAGGTTGGCGGTCACCGCAGTCATCCAGCGCGCCGCCAGCTGCCATCACGTTGCTGGCGAAGCTGTGTCGGAGCTGGTGCGGGTGAATGGCCGGCTGGAGCCCGGCCCGGCGGGACAGGTCGGCGAGCAGCTCGTTGAGTGCTCCAGGTCGCATCGGCGCGCCCACCGGTTCGCGGAACAGGTTCACCAGCACGAAGTCGCAGTCGCGCGCCGGCCGGCAGGCGTCCCGCTCCAGCCAGTACTGGTCGTAGGCCAGCACCACCAAGGCGTCGACGGGAACCGCACGCGTTCGGCGGGATTTGGCCAGCGCCCGGTTGGGATTGTCGCGGCGCCGGACATGCAGGTGCTCGCCTTCGACCGTGCAGCCGAGGTGACGGGCGTCGATGAGCAGGTGGAGGTCTTCGCGGCGCAGGCCGCACAGCTCCCCGCGGCGCAATCCGAGCCGGGCAAGGCACAGGATGATCAGCCGGTCGCGCGCCGAGCGGCAGGCGCGCAGCAGCCCCAGGACCTCCTCGTCGGTGGCGTTGTCGACCGGCTGGTCCGGCTCGCGGAGGCGATGGCGAGGGCTGGCCCAGTAGCGCAGCTGGTCGCTCTCTCCACGAACCTCGGCCGGCAGGTGCCGGTCGTCGCTGATCCGGTAGAGCTTGCTGAGCACCTGCGATGGCACGGTCCCGACATCCACGCCATGGCGAAGGAACTCTCGGACTACGGTAAGGACAAAGTTCACCCGCCGCTCGCGGCGCACTGGCCGCGCCCCTGGGCCAGCGTGGACTGGCCGGTCGGGGTTGGCCGGGGTGTGCTGAAGCCAGGTCATGAACGATCCAAGCCGCTCAGCTGACGCCCAGTGCTGGCCAGTCCGCTCAGACCAACGGAAGTAGAGGGCGAGTGCGCGGGCGTAGCTTTCGGTGGTGCTCTCGGCCGCATCACCGCCGAACCGGAGCTGGTGCAGGTAGGTGTCAGCCTCGGCCATGACCACGAGGTCGTCGTCAAGCACTGTCCAATAGGTGGTGCCAGACGGGAGCCGGACCGGGAACGCCTGCACCTCCACCCCCCACCGTTGGGCGTACAGGGCGAAACCTATCCCGCTCAGTCTCCTTCGTGCACATCATCCAGAGGGAGCTTGTTGTGGATGTCCTCCAGGCCCACTCCACGCAACAGTCCACCACAGCCCGTGAACCCCGAGGAACGCCGCGCTGTCGTCAGCGGTCGTGGTGGTCGAGGCGGCCAGCGGGTCGGGCAGCCTCTCCACCGCCCGTGCGGCGGGCAGCCGCGGCGCGGGTCGGGTGCTGGCCGTGCCCGGTGCGCCATGGGACCCTGGCGCCACCGGCTGCAACGACCTGATCCGCGACGGCGCCACCCTGGTCGGTGGCTTGGACGACGTGCTGGAGGCGCTCGGCACCGTTGCTGCCGGCGCTGCCGGACGGTTACGGGACCGCCCTGGCGAGGCTGACCGTGCGCACCTATTGCCGGGCGTGCCGTCTCATCCGTCAGGTGGGTCGTGCGTGCCGAACGGGTCGATGGCGCCCGGGAGGGCCTGGCCCGCGGGCGCCACGCCTGCGGCCCGGACGGTCCTTCACGCGCTCGCCGATGGCCAGGTGCTCGGCGTCGCCCGGCTCGCGGCGGCGACTGGTCTCCCTTCACCCGCTGTCGCGTCGGCTGTGCTCGAGCTCGAGCTTGCGGGCTTGGTGCGCCGCTCCGCCGCCGGCGCTGAAGCGCTGACCGTCCCGTGCTCACCGCTGTCGACTGGTGAGCGTCTGCCATGACCACTCGTCGAGCCCAGCATCGCCGGCTGAGCGGACCCGGCGGCGGCAGCCGCGCCCCTCCTCACCGGCCACACCCGCCGTATCCGGGACGTTCGCGCCTGGTCACCCCGAGGTGCTTGAGGCGAGCGCCGGCACCAGCGATCATGCCGCTATGACCTCCAGCTCGGATCAGCGAAGGAGCCCGATCCGGCGTGGCGACCCGCGGCGGGCGGAGCCGCTGGAACCCGCCACGCTGCTCGCCGCGGAACTGCCGCCGCTGGCCCGGCATGCGGTCGACGCCTTCATCGCCCACCTGCGGGATGAGCGGGGCTTGGCGGCCAACACCGTGGCGGCGTATCAGCGTGATGTGGTGCAGTTCTTCCTGTTCGCGGCGCGAGGCAGGGTGGTGGATCCCGGCGGGGTGGACCCGCTGCTGCTCCGGCGCTTCCTGGCCCAGCTTGCGACCCGCGGCCTGGCGGCTTCGTCGATCGCGCGCAAAGCCGCCGCGCTGCGGGCGTGCTTTCGCCTGCTGGCCCGGCGTGGACTGGTGGACGCCAACCCGGCGGCTGGGCTCGGATCGCCCCGCGGGCCTCGGCGCCTGCCGGTCGTGCTCAAGCAGCGCCAGGTCGAGGAGCTGCTGGCGCGACCGCGGCCGCTCGACCCGGTCGGGCTGCGGGACCGGGCCATCCTCGAGCTGCTCTACGCCACCGGTATGCGCGTGGGCGAGCTGTGCGCTCTCGAGCTGGGCGACGTGGATCTCGCCTCGGACCTGGTCCGTGTGCACGGCAAGGGCGGCAGGGAGCGCCTCGTGCCGTTCGGTGAGCCGGCCCGGGCCGCACTGCTCCAGTACCTGATCGAAGGTCGCCGGGTGATGCTTCCGGCTACCGGGAGCGGGCGGCGTGCGGGGGCGGCCGGGGGGCGTGCGCTGTTCTTCAACCAGCGCGCCCGGCCGATGACGCCCAGGGACGTGCGCGGCATGGTGCAGCACTATCGCGCCGGCCCGGGAGTGCCGAGCGAGGCGAGCCCGCACACCCTGCGGCACAGCTTCGCCACCCACCTGCTCGAGGGCGGTGCGGACCTGCGCTCGGTACAGGAGCTCCTCGGCCACGTTGCCCTGACCACCACCCAGACCTACACTCACGTATCGAACGAGCGGCTGCGCAGGGTCTACGAGCAGGCTCATCCGCGAGCGTGAGCCCCTTCCCCAGGGGGCATCCCCCAAGGGGGCAGGGCGAGGGGGCTCGGCCGGCCGCGACCGGGGGCAACGAAAAACGCCAGACGGGCTCATCGAGCGCCGGACGGCCAAAGGGGGGGCTTCTTTGGACGAGCCGTCGTCCGTGAATGGGCTGTGGGAGGAGTTCAAGCTCAAGTCGTCCGCCGAGGCGCGAGAGCGCTTGATTCTCCATTACGCTCCGCTCGTCAAGTATGTTGCGGGTCGGGTGTCGGTCGGCTTGCCGCCGAACATCGAGCAGGCCGATCTTGTTTCTTATGGGATCTTTGGCCTGATCGATGCCATCGAGCGATACGACCTCGAGAGGGGGATCAAGTTCGAGACCTATGCGATCTCGCGCATCAGGGGCGCGATCATCGACGAGCTGCGGGCGATCGACTGGATCCCACGCTCAGTGCGGTTCAAGGCCCGGGAGGTCGAGAAGGCATATGCCGAGCTGGAGAACCGCCTGCGCCGCACCCCGGCCGATGCCGAGGTCGCGCAGGAGCTGGGCATCACCACCACCGAGCTGCACCACATCTTCAGCCAGATCTCGTTCGTGTCGGTGGTGGCTCTGGACGAGCTGCTGTCGGTCGGGTCGGAGCGGGGAGATCGGCTCAGCCTGGTCGACACCCTGGAGGACAAGGCGGCCGAGGACCCGGTGGAGGCGTTCGAGTCCGAGGAGATGAAGACCATCCTCGCGGCCGCGATCAATCGGCTTGCTGAGCGGGAGAAGATCGTGATCACCCTCTACTACTACGAGGGCCTGACCTTGGCCGAGATCGGCCAGGTGCTCGGAGTGACGGAGTCGAGGGTGTGCCAGATGCACACCAAGGCGGTGCTCCAGCTTCGCGGCAAGCTCCAGGACGTTCGCTGAGCGCACCGGAGCGTCGGTCGCTGTCCTGACCTCGCCCCGGCCCGGCGCAGGTGGTCCGCGGTCCGGTCGGTCCGGTCCGGCACGCGGCCGCCCTCGGGGCTGGCACCCGCTGTTCCGCGGGTCGCACGCGATCCCGCGGGAGGGGCGAGGCCGCAGGCAGCCGGAATCTGCGAACTTGTCCACATTCTTCGCCGTGCATCCCACAGCCGCCGGGCCACGCCGTAGCGTTTCCCTCAGCCGCTCGCCCCCCGCGGCGCGCCTCGAGCGCCGCCGAGCGTCAAGGAGGCCTCCATGCGTGCCAACCGCACCGCGCGCCCGTCTTCCGGCGGGCATCGTTGGTGCCCTTGGCGTCCCGGCCGAGCCAGCGGAGCCGAGCCGCCGCGGAGCCGGTGGCAACCGACCCTCGCCTCCGTGCTCATCTGGCTCGTTGCCACGCTGCTCGCTCCGTCGACCGCGCTGGCGCTCGCCGCGGCGGCTGCTCCGGGCGCCACCGCCGTCTCTGAAGGGTGGCGGCCTCAGGGACCGCTGACCGGGACCTCCGCGGAGCCCTTGCCCGCGGTGCGGGTACCACCGTTGCTGCCACCCGTGGCTGGACCGCTGGTTCGTGGCTTCGAGGCGCCGGCGGGTCCCTTCGGTCCCGGTCACCGAGGCGTGGACCTCGCCGCCACGCTGGGAGCGGCGGTCCGGGCGCCGGCGCCGGGACGCGTGGCCTTTGCCGGCAGCGTGGCCGGGACGGTCTGGCTGAGCGTCCAGGTCGCCCCTGGGGTGGTGGTCACGTTCGGGCCGCTGCGGGCGCTGGTTGACGCCGGAGGGCAACATGTCGCCACGGGAACGCAGGTTGCGGAGCTGGCGCCCGGCCACGGGAGTCCCGGGCATCCCATCACCCTGCACCTCAGCTTGCGAGTCGATGGGGAGTACATGGACCCATTCCCCTGGCTCACTGGCTTCGGGCGGCCACGCCTGGCGCCTCTGTTCGAGCCGGGCGGTCCGCATTGAGCCTGGTGCGGAGGTTCGCTGATCCGCCCAAGTCGGCCGAGGCAGGAACATCGATGCTGTGCTATCGTCCGCCGGGGCCCGGGTTTTGCCCGGGCTACAACGCACGCCTGCCTACGGGGCCCGAACGGTGCCCGCTCCCAGCGGAGCGGGTCGGGTCACCCGGAAACCCCACGAAGTGACGCCGTGGGACACACAGCAGGCCGAGGCCCAACCGGATCGACCAAGGAGGATCACCTTGGCAGTCGTCACTATGCGGCAGCTCCTGGAAGCTGGCGTCCACTTCGGGCACCAGACGCGGCGCTGGAACCCGAAGATGAAGCGCTATATCTACGCCGAGCGCAACGGCATCTACATCATCGACCTCCAGAAGACCATGCTGGCGATCGAGGCGACCTACGCGTTCCTGCGCGACACCGTGGCCAAGGGCGGCAACGTGCTGTTCGTCGGCACCAAGAAGCAGGCCCAGGAGGCGATCAAGTTCCAGGCCGAGCGGGTCACCATGCCGTTCGTGAACTACCGCTGGCTCGGCGGGATGCTGACCAACTTCGCCACCATCTACCGGCGGCTCCAGCGCCTGAAGGAGCTCGAGGCGATGGAGACCACAGGGGCGATGGACGTGCTGCCGAAAAAGGAGGTCCTCAAGCTCCGGCATGAGCGCGAGAAGCTCGAGCGCAACCTCGGCGGTATCCGCGACATGACGCGGCCTCCGGCGGCGGTCTGGGTGGTCGACACCCGCAAGGAGCACATCGCGGTGACCGAGGCGCGCAAGCTCGGTGTCCCGGTGGTGGCCATCCTCGACACCAACTGCGACCCCGACGAGGTCGACTTCCCGATCCCCGGCAACGACGACGCGATCCGGGCGGGCAGCCTGCTCACCCGGATCGTCGCCGACGCCGTGGCGGAGGGCCTGCGCCTGCGCAGCGTGTACGGTGCCCAGGAGGCGGCACGGGAGGGCGCGACCCCGGTGGCGGCCAGTCCGGCCGATGAGGAGCCGCTGGCCGAGTGGGAGCGCGAGTTGCTCGAGGGCGAGGTCGAGGTCGAGCCGGCCACGCTGGTGGGCACCAGGCTCGCCGCCGGCGCGGACGAGGCGACCGACGAGAAGGCCCCCGACGAGAAAGCCCCCGACGAGCAAGCCCCCGAGGGGAGCGCCCCCGAGCGGGAGGCCTCCGAGGCGGGAGCCTCCGGGCAGAAGGCTCCCAAGGCCAGGCAGAAGGCTTCTGAGGCGAAGGTCCCTGAGGGGACCAGCTCGAACGGAGCCGGCGAGAGCCAGGTCGCCGAGACCGCCGAGGCGTCCCAGCCCTCGGAGAGCGAGGGGAGCCGGCCGTAGCCAGCTCGCCGACGAGCATGACGAGCAGTCGCCTGCCAAGCCCAGCGGCTTGGCAGGCGACCTGACGACAAGGAGCAACGCTTCACATGGAGATCACGTCCGCCCAGGTCAAGGCCCTGCGCGACGCGACAGGCGCCGGGATGATGGACTGCAAGAGGGCATTGCAGGAGGCGGATGGCGACTTCGAGAAGGCCAAGCAGATCCTGCGCGAGACCGGCAAGGCCGGCATCGAGAAGCGTGCGGGCCGTGCCGCCACCGAGGGAGTCATCGAGGCATACCTGCATACCCCGGACCCGAACCTGCCGGCCAAGCGGGGGGTCCTCGTCGAGCTGGACTGCGAGACCGACTTCGTCGCCAAGACCGACGAGTTCCGACGGCTGGCACATGACATCGCCCTGCACATCGCGGCCGCGGAGCCCGGCTACGCCAGCCGTGACGAGGTCCCGGCCGAAGTGATCGAGCGCGAGCGCGAGATCTATGCCAAGCAGGCCGAGGGCAAGCCGGCGCACATCGTCGAGCGCATCGTCGACGGCAAGCTGAACGACTTCTACAAGCAGGTCGTGCTGCTCGATCAGCCGTTCGTGAAGGACGCAAGCCAGACCGTCCAGGAGCTGCTGGACGCCTACTCCAGCAAGGTCCGCGAGAAGCTCGAGGTGCGCCGGTTCTGCCGATTCAAGGTTGGGGAGAGCGCATAGCGCTCGCGGCTTCGTCGCGTGCAGGTGGCGGGACCCTTGGAAGGGAGAGACGGGTGGCCTTCGTGATCGCGGGCGAGCAGCGGGCGCCCGACCCCTTCAATCGCAAGCCGCACTACCAGCGGGTCCTCGTCAAGCTGTCGGGTGAGGCGTTCGCCGCCGACGACTCCGGCTTCGGCCTCGACTTCGGCAAGATCGACGGGATAGCGGGCCAGCTCGCCGAGATCGTGGACCTGGGCGTGCAGATGGCGGTGGTGGTCGGCGGCGGCAACATCGTCCGTGGCCAGGCTGCCGCGGCGGTCGGGATGGATCGCAACCGCGCCGATTACATGGGCATCCTCGGCACGGTGATCAACTCGCTGGCGCTCCAGGACACCCTGGAGCGCCGCGGGGTGGTCACCCGGCTGCAGACCGCGATCCAGATGACCCAGATCGGCGAGCCGTACATTCCCCGCCGCGCCGTTCGGCACCTGGAGAAGGGCCGCATCGTCATCTTTGGCGCGGGCATGGGCGTGCCGTACTTCTCCACCGACACCACCGCCGCGCAGCGGTCGCTCGAGATCGGCGCCGAGGCCATCCTGATGGCGAAGAACGGCGTCGACGGCGTCTACGAGGCCGACCCGAAGCGGCATCCCGAGGCGCGCAAGTTCCTGCACCTCGACTATCTCGAGGCGATCCGGCGCGAGCTCAAGGTCATGGACACCACCGCGCTGTCGTTGTGCAAGGACAACGATCTCCCCATCATCGTGTTCGACCTGCTCACCGAGGGGAACATCCGGCGTGCGGTGTGCGGCGAGCCGATCGGGACGGTCGTCGGCTCGATGAGCGCCAGTGACCTGGATGCCCCCGGGGCAGCCAGACCAGCGACACCTAGCGACGAGGGAGCGCAGATGATCGAGGACACGCTGCAGGAGACAGAGGTGAAGATGCGTCGCGCCGTCGACGTGGCCAAAGAGGAGTTCAGCGGCATCCGTACGGGCCGCGCGAACCCCGCGCTGGTCAACCGGCTCACGGTCGACTACTACGGCGCCCCGACGCCGCTGCAGCAGCTCGCGTCGATCGCCGCGCCGGAGGCGCGCCTGCTGGTGGTCTCGCCCTACGACCGCAATGCCAGCGCCGCGATCGAGAGGGCCATCCGCAACTCCGACCTCGGCATCAATCCCGCCAATGACGGCCAGTTGATCCGGCTCGCGTTCCCGCCGCTCACCGAGGAGCGACGCAAGGAGTACGTCCGGCTGGCCAAGCATCGCGCGGAGGAGGCCAGGACCAGCATCCGCAACGTGCGCCGGCATTCCAAGGAGGTGCTGGAGCGGCTCGAGAAAGACGCCGAGATCTCCCAGGACGAGCTCCACCGAGCCGAGCAGAAGCTCCAGCAGGTGACCGACAAGTACGTGGCGGAGGTGGACTCGCTGCTGCAGCACAAGGAGCGGGAGCTGCTGGAGGTCTAGCGCCACCTCCAGCGTCACCCACCCTTTGACGACCCCGAATCGAGGAGGGCGCAGTGGTCGAGGGCACGGGTCGGGACGCCATGGCTGACCCGGCCCCGATCGAGCCTGTGCCCGCGCCGAGACCGCGGCGGGAGCCGGGGGCAGGACGCAACCTCCCCCTGGCGATCGCCACCGCGCTGGTCCTGGCCGGCGTGCTGCTCGGCACGCTGTTCACCTCGCGGCCCGCGTTCGTCGGCTTCCTGCTGCTCATCGTGGTGCTGGCGCTGCTGGAGCTGCTGGCGGTGCTGCGGGCGCGGGCAATGCGGCCGGCCTACGCGGTGGTCCTGGCCATGGCGGCGGTGCTGGTGATCGGCGCCTACCTGGAGGGCCCCGCCGCGCTGTCGTTCGGTCTGCTGCTCACCACCCTGGCGGCCTTCGGCTGGTACCTGATCGACCGGCAGCGTACCGAGGTGACCCGAAACGTCGGGGCCACCGTGCTGGCAACGGTCTACGTGCCCTTCATGGCCGCGCACCTGGCGCTGGTGATACGCCAGGCCGACCACTACGTCGGCGCGGTCATGGGCTACGCGGTGCTGACGGTCGTCTACGACACCTTCGCCTACGGCACCGGCGTGCTGCTCGGCCGCCACCCGATGGCGCCGGCCGTGTCCCCGAACAAGTCCTGGGAGGGCGCGGCGGGCGCCAGCGCCGCGTGCCTGCTCGCAGGCGCCTTCCTGCTGCCGCTCTGGGAGCCGTGGTCGCTCGCGCCCGGCCTCGCCCTCGCGGGCATCACCTGCGTGGTGGCGCCACTCGGTGATTTGTCGGAGTCGATGCTGAAGCGTGACCTTGCGGTGAAGGACATGGGCTCGCTCCTGCCGGGCCATGGTGGCATGCTCGACCGGGTCGATGCGCTGTTGTTCATGGCCCCGGCGCTGTACTACGTGATGGCATGGTTCAACCTTCTCGGCACCCCATGACGGGTGCCCGACCGGTCGCCGCCGGCCCGCGGTCGCTGTATGACCTGGAGGCGGCCGACCTCGCACGCCTGGTCGAAGAGACCGGCGAGCCCCCCTACCGCGGCCGCCAGCTCACCCGCTGGCTGGACCGGCGCAAGGTGGCCGATCTCGAGGCCATGACCGACCTGCCCGCCGGCTTCCGGGCCCGGCTCGCCGAGCGGCTCGCCGGCGCCGGCCTCGCCCTCGAGCGCCACCAGGTCGGCGACGGCGGCTGGACCCACAAGTTCCTGTTCGGGCTGCCCGGCGGGGACAGCGTCGAGTCGGTGCTGATGCTCTACCCGCCGGCCGGCGAGGACCTGGCCGAGGGGGACTGGGAGGCCGGCCCATCCTCCGGCCGCCAGGGGCGGGCGACGCTGTGCATCTCCACCCAGGCCGGCTGCGCGATGGGCTGCAGGTTCTGCGCGACCGGGCAGTTCGGCTTCACCCGGAACCTGTCCACCGGCGAGGTGGTCGAGCAGGTCGCGCGCGTGTGGTCGCTGCTCGGGGAGCTGCGGCCCGCGCCGTCCGCGCCGGACCACCTCACCAACGTGGTGTTCATGGGCATGGGCGAGCCGTTCGCCAACCCGAGCGCGACCTGGGCTGCGGCCTGGCGGCTGCACGAGGGCTTCGGGCTCTCCGCTCGGGCGATCACCATCTCCACGGTGGGGCTGGTTCCGGGTATCCGCCGCGCCGCCCGAGAGGCGCTGCCGGTGAACCTGGCGGTGTCGATCCACGCCGCCACCGACGAGCTGCGCGACCGGCTGGTGCCGCTGAACCGGAGCTGGCCGATCGCGGAGCTGCTGGAGGCCGTCGGCGCCTACGTCGCCGTCACCAGGCGCCGGGTGTCCTTCGAGTACGCACTGATCCGCGACCTGAACGACGGGCTTGACCAGGCGGACGGGCTGGGACGGCTGCTCGCGCCACTGCGCATGCCCTCGAGCGGCGGCCACGCCGCCCACGTCAACCTGATCCCCTACAACCCGACCCCGGGGCTGGACCTGCGCACGCCCTCGCGCGGCACCGTGCGGCGCTTCCGTGACGCCGTGGCCGCCCACGGCCTGCCGGTCAGCGTGCGGGCCAACCGCGGCGTGGGCATCGACGCCGCCTGCGGCCAGCTCCGCACGGTGGCCGGGCACCCCGGCCGCCAACCCGGCCTGCCGGTGGCAACCGCGGCTCCGCTGGCTCAGGGGGCGGGTGGATGAGCGGGCGGGCCGCGGGGCGGGAGACCGGCGTGGCGCTGCTCGGCTCGACCGGCTCGATCGGCGAGCAGGCGCTCGACGTCATCCGCGAGTCCGGCGGCCGCTTCCGGGTCGTGGCGCTGGCTGCGCGGCGCTCGGCGGCGCGGCTGGCCGCCCAGGCGCGGGAGTTCCGCCCGGCAGCGGTCGCGCTCGTCGAGGCGGCCGAGGCGGCCGAGCTGGCCCGCGATCTGCCGCCCGGCTGCCGGCTCGAGGTCGGTCCCGAGGCGGTGGCCGAGCTGGCCACGGCCGACGGCGCCGACGTCGTCCTGAACGGCATCACCGGGTCGGTCGGGCTGCTGCCGACCCTGCGCGCGCTGGACGCGGACCGCCGCCTCGCCCTGGCCAACAAGGAGAGCCTGATCGTCGGCGGACCCCTGGTGGCCTCGCGCGCCAGGAGCGGACAGATCGTGCCGGTCGACTCCGAGCACTCCGGGCTGGCCCAGTGCCTGCGCGCCGGCAGCCAAGAGGAAATCGCGAAGCTGCTGGTGACCGCCTCCGGCGGCCCGTTCCGCGGCAGGTCGGCGGCGGACCTGGCCGACGTCACCCCCGATGAGGCCCTCGCCCATCCCACCTGGAGCATGGGGCCGATGATCACGATCAACTCGGCCACGCTGATGAACAAGGGCCTCGAGGTGATCGAGGCCCACCTGCTGTTCGGTATCCCATTCGACCGCATCGAGGTGGTCGTCCATCCGCAGAGCATCGTTCACGCCATGGTCGAGTTCTGCGACGGTGCGACCATTGCGCAGCTCTCCTTCCCGGACATGCGCCTGCCGATCGGGCTGGCGCTGGGGTGGCCCGAGCGCTCGGAGCGGCCGGTGGGCGTGATCGACTGGTCGCGGGCGACCACGCTCGAGTTCCTGCCGGTGGACCGGACCACGTTCCCGATGCTGGACCTGGCCATCGGAGCCGGGCGCGCGGGGGCCACCGCGCCGGCGGTGCTCAACGCGGCCAACGAGGAGGCGGTGGCGGCGTTCCTGGCCGGTCGCCTGCGCTTCCCTGACATCGCCGAGGTCGTCCGGCAGGTGCTCGCCGAGCACCACGTGCCGCAGCAGCTCGATCTCGAGACCGTGCTCGCCGCCGAGCAGTGGTCCCGGGAGCGCGCCCGTACACTGGTCGAGAACCTGACCGTCACTGGGGAGACCGCATGAGCTTGCTCGGCATCCTGCTTTTCCTCTTCGCCCTGGTGCTGGCGATCTTCCTGCACGAGGGCGGTCACTTCGTCACGGCGAAGCTGTTCGGCATCAAGGTCGAGCGGTTCTTCCTCGGCTTCGGAAAGACCCTCTGGTCGTTCCGGCGGGGCGAGACCGAGTACGGTATCAAGCTGCTGCCGCTCGGTGGCTTCTGCAAGATCGCCGGGATGACGCCGCACGAGGTGGACGGCAACTTCCTCGAGCAGGAGCGGGGCCAGAAGCCCGAGCCGGTCCCACCCGAGCGCCAGTTCCGCAACAAGCCGGCCTGGCAGCGCACGATCGTGCTGGCCGCGGGGTCTTTCACCCACTTCCTGGTGGCGTTCCTGCTCATCTACGCCCTGCTGGTCCTGATCGGGCTGCAGGTCGGGCCGCCGACCACCACGATCCAGACCACGGTGGCCTCCACCCGCAGCGGCGAGGCCGCGCCGGCCGCCGCGGCCGGCCTGCACTCCGGCGACCGCATCGTCGCCATCGACGGGCGGCCCGTCTCCGACTTCGACCAGCTCCGCTCCGTCCTGGCAGACAAGGCCGGTCGCAGGATCACCGTCAGCTACCAGCGCGACGGTCGGCTGCACACCACCAGCCTGGTGCCTGCCAGGGAGGTCGACGAGAACGGCCAGGCGCACGGCTTCCTCGGTATCAGCCCCGCGGGGACGGTCGTGCGGCGGGGCTCGGTCGAGGGCATCGCCGCCACCGGCACGATGTTCAAGGATCTGATCGTTGGGTCGTTCAAGAGCCTCGGCGGTCTGATCCCCGGGCTCGCCGACCGCATCAACCCGAGCCCGCCCGCGGTCGGCGGCGGTGGTGGCGGTGGCGGCGGGTCGGCCCCGATCGGGCTGATCGGTATCGGCCGCCTGGCCGGCCAGGCGGTGTCCGCCGGGCAGTGGGCCATGTTCATCGTGCTGTTGATCGAGTTCAACGTGTTCGTGGGGATCTTCAACCTGCTGCCGATCCCCATACTGGACGGCGGCTACCTCGCGATGGTCGGTTGGGAGGCGGTCACCAGGCGCCAGGTCGACCTGCGCAAGATGGCGCCGGTCGCCGCGGTCGCCGTCAGCCTGCTGTTCGTGTTCGTGATAGTGGTGGTGTGGCTGGACATCACCAACCCGATCGCCAACCCGTTCAGATGACCAGCCTGGATGAGCCCGGCGAGCTTGCCCCCCTTGAGCTTGCGGGCCCCGTCTCGGAAAGGAGCTATCGACTGTGTCCTCCCCCCTGGAGATGACCGACCTTGCAGTTGGCAAGGGTCGCCGGCGCTCGCGGCGGATCAGCGTGGGCAAGGTGCCGGTAGGGGATGGTGCGCCGGTGAGCGTGCAGTCGATGACGATCACCAAGACCGCCGACATCAACGCCACTCTGCAGCAGATCGCTGAGCTGGCCACGTCTGGCTGCGACATCGTCCGCGTCGCCGTGCCTGACACCGACGACGCCGCGGCGCTGCCCGCAATCGCCAGCAAGTCCACCATCCCGGTGGTCGCCGACATCCACTTCCAGTGGAAGTACGCGATGGCCGCGATCGAGGCGGGCTGCGCAGGAGTACGGATCAACCCGGGCAATATCAAAAAGCACGACAAGGTCAAGCTGATCGCCCAGGAGGCCCAGGCCAGAGGCATCCCCATCCGGGTGGGAGTCAACGCCGGGTCGCTGCAGAAGGAGATCCTGGCCAAGCACGGCGGCCCCACCCCGGCGGCGCTGGTGGAGTCGGCCCTGTTCGAGGTGGGGATCCTCGAGTCGGTGGGGTTCGGGGACATCAAGATCTCGGTCAAGCACCAGAACCCGGTGATGATGATCCAGGCCTACC
>WNFV01011151.1_pt1 | contig 15191 bp, 14 predicted proteins | sample 5400101 | NCBI WGS metagenome assembly WNFV01 (sample SAMN13153361, study PRJNA577476) | soil metagenome | isolation source: 115 cm soil or saprolite under grassland replicate 1 | place: USA:California | collected 2016-06-15 | reverse complement strand
ATGAGGCATCACAATCAGCGCAAATACGACTAAAATCTGAGTGCGGCGTTTCACTGGTGATGCCTCCACAATCGATTACCTGGAAATTATTACAGCGACCGAAATCTTATGCCTAGCATGGCGATCCTTGTCAATGGTCTAACGCGTGTCTTTGAACCCAAATTCCGTATTAAACCTACGGGCCCTTGAGCGAGGAGCAAACCTGGAGTAGCGAAGGCACCCAACTGTAAAGTTTCAAAGTCCTTTTCGCTACTTCGCACTTCACCATTGTAAGTCTAGATTTCATCTTGAACCACCGATGATCGATGTCTGCTCAGAGGCAGAGACCCATTGACTTCGCTGCGGAAGGTTTGCTCCTCGCTCATCGCGTCGGCGGGAACTACGGAATCCGGGTTGAATAACCATCTGGACTGTGCAAACGCAGTTTGGTGTGGTAGTAGCAGCCGAGAATCATGTCGACAGGAATTGCCCAATGATGTTGGTGCTGCGTCTATTGTTTTCCGGCAGCTTGTTCATCGTTTTTCCCCTGTTCGCCGTCAAAGCACCCGCAGCAGGGCCGCTGTTGATTGCCTATGGCGGCTACAACGAAACCATGGCTCCGTTGTGGGTCGGTATCGAAAGGGGTTTGTTTAGGAAATACGGCGCTGATGTCAGTGTGCTGCAAACCCGAAGCGGTCAAATCATGATGGCGACGCTCGCCTCCGGCGGTGCGCCGCTGGTATGGGCGGCCCCAAGCAGCGCGCTCAATTCAACGGCGAGCGGCATGAAGCTCGGATGTTTCGCCGCCGGCAACAACAAACTGCCGCGCGAGCTGGTCGTCAGGAAAGGCATCGACTCACTGGAGGAATTGCGCGGCAAGACCTTCGGCGTGCAGAGCATCGGCGGCGGCGCCTGGTTGTCCACCATGGTTGCCCTCGATGCCATCGGACTGGATCCTGACAAACACAAGCTCAATGTCCGAGTGATCGGTGACACCGCTACCCAGACCCAGGCACTGGTTTCCGGGAACATCGACGCGGCCATTCTCCCTTACAGTTACTCGGAAATGGCGAAGCGCGCCGGCGCCCGCTCCTTGGCTGACGCGGGGGCGTTGAAACTGACCTATCAAGCGACGGTCATGTGTGCGCTGAAAGAGTCGAGTGTCGTCACGGCGGAGACGATGATCGCCTTGACCAAGGGCCTGATCGAATCGCTGATCTATATTCTCGAACCTGCGAACCGGCGCGACGTGGCGGTCGTACTGAAAAAAAATCTCCGACTGAGCAAAGACGAAGACGCCGATGCGGCCGCTCGAGTCGCGCGCTTACAAATGCCCAACCTCGACGTTGCGCTCAATGTCGACGCCTGGAAAACCGTGCGGCGTCTGGTGACGCGCATCAATCCCAAAGTTCAGGAAGTGGATCTCGATCAGGTGATCGTTACATCCGTCGTGCAAAATTTGGAAGCCAGTGGTTTCCTGCCTGAAATGAGAAAAAGAATACCCCGTCAAACGATTCAATAAGGAGACGACTCATGCGCAGCGGAAAAGCAATGGTGAAAATCATGCAACGAACAGGAATTGACCATATCATTTCCTCACCCGGCTCGGAGTGGCCACCGGTCTGGGAAGCGCTGGCCGAACTGGCGGCTGAGGGAGCGCAGAAACCGAAATACGTCAACTGCCGGCATGAAGCCGTCGCGGTCGCCATGGCGGCGGGCTACACAAAAGTCACCGGTAAGCCGCAGGTGGTGATGCTTCATGCCACGGCCGGACCATTGAACGCGGCCATGGCCATACGCGCCGCGCTGCACGAGCGCACGCCAATGGTGATCATCAGTGGCGAAGTCGCGGCGTACGGCGAAAACACTAAAGTCGCCGACCCCGGCGGGCAGTGGTTGCATGATCTCACCGATCTCGGCGGCTCTCCTGACCTGTTGCGCAGCTGCGTGAAGTGGGCGGATCGGGTCATGTCCGCCGAGCTGCTGGCGCCAACGCTTGAGCGCGCTGTGCATATTGCGCTCGAACCGCCGGCCGGACCGGTTCTGGTCGGGATTCCCTTCGAATGCATGATGGAAGAGGTTAACGTTGCCGAGCACGGCCGCTCTAACGAAGTGATCCGCGCCGTTTCAGTCGATGACGCGGCGATCGAAAAGGCGGTTGCGATGATCGCCAGCGCCAAGAATCCGATAGTCCTCACCGAGCATGTCGGCGGCGATCCGCGCGCCGTCGAGCGGCTTGTGGAATTGTGCGAACTGTTTTCGCTTCCCGTTATGGAATCCTATCGGCCGGCGTTTCTGAATTTTCCAAGGACCCATCCGCTCTATCAGCACCACGACCCTAAGTTTGTCGATGCAGCGGATTTAGTCTTGATGGTCGATGCGGTGACTCCCTGGTACCCGGCGACCAAGTCACCGAAAAACGCGAAAGTTATTTCCGTCGCCGAGGAATTTCCCAACTCGCGACTACCCTACTGGGGCTATAACGTCGATCTCGCGCTGGTCGCGCCGCCGGCAGCGACTTTGGCGAAGCTCGTCCGGAAAGCGAAGCTATCTGAGCAGGTTGTGGCAAATCGCGCTGAGTATGCTCAGCGCCTCGGGCGCAGCCGTGAGCAGCACAACGGTTACTTTGGCAAACTGCAAGATGAGGCGCGCAAGCATGCCGACCAGTCGCCGATCGATCCGCGCTGGCTTTGTCACGCGTTGCGCGAGGCGCTGCCGGAAAACGCCGTGATCTCTGAAGAGACGACCGTTTATCGCTCATTGATTCAAGAAGCGATCCCGCGGAGCCAAACCCAATCCTATTTTGCGCGCATCACCGGCGGGCTTGGCGTCGGCCTTAGCTACGCGCTCGGCGTGAAGTTAGCGATGCCCGACCGTCCCGTCTTCGCTTTGATCGGCGATGGCGCCTTTCATTACAATGCTGTGCCGTCGTGCCTCGGCGTCGCGGAAGAATATGGCTTGCCGATCCACGTCGTCGTATTCAACAACGGCCGATACCTATCGATGGAAACCAGCCTGATTAAATATTTTCCCGACGGCGCCGCGAAGCACACCGGCGTTCACTACGGCGCCAATATCGCGCCGAAACCCGACTACCAACTCTACGGCAAAGCCCACGGTGGCTACGGCTATCGGGTAACGCAACCGAAGGACATCAAACCAGCCATCGAACAGGCATTGAAACACGAAACCGAAGGCAAGCTTACGGTCATCGACGTCGTGCTGAGCGACTTTAATCCGAGATAATGAGAATGGTTCCGCTGCACGGGCAGGTCGACGCCGGAGTCGGCAAGAAAATTGGCTTGGATGCGCGTTCGTTGAGCCGCAAGCCGGCTGCAACTTCCCGGACCCGGGCGCCGGCATAGCAATGGCGGATCGCCGAATTCTTTGCGCACTGCTCCAACTCTGCGCGACCGTTCTTTTTGCTGGCATCGGCAGCTCGGGAGCGGACCCTGATCAGAAAAACGCCGACGGGCATCAACGCTTCGTTCGCGAAGCATTGTTAAATCCGCTCGGTATTTCCGAGCCACTGGTTTTTGATGTGCCGCGAAATACGCGGTCTTTGACAGTGACCGTCGTCGGCGAGCCGGCGCAGATTTATGCCCTCGCTTCGTTGCGTACGGCCGACGGCGTGGAACATGTAGGATGGGATGAAAAAAAGCCCCCGGGCCCGGCTCTCGACTATTTCTATCGACAGGAACATCTCTGCCATTTTCCCGGGAAGCTAAGGCAGTGTCCGCGACTGGGAACCTACACGCTCATTTATCCGAATCGTCCGGATCAGAAGTTACCCGCCGGAACCACGTCACTTAGAGTGTCCTCGGAAAAAGCCGGAAGCGCCCACGTGCATTTTTTCTTGTCGGAAACATCCAAAGCCAATTTTTTGCATCTAAACTTCTTCACGGTTTCCCGACAAGCGACGCCCGTCGACACCAAGCGGTTGGCGAGAAAAATTCAAGATATTTTTGATCAGGCGGAAATTCAGATTGCGATCGACAACGACGTCGCGCTTCACGATAGCTCCTTTAGCGATCTGACGAACTTGGCGGCGCCCAAGCTACGCCCCTCTGGCCCGCCCACGGATCCCGAGGAAACGCCCGACGGCGGACCCGCCAAACTCGCGCTCTTGGGCCACCAGCGTTTGCCGTTGTCGAGTGCATTAAATATTTATCTGGTCGACTCATTCGGTGGTCACGGAACTAAAGCGCTAAGTCTGGGAACTCCGGGTCCGCCGTTGCCATCGAATTATTATTTTGGCGTTTTCGTCGAGCGTTCAAGCGACTACGATGCCATGGCTCGACTGTCGGCCCACGAAATTGCTCATTTTCTGGGACTTGATCATCCGACTCGCTGGTCGGCGTCCGACGCCATCTATCGCGACGGTCTCGTAAGCGGCCCGGACATCGTAATAAATCTGATGGGCTCGGGCTCCGAGCTTACGGCGGCGCAAATAAATGTAATGAGGCGAAGTCCACTCTTGAAACCGAACTAACTTGGGCTAATTTGAGGTTGTCGGCTTTTCATCGCAGCGAGCGATATAGATCGGGGTAGGATCGTCATTCCGGGCAACCCGGATCATAGTCCGGGGTGGCGGGACCCGGCATCCAGACGTAAGGGCAGGTTTCAACGTGCCCCTACTGAATACCGGCTGGAGTTTATCCTGAGCGCCAGACGTGTGAAAACTCCGTTCATGGTTCGACGGGGCTCACCACGAACGGAATCGCTTCATTCGAAATTGAGCGCTTAGCCGTTCGCCCTGAGCGCGTCGAAGGGCAAAGAACGGAACGAATTATTGAACGAACTAATTGGACCAGGACACTAGGACGCCAAGCGCAACTCCACGTTCGCCGACCTCTGTGGCAAACGCTTTGGGCGGCGATCCGGGCTTCGCGACGATCGTTGTTTATAACGGAGCAGACCCCGCCGGATATAACCCGGCGCCAGTCCTAGGACCTCGCAGATATTTTCGAAACTGAAAACTCCCTCGTCATTGCCGAAGAACCACTCATCGGTTTCCTGGTACATTTTCTTTTCACGCCGACTCTTGGCGAAACAACATCGCATATAGCAGTCGATGGCGTCACCCAGTATCGCCGCTATCAATCGTCTTTCCGGAGTCAACGCGGGCCGGTATTGAAAAACGTGAAGATATTCGTGCACGGCCAAAACGTCGGGTTCACCGAATAGGCGTCGCGTCTGTTCGTCACGGGAAGTATTCTCGTCGAATTTAGCATCAGCGAAGTCGTTCGTCGCAAACATGAATCACCTCATCAACAGCAGATTACCTGGAACAGGCCTGTAACACTGTTGTAGCAACTCGCATACCGCTGCAAATTTACGCGGCGAAGTTATGAAAAAGGGGATTTGGTGGCTAGCCGACGGCGAAAAAGCGAAGGAAAATGCGGAAACTGTCAGAATTTCACTGACGTTAAGTAACCTATTAATCCATGGCTCAATCGTGATTGCTATCTAAACTGCAACTAAACTGTGCTCCGAATCGTCCTGTTCCTGGGACATTCAAGATTTTCTTTTGCAACGCTCAAATAAAGTGTGCTTGATTGGCTATCGACCTTCCTCCAGCTCTTATCTAGTGACGGACTTGTCGAGTTCCCGCAAAAAGCCGCTTTTCTCAATCTCCTGCAAAAAACCAATGTCGGCGACGTCGGATGGCTGAAGCGCTTTGGCCTTAGGATCCGTTTCGCGGTCCAGGACGGACTGGATCGCTTGCTTCATCGGCATCGGCAGCGCCGGTAACCTATCTCTGGTTTCGTTGTAGAGGGGACTGACGATTTCGATGGGCAACCCCGCCATGAATTTTTGCATGACGCGGATCGATGCTTCGCGGTTGGTTTTAAAAAAATGAATACCTTCGACGAAGGCGCGCATAAAGCTCATTACTTCTTGACGGTCACGAGAGATTTTACGCCGCGTCGTTGCCAGCGTTCCGGCGAGTGCCAGGATTTTCATCTCTTCGCCCGAAGTGATTTCTGCCGCGCCCAGCCGCTTGGCCTGTAAAGCGTTAGCACCGCCGGTCGAGCCCGCGTGAATCTTGCCGGCCGCCAGCGCCTGCACTGTGTTCGCGCCGCCGCCGGTCTGGAATATCGTCACGTCCACGTCCGGCCTTAGGCCGGCGCTCTTGAGAGCGATGCGTAAAAAAGTGTCGCCTTCGGAGCCGTATTGTGTCACGCCGACGATCTTCCCTCGCAGGTCGTCGAGCTTGCGAATCCCCGCCTGCGGCGCGACGATAATCTGTTGCGTCGAGTAGTTGGCGATCGCTGCCAGGATCACCGGGTCGGCGCCGTTCAGCCGCGCCCGAACCAGCGGCGTCACTCCCGCCATCGTATAATCGAAATTGCCGGCGATCAGCGACTGAACGTTACGCGGGCTTCCGCTCACGAGGACGACTTGGGCATCAAGACCATGCTTGTGAAAAATTCCGGTTTGTTGAGCCAGCGCCGGGATGATCATCTGCTCGCTCGCGGCAACGTAAGCAACGACGATTTTCTTTCGCTCTTGAGCGCCGGCAAAATCGTGCCCGGGCATGCCGAGGGCAACGACGAGCACGCTACCCAAGCGGCAAATTTGCAGGATGGACGCCGCCCACCGCCTACTGGCGGGCACGTTCGAAGAATCCGCTGTCATCTAATTTTTTGCACAGGCTCATGTCGGCAATGTCTTCGGGTTTGAGCTCCGCCGCTCTCGGATTCAATCCATGCTGTGTCATAAGCTTTAAAACTGACGCGATGCCGGCCGGGCTCGGACAAGGTTTACGCGGAAAGGATTCGGTGATCGTCTGATAGGCGCGCTCTAAACGATCGGCGCGATCGAGCCGCAAATTGCGCGCGATGCTGTCGGTGACGATTTTTTTGTTTGCCGGATTTTGTACGTAAGCGACCCCTTCCACCACCGCCTTTGCGAGATTTTCGACGACCTGCGGATTGGCGCGAATATATTTGCGCGATGCTACCAAGCCCGACGATTGAAACGGGACATTCGCTTTGCCCAGATCGAACAGCGCCGGATACCCCTGTTGCACCACGATCTGCTCGACCTCCGGATTGAAAAACGCGGCGTCGATGCCTCCGGCGAACAAAGCGGACATGCGTTCCGGCGTGCTGCCGGTGTTCAAAAGCGTGATGCGGTCGCGCCGCGGCACAAGGCCCAGATGGTCCAGCCCCACGTAAGTCGCCAGCGCGAGCGAGCCTGACGGAGTGCCGATACCAACTTTCTTGCCCTTCAAATCTTCGGGACTCTTGATCCCCGGTCGCACGTTCAAAAAGTAGTTTAGCTTTTCCTCCATGCCGAGGAGCATCGTCATGTCGCCGCCCGCGGTGATCGCGTTGGTGACATGAGTAGCGCCGAGCAAGCCGAACTGAATATCGCCCGCGAGCATCGACTGCATAGCGCGCCCGGCGATAATGTAGATCAACTGCGGATCGAGATTGTATTTGCGGAAGATCCCCTGCTCCTTGGCGATCCAGAGCGGCATCGCATTGCCCCCGATGGCGCCGTAGGCGAGCATGAATTTCGCCGGCGCTTCAGCGGCATGACCTGCTCCTACGATCAAGCCCCACGCGAGAACTACCGGCAGCCACCGTTGCTTCATAGCGACTCAGCGACAGCGATGTTGACTGAGCAATTTGTTCAAGCCGTTCAAATCGTTCAAGCAGTTCAAGCCGTTAACTCAATGATGGTCTCAATTCTTAGACCGCCGGCCTTGGCCAAAGAGAATTTTCTTTGCCTCCTCGGTCATGCCGCGGGCATCCGGATTAACCGTGCGCGCCACAGCATATGCCCGTTGCACCGCCTCCCGCTTTTGAATCGTCTCGAACCAGCGCTTGAGATTCGGAAAGTCATTCAAGTCCTGCCCTTGCCGTTCGTGCAACACGATCCACGGATAACAGGCCATATCTGCGATGGAATAGGCTCCGGCAACGAATTCCCGGTCGCCCAGCCGTTCGTCGAGCACGCCGTAAAGCCGCTCGGTTTCTTTAGTATAGCGTTCGATCGCGTAGGTAATTTTCTCGTTGATGTAACTTCTGAAGTGATGATTCTGACCGAGCATCGGCCCGAGCCCGCCCATTTGCCAGAAAAGCCACTGCATCACCTCCGCGCGCCCGCGCACATCGCTCGGCAAAAATTTGCTGGTCTTCATCGCGAGATATTCAAGAATGGCGCCCGACTCGAAGATACTCAGCGGCGCGCCGCCGTCGCCCGGTTCGTGATCGACAATCGCGGGAATCCGATTATTAGGCGAAATCTTCAAGAACTCCGGCTTGAACTGATCACCCTTGCCAATATCAATCGGCTTGATGTTGTACGGAACTCCAGTCTCTTCCAAAAAGATCGTGATCTTATGGCCGTTCGGCGTCGTCCAGTAGTAAAGGTCAATCATGGGAATCCTCCAAGAAGGCCAATGGGTGCTCCTATTTTGCGGTTAAATTACTCTTCCTCGTCTATTTCCTTCCATACACCCGGTCAATGAACCCTTCTTTCTCAATCTCGCGCACGATGCTGTCGTCGATCAAACTATCAACGGTCACCGTGCTGCCGGGCGTTTGTTTCAAGGCATCGTCGAGCTGGATTTTCATTCCTTCGCGTGTCGTGTAGGGAACTCGCTCCAGCGTCTTGGCCGTGGACTCATAGGAGCTATCGAGATACGCCTTGTTCGCTCCCCTTAAATATTTCGCGACGATTTTCTGCGTCGCGTCCTTGTTGGTCTTGAAAAAGTGCGACGCTTCGATCAGCGCCATCACCACTCTTTTCACGACCGAGCGATTCTTGGCGAGATAACTTTTAGTCGTCACCGCGCAGATGAACGGCAGCGGATAGGGCTTTTTTAAATCGGCCATATTTGCCAGGATACGGTGTGGCAATCCGCCGGGAATCAGATGCACGTTGCCCGGCGGCGAAGGAAAGCCGGCGATGACTCCCCGGCTAAATCCGGCGGCGCGCTCCGAGGCGCCGCCCACTTGGAGGATCTTGACATCTTCCATGGGACGCAAACCCAGTCCTTTGAGCAACTCCCGGGCGGCTACATCCGACACGCTACCGAAACGGCTGATGCCGATCGATTTTCCTTTTAGATCTTCAGCAGTCCTGACGCTGTCGAGAACGACCAGCTCATAAGCCAATACATTGATTGTGCAGGCGACGCTCACGGTGTCCGCCCCGCGCACATTGGCATTGGCGACGCCGCTTCCCGCGGCATTTCCCACCTGGATATCCTGCGCCATGATCGCCGCGATGCCGACCGTCGTGCTGCCGATGTAAACCAAATCGACGTCTAAGCCATTCTTCTTATAAAAGCCCGCGTCCTGCGCGATGGTCCAAATCTGATTCAGCGTGTCCGTCGAGCTGTAGGCGATTTTGATTTTTTCCTGAGCTTGGGCGTCACCTGACAAGATGGCGGTAAAAAATAACAGCATCGAACAGATCAAACATCGGTTGCCGTGAATTCCGCCGTTCATTAATTCGAACAATCTTACGCCGCAAGCATCGTGTACCGCGTTGGCGATCGCCGCAGGCGGAGTGACGTTGGCGTGCTCGCCTATACCCTTTGCCTCGTAAGGACCGGGACCATTTTTGCCTTTGACCAACACCGTCGTAATTTTTGGAATATCGAGAATGTTGGGAATCTTATATTCGCCAAGATTTGTCGTCGTGATCTTGCCTTGGTCATCGATCAACTCTTCCATCAAGCCGGCGCCGATCGCCATAATCGCCTCGCCGTCGATCTGCCCCTGATGGCCGAGTGGGTTAATAATCGTGCCGACATCATGAGCCGTGACGAACTTGTGCAGTTTAACTTTTCCGGTTTCCGGATCGACTTCGACTTCAGCCACCTGCGCGACAAAGGAAGTGGACGAGCCTTTGCGCGGCACTTCGAGCTCGACGCTGACCTTCACCGGCGCCCCGCTGCTCTTGACGACATCGCTCAGCGAAACCGACTTGCGATTGCCGCGGCTCGAAAATTTGCCGGATTTGTAATCCACTTGATCATCTGCACAGCCGAGCAGCTTCGCCGCCAGCGGAATGAGCTTGCCGCGCAATTCGCCGGATGCCTGCACTGCCGCCGCGCTGTTAATGTTGGTCGAGCGGCTGCCGCCGAAGCCGACGTCGACGCTGTAAGGCACATCGGACGTATTGCCGATGCGGCAGGCGATGCGTTCGTAGGGCACTTCCATTTCGTTGGCCACCGTCTGGCATAGAACAGTCTGCAAACCGGTGCCCTGATCGCCGGCCACGGTAAACACCGTAATCGAGCCGTCAGATTCTGCGGTTAATACTACCCACGCTTTTCCCGCACCGGTGCCGCGCTCGTACATGGCAACACCGCGGCCGAAGTTTGGCCCGCGCTGTTTCGTCTTCCAGCCGGCGGCGTCGAGCGCGGCTTGCAACGTTTCTTTCGCTTTCACGCCGCTCCATGATTTGCCCAGGGCATTTTCTTCCCCCTCACCGACAAGATTGATCATGCGAAACTTCGCCGGGTCCATTTTGAGCTCGCGGGCGATGAGATCCATGTGTGATTCCGAGGCGAAAACGGCTTGAATGGCCCCGGGCGCGCGCCAGAAACCGCACGGCACCGTATTCGTGTAGACCTGCAGCGCTTCCATATAAGTGTTGTCGATCTTGTACGGCCCGGCCGTGCCTGCGCCGCCGATGCTCGCCCGCCCCGGCTTCATGCCCGCGTACGCGCCGGTGCCGTGGATCGCCTGCAAATAGCGCGCGGTCATCCGGCCGTCACGCTTGACGCCGGTTTTCACCTTGACGATGGTGTAGTGATCAGGATTCATCACCGTCAGCTGACCAGGCATCGACCTGGCCGTTCTCGTCGACCTTCACCAGAAAAGATTGCGGCTCGAGATAGCCTTGATGATGAATCGGAATGCGGAACGTGTGCTCCAACACCAGATCGGCCTCGCGGAATCCCTTTTCGATGTCTCCTTTACCCCACGTAAGCTTGTTAAGCACGTTGGGAATGTCTTTGACCAAGATGTCCTGCGGCGCGCCGTCGTAGGCCGAAGCGTCGTCGTGCACAATCGGCGCGCCGGGTTTCATCGCCGCCAAAACATCGAAGACCGGCGGCAGCTCCTGGTATTCGACTTCGATGAGATCGATTGCCTCTTCAGCCGCATCGCGTGTCTCCGCCGCCACGGCACCGACTCGGTCGCCGATGTAGCGCACCTTGTCCCAGCACAGCACCGGGATGTCGCGGATGCTCTTGCCCTGAAAATGATTCGGCTCGTCTTTGCCGGTGACGATCGCTTTGACGCCCGGCACCTGCCAAGCCTTGGAAGTATCGATGCGCAAGATGCGCGCGTGCGGGTACGGGCTCCTAAGAATCTTGCCCCACAGCGTGGCGGGAAAGTGCACATCGGCGCCATAAATAGCCTGGCCACTGGCCTTCTCGGCGCCCTCCACTTTTGCGACCGGAGCACCGATGATTGAAGATGGTTTTGCCATTAGAGATTCTCCTTTGTCTGATTCTGTATTAGGCTATTCTAAAGAGGTTCCAATCGTTCAAACCGTTCAAGTCGTTCAATTCGTCTCCGGAAATTCCTACGATTTGAACGGAGCGCAGCGGTTGAACAGAGCAAAGCGTTTGAACATTTTGAACAACAACTTACACTCCGCCCACTGCCGCGCCTGCAAAGAACGGGTCCGGGAAATCTTAACCCTGGTCTACGGCGAATGCGGGGTGAATCATTCGTTTCCGTGGTCGGCTCAACCGCAGGATTATGGAAATTCACCGGTAGGTGATCTATTAAAAAAAATTCAAACCGAGCTCGGTAATTTCCGTGGCCACCGCGACTTCATCAAAAGCGCGCAAGTTCCGCCCTGCGACTTCTATATTTCAGATCCGCCTTTTATCTTAGAATTCGACGAGAGCCAACACTTCTCGCGCCCGCGGCAGGTTGCGCTTTCGCTCTACCCCGATGAAATCGACGTCGGGTTTTCGCTTTCTCATTGGAAAGAGCTATGCCGCGAAATCGACGCCAAGGATGACCAACCATTCGATCGCGATGAGCGCCGCGCCTGGTACGACACGTTGAGAGATCTGGTTCCAAGCCAATATGGCTTGAAACCGACGGTCCGCCTTTACGCCGGTGATTATCCTTGGTGCTCATTTCAAGCCGCCTCCGAGCACGATCGGGCCAAGTTTTGTGATTTGCTCGGAGGCCGGCTGCCTTCACGGACCTAAATTATTAAGAATTGTCAGGCGGCGAAGACTTTACCCGCCTCGGTCGTATCACCCATTGAACAGCAGTGTCTCCGGCCTTATTTTCGGAGCCCGTGGGTTGTATGATCGAACGAATACGTCGCAGCCGCAAAACTGATAATCCAACACTATGGCGACAGCTTGGCCGGAGAAAGACGACCACGAATTGCTCGCGCTCATTCAGGACGGCAACGGCCAAGCCTTTGCAATGCTGGTTGAGCGCCATACCGAGCGCTTTTACCGTCTCGCTTATCGCTACCTCCAGAGTAAAGCAGCGGCCGAAGACGTGGTCCAAGACGCCTTTCTCAAATTATGGGAAAATCCGGCGATCTGGCAGCCCGAGCGCAACAGCAAATTTACCACGTGGTTTTATCGCGTCGTGGTGAATTTATGTCTCGATTTGCGCAAACGGAAAGGGCCGGTAGCGCTCGATGAAGAGATTCAGTTGATCGATGATCGAGAGCCGGTGGATGAAACAATGGTGAAAATTCAGGAGCAAAAAGCCTTGGAAAGAGAAATCGCCGCCCTCCCAGAGCGCCAACGGATGGCCTTGAATCTTTGTTTTGACGAGGGTCTGAGTAATCAGGAGGCGGCGGCGGTGATGGGCGTGAAATTGAAAGCACTGCAATCGCTGGTTATGCGCGCCAAGACGACTTTGAAAGAGCGCATGAAAGCGTACCTGTGAGGTGGTTATGAGCGACAATCGCGACGAAAAACTCGACCGTCTGCTTCGTTCTCGACGCCATGAATCGGCCAGTCCCGACTTGGCCCAGCGGATTATTTTTAAGGCGCGACAATTGCCGCAAACGAAAACCATGCCGCTTTGGCAGTCGGTGCGCGAGATGTTCGGCGAATTTCATCTGCCTAAACCGGCTTACGTGCTCGCCAGCGCTTTGGTTATCGGCATGGTCATCGGATTCAGTGCGCCCCAAGATACCGGCCCGGCCGCCGATGACAGCGGCGTGTCCGTGCAAAGTTTCTTATCAGCCGATGAGGCGTTGTTATGACAAAAGCCCTCAAATTGGTGTTTCTTGGGTCGCTTGTGCTGAATTTACTGTTGCTCGGCGTGATTTTAGGCCAGGTGCCGCGCGGCTTGGAAACTACACCGTCGACGCGCACGCAAAGGATGGAAGAAGCGCTTAGGAAAGTTCCGGAACCTGCGCAATCACGCTTTCGCGAAAAGTTTGCGCAGATTCGCGCGGTTAACGATCCGCTGCGCCAGCAGATCGATGAGGCGCGCGCCGAGACGCTTCGATTATTGGCGGCCGAGCGGTTTGACGAAGTCGCATATGATCGCCAGGTAAGCAAAATCGAAGAGCTGCGTGGTGAAATGTTCAAGCGAATGGGGCAAGATTTCAAGCAAACTGCCAAAGAATTCTCACCCGAAGAGCGCCGTATGCTCGCCGATGTGCTGCGCCGCCCGCCACCACCGCCGAAATAACCAACATCAACGGGCATCCAGGCGGCTCCGGTCACTTGTGAATCTGATTTCGCCGACCCGTCCGATGTAGGGGCAGACCCCTGTGTCTGCCCTCTTTCGGCTTGCCGCTGAGAGGGGGCCGGCGGAGAAGTTGTAACAAACATGGTAGTTTGCCTCCGCCGAGGTAGGGTCACGGCAAGCCGTGACCTTACCCGCATCCGGATAAGCACCTGTAATAACTCCGCTTTTTTGTTTCCTGGGTAGCGAAGATTATACCCAGCTCGTTCGTATCAAGGTATGATGACGTCTCGGGAGAGATAAAAACATGAAGTGGAACATAACCCTATCCAAAACCAAGCGAAGCAAGTTCATCGGTGTTCTGGCTGTGGCGGCCCTCGCCGCCGGTGGTTGGTATTGGTACAGCGCTGCCGCGCAAAAACCCGAGAACGAGTCGCTGCGCCCGATCGCTGTCACCCGCGCTAACATCGAAGAAGTCGTTACGTCCCAGGGCAAGCTCGAAGCGAAGCAATACGTCGACGTCGGCACCCAGGTCTCAGGCCAATTAAAGGCGATCCACGTTGACATCGGCGATACCGTGACCAAGGGCCAACTGCTCGCCGAGATCGACCCGCGCGTTTACCAGGCCCAGGTCGAAGCGGGCGAAGCCGGGCTAAATAGTTTGCGCGCCCAGCTCAACCAGCAGAAGGCCGAGGCGGTTCTGGCCGAACAGAATCTCAAGCGCAATCAAAATCTGATCGCCGTCAATGCCGTCAGCCAGCAGGCTCTGCAGGAGACGGAATCCCAGGCCGAGGTGGAAAAAGCCCAAGTGAACTCGATCATCGCCCAGATTCAGCAAACCGAGTCCAATCTCAAGGCGAGCCGCACCAATCTCGGCTATACGAAAATCTACGCGCCGATGGCGGGCACGGTGACGACGCTGCCAACCAAAGAAGGTCAGACATTAAACGCCAACCAGACCGCGCCAGTAGTTTTGCAAGTGGCCAATCTCGATATCATGACCGTGCGCGCCCAGGTGGCCGAGGCGGACGTGAGCCGCATCAAGGAAAACATGCCGGCCTACTTCACCACCCTCGGCAACAACGAGCTTCGTTGGCCGGGCAAAGTGCGGCAGGTTTTGCCGACGCCGCAGATCGTCAACGACGTCGTGCTTTACGATGTCCTGATCGACGTGAAAAACGAAGGCCGTAAGCTAATGACCGGCATGACGACTCAGGTGTTCTTCATCTTCGGCAAGGCGGAAAACGCGCTCGTGATACCCGCTGAAGTGCTCACCCGCCGCGCGGCGCGGGACGACAACGACAAAGGCAAGGCCTATCGCGTCGCGGTGATGACCGAGACCGGCCGGGAACAGCGCGTCATCCACGTCGGCTTGCAAACCCGCACCCAGGCGGAAGTCGTCGATGGGCTAAAAGAGGGCGAAAAGATCGCGGTGAATCGCCCCGCCGGTGCCGCCAACCGGACGGCCAGTCAAGCGAATAACCCGCAGCGGGGCGCCGGCAATGCGCCGCGCTTTAACCGAGGACCACAGCTATGAACGCGACCATCCTA
>WNFV01007162.1_pt1 | contig 15195 bp, 11 predicted proteins | sample 5400101 | NCBI WGS metagenome assembly WNFV01 (sample SAMN13153361, study PRJNA577476) | soil metagenome | isolation source: 115 cm soil or saprolite under grassland replicate 1 | place: USA:California | collected 2016-06-15 | reverse complement strand
GGAATACGGTCGAGCAGCCAGCGGATCTTCGTCCCCGAGAAATAGGCGTCGATGACCAGGCCCGTGCGTTCGCGGAACAGCGGTTCCAGCCCGTCCGCCTTGAGTCGCTCGCAGATGTCCGCCGAAGCCCGACTTTGCCACACGACCGCTGGCGCGATTGGCTCACCAGATTGACGGTCCCAGACCACCGCCGTCTCGCGTTGGTTAGTGATGCCAATCGCGGCCACTTCGTGTGGCTGGATACCGGCCTGCGCCAGCGCGGCACGACCGACGTCGACGGTGGTGGAGTAGATCTCGTGTGGATCATGCTCGACCCAACCCGGCTGTGGGTAGCTCTGCGCGATTTCCCGGTCCGCCGAGCCGAGGACGCGGCCTTCGGCGTCGAAGACCACCGCGGCGCTGCCGGTGGTCCCCTGGTCCAGAGCCAGGACGGTACGACTCACGCGCGAGTCGCGACGGCGCTGCTGAAACGGCGCATGGGCTCGAGCTCGCGCCGGTACGCGTCGATCTGCCGCTCGCGTTCGCGCTGATCCCAGCCCAGCAGCGCGCTCATATGGTTTGCGATCGTGTCGAGGCAATCCAGGCCCTGGCACGCGTGCAGTCCGATAAGCGTGCGGCGCAGCAACACGTCGGCCAATGAGACCGCTAGCTCGTCAGTAACCGCTCGTGCCAGCTCGGCCGCGATGTGCGGCTGCGTCGGACACAACCGTTCGGCAAGCCGTGGGTCGGCTTCGGCGAGCGTGAGCACGCTCGGCGCGAGCGTCCCGTACACGCTAGCCAGATGCTGGCCCTGCGGCTTGTCGAGCTCGAGCGCGCGCGCCCGCGGCCATACCTCGCGCTCGAGGTAACTGTCGACATCGTCGAGATGGCCACCTGGCAGCGGCCGCAGCTGAGTAATCGAGCCGCGGTCTTCGATTTGACCTAGTTTGCGCCCGACCAGTTGACCCACTTCCTCGGCAATCGCGCGGTAGCCCGTGATCTTGCCGCCAACCACGGACACGATGCCGTTCACGCCGTCGCGCGTACCGTGATCGTGCAGCGCGTGCTTACGCGACACCTTGCCCTCGCTGACCGACTCCATGCGCACCAGTGCGCGGACCCCCGCGTAGGTGTAGTGGATCTCGTCGAAACGCCCCGCTGGGAACGCAGCCCGCGCCTCGCCGATCAAGTACTCGACGTCCTCTTCGCTTGCCGCCGCATCAGCCGGATCGCCGTGGTAATCAGTGTCCGTCGTCCCGACGAGTGAATAGCCAAGCCACGGCACGATGAAAAACAACCGTCCGTCGCGCTTCGCGAACAACACGTGCGCATGCCGGGTCGCACTGGGCGTCACCACGTGCACACCCTTCGTCAGCCGCAGCAGCGGGCGACGGCCCGTGCGTAACCCGGCCGTGGTCAGATCCAGCCAGGGCCCGGTTGCGTTGACCGTAAGCCGCGCCCGAACGTCGACCGCGCGACCACTCAGCTCGTCTTGCACGCGCGCGCCGGTAACCATGCCGCCGTCGGCACCGCGCAGAAACGTCGTCGCAGTCGCGTGGGTGGCGACAACGGCGCCTTCGCTGATGGCGTCGAGCGCGTTTTCGATGACCAGGCGCTCCACGAGCGACACCTGCCCGTCGTAGAACTGCCACGCCCCTTGCAGCTCGACCGGGTTCAAGCCGGGTTCGGCGCGCAGTGCCTGGCGACGGTTGAGCCACTGCCGGGTCGGCAGGCTCTTGTCATAAGAGAGCGCGTCGTACAGCTGCATGCCAGCCTGGAGCTTGGCCCGGTAGAGCATGCCGCGCGCGTACATCGGCATCAGAAAGCGCAGCGGCTGCACGAGGTGCGGTGCCAGGCGCAACAGCACTTCGCGTTCGCGCATGTCGGTGCGCACGAGCCCGAAATCGAACATCTCCAGGTAGCGCAGCCCGCCGTGAATGAGTCGCGTCGGACGCGACGACGTCCCGGCGGCGAGATCGTGCTGTTCGACCAATGCCACCTTTAGCCCGCGCAGGGCAAGGTCGCGCGCGATGCCCGTGCCGACGATCCCGCCGCCAACAACGAGCGCGTCGAACTCTGTCGACTCCAGTCGACCAAAAATGCCGTCGCGCTGCCGCCCAACGTCGATCACGGCGTCAGCGCGAACGCGTGCGGGAGCAGTTCGGCCGATGTGAACACCCTGCCGCCGTCCACGGCAATCGGCGCATCGGAGGCCAGGTGTTCCCAGATGATCTGACGGCAGGCGCCGCACGGCATACACCCGCCCGCCGAGTCAGCGTCGAGGCACGTCAGGGCCATGGCCGTCAGGGGCGGCGCGGCACCGCTGGCGATGGCGCCGAAGATGGCGTTGCGCTCGGCGCACATGGTCAGGCCGTAACTAGCCGACTCGACGTTGCACCCGACGAACATCCGCCCGTCGGCGTCTCGGACCGCCGCCCCGACGCGGAAGTGCGAGTACGGCGCATGAGCGCGGCGAGCCACGTTGCGCGCCTGCGCAATCAGATCGTCCAGAGATGCCACGAGCGACCGAGAGTGGCATCAGTGTAATGCGTGGCTTATCGCGTATGGTTTTGCTCGTGCCGCCGCTGACGTATCACCTCGTCCCGCGCACGGAGTGGGAAGCGGCCGATCCCAGCCAGCCCTATCAGCCGGCCGCGTTTGCTCAGGACGGCTTCGTCCACTGCACTGACACCGCGGCCGAGGTGGCCAACACCGCCAACCGTTACTTCTGGGCCGTGTCCGACGAACTCCTGGCCCTGGTCATCGATCAAGCCCGACTCAGCGCCCCAGTGCGTTATGAAGACCCGGCCGGCATCTACCCACACATCTATGGCCCAGTGGAACGCGCCGCGATCGTGCACGTGGTGATCATGCCCCGCGCGCCTGACGGCACTTTCCTCCCGCCCGCATGATCCTGGTCACCAACGACGACGGCGTCGATTCGCCCGGACTCGCCGCGCTAGCCCGCGCCCTCAAAGCCGTCGACGAGGTGTGCGTCATCGCGCCCAACCGCAACTGGACCGCCGCCGGCCATACCAAGACACTCGACCGGCCGCTGCGCGTGGCCAAGGTCACGCTCCATGGCACCCGCCTGAGTGCCTATTCGAGCGACGGCTCGCCCTCCGACTGTGTCGCGCTCGCCCTATTGGGCCTCGCCCCCGAACGTCCGCGCCTGGTCGTGTCCGGCATCAACACCGGCCCGAATATGGGCAGCGACATCACCTACTCGGGCACGGTCTCGGCCGCGATGGAGGCCGTCGTCTCGGGCGTCCCGGGCATCGCCGTATCGCTCGCCGATTACTACCAGTGGGATTTCGCCTATGCGGCTGGCTTCGCGGCTCGCCTGGCAAAGCGCGTGCTGCGCGAAGGCGTGGACCGCGACGTCCTGCTCAACGTCAATGTGCCGCCGCTCAAGCGACGCGAGATTAAAGGCGTCCAGATCACCAGCCTTGGCCACCGCGAATATCGCGACGAGCTCATCACCCGCAAGGACCCGTTCGGGCGCGACTACTACTGGATCGGCGGCGGCCCACCGGGCGGCGCAGGCGATCCCGGCACCGATCTGTACGCCGTGGCCGCCGGGTACGTCTCGATTACGCCTGTCCAGATCGACCTGACACACCATGCATTGCTCGAGAAGATCTCGAAGTGGAAGCTCAGGGCCTAGCCCTTGGATCGAATGCGTCGCGCAGCCCATCCGAGACGAGAAAGACGCTCAACACGGTCGCGAAGATCATCGCGCCCGGTGGATAGACCAGCCACGGCGCCGTCCGAAACAACTCCTGACTGAGGCTGAGCATGTTGCCCCAGCTCGACAGCGGTACGGGCACACCGAAGCCCAGAAAGCTGAGACTCGATTCGGCCAGAATGGCCGTCGCCATGTCGATGCCGGCCACGACCAGCAACACCGACACGACGTTCGGCAGGATGTGCCGCAGCATGATGCGCGTGTTGCCGGCGCCCAGCACGCGCGCCGCGTCGACGTAGTCGCGCCGCCGCACTGACAGCACCATCGCGCGCACCTGGCGGGCCGTGCTCGGCCAGAAGAACAGCCCAAAAATTGCCGCCAGCTGCCACGCATTGGGCGTGAAGAAGATCGACAGCACGATCAGCAGGAACAGTAGCGGAATGTTGAGCACTAACTGGATCACCGCGTTGACGGCGTCGTCGAGCCGACCCCCGAAGTACGCGGCCAGGATGCCCAGCGGCGCGCCGAGCGCGAGCGAGACCAGCGCCACGCCAAAGCCGACCAGGAGTGATACGCGGCCCGCGTACAGCAGCCGGGTGAGCACGTCGCGGCCGAGATCGTCCGTGCCCAACGGGTAACTCGGCCCGGGCCGCTGCAGCGTGGCGATCCGGCCCTCGGGCGTGCGCATGAATCGATCGGGGTCGGTCTTCAGAACGTGCTCGGCGATCGGGGGTGCCGCCGCGGAAATGGCAGCTACCAGCAGCAGGACGATCAGCGCCACGAGGCTAACCCGGTCGTGGAAGAAGCGGCGCCACGCCGAAGGTGGCCGATGCACTCAGGCGTAGCGGACGCGCGGGTCCACGATGCCGTAGGTCAGGTCGGCCAGCAGTGTGCCCAGGATGGTCGCGAACGACAGCAGCGTGAGGATCGCCAGCACGATCGGGTAATCCCTGCTGGTCGCCGCCTCATAGAACAGCCTGCCCACGCCAGGCCAGGCGAACACGTATTCCGTGACCAGCGCGCCCGAGAGTACCGCTGGCAGCAGCCCGCCCAACAGTGTCACCACGGGCAGCAACGCGTTGCTGAGCACATGCCGGGTGGTCACTGTTGGGTTGGGCAGTCCTTTTGCCTTTGCGGTTCTGACATAGTCTTCGCCAAGCGCGTCCAGCACCCCACTTCGGACAAACCTCGCGAACGTGACGAGGCCAGTCAGGCCCAGGATGGTCGCCGGGACGATGATGTACTTGAGCCACTCGCCGAAGCCGCCCTGTCCCTGGCCATTTGGAAACCAGCCCGTCAACGAGCTCAGCAGCACCACGGTCGTCAGCCCCAGCCACCACGCGGGCACGGCGTGACCGACGGTGGCCAGCAGCCGCACGGCCGCGTCGGCTGCCTTGCCGCGGTGCAGTCCCGCCAGGATGCCGAGCGGTACGCCCAGCAAGGCAATCGCATAGCTGCTCAGGCCTAACTGGATCGTCGGCCCCAGGCGCTCGGCGACGACCTCCGTCGCTGGCCGCGAATAGAAGTACGACCGCCCAAAATCCAGCCGCGCGGCGTTGCTCAGCCAGCGCACGTATTGCACTGCCAGCGGCTCGTCGAGCCCAAATCGTTGCCGCAACCGCTGGATTTCCTCAGCCCCGATGCGCGGGTTCTGCACCAGCGCCGCCTCCGGGCCGCCGGGCGTCAGGTGCACCAGAAAGAACGCCAGCGAGCTGACCACCAGAAGCAGCAGCGCCGATTGCAGGCTTCGCCGCACGAGGAAGGCATTCATCGCGTTGCGGATCTACGGTACGCCGCCGTGCGGCGGCACCGCCCACGCGGAGGCCCCGAGGGGTTCGCCCTCGTCTTCTCAACAACCCTCTGGAAGAGAAAAGTCATTTCCCGCGCGGGCGCGTGGAGTGACGGCGGCGTTTGCTAGACGGCGGGCGCGTTAATCCGCGACGGACCAGCTCAGCAGCGCGTCGTTGTAGTCAAGCCGATCGCCGCGCCGCGGGACCACGCCCTGCACTTTTTTCGAAAACACGTCAGCTGACTTCAGCGCGTACAGGTAGTGCTCAGGCAAATCCAAAGCCACTTGCGCTTGCAGCTGATCGTAGACCTGCTTGCGCCGGGTTTCGTCGAGCTCGGTAGCGCCCTGCTTGAATAGCTCGTCCACCTTCGGGTTCGCATACCCGGTGACGTTCTGCTGCCCATTCTGGATCAGCTGCGCCTTCGGCCCCAGATCGGGATCCAACGACCCGCCGCCGTACGTGCCAATCGAGAGGTCGAACTCGCGCCGGTTCTGGACCAGGTCGGTGTACGCGTTGAAGTCCAGGCCGCGCACCTCGACTTCGATGCCAAGGGCCTTGTACTGCTGCTGCAGGTACGCGGCAATCTTGGCGCGCGCCGTACTGGAGCTCGGGAACAGCACCTGCAGCTTGACGGGCTGATTGTCCTTGCCCAGCAATTTGCCGCCCTGGACGGCGTAGCCGGCGTCCACCAGCAGTTGCCGCGAGCGCTCGAGATTGAAGTCGTACTTCTCGACGCCAGCATTGACCCACTTCTGATTGGTCGGCTGCACGAAGCTGTACTGCGCGATGGCGAGCCCCTGTTCGGCGAGGTCGATCAGATCCGCACGATTGACCGCCTCTGCCAGCGCTTCACGCACCCTCTTGTCCGAGAGGAACGGCCGCGTCAGGTTGAACTCGAGTGTGCGATACGACGCGTTCGCCGCGACCCACTCTTTTACATCCAGGTCGGCGACTGACTTCGCGTCCTGGTATTGCGCGGCGGGCAGCGGATGCAGCCAGTTGGCCCGCCCGCTCTTGACCGACTCATAGGCGACAGTCGGCTGCTGGTTGGCCAGCACTTCGACCTGCGGCACGCGCGGTTTGCCAGCGTAGTAGGTCGCGACCGGCGTATAGACCGCCCGTTCGGCGATCTTGAACTCCTGTACCTTGAACGGCCCGAGCACCACGGACGGGTTGAGGATCTCCGGGTTGCTCGCCGTATCGGTCCAGGACTTGCCTTCCCAGATGCGCTTCGGCACCGGGTTGATGACGTTGGCAATGCCGAGCGCGACGTCGCGCGGCTTGGCGTCGCGCACGACCACTTCAATGCTGGACTTGTCGACGGCTCGGAAGCTGGCAATGTCCTGCACGATGTCCAGCTGGACGTAGCGGCTATCGTCCCGACTTGCCTGCTCGTATGCGAACGTGAAGTCGTCGACGGAAATCGGCGAGCCATCGCTCCACTTCAAGTCGTCGCGTAGCTGGAACGTGAACGTCTTGCCGTCGGCGGACACGCGCGGCATCTCTTTGGCCATGGCCGGCCGATAAGTGAGCGCATTCCAGTCGAATTGCACGAGGCTGCCCCCGCCCTCGGCCAGGCCCCAGATCAGGCCCGCGGCGTCGATCCACGTGGACGTATAGCCGCCCGCGTCGGGATACGGGTGCAGCGTCTTACTGAGATTGCCGAGCGATGCCTCGACGAGCGCGCCGCCAGTGGTGGCCGTTGTCGTCGCGGCCGCAGGCGTTGGTTGCACCGCGGCCACAGTCGGCACGGCGGTCGCCTGCGCGGCGGCGGGCGGTGCCGCGGTTAGCGCGGGCGCTATCGGCGCTGGTGCGGCACAACTTGCAACGAAGAGAAAAAGAACAGCCAGCCCGGCCGTCGGCCGCGGACACCACGCCAGGCGCATGACCTGCAATCGTAGCGCATGGGAGCGCTCTCAGGCCGAGCCTGGCCTTCGTCAGCCCTCCTCGTCGTCCTCCTCCTCGTGGTCGGAGATCACTCCGATTTCGGTGCCCCGATACACCGTCACCAGGAAGTCCTCACGAGCTTCGTCGGCCGTCCACGCCAGGTCATCGTCGATGCGTTGCACCAACGCCTGCACGTCCGCTTCCTCCAGGTCGCGCTCCACCACCAGCACCGCGTGCACGACCGTGCTGCCGAAGTGCAGGTCAACCCGCCCCAGCGGGCTATTCCCTTCGCTCAGCAGAAAGGCCTCCGAGCGCGCCGTCCGACACACCCGGTCATAGCGCAAGTCCGGAAACGGACGTTCGACATCATCCAGGTCGGGCCGTTCGTGCGGCATCATGAGCCGCGATGCGAAAATCTTGCGCGCCAGATCTTCGCCAGTAATGTCATTGCGCCCACTTCTATCACGCCTCCTTTCACCGGGTCGAACGGACCTGCTGGTGCTCGCGCTGATCCTGCTGATCGCCGCCGGCTTCCGCGTGCACGGTCTGCTGACCTGGGACGCAGACACCCACCAGCACCCTGACGAGCGCTTCCTGGTGATCGTCAGCAGCGACGTCGCCGTCCCGTCGTCGATCGGCGAGTACTTCAACTCCGCACGGTCGTCGCTCAACCCGTACGCGCGCGGGCACGATCGCTACGCCTACGGTCAACTGCCGCTGACGCTAACCCGAGTGCTTGGCGAATGGACCGGCAACACCACCTACGCCACCGTCGCCGCGCCTGGCCGCGTCCTCTCGACCATCGCCGACCTGCTCACGATCGTCTTCACCTGGCTGCTCGCCCGACGCATCTTCGGCGTCCGCGTCGCGCACCTCGCGACGCTGCTCCTGGCGCTGACCGTCTTACACATTCAACTCGCGCACTACTATGCCGTCGATACGTTCGTTACCGCGTTCGCGGCGGCAGCGCTGTTCTTCGGCCATCGTGCCTGGCAACGCGAAAGCCTGGTCGACGCGTTGCTGGCAGGCGTCATGGTTGGCCTTGCCGCGGCGTGCAAGGTAAGCGCGGTCATCTTGTTGCCCGTGCTCGGACTGGGGTTTGTGTGGCCCCGCCGTGGACGTCCGACGACGGCCCAAGCGTTCGACGGTGCAGCTGCCTTTGGCGTCACCTTCGTCGCCGCGTTCTTCGCCTTCAGGATCGCCGAGCCGTACGCCTTCCTCGGGCCAGCGGTGTGGAACATTCGGCTCAACCCGGTCTGGTTCTCGGACAAGGCGTATCAGATCGAGGTGAGCTCGGGCACGGTTGACGTGCCATTCATGATCCAGTGGGCGGGCACGCCCACCTACACGTTCGTACTGCAGTCCATCGTCCAGTGGGGGATGGGCCCGGCGTTGGGCATCGCCGGGCTTCTTGGACTTGCGCTCGCGACGTGGCGGCTGCTGCGTGGGCACGCGCACGAGCGCGATGCCGTCCTCGTGCTTGTCTGGACGCTACTCAACCTCTTCTACTTCGGCGGCCAGTTCGCCAAGTTCATGCGCTATCTGCTTCCGACGTACTTCGGCCTGGCCATCTTCGCCGCCTACGGCTTGATGCACGCGGCCCAGTGGCTGAGCCGCGTCCATCGCTGGCAGCTCAATAGTCTGCAACGCTGGGTCGCGCCGACGGTCGTCACGGCCACAGCCGTGTGGGCGCTTGCATTCAGCTCGATATACGATCAGCCGCACTCGCGCATCCAGGCCTCGAGCTGGATCTACGCCAATATTCCCGCCGGCGCAACGATCGCCACCGAGCATTGGGACGACACGCTGCCGCTCGGCTTGCCGGGGTCCGATCCGGGCATGTACCGCCACACCGAGTTGGCGCTGTACGACCCCGAGTCAACCGCCAAACGTGACAAGCTGCTGGCGACCCTCGATCAGTCGAACTATGTCATCCTGGCCAGCCGCCGACTGGCCGACTCCATTCCGCGCCTGCCCGAGCGTTATCCGATGGCGACCGCCTATTACCGCCTGCTGCAGTCCGGGCAGCTCGGGTTCGAGCGCATCGCGCGCTTCCAGGTTCAGCCGCGGCTTGGTCGGCTGGCGATCGACGACAGTCGCGCCCAGGAAGACTTCACGGTCTACGATCACCCGCTCGTCGAGATCTGGCAAAAACGGCCCGACTATCAGAGCGCAACGAGCGTGCAACTGCTGGGCGCGGTTCCGCTCGATCGGGTCGTCAACGTGCGACCGATCGACGGCGGCAAGGGCGCGCTGCTGCAGACGCCCGCCGAGCAGCAGGCTCAGGTCGACAACGGCACCTGGAGCGCCCTCTTCAATCGCGAATCGGTGGTCAACAAACTGTCGGCCCTGGTCTGGCTGCTCGTCGCCGAGGCTATTGCCCTGAGCTGCTTGCCGGCCTTGTGGCGCTTCTTGCCGTTCCTGGCCGATCGTGGCTTCGGCGCAAGCAAGATTCTTGGCCTGGCCTTCATCGCCTACGTGAGCTGGCTGGTCGCCTCGCTCAAGCTGGCGCCATTCGAACGCCCACTGCTGCTGCTTGTCTGGCTGCTGCTGCTTGCTGGCTCCTTCGCCGTGGCCTGGCCCAAGCGCGCGCGGCTTCGCGCCTGGTTGATGGCTGAACGTCGGTTGCTGATCGTCGAAGAGGGAGTCTTCCTCGCCTGCTTTGGCCTGTTTCTGTTCATCAGAGCCGCCAATCCTGACCTGTGGCATCCGTCCTTTGGCGGCGAAAAGCCGATGAACTTCGCGTACTTGAATGCGATTACCAAGAGCGAGTACTTCCCACCGTATGATCCGTGGTTCGCCGGCGGGATCATCAACTACTACTACTTCGGTTTCGTGCTGGTGGCTGTACTCATCAAACTCACCAGCATCCTGCCCGAAATCGCCTTCAATCTGGCCGAACCGACACTCTTCGGTGCGCTGAGCGTGGGAATGTTCAGCGCCGCCTTTGCGCTGAGCCTGCCGTTACGCCGCCACGTGCGCCGCGGCAGTGCCTATCTGGCGGGCTTCACTGGCGCCGCCCTGGTCGGCATCCTCGGCAACCTCGACGCTGGCCTGCAGTTACTGGATCAACTGTGGCGTCTCGGCGGCGAGCGCGCTCCTCAAGCGGGCGGCATCCTGCGCCTGGGCATGGGCCTGATCGCGGTCATCGGCGGCGCGCGCTTCCCGCCGCTCGACTTCTGGCGCAGCACCCGCTTCATCGGGCCTGAGGATGTCGGCCCGATTCACGAGTTCCCATACTTCACCTTCCTGTACGGTGACCTGCACGCCCACCAGATCGCGCTGCCACTCACGGTCGCCGTGCTGGTCGTGGTGATCAACCTGGTGCGCACGCTGCGCGCGGCGCCGGGGCGGATCCCATGGCCATCGCTGGCGATCGCAGGTCTCCTCGTGGGCATGCTGCGCGCCACCAACACCTGGGACTTTCCGCCCTACGCGGCCGTTGTCGTACTCGGGCTCGTCCTGGGCTTGCTGCCCAGCTTGCTACGCATGGACCGCCGCGCCATTCAGACCTTCGTCATCTGCGTAGCCGTGTTCGGCGCGCTGGCCCAGCTCAGCTTCTGGCCATTCTTACAGCGCTACCAGCTCTTCTATAACGGCGTCGATCCCGTCAAAGCCAAGACCGCGCTGCATCAGTACCTGACCATCCAGGGGCTCTTCATCTTTCTGGGCGGCTCCCTGCTCGTCTGGTACCTGGTCCGTGTCCGCCGGCGGCTGTTGGCGACGCGGCGCGCGCGCACACTGGTCGCCGAACCCGGCTATTACGGCATGCTGCTGCCGATTGGCAATCTGAACGCGTTCGCCTCGCTACCGGGCGTTGTTGCTGGGCTGGGCGCCCTGCTCGGGCTGGCCCTGTGGCTGGGCGGCTATCCAACCCGCGGTTTCATCGTGTTTGCGGCCGCCGGAGCCGCCGCGGCCTGTGTCGCTCACTGGCGACGCGCCGATCGAGCCCTTCAGGCGGCGCTCTTCGGCGTCGCACTGTTTGCCACGCTCATTCCGGAGTTCGTGGCGCTTCAGGGCGACATCGGCCGCATGAACACCGTTTTCAAGTTCTACCTGCAGGCGTGGGTCCTGTTCTCGCTCACCGCGGCGGTCGCGCTGGGCTGGCTCGCGCGCAGCTCGAGCCGAGATGCGCTCTTGCGCTCCGTCCGTCCGCCGTGGGTTGCGTTTGGCCTCGTCTTCGCCTTTGCCGCGGTCAGCTATCCGCTGTTCGCCACGGAAGGTAAGGTCGGCCTGCGTTTCGCCGAGCTGCCCCTGTGGCTGGACGGGATGGAGTACATGGACTTTGCCCAGTATCGCGACGACAACCGCGACATGAACCTGCCCGGCGACGCGCAGGCGCTGCGCTGGATGCAGGACAACGTTGGCGGCACGCCGGTCGTCCTCGAGGGACGTTCGCCGGTCTATCGCTGGGGTTCGCGCGTGTCGATCTACACCGGCCTGCCGACCATCCTGGGCTGGGACGTCCACCAGGGTCAGCAGCGCGCGGGCTACGCGGCAATGCTCCAGGAGCGCATTAACGACGTGGAGCGAGCGTACGCGTCGCCGAACGCGCGCGATACGCTCGGCGTGCTGCGCAAGTACGACGTGCACTGGGTGTACGTGGGTGGTCTGGAGCGCGGCTACTACCCGGCGGTCGGCCTCGACAAACTGCGGACCATGCCAGAGCTGCGCCTGGCGTACGATGCCGACGGCGTGCAGATTTACGAGGTGCAGTCATAGTCCGGCTGGTCCAGCTGCTCGTCGGCTGCGCTATCAGCGCGCTGGCCGTCTATTACCTGCTTCAGCAGGTCTCGCCCGATCAGGTTGGTAAAGCGCTGAGCGCGGCGCACCCCCTGCCGACCGCACTGATAATCGTCGCCGTCATGGCCTCGTTGGTGACCCGCGCCCTGCGCTGGCAGGTATTTTTCCTGCCGCATCGCCGAGTCCGCTTCGGGCCGCTGTTCGGCACGCTTGCCATCAGCTATATGGCCAGCACGTTCCTGCCGTTTCGCGCCGGCGAGCTGGTCCGCGCGGTTTTCCTGGGTCGGCGCGAGGCGGTCGCCGTGCCGAGCGTGGTCGGCACCATCCTGTTAGAGAAGCTGTTCGACTTCCTGGCCATCGGCGTCATGCTCGCGCTGCTGTTGCTGCTTACGCCCCTGCCCGCCGCGGCCACCGCGGCCGGCACCTTGATCACGTTGGTCATTCTGGGCGGCTTCGGCTTTGTCGTCGCGCTGGGGGTCTGGCGTGACCCAACCCTGGCGCTGGTCAAGCTGGTCGAGGACTACTTCCCGCTCCAGCTGGGTCAGCGGTTGCACCTGGAACAGTCGGCGCGCCAGTTCGCGCAGGGCACCGACTCACTGCGCAGTGGCCGCTTGCGGACTGATTGCCCTGTGGACGGGTGGGTACTCGCTTGGCGACCTTGTCGCCGGGGCTGGGGGTTGGGGGTCGGGGGTTAGGGCCGCCGGCGCTACCCCAACCGCTAAACCCCAACCCCCAACCCCTGTGTGAGCGACGCGCTCACCTGGTACGTCGTCGTCCAGGCGATCGCCTTCGCTGCCTGGCCAGTGGTCTCGCGCGCGCTCGCGCCGCTCGACGACCGAGGCTGGGCAGCCGGCAAGGCGGCCGGGCTGCTCGGCATGGCCTGGTTGGTGTGGTTCGTGTGCATGCTGGCGCCGGTCCCGTTCACGCGCGTGACGCTGCTGGTCGCCTTGCTGCTGGTCGGCGGTCTGGCGTGGGGCTGGTCGGTACGGACTGGCGAGCTTGCGGCACAGGTGGCCTGGATCCGTGCACGGCGCAACCTGCTGCTGGCGTGGGAGATCGTCTTCCTGGCGGGCTTTGTCCTGTTCGCGCTGCTGCGCAGCCACGCGCCGGCCGTCGCGGCCACCGAGAAGCCGATGGACATGGCCTTCCTGAACGGCTTCATGGCCGCCCAGCGGCTGCCCACCCAAGACACCTGGCTGGCCGGCTTCGGCGTCCCGTACTACCACTTCGGCTATTTTGTGCTCGCCAGCGTGGCCAAACTGGCCGGGACGGCTCCGGGTATCGCGTACAACCTGGCCGCGGCGACCATTCCCGCGCTGACGATGCTCGGCCTGGCGTCACTGACCTGGAACGTCGCCCGCGCCGCAACCGTCCAGCCAATGTGGGCTGCCGCGGGTGCTGGTGTGTCCGTGGTGCTGGTGGTGTTTGGCGGCAACCTGTCCACGTTCTTCGAGCACCTGCTGTCGCGCGGCATCGTCGGCTTCGATTTCGGGTCGATCGTCGGGATCAACCACTTTGGCGACAGCGTCCTTCGCGGCGTGTGGCCGCCAACCGATGCGTACTGGTGGTTCCACGCCTCGCGCGTGGTTCCCAACCTGCAGCCCGACGGGATCAACGAGTTCCCGTTCTTCTCGGCCCTGTTGAGCGACCTACATCCGCATTTCGTCGCGCTGCCGTTTGAGCTGCTTGTCCTCGCCGTGGCCGCCGCGCACGTGCTCAGCCGCGGCACGACGCTGCGCTCGCCGTGGACGCTGGGATTCGGGGCGCTCGCGTTGGGTGGACTGCTGGTCATCAATACCTGGGACATAGCCCCGTTCTGGCTGCTGTATGTGGGCTTGAGCCTGTATGCCGCGTGGCTCGTTTCCTGGCGCTGGCGTTGGCTTGCCGCAGCGACGCTGCCGCTGTTCGGCGCGGTGCTGTTTGCGCCGTACTTCGTGGGCTACAGCGGTCCGCCGCTCGGGCTGGGCATTGTCTCGGCGCGCACGCCGTTTGGATCGCTGCTGGTGCTGTTCGGCTGGGCGATCGTGCTGCTCGCGGCTCTGGGGCTGTTCGTGCGCTGGTGTGTCGGCGACCGCAACGGCTGGATCCAAGCCGGCATCGGGTCCGTCATCGGCGTGGCCCTGGCCATCCTCGGAGAGCCGACGCTGGGTGTGCTGTTGGCCCTCGCGGCCGCGCTTGTGCCGTGGCCCGGCACGCTCGAGCGCCTCGACCCCGCCACCGCATGGACAGTCGGCGTGGGTGCCTTCGCCGCGGCGATGCTGCTCGGGGTTGAGGTCGTCTTCCTGGACGACGTATTCCACTCGCGCATGAACACCGTGTTCAAGTTCCATGTCAACGCCTGGCTCTTGGCTGGACTGGCGGCTGGGCTGACGCTGGCGCTGATTGGCCGGTTCACGGTACGTGCGCGCTGGCTCGTCTCGGTGGTCGCGGCATTGGCGTTGGCCGGTGGCCTGGTTTACCCACTCAGCGCGATCGCCACGCGCATGAACGAACGACCAGCGTCAGGTGTCACGCTCGATGGGCTGGCGTTTCTGTCGCCCGACGACCGTGCTGCCGTGCGCTGGCTGAGCGATCAGAACGCAGCTGCCGCGGGCGGCCGCGTCGTGATCGCCGAGGCGGCCGGCGACGAGTACTCGGCCGCCGCCAAGTACGCCACCTACTCAGGTGCGGTCGACGTCATCGGCTGGGCTGGCCACGAGCTGCAGTGGCGCGGCCCGATCCCCGAGCTTGGTCGCCGCGACGGTGACCTGCGGCAGCTTTACCAGGACGGTTCGACCGAATCCATCCGTACCGTCCTCGAGCGCTACGGTGTTCGCTTCGTCATCGTGGCTGACGTCGAGCGCCAGAAGTACGGCGACGCCGTCACCTCACGCTTCGAGGGTGTGCTGCCAGTCGCCATCCGCGCCGGCAACGTCACTGTCTACCGCTCCCGCTAGCTACGTCTGGAAAGACGATTTGGAAGTCTCCTAACGGTCAGTACGAGCAGAGTGCCTAAGTTTCTTAAAGGCTAAGCCCCGAGCCTGGGCTATACTCGGACAACGACTCGGAGAGGACGAGCCATTATGGTCCAGGTGGGGCCTCGCGCCGCCACGTCCGCTGCCCCAGCTT
>WNFV01005585.1_pt1 | contig 15197 bp, 16 predicted proteins | sample 5400101 | NCBI WGS metagenome assembly WNFV01 (sample SAMN13153361, study PRJNA577476) | soil metagenome | isolation source: 115 cm soil or saprolite under grassland replicate 1 | place: USA:California | collected 2016-06-15 | reverse complement strand
TAGGCGCCACCAGCCCGCGCATGCTCATGCAGCACATCTTTCCGAACATCACCGCGCCGCTCATTGTCCAATTCAGTCTGGCGATGGCCGCTGCCATCCTGCTCGAGTCAGGCTTGAGTTTCCTCGGCCTTGGCGTGGTGCCGCCGGAGTCCTCCTGGGGCCTGATGATCGCCGGCGCGCGCAACTATATGGCCCAGGCGCCGAACTACGTGCTCTGGCCGGCACTGGTCATCGCTGCCACCATTCTGGCCATCAACACGGCCGGTGACGCACTCCGCGATCTGCTCGATCCACGCCTCCGACACTGAATCAGCGGCGCGTTGCGGATCGCCCGACGAGAACGCGGCCAGGACAGTTCGTGGGACTCGGTAGACTCCGCAAGGGTTGACTCGAAGCGGGGTCACTCAAGGAGCTCGGCGAGCAGCGACGCGAGCTCCCGATGCGGATCGAGTCGTAGCGCCAGATGGCGGGTTGGTGTCACACTCCTCGCCGTTGGTTGACGCGCCAGCGAGCGTTCGCTCGGTCCATCCGGGGCTGGTGCGCGAGCGGCCCGCGATCGCATAGGAGCAGCTCGCGATCGAGGTTGACGCTGAGGATTGCGGCACGCCCGGGCGCGCACAGAAACCAGTTGTTGTCCAGGTGGACCCTCCGTAATTGCCCTGCCAACTTGGCATGCCCGTGACGCACGCGTGGCGTTGATCCGACAGCATGCATGTCAATCGCATGCTGCGGTCGGAACACCAATTCCAGGAGTTCGTGATATGTGACCTGCTAGACCGGCTTTACTTGTCGCAACTCGCTCGCGGTGACTGAAGATGAGCGATCCGCTGGAGTGGCGCAACTTCAGCCACACCCGTCACCGATTCTGAGGCACCTTGTCCACGCGCAGCAGCACGAAAATGCGCTTCAGCGTCTCCGCAGTGAGCCGCAAGTACAGCAGCCGCACCAGTTGGTCGTCCGAACGTCGGTCGATGATGCGTTCGCGATAATACGCGGTCCAGTACGTGTTCCCGAAGAGGTCGAACAGTCGATTCGCTCGTGCGACGTAGCGCGGGTCGTTCGGACGCAGGGGTTGGCGAAGCTCGGTGATCAGCCCCGCTTCTTGCCTGTCGCGGTACTCGCGGTTGAGCTTCCAGACGTCGAGCGTGCCGGCCGGCAGCGGTTCGACCGTTGGGTAGTGGTGGACGTTCTCACGTCCGGCCTTGACGTCGTTGACCCACGGCTCGTACGCGGAGACGTCGAGGCGCGCTTTGAGCCGCACGTAATAGTCCTGCAGGATGTCGCCCTGCTGTTCGGTCGTGAATTCTGAAAAGGCCTGGCCTTTGGCCCGAGCGTCCTTCAGGCCCTCTTCGCCGCCATAGTCGTAATTGGCGACGATCGCCTCCCAGATCATCCCGGGCAACGACCCCCACCCTTCACCGCGCTGGTACTGCCACACGTGCGTCAGCTCATGGATCATCAATGGCATCCTGATGCTGCCGGACGGGAAATAAATGTGGTTTGGAACGGTTCGGGCGTAGCCGCCCAGCGTCATCACACCACCCTCGGAAATGGTCACGTTTTCCGGCTTCAGTGCCGAACCGAACACGAGCTGGATTTCTTGCACTTCGCTGGCCGTCAGATGACGGCGATTGGTGTTGTCCGGAGTCACACGTTGCACGACCGGTTGAACCGGAGCTCCCGCACTTGCATCCGAACTGGACTGCTGCACCACGTGCGCCAGCTCGTGCGCAATGAGCCGCCGTCCCTCGGTTGTGGCCGGCTGGTACATCTGAGCTCCGAACACAACGTGGTGCCCGACGGTGTAGCCCAGCGCGTTCACATCCTGAGCGGAGCGCGCCGCCGCGTCACCCGCATGCACCCGCACGCGCGCGAAGTCGTGCCCGAAGCGCTGGCCCATCTCGGTGCAAAGCCCGGCATCGAGCGGCGTCCCAGGAGTGGCCAGGACCTGCTCGACCGAGGCCGGCGCCGCGAACCGTTCCTCGACGTCGTCTCCCGCGCCATTGTGCGACGCCGCCCCGACGAGGTGATCGGCCATGCGATCCGCCTCCCGTTCCAGCGGATCGTGATTGGCACCAACCGCTACCTTGCGCTGAAGCAGCTGCATGGTGGCCGGCGGCGCAGGTGATGTCGCCCGGGGCCGAACAAACGCGCGCATCTGGTACTCGTGTGCTGACGCTGCCGCCCATGATACGCCTCCGGCGCCGCCGCTACCATGAGATTGTGGCGGCAGCCCACGACGTCTACGGGCGTTCCCGAGGGCGGCTAGTGGCCAGCAGCAGCTGGGACGCGAACGAGTTTTGCCCGGGACTGGCCCTTCGAGCACCCGTTCTCGCGGGGTTACCCGCTATCTCCCGAGCCGCGGCCCGCGTTGAAAGGAGCGCCGCGTGGCTCGACGGGATGCAGCGACACAGCCTCACGGCCCTGACCGACTCCGGGCGACCTGGCGGTGATCCGGTTGATCCACCACTCGCGTAGTCAACACATAGCCGAACATGAGATGTCCAGCGCCACAGCGACCAGCCTCATGGCTCCATTCGCCGTCCTGCACGGTCGACGGGAGCGGTCTCGAAGACCCTCTCGGCGGTGTGTGCGGCCGGCCGTCCGTTTCAGCATTATGGCCCGTCGAATCGTGGCGGCCTCTCTCATACTCACTCGGACACCGCAATATCAGGCGACCGAGGGGCACGGTTGCGAGCCAGGGGACGAACATCGGCCGCGCCAGCGACGAATCCGCGACGCAATCACCTATGAAGGACCAGCTCCCGGAATATCGACCCACAAGACGTTGAACTAGCTCATACCGACATCGAGCTATGCGCCAGGCGAGACGTCAAGCTTCAGATACGCCGGGCTGGTCTCAGGTAACGGGGACTTCCTCGGGTCGAACAACTCGCCCTCGCCCGGCTGCCCCAACTCGTCGATTTCGTAAGTCCGAAAAATCGCCTGCTCGGAGTCGACGGAGCAAAGGATGGATGCAAGACCCCTCGGGCACGAGCGGACTTCTTCAATGCGAGTGAGTGTGCCCTTACGGCACTGAGGAAGTTACTGTCGGCATCGTGACCGGCATTGTCGAACCGCGTGATCGCGGTGACGGAGCTGCAGGAATACATGCAGGCGATGGCTGCCGCCGGCTGACTCATGACGCCGCCATCCGTGTGCTCACAGGCCCGGGGCTTTACGGTGCGCTCTCACCGGAGCGCGGCTTGGGCCAGCGTAGCACGCGGCGGATTGTCTTGCCGAACATCTTCTCCTTGTCCGAAGCCGATAGCTCGTTCGTGTCGCGCAAGTAGTTCAGACAGTCGCTATAGAAGCGCCACCGCTCGCGACGCGCGAGGTCCGTGGAGCCGGGCTTCCAGCGCATGCGCGTGAAGTCCGTGCCCCACATCATGCGATCCGGGCCGCAACCGGATAATTTGGCGGGAATGGCCACGGCTGGTTGACGACGCGCAGGAGCACGGGGTCGGTGACACGTGACTCCTCGGCCGTACCATCCAGATCGAGCGCGTTGAGCTGCTGCTGCAGCGTGGAGAAAGCCTCGACCGAGAGGTAGGCGTCGAGAAGCCAGGTCGAGCGATTGCCGGCATCGAGCTCGTCCCAGCCGTAGGCGCTCGCTGCGCTCGCGCCGGTGCGCACCAGCGCTGGATCGCGCTCCAGTGCGTTGCGCATGCTTTAGGGAACCTGTCGATCGATCAGCGCGCGCGCCGGCGTAGCCGCGGCGCCAGGTCGACCAGCTTATCGCGGGGGCGTGCGGGGAGGCTCCTCGGGGCGATCGAGCAGGCCCAGGCTGCGTTCGGTCAAGGGGCTGATCGCCGCTGGCCAGGCCGATGAGCGCCCAGGCGGGTTCCATCGGTGCCGCGACCAGGTCGCCCGAGCGCAGCAGCGCGTAGACGTTGCGTGGCCTCAGCGGTCCGCCGCGCGCACCGCCGGCCACCAGCCAGCGCTCGACACTTGCCCGCGCGATACGCGTCGGGCCGTCATCGTCGGCGCCTCCGCCAAAGCAGCGATAGGCGCCATCTCGATGATCTCCCCATCGATGAGCTCTGTGCGCCGGCCGACCAGGATCGGCGCCATGCGGGCTCCGCAACACGGCTGCCGCCGACTGCCGCCTGGTTATCGAAGTGTCCGATTCGACCTACACGACCGACACGACGGTCAAGGTTCCACGCTACCTCACCGCTGGCGTCCCAGAAGTCTGGGTCATCAACATTTCCAACCACAGCCACCCGGTGGTCGAGGTGTGGACGCCTGAATCCAGCCAGGCCGCACTCGCCAGCGATGTCGTCAGTGTCGCCGATATCGACGTCCCGTCGCCCGCGATCTTCGATCGCCTGGGTGAGATTCCACCCGACGAAGAGCTTGGCACCAGAGAAGCAGATCCTGGCTGAGCTGAAGCGCACCGTGCAGTCAAGCCAGGATCTGACGACGATCCAGCGGGACGAACTCAGCGGGCGATTGAAGCCTGCCGAATCTTCGGTCTATTCTGGGTCCCAACCTGGACTCGCCTGGAGTGTCATGACGGCCAGTGACCAGTGGGACGACCTGCCGTGAATCCCCGGTACGTGCGCAGCAGCTTCGATGGCTATCGCCTGATTGACCTGCCGACGGGCAATGTGCTCGCCAGTGCCGAGGACGATGTCAGCTGGACGTCATTCCTCCGCTCTCAGGTACGCGCCGTACTTGAGCGCGAGGGCCGCGAGCGCGCGGCGACTCTCGCCGTCGTCAAAGGCGACGTGTTCGAGGACGACGGCTCGCCGGTCCACGAGCCAACCACTGGCGAAGACCTGGTGATCTTCGCTTTCGATGAGCCGTGGCCAAACCCGCATGAGCCGTGTGTCAGTCTGGACCCGCAACCACTCGCGGATGACTGGTGGAATGACTTTCCCGAGGTCAAGATGGAGTACTGGGACGGTGTTCTGTGCGGGAGCCGTCCCCTGCGGGCGACGCTTCTGCGTGCATTGCTGGTCAACATGGGCCTGCGCGAGGTCGTGCGGTTCGCACCACGAGATCTGTGGCTGCGGGCTTTGGCAGAGCACCAGCGCCCGCGCTAGTGTGGCGGCCCGGGGATAAGTCCACGTGAGACAGCCAAAGACAATAAACAGCACATAGTCAACCCATGCCGTAAGGTCTTTCGCAGGCCGAGCGACTCGTTCACGGGTAAATGCTGCCCACCTCCACGGCCCTGTCGGCTCGGTTGAAAATGGTGCTACGCCGCGGCGTCGTGTGGGTGAGCGTCACGTCGAATCCGAGTGCCTGAAGTTGAGCCAGGGCGCGCTGCTGGGTCCGCTTGCTCAGGCGTTCGTCCAGTCGGGACGGATCGAGATCGCGATAGGTGTCGTGGCGCAGTAGCAGGTAATACGCCGTGACGAGAAGGGTGTGGCCAACCGCGACGGCCGCCTTGCCGGGTCCACGCGCACAACCAGAGGACGATACTGTCAGTCTTGTGGCCAGGCACGGCTTTGATGTGGGCGGCGTTGACGACCCAGACGGTGAACTGGCCCTCCAGGAGATTGAAGACGGGTTTCCAATAGCTACCAGTCGCCTCCATCGCGACGTGTGTGGCGCGGTTGGCGCGCAGCCAGTCGCCGAGGGCGAGCAACTCGTCCGTCGTCGTCCCGAACGTGCGGATCTCTGTCGAGCGCCGGCCGTCCGCATCCATCTGGAGGAGACACGCCACGACGGTGGCGTTGTGCACATCCAATCCGCAGCACCGCGGATATTGCACTTGCATACGCTGCACCCCTTGCCGGTTGTTGGCCACTATGCACGGAGGCAGGCGTTGCAACGATGCGAGATTCGGCTACGTGGTCGCTGCTGCAGCAGCCGCCACAGGCAATGGTACCGCGCAAGGCCTCGGTCAGACTGCTGTGGGGGCTCAATGCACCAAAAAGAACGCGACCGTGGGAGCGACCCGAGCACGTTCCAACGCTACCTACGCGGACGAGATTTTTCATCTGGAACGGTCGCGGCGCGCCGCGGGGACGACTGCTGTGAAATTGTCTCGCCGCCGAGTTGGCCCTTGAGTAGAAACGGCGCAGAAACCTACGCTAACGCGTCCAGTTTTGTAGACAAGCGTTGTGATGTCAGGCATCCTGCGGCATCCCGACGATCCGCGAGCCTGCAATGTTTACAGCGAACTGTCATTTCCGAAGCAGGTCTACGAGGACATCCAGGAGTTCTACCAAGAGCGCGCCGCCGCCTCGACGTGAACGATAGGCGTGATACCCGCGTGTCGACGGCTCCAAGCAGGCCAGACGTGCCCAGCGCGGCGGTGAGGTCGGCACATTTATTGAGTATGTCCGGTTTGCTCAGCTGTTAAGCGGTTCCTGATCAACTGGTTCCGACAACCCCGTCAACGCCCGCGATAATGCCACTCGGCCGTTGCGATGACGCGGCCGAGAACGTTTGCGAGCAAGTTGACAGTAGGGCGTGACGGCGAAGTGCAGCGTCAACAGGTCGGCAGCGATGCCAGCCGCCACAGGCGCAGTCGCTTCTGCTTTCGCCGTAATTCCGAAATGAGCCTGCGTTGATACACTGATGGTTTGACGCACAATCCTTTGACGTGGGACCAAAGGAGGCGCATATGACCGTTGAACCATCCAGCCAAGCCATTTCGCGTCGTGAGCTTCTAGCCAGGGCCGGCGCCCTCGGACTCCTCGCCGCGGGCGCCGGGACTCTGTCGGCGCTCAGCTCGGCCTGTGCGCCCGGCTTTGGCGGCAGCACCTCGGAAGAGGTCAATCTGACGCACTTCATCTGGGTCGGCGGCGGCCAGGGCGTCGTCCCGCGCGAGGTGGTCCCGGCCTATGAGCAAGCCCACCCGAAAGTGAAAGTCGAGCTGTACGAGGGCACGAACGCGGTCACCTATCCAAAGATGGTCGCGGCGAAGGAAGCGGATCCCAACAAACCCCTCATTAACTTCGGCTTCTACAACGTCGACGCGACGGTGAAGGGCACGAAGGACGACATGTGGGTGAGTCTGGACGAATCGAAGATCCCGAACATGAAGGGTATCTTCCCCGGATTCAAACGTCCCGAGAACAAGGGCATCGGCTGGGGAATGAGCGCGATCGGCCTCATCTACAACAAGAACATGGTCAAGCAGCCGCCGACGTCGTGGCTCGACCTGCTGGATCCGACATACAAGGGCAGGGTGGTCGCGTTCGACTACGGGTTCAACCTCCTGCTGCTTCCGATCGCGTATGCGATGGGTGGCAGCGCGAAAGTGGACGAGGAAGCCTGGAAGGCAATCACTAAGGCGGCGCAGGACAAGCAGTTCCTGGCGTTCGGCGGCTCGAATGAGGACGTGAAGAATCCGATCGTCCGCGGCGACGCCTGGATCGCGCCATGGTTCAGCTCGCAGCAGCGCGTTTGGGAGAAGGAAGAGGGAGCACCCGTCGGATACACAATCCCCAAGGAGGGGCAGGAGGCATTCCCGCTGTACTTCCAGATCGTCAAGGGGTCGACGCAGCGTCAGATCGACGTCGCCTCCGACATCATCAATCAGTACCTGGACGCTACGACCCTGGGCCGCTACTGCGACCTCACCAAGTCGATTCCCGCGCGCGGAGACGTGAAGTTGTCAGCCGACTTGCAGGCTGACCCGGCGTTCGAGCCCAAGGCCATCGAGAACGCAATCCAGGTAGACTGGGACACCGCGGCCGATCGCGACGCGGAGTGGCGCAGGCGCTGGGACCGGGACGTCAAGGCGGTCATGTAGACGCTGCGACCGTGAGGCGATGACTTGCGATCTGAGGCACGCATCGCGCACAGAGCGACGTCGCCTCATGGCTCGCAACGACCTGATGCCATCGAGCACGACGACGTACTTCGTCCGATCACGTACCGACGCGTCAGGCCGACGCCGACGCCAACGTCGTCTCGCCACGCTTGCGGCGCTGCTCACGCCGACGGTCCTGCTGCTCCTGCTGGCGTTCGTGCTGCCGATCGTGTTTCTGTTTTCTTTCAGCGCCTTTTTCTTTGACGGTGCGCGCATCATTTACAACCTGACCTTTGACGCATATGGACGGTTCTTCAGCGATCCGTTCTACTGGGATGTCGTTGGCAGATCCTTGCAGCTCGCCACTGTGGTGACACTGCTCGCCGTTGTGATCGGCTACCCCACGGCGTACGGCATCACGCGGATCAAGCAGCCAGGTATCACGGTGCTCCTGTACATCCTCATCTTTTCGCCCCTCCTGACGAGTGTGGTCATACGTGCGTTTGGCTGGGTCGTGCTACTCGGCGATTCGGGCTTTGCGAACTACGTTCTGATGGGGCTGCACATCGTCGAGCAGCCTGTCCGTTTGATCTACAACGTTGAAGGCGTAACGATTGCGCTCGTGCACGTGCTGCTGCCGTTCGCGGTCTTCCCGATGATCAGTGTCCTGAACCAGATGGATCCGACACTGAAAGAGGCAGCTAATGACCTCGGCGCGAGCCGCTGGCAGACGTTCCGCCGCGTGACCTGGCCGCTGTCGCTGCCCGGCGTCCTCGCGGGCGGTCAGACGACCTTCGTCCTCGCCGTGAGTGCGTTCGCGACCCCCGCCATCCTTGGCGGAGGTCGGGTGCTGGTGCTCCCGCGCGCGATCTACGAGGGAATCGTGAGCCGCGATTGGCCGCTCGCGGCGGTTATGGGCATCGTTCTTCTGGCGATGACGTTGCTCATGATCTTCCTGTCCAACCAGTTGTTCCGCCTTGTTTATCGCGCGCCGCAGGAGCAGGAATCGTGAGAAGGCACGCGCTCGATCCGCTGAACGTCGTGTTCGCCGTCGGACTGGCGCTCGTCGGCCTGTACATGCTCGCGCCAATCATCTTCGTCATTGTGAATTCGTTCAACAGCGCCTCGTACAACGTGTTCCCGCCGCAGGGATTCTCGCTTCGCTGGTACGAGAACGCGCTGTCCGTTCCGCGTTTTCGCGGCGCGTTCGCCAACTCGGTACTGGTGGGACTCGGCGCGATGGCGCTTGCACTGGTGCTCGGCACGATGTCCGCGCGCGTCCTCATCCGTTGGCGCTTCACTGGTCAGAGTTTCCTCCGCTCATTCTTTTTCGCCCCGGTGCTGGTGCCGCGGATCGCGCTTGGGGCGGCCTTGTTCCTCCTCTATATTCGCGTTGGACTGTACGGTGGTGTTCTCGGACTCATCATCGCGCACTCCTTGCTCGGGCTGCCCTTCGTCATCTCGATCATGACCGCTGTCATGTACAACATCGATCGGTCACAGGAAGAAGCGGCACAGGATCTTGGTTGCAGTCCAATCGAGAGCTTTTTTCGTGTAACGCTGCCTCAGCTCCGGACGGGGCTTGTCGTGTCAGCCGTATTCGCGTTCATGATGTCGTTCGATGAGCTCGAGACCTCGTTGTTCCTCGTGCGACCGGCGAACAACACATTGCCAATCGAGATGTTCCTGTACGTCCAGGAGCAGCAGAACCCGACGCTTGCAGCGCTCTCGACGTTATTGATCGCGCTGACGGTCGTGTTGGTCCTCGTGCTGGTGCCGATTCTGAAGACGCAGGAAGCGCGGCGGATGCTGGCGCGCAGGTGACAGACCGCGAGCTGGCGAGCCGCGCGCCGGCGGTCGAGCTGCGCAATGTGACAAAGCGCTTCGGCCATCATGTCGCCGTCGACAGCGTCTCGCTCAGTATCGAGCAAGGCGAGTTCTTCTCTCTCCTCGGCCCGAGCGGATGCGGCAAGACTACGACGCTGCGAATGGTCGCGGGGTTTGCGTACCCGGACGAGGGTGACATCCGTATCGCTGGGCGCGTGGTGAATGACATGCCCGCTTACCGCCGCGACACCAATCTCGTCTTCCAGCAACTCGCGCTGTTCCCGCACCTGGACGTCTTCGACAACGTCGCCTTCGGTCTCCGAGTCAAGCGTAAGTTGGGCAGGTCGGAGATCAACGATCGCGTCCGAGCGGTGCTGCAGCTCGTCGAGCTTGGCGGGTTCGAGAACCGGCGCATCAGGCAGTTGAGTGGCGGGCAGCAGCAGCGCGTCGCGATCGCTCGCGCGCTGATCAACGAGCCGTCAGTCCTGCTGCTGGACGAGCCGCTCGGCTCGCTGGACCTCAAGCTGCGCCTGCAAATGCAACTGGAGCTCAAGGCGATCCAGCAGCGCGTCGGCATCACCTTCCTGTATGTGACGCACGATCAGAGTGAAGCGCTCACAATGTCGGATCGCATCGCGGTGATGAACCAGGGACGCCTTGAGCAGGTCGCTTCGAGCGAGGAGATCTACTCGCGTCCGGTGACGCGTTTCGTCGCGACCTTCATTGGCGATACGAATCTGCTCGACAGCACGTTGGTTGGCGTGGACGGCGCCGACACGACGGTCGACTGGCAAGGGCTGCGACTCCGGGTCGCGGGGATCGCCCGATCGCCAGACAGCTCCGTCGCGATCTCCGTCCGCCCGGAGAACATTTACCTTGGCGGTCCGGTGCCCGAGACCGGCCAGGACAACCTGTTCGACGCACGTATTGCGCGTACGACGTTTACTGGCTCTTTCCTGCGGTACGACCTGGTGTTGCCTAACAGCCAGCGACTCATCGCGCAGGCCCCAAACGTGTCCGGCCGCCGCTGGTCCGAAGGCGACGCCGTACAGGTGCACTGGTCGAAGGAGAGCTGCGTCGTGCTGCACGATCAGCAGGCGAGCTAACAGACATGGACTTCCAGCAGGTGGTCGCGAGGCGCCGGATGGTCCGCAGCTTCGAGGATCGCCCGATTCCGCCTCATGCTGTCGACCGCATGCTCAGGAACGCGGTGCGAGCGCCGTCCGCTAGTAATATCGAAGGGTGGGCTTTCCTCGTCCTCGAGGGCAAGGACGAGACCGCACGCTTCTTCGACCTCACGCGCCGTGAGACCTACGGCTTGCCCGAACTGTTTCGGGCACCGCTGGTGATCGTCTGCCTCTCTTCCAAGGATGCCTATCTCGACCGATACGCGCAGCCGGACAAGGACTGGACCGATCGCGACGAGTCGCGCTGGCCGGTGCCGTACTGGGATATTGACGCGGGCATGGCGGCAATGCTGATCCTGCTGACGGCCGAGGATGAGGGCCTGGGCGCGCTCTTCTTCGGCGTTGGTGGTCCCGGCAGCGCACTGCGGGGCGCCACGGACCTGTCAGCCTTCCGCGCGGCCTACGGCATCCCGGACAGCCACCAGCCAATTGGCGCTATCGCCGTGGGCTACAAGGCCACGCCAACAGGGGAAACCTCGCGCCGCCCGCGGAAGCGCCGGTCGTACGAGGCCGTGGTCCACCGCGGACGCTGGTAACTGCTCGTCAGCGGAGCCAGACGGTGGCCAGCACGCGCATAACGTTGCCACCGATCACCTTCTGAATATCCCCGTCCGAATAGTCGTGGGTGACGAACCAGCGAACGATGTTTGGGAAAGACTCCGCGGGGTTCTCGATTCCGTCGACGTACTCGATCTTTTGGAACTCGAGACCGCCACGCGCCGCTGCAACCGAGAACTGCTTGGCGAAGACGTCGTGCATACCAACGTGATCGCCGAAGAAGATATCGGGGCCGAACGCGACGTTGTCGATTCCGACGAGCTCGGCGCAGTAGACGAAGTGTTCCATGACCGATTCGAGCGAGTGCCGCCGCTCCGTATACGTGATCGTCGTGTTGGCCGCCGCCGAGATGCCGACAATGCCGCCCCGCTGCGCGCACGCGCGCAGGACAGTGTCCGGCTTCATGCGCTTGGTATTCCACAGCGCGCGGGCGCCCGCGTGGGTGACGAACACTGGCCGGTCGCTTGCGGCAATGATGTCGAGGCACGTCTGGTCGCTCGCATGCGATAGATCGATTGCGATCCCGAGCTTGTTCATGCGACGCACGGCCTGCCGGCCGAGATCCGTCAGACCACCGTCACCGCGGTCGCGCAGGCCGCTGCCGAGCACGTTCGATTCGCTGTACACGATGCCGGAGCAGCGGAGTCCAAAGCCGTAGAGCACGTCGAGCCGGTCGATCTCGTTCTCGATCATCGTGGCGGCCTCGAGGGACGGAATGAAGGCGACCTTCCCACTGCGCTTCGCTTCCTGGATTTCGGCAATCGTCCCGGCGCGCACCAGCATGTCCTGGTGCGCGATGTCGGACAGGCGCATACCGATGTCGAAGATGACGTCGTCCCACTTCCAGCCGGCAGCGGATGTGATGGTGGCGGTGCCGCCCATGAAGGCGTCGAACACCGCGTCGAGGCCTGAGACGCTCAGTCCTTCGTAGCCAGTCCATTCGCGCCCCTGCTGGCGGTATTCGTGCACCAAGCTGAGGTCCGCTGGGGCGACATGGACGTGATCGTGGAGCGAGACAACCAGCGTCTCCTCGAGCAGCCGCTGCACGCGTTGCTCCTGCGCGTCGGACACCTCGACGCGCCTCGACGGAACACGTCCGATCTGCTTCGCAAGCTCGAACTCGCGATAGTCAACGCCGGGCTCGAGATACTGGAACGACGTGTAGCCGTCGTATGCCTTGCGTTTCATGATAGTGAGTCTGCGCCTGCTGGAGGGCGATACTATCGAACCACATGGAACTCAGCGGCCGCATCGCGATGCTCACGGGTGCTGGTCGTCTCGGTGGGGCGATCGCGGCAGAGCTTGCGCGCGCAGGTGCGCAGGTTGGCATCGTCGACGTGAACGTCGATGCCGCGGCGAAGGTCGCGGAACTCGCGCGCAGCGAGGGCGCGCCCAAGGCGGCGCACGCCCGCGCGGACGTCTCGAACTCTGCTGCGGTCGAGCACGCCATCGAGACGCTCGAACAAGATCTTGGCGCGATCGACATTCTGGTCAACGCGCATGGGATCTTCCCCAACTGTCCGCTCCTGGAGATGGAGGAGGACGAGTGGGATCGCGTGTTCGCCGTAAACACGCGCGGCACGATGTTGACGTGCCGCGCGGTGGCGCGCCGATTGGTGGATCGCGGTGTGCCTGGTGCCATTGTGAACATCTCCTCGGGCGCCGCCACGTCGGCACGTGCGGGCGGCTCGCACTACACCGGCAGCAAGGCCGCGGTGAACATGCTGACTCACGTACTGGCCATCGAGCTGGGTCCCCATCGCATCCGCGTCAACGCCATCGCACCGGGCCTGATCCTGGACGATGTGCTGAACGAGGGCGACTCGCATGGCTCGAAGTACGCCGAGATGATGCTGGCGATGACACCCCTGCGCCGCACCGGCGCACCCGAGGATATCGCACCGGCCGTCGTGTTCCTGGCAAGCGATCGCTCGCCCTGGACGACCGGGTCCATCCTCGAGATAACGGGCGGGAGCCATGCTGGCCGCACCCACGTCCCGCTGAGCCGCGACCTCCGCTAACAGCTAGGCGGGTGCCGCCCTTCGCTGGACTTCGTCGAGATTCTGCCATGCGAATCCTCTCCGCCCTGTCTCCATCTCGGTGATCAACTCGTATACGGCGCGGTTGCGGGGCACCGGGACGCCTGCTCGCTCGGCCGCGGCGATCAGCCCACCGAGCTGTGGCCCGGCTTCTGTCTTTCGTTTGCGCACGGCGAGGTCGATCCAGATGCCCGTGCGCGGCTGCGCGCCATTCAGCCAGTACTGGCGCATGACGTCGATTAGGCCAGCCGACGAAGAGGCGGACCGCTCACCGAAGCGCACGGTGCGCGGGTCGAATCCGTGCAGGTCGTTCAGTGAGACGCCGCTCGCCTCGGCGACGGCAACCGTCTCGGCGATGAGGTCGATGATCAGCGGCTGGTAGCGTGGCTCGGCGAGGATGTCCGCGACGTCTGCATCCACGAGCGCTGTCGCGAAGAACGAGCTCGCCAGTGCCATCTTCGTCCAGATGCAGCCGAGGATGTTGTCGGTGGCCTCGCAGTCTTGGACAGCGGCGAGAGCATCCCGCAGCGTGCGCAGGCGAGTCGTCATCTGGCCGTCCAGCTCGCCCACGGCGAAGCCGCCCGTGGTGCCGTGCAGGATCTGGCCGGGACCTTCGTAATGACCGCCGAAGTTGAAGCATGCCGCAAGCGTGCGCTGGGGGCCGAGGACCGCCGCCACATCGTTGAAGGCAAGTCCGTTCTGCATCGACACCACGTACTCATCCGTGGCGAGCAGCGGGGCGACGGGGGCGAGCGCTAGCGCGGTATGCAGCGTTTTCACCGCGCACAGCACCGTCCCCAGCGGTGCCTGCAGCTGATTCGGCTCGACCGCCGAGGCCACGCGTTGCGTCAGGTCGGAGCGGCCCTCGAGAGTGATGCCATGTTCGCGAATGGTGGCCAGGTGGTCCGTGACCGTATCCACGAGCGTGACGTCGTGGCCTGCGCGCGCGAGATACGCCCCCGTGATCCCCCCAATTGCACCCGCGCCGATGATTGTGAATTTCATAGGACAGGATCACACGCGCCGACCCTTCGCTACCGTCACGTCAAGCCCAGATCAGGTCCGCGAGCGAAACCGCGAGCGCGCCACGCCGAGCAATTTGCTGGAGCTCGAACTCAGGCAGGCGAGTAGCGCCGTCGGGCAAGTCAAGTCGCTCAACAGGTGTTCGCGCGGCCAGCGAGTCGTTCCAGCGAAACTGACCGCGGCCGGCCGTCGGGAGGCTCCGCGCGCACTGATGACCAGTACGGGCAGCGGACAGACGAGGTCGGCGATCAGCTCGATCGAGTCAGCGCCGGCGCGCGATCCACCGAGGTCGTCGAGTAGCGATCACTGTTGCCGTAGTCGCCCTGCTGGCCAGGGACATGGCCAGGTACGTCGCGCCGCCGATGGCCAGTACAGCCAGGCTCCAGAGCATGGATGAGACAGGCATGAGCCCATTCTTGTGTGCCAGCCATCTTCGTTTACTGGACGCGGTGCAGGGACCTGGGCCATGCCAGGGGAGGATGCGGCGCCCGAAACGAGCGGTCGCCGGCGGCCGTTGAACGCGAGCACCGTCGCCCGCGGGCCTGTCGCCGCTGGGGAGGTGAACCAGCCGCTCAGCCTCAGGCCGTCGGCCGTCACAAGAGGCGGCCTGTTCGGCGCCGGGGAGAAGAGTGTCGACGGGTGGGACCTCCTGGGACAGCGGAAAGTAGATAAGGCGGCGCTGAAAGAGCCAGATCGCCACCAGGACAGCACCAGCCGTAGCCACGAGCATCTCCACGGCTGTCAGCACGTGTTGCTGGCCCCGCTGTGATTATTTCCCGCCCTATGAACGTTCGTCCCATCCTGGCCATCGGTTGCCTGAATCCACATGTAATCGAAACGACCGAG
>WNFV01008892.1_pt1 | contig 15200 bp, 17 predicted proteins | sample 5400101 | NCBI WGS metagenome assembly WNFV01 (sample SAMN13153361, study PRJNA577476) | soil metagenome | isolation source: 115 cm soil or saprolite under grassland replicate 1 | place: USA:California | collected 2016-06-15 | reverse complement strand
ATTGTCATTGCTCATCGTTTATCTACGATACTTGCGGCAGATATGATTTTAGTGATGGATCGAGGGAAGATTGTGGAGCGCGGCACGCACGAGGAGTTGCTTGCGCTCAATGGGTTATATGCTCAGTTGTATGAGACGCAATTTAATAGGGAGAGAGTTTAAGTCTCTCGTTGACTTCGTGACATCTTCCCCAAATCCAATGGATTTGGGGAAGATGTTTTAAAGAGCAATAGAGGGAAAGAGTTGATTTTTTTTGAAATCTAATGTAAAGTCAAGGAGGAGTCTTTGACCACCAAAGAGGTGTTTTCTGAAAGGGGAACACAATGGCAGACTATGCTCAAAGTCCTGAAGATAAAGCTAACCAAATAAAAGAACTGCTTGAAATAAATAAGTCCAGACAAACAATTGAAAGCGAGCTCAAGGAATTATTGATGATTCGTAGTTCGTTGTTTGCAGAGAATGGACCTTGTATCGGAATTCCATTAAATCCATTTCCAGATCAGTATTTTGTGGCCCAAGAATTTAACGAAACAAAAAATGACTTAAGGGAAACATTAGCAGCTTCTTTTAAGGAACTTGGCTTTTCTCCCATTTCAGCTGAAGATTTTATGTGGACAGAAAAACTGCTATGCAAGATTGCAGCCTTAATACAAGGAACACCATTTGGCATATATCAACTAAGCACAAGCCAAAAACCGGAATGTTTATTTGGAATTAGGTATTGCTATTGGATTACATAAACCATTTGTGCTTGTTAAGGACAAAGAAGCTGTTCCAGCAACTATCGTACATGATATCGAATACTATCAAATTGATGACTACCTAAGCGCACGACATGAATTGGGGAACTCCTTGAAAAATATATTACATCCATAGGACGTTATCAGCCAAAAGAAATTCCTGATTCCATCGCATTGCAAAATGCAGTAATTTCCCATTGGGAATCCGATTCTGTCGACATATCGATAACAATTGCCAAGCAACTAAAATCATCTGGTTACAACCCCATTATCATTGGAAAGCATGATCAGAAGTTAGAGAACTATCTCATTAGTGAAGTTAAAATTACTTCACCGCAGTTTGTGGAGACGAGGGACGCGATCTTTAAAGCTATCCGTACCTCCATATAGTGGATAAGGAAAATTAGACACGAAAACGGGCATAATTGAGGTGTACTTTCTGGAGAAAGAACATGCCCAAAGGAAAACGAATATCCGCTAGTCTCAAGGCGCAAATCGTGCTGGAAGCGCTGCGCGAAGACAAGAGCGTGGCCGAGATCGCTGCGGAGAACCATATTCATCCGAACCAGATCCACAAATGGAAGAAGCAAGCGCTGGAGAATTTCAGCCGGTTGTTTGAAGAGGATCGTCAAGGTGCGCGTGCCAGGGAGGCCGAACATGATAAGGAACTCAACGAACTGTACGCCGAGATTGGGCGTTTGAGTGCCCAGTTGTCCTGGCTGAAAAAAAAATCTGGTTTCAAACTTGAGGAGAGCTGAGCGATTGGCCATGCTGGAGAAAGATCATCCTGAACTGTCGCTGAGGGTGCAGGCGAATTTGCTGGGGCTCAGCTATGCGAGCCTGTTCTACAAGCGGGTGCTGCCTTTGCCGCGTGAGCTGGCGATCAAGCGCCGGATTGATGAGCTCTACACTGCGCATCCCTATTATGGCTCCCGCAAAATCGCCGTGATCTTGCATCCTGAATTGGGTGTTTCGAGGCCAACCGTGCAAGCCTATATGCGTGAAATGGGCATTTTTGCCATTGTTCCGGGTCCAAACACCAGTAAACCGGCTCCGCCGCACCAGATTTATCCCTATTTGCTGCGAAATGTGATCGCTGAACGTCCCAACCACATCTGGGGCATCGATATCACCTATATTCGCCTGGCACACGGATGGCTGTACCTGACTGCGGTGCTGGATTGGTATTCCCGTTATATTCTCAGCTGGGCTCTCAGTCAGACCCTCGAAATGGACTTTGTGCTCGCCGCAGTAGATACTGCACTGCTGCAAGCCACACCAGAAATCTGGAACAGCGACCAGGGCAGTCACTTCACCAGTCCCAAGTATTTGGAGCGTCTGCAAAACACAAACATCAAGATCAGTATGGATGGCCGCGGGCGCGCCCGCGACCACATCTTCACCGAACGATTATGGCGCACCCTCCAATACGAAGAAGTCTATCTGCATGAATATGCCAGCCCAAAGGAGGCTTATCACCAATTAGCCAATTACATCCGTTTCTACAACCTCGAACGTCCTCATCAAGCGTTGGATTATCTGACACCTGCCCAAGTCTACGCGGTAGATTCACGAGTCCAGCTCGTGCTACACTCAACCTTAACAAATCAGACCACCTTAAAGTGACCCATTTTCAACTCTCAAGAGTCTTATCCACCTCAACCGTTTGGGTCGCACTTATTCTTTACTGTCCACGCCCATGAGGATATGGGCTCCAATCGCAGATATTGATGTTATTAGTAGTTTGTCCACTATTGACAACGAAGGACTTCATCAACAGGTTTGAGTCAACATAAGCACCTTCAAGGTTATAGCTAGATGCCCAAGCATAGGCATAGTATGTACCATTAGGCAAAAGGACTCTGTAGGACGGGTCATTTGCAGGGATCGAGAACTGGGTCACCTGACTTGTGCCTTTCAATTCGAAGTACAACGTGAGCGGTGGGTTGAACTCACTTGGGTAACAAATGTTCCCTGTCACTTCGCCATGCGGCAAATCTTTGACATAAATATCTACGTAAAAGGCTTCATCTGCCTGAGCACCCGTGCCGAACAAAGTGCCTGATGAATTTCGCAAAATCCAGTAGCCGACATAATGCCCAGGTGCAGAAGGCACTGTGAACGTGACAGCCACATCTACGGTTTGGCCGGGAGCAATATAACCAGGGACTTGCATCGTCGTGCCGCTCAATTGAGCACCGCTGTAAAAGACTACATCATAGTCTGGTGTCCAGGTACAAGTACCGCGGTTCTGCAAACGCCAAGTTTTGGTAAAAACTTCACCCGGTGAAAGGAGAGTCCCATCGGGAATGGTCACATCCTTAATGAACATCGCCCAATCACAATAAGAAACTGCAGTGGGAAGTGGCGTGTTGGTCGCTGGGATGGGTGTCGCTGTGGCGGGAATAGGTGTAGAGGTAGGGGCGTTTTGCGTCACGGCATATATCGTCTGTGTAACGATTGCTTGAATCGTTGCAGCTGAATTTGGCGATGATGTCTCTCTCGACTCTACTAATGGTAGAGTCAGAAAAGTAACCGGAATACAGGCCATAAAGACCAGGGCAAAAATGCCAATAAAAATTAAAAAGGATTTGGTTGATAGTTTCATAGTGCATCTCCTAACTCATAAAATATTTCTTAGCAGGGACGCACTAAAACAATGTAAAGTTCCGAGCGCAACAGGGTACTAAAGGGGGATATTTTGTTGTTTGATGTTCCGAACACGAATAAGTCTCAACGACATTGAGCATTGAGACCTGTCTAAACAAAACAGATTGGTAGATTGCTTACGGAGGAATACTATGACTTTTGTCTATCCATCCAAAGGAAGATCAACAAAATAACTTCGGCGGCTTTAGCATAGTAACCAATGGCACTGGATGTACCGGGGACAAAATTCTTATCTCCCAAGATGATCCATAAAATGATCGTGAGCACGGTATAGCCAAGCAAAACCCACCAAACCAGTCTATGCCTTTGTTGAAAAAATGGAATCGGCAGGAAATATGCCCCAAGCAAGGCAAGGTATCCAAAACCGTTCAGGAAGATAGGGTCGGTGAATCCAAATACACGGAAAAGGGAAAGATGAAGAAATGCGGTTGCCAGAGTGAACAGAATGATCCCGTAGTGTTTAAAGGTAAGATTCATAGTTTATCTCCTTCTTTCAACTAATCGCGAATATCTTTAAAGCTTGCGTTTAAGACAACGAGCTTATGTTTCGGTTGTTAACAAATACCTGAAGTACGAGTACAATAAGTTGTCTTATTTCCCCGTCGCAGTTCGGCGGGTACCTAGAGCTCAAAGGAGAATATCCCCATGTTCCACACTATCATCATCGTTGGTAATGTTGGCCGTGACCCGGAGATGCGTTATACACCTTCTGGCCAGGCAGTAACTTCGTTTTCGGTCGCCACCAACCGGCAGTACACCACTGGCAACGGTGAACAGATTAAAGAAACGATTTGGTTCCGCGTTTCCACTTGGGGCAAACAAGCCGAGGTTTGCAACCAGTATGTGAAAAAAGGTATGAAGGTATTAGTGGAGGGACGTCTAACACCTGATAAAGCCACTGGCGGTCCACGGATTTGGACGAAGGGGGACGGTTCCACTGCTTCATCGTTTGAAGTGACGGCTGCAACCGTACGCTTCCTATCCTCGCGTGGCGAAATCGGTGAAGCCGGTCCAGTCGCGGCGACCAGTAGTATGGATCTCGCCGAGCTGCCCCCAGAAGATGACATCCCCTTCTAACTCATACCCGCTTCCCTTTCCCTTCGAAGAGAGTGAACTGAAAAATTATGACCACTCCTCCCAAACCTCCTGGCCCAATCCTCGAAGTTCCCGCGGGGCTTGAGATTGCTTATGCCAACCTAGCGCGTATTTCCCACTCCCCTGCTGATATTGTGATGGACTTTGCACATCTTCTGCCCGGAGAAACAAAAGCCACTGTGCACGCCCGAGTCTTGATGACACCACTCAGTGCAAAGTTGCTCCTGCGGGCTCTCACCGAAAACCTTGCCCGTTATGAAGCTGCCTTTGGCGAAATCAACGTGCCGGTAAATAGTCCACTGGCAGAGCATCTATTCAAACCTTTTCAGCCTCCTGAACCGCCCAAACCCGAAGAAAAAAATGAATAGCCTCAATTTTCATGGAGAACACAAAGGATGTACCTTTGTGTTCTCTCTGTTTTATGGCGAGTAGACCAACCCAGCCTGGGACCCCGCACGCTTTATGCGGGGAATACGGGCGGGGCAACAACTAGAAGTTACAGCACGAGTGAATTATGAACAAACTTGTTACTATCGCGGATCAAATCCGTAAAAGTTTCGATGCCCGCACCGCTGCACGTGATCAGGCCCTGGCGCTCGCACGCCAGCTAACGCGTGCCTGTTCTCTCTCGATACGTGCCGTCCATCGTGATGAAACCGACGTAATGTTCGAACATCTAGCAGAAGCGCGCAGACTGGCCGATGTGTTACGCAAAAATCTTGCGCGCCACCCCGATCTATTCTATGCCGGATACACACAGGATGCTCTCAAGGAATTCGTAGAAGCGACTATCACCTGCGCGCTAATCCAGAATGAGGCATTGCTTACTCCAGAGGAATTGGGTGTATCGGAAGCCACTTATCTCAATGGGCTAGCGGAAGTAGTGGGTGAATTGCGCCGGCGCACCCTAGACATCCTGCGTCATGGCTATTCAAAAGAAGTCGAACGCCTGCTCGGTATTATGGATGAAATCTTTTCGGTATTGGTTACAATGGACTATCCAGATGCCATTACGAATGGTTTACGCCGTCAAACAGACCTGGCACGTAGCATCATCGAAAAGACACGCGGCGATATTACATTTAGTTTACGCGGCGAACATCTCGAACAAGCAATCCGCAAATTGAGTGCTCAAATAGGCGGTGAGCAAGTTGACAGTCGGGAGGGAAGTGAGTCCTCTCTGGAGGAGGAAGATTAGTTCATGGCAAAGGTCGGGCGTCGTTACCCGCTGATCATGTATACACACATGATTAATCGCTGGTGGCCTGCCCTGCTGACTCTAGGGTTGGCATTGCTCGGCCTGGCGTGGGCAGTATATCATTGGGGCTTTGAAAATTGGCGCTGGCTCACATTAGCAAGTGTAGGTGGGTTTGTTTTAATAGTATCAATTATTCTTTGGACGATTCGCAAGCTAGCCTATGTTCAGCTCTTCAGCGATCATTTGCGGCTTGTTACGCCATTTTTGAGGATCAATATTTCCTATAAACGTATAGTGCGTTCAAACTCCGCAACTATGGGTGCACTGTTTCCACCAAAGAGTATTTCAAGTTGGCGAAAGGAGATTTTGGAGCCGCTTGCAAACAAGACCGCATTGGTCGTGGAATTGAATGGTTACACAATTTCGCAACCCGTGCTGAAGTTTTTTCTCTCCCCATTTTTCTTCAAGGACAAAACCCCTCATTTTGTGCTCCTTGTACAGGACTGGATGCGCTTCAGTTCGGACCTGGAAACTTTCCGCGCCGGTGGGGCAGACTTGGCGCCCAAGAAAAAGCCACGGGATCAATCCATCCTTTCGCGCTTGCCTCGCAAATGAATCTTTATAGAAGAGCCCTATTTACAACTCGTGAATTTCTTTAGGACTATCGATCAAATTAGTTATATTTGTGAATATTGTCACGAATATTGAGTGACATCTTGCAATAGCAAGAAAGTAAAGGGTGGAATATCATAAAGGTGGAGACGGAACAAAGACACCTCCAAGATGCTCCTCACTGTCTCCTCCTTTGGCGAAAGCCGCCGCTAGGCGCCCACCTAGCGGCGGCGTTTTTACAGAGTACCGCATAAATTATTAAATCAGAAATTTGGTTTTTACTCGTAATTTCTTCCGAAAGGTTAGCAAATTATGCAACGAGTGCCGCAGCTTTCCTTTAAACTGCATGGAGGCTGCGGTACGAGCGGTAAATGCAAGAACGATAGGCAAAACCCGTTAGAAAAGGGATATCAACTAATTATTCGTTTGCAGGTAGAACAACGAAGAACGAAGAGCCTTTTCCCACCGTCGATTCAACCCATACGCGCCCCTGGTGGCTATCTACAATCGATTTGACAATTGCCAATCCAAGACCGGAACCTCTAATCCCCTCCGGTGCATTAGTGGCCCTGTAAAACTTCTCAAAAATACGACTATGCTCCCCAGGCGGTATCCCTGGACCACTATCAGTCACCACCAGAATGACCTGGTTTTCTTCCATTGACACTCCCACATGTATATTGCCACCCTCCGGAGTGTACTTAATTGCATTTCCTATAAGATTGTCCATCATTTGGCGAATACGAATTGGGTTAGCACGGAGAGGAGGCAGGTTATTGGCTATATTTGTGGTAAAAGTTATTCCCTTGTTTTTCATGTGTGGCTCAAACATATCCAACGTATATCTAAGCACACCCTCCAATTGAACATCCTCTCGCCTCGTATCAAAACCCGCTTCCAGCCGGCCCAAATCGAGCAAGTCATTGATCAAGGTTGTGATGTGCTGTACGCTTCCTTGAATCCGGTGCAGGAATTCCTGTTGATTTTCGCTCAATGGGCCTGTACGCTCGATGAGTTCTGTATAGCCCAGCACCGCGGTCAAAGGAGATCGTATGTCATGGGATACCGTGTGTACAAAATCGTTCTTCAGTCGGTCGAGTTCTTTTAAATATGAAATATCTTGCATCGTTATCGCTGCACCCACACCGGGGATTGGTGCATACTGTGCATTAAACACGCGACCATCATCAAAATTGACCTCATGATACTTGAGTGTGCCCTCATTTGAGCGCATCATGAGCGCCTGCAGATCATGATTACTAATTACATCGGTTACCAGCTTACCATTAAATATTTCATCAGCAAGATTGAAGATATCGCGGATGGAACGGTTAATAATGATAATTTTTTGTTTATTATCTAGTACGATCACGCCATCCTGAATATTACTAATGACTGCTTCCAGCTTTTGGCGCTCAGCCTCTGAAATTTCTGCCTTTTTGGCTAATGACGCGGTGGTCATCTTTACCTCACGTCTTAGCCAGTCTCCCAATTGGCGTGCACGTGCCATACTTCGATTGACAGTACTCACGATGTCATCAATTTTAAGAGGTGGATACAGATAACCACTCAAACCAGCTTTGAGAACGGCCTTTGCTAATCCAGTTGTATCCTGTTCCGCATACAGAAGAATGGGCATACTGGGGAAACGACCTAACAAAGCTTCCGAGACAGAAAAGCCATCTTTGCCCGAGAATTTTTCTCCAATCAAAGCCAAAGCAGGATTAGATTCCTGAAGGCATTTATTTAATCCTTCTATATCGTGAACAATAGCAACGTCATAGCCTGCCGCGCGTAAAGCCCGATCCATCAAATCCAGAATGGGGGAAGGATTCAAGGCGAGCAGAAGCAGATCGTGTTTTGCCATTAGCCTTCTTCAGGTCTATTTTTCACTGTGGTAGGTGGCGTAGTCTTTTCGGAAACACGCGACATACGCTGGAGAGCATCCCGTACCGATTCGAGTGCTTCTCTTTGTGCAAGCGTCAACTTTCCCGGTTTTTCCGTAAGCACCAATTTCAAAGGATAACTGGCAGCCTGCACTTCATCACGGATCGAATCACGCATGGTCTCGATTGCAGCATTGAGCACTTGTTCTGCCAAGCGAGAAGATTCGGTCATCTGCTCGAGCGCGCGGAACAGGCGTGCGCTGACCAGTGAAATAGAAGCATAATCCGCTACAGCTTCAAGCAAAGTCTGTGCATCGCGCGCAATCTCCTTGTTTGCTCTGCGCACAACGATTAATAGGCCAATCACTTCGTTTTGGATTTTAATTGGAATGACTGCAACGGACTTCCCCAAAGAAGCAATTTTAAATTTCTGAAGCGGCTCCCCGTTCACAACCAGACTTTCACCAGAAAGCGCCACAAGCGAACTTATACCGTCATCTAAAGGCTGGTTTATTTTTTTGGCCCAAACTTCCGGTAAATTACGTTGTGCGCGCAGAAGAAATACGTTGCTTCGCTCTTCGCGCAAACTTAACCAGCCAATATTCGCTTCGGCTACTTGTAACGCACTTTCAAGAATATGGTCAAATAATTGCCGCTGATTTGTGATGGAAACGACTGCCTTGCCGGTCGAAAGAATGGACGTCAGGTCACGCAGTTTGCGCTGGAGTTCTTCGTTCGCAACTTTTAGTTGCTGGTCGAGTCTTTGCCGCAGGCGTGCTTCATGGGTCTGTTGCAGAGCGCGTTCAACGGAGGTTACAACTTCGGCATCGCGCACAGGCCAGAAAAGTGCATCGATCGCGCCGAGGCGGAAAGCCTGAATTGCATCAGATTCCTGCCCTTTCCTAGCAATTACAATCAAAGGGGCGCGGATACCTTGAGAATTTAACGCCACAAGCATGTCTTTCCCGCTTAGGCCAGGTAAATTCATATTGGCCAGAATCAGGTCGGGGGGAGCCTGAATCGCAAGTTTAATCGCCGAAGGTACATCCTCCACTACAGAGACATCATATCCAAGCGGACGCAAGGCCTGCCTTACAATTAAGTCGCTGATATCCGGATCATGCTCAACGACTAGAATGCGGTCCCCAATGTTTGCCATAAAGTATCCTTCCTTAAGATTCTAACACCTTAACTGTTTCTTGGCCTAATTTCTGAAGTGGATAATCAAGATTATATAATGTAATAACTGAAATTGGGATATGAAAAATTACTGCCGTATAGGATAGACAAACCACCGGCTTCGGGTACAATTTTTGTATGGATTTCAGTAAACTTTGCATCGCGGCCGTCATTCCCGCCTATCGTGTTGAGATGAATATCCAAACCGTCATACAGGGACTCCCTCTTTATATCGAGCATGTCATCGTCGTAGATGATGCTTCACCCGATTCCACCGCGGACCTAATCGCGGACACCGCTATGAAGGATAAACGCATCACTTTGATCCGACACCGTCAAAACGAAGGCGTGGGCGGCGCGATGGTCACAGGGTTCAAAAAAGCCCTTGAACTTGGCGCCCAAATTGTGGTCAAAATAGATGGTGACGGTCAAATGGATCCTGCCTATATCCCTGCTTTACTCACCCCGCTCGTCCTTGGAAAAGCAGATTACACAAAAGGCAACCGTTTCCGCGACTTCCGCTCCTTACAGCATATGCCGTTCATCCGCCGTATCGGCAATATGGGTCTGAGCTTTATGACCAAAGCTGCCACAGGCTACTGGAATCTCTTTGACCCAACAAATGGCTATTTTGCAATTCGTGGAGAAGTACTGGCCCAACTCCCTTTGGAACGTATTGATAATCAATACTTCTTTGAAACGTCTATGCTGGCTAATCTATACTTGCTTGGCGCCTACGTGCTGGATGTTCCTATCCCGGCACGCTACGGAAGCGAGTCATCGAATTTATCTATCCGCGGAGCCATATTGGAGTTCCCGTTCAAACTGGTTTCCACGCTCTTTCGACGTCTAACCCTTAAATACTATATTTATGACTTCTCGATGATCTCTGTTTATCTACTGGTCGGTATCCCATTGTTATTGTTTGGTCTTACTTTTGGCACAATCAAATGGATTCAATATGCCAGCCAGAACATTCCCGCTCCCACAGGGACTGTGATGTTACCAACGTTATCTGTATTGCTCGGCATCCAAATCCTGCTCTCTGCCATAGAAATAGATTTACAATCTACTCCAAAAGAGCCACTTACTTCGCCCCTTATGACTCACCAATGAACTCTGTGCAATTCAATCTTTACAAATCACGCTATCGCTCTGCCATTCGGCGCGTCCTTTCGGAAGCGGAACCAGGCCGGCTCGATGAAGCAGCTTTCCCTGCCTATACCCATGCCAATCCGCTCATCAACTGGTTGTTCTGGCAAAGATTACGTATCGTGATGAGTTACATCCAAAACGTCATACCTATAGAGGATATACTGGATTTTGGATGTGGAAGCGGTGTAATGTTGCCGTTCCTCGCCCAGAACAGCAAACAAGTTACCACGATGGATATTGACTTGATTCCAATCGAGCGTATACAGAAATATTATCCACTAGAATCGAATGTACAGGTGATAGATTCTTCCAAATCGCCGCTCACCAGTTTGCCCACCCATACTTTTGACTTTATCATCGCCCTCGATGTCCTAGAACACGTGGATGATCTACCGCGCACACTTTCCGAACTGCTCAATCTTCTGAAACCGGGCGGGCAGATCATTGTCTCAGGACCCACTGAAAATTTCCTGTATCAAATCGGGCGTAAAATCGCCGGACGAGAATACTCAGGCGCATATCATGAACGAGGCATCGGCGAGATTCGCACGTTACTTGGTAAATACGTCACTATCAAAAAAATCGCCACACTTTACTGGCCGATGCCTTTATTTGAGATCTTCGCCGGACAGGACTGATCTTACGAACCGGTGTCGCAACCCTGCCCGTATTCATATTCAGGCGGGGCAACCACACTAAATTGTAGGGCTACCTTGCATTTTATCGGGGGAAATGTATACTTCTTGCAGCATGACTAGCTTAGAATTACTCATCTGAACTTATGGAACCGTTTCCTTACATCCCTGGTACTAAATCTGCCAATCCTGGCCCACTTGCACGCTTTCTTCCCCCGCTCGAAGAAGGTACTATCTCCGCGTGGCTTGGTAAGCAAGCAAAGCCAGGTAGTTGGCTTCTTGATCCATTTGGCTTTTCTCCGCGGCTGGTACTGGAAGCAGCGCGTGCGGGATACCGCGTACTTGTCACTACAAACAATCCTATTACACGCTTTTTGCTTGAGATGGCCGCATCGGTGCCGAGCGAGTCGGATCTCAAATCTGCCCTTGCAGAACTGGGCGCCTCACGTAAAGGTGAAGAGCGGCTTGAAACCCATTTACAAAATTTGTACCTTACACCCTGCGAAAGATGTGGGAAAGAAATTCAAGCGCTGGGTTTTCTCTGGCGCAAGGGTGAAGAAGCTCCCTATGCCCGCATCTATGAATGTCCACATTGTGAGGACAGAGGCGAGCGAAAAATAACACCTGCCGACATCGAACGCGCACAAAACATTTCAAAGACAGCCAGCTTGCATCGCGCGCGCGTACTAGAACGCGTCGCGCCCCCCGATGATCCGGACCATGAATACGCTGAAGAAGCTCTGCAGGTTTATTTGCCACGTGCAATCTATGCGCTCGCGACTCTCGTGAATCGCCTAGACGGTCTCAATACAACCGAGGAGCGCCGTCGCTTGATCACTGCATTGATCCTGGCTGCATGTGATTCTGCAAACTCACTTTACTCCACCGATCGCCCCCGGCCACGGCCTAAACAATTGACGGTATCAAATCAATTTCGCGAGAACAACGTATGGTTTGCTTTGGAGGAGGCAGTCCATTTATTTAGCGAGACCAGCTCAAAGGTCCCATTTGAAGCTTGGCCTCCTGCAGGAAAAATCCCTGAAGGCGGAGTTTGCATCTTCGATGGACGTTTAAAAAGTTTCGCCGAGCAAGTCCACAAGGAGATTCCTATTACAGCGGTTATCGGAGCGATTCCACGTCCCAATCAAGCCTTCTGGACTCTCTCTGCGTTGTGGTCAGGCTGGTTGTGGGGGCACGAAGCGGCTGAACCTTTCAAGATTGGCCTGCGTCGCCGACGGTATGATTGGGGTTGGAGTGCCACCGCGCTTAATTCAGCTTTTAGCCATATAAATGAATTATTGCCACTGGGTACGCAAGTCTTTTGCCTCTTGCCAGAACCGGAGCCATCTTTTCTTACATCTGCATTGACAGCTGCAAATGCTGCAGGATTTGAATTGAAAGGTCTCACTTTGAGGACTCAGCATGATCCAATTCAGATTCAATGGCAACGCGGTGAATATTTGTTGCACGAGGTACAAAAACCCGAGCTTGAAATTGTGCGAAATGCGATTCGTGATCACCTTAACGAGCGCGGGGAACCAGCCAGTTACATGCATATTCACGCTGCTGGGTTGATTGCCCTGAATCAATATCATGCACTGAGACAACCTGATCAGGATTTTGATGAAGCGCTACGTCTGACACATTCCACTATTGATTCATCTCTAAAAGGCGACCCGCGATTCATTCACTATTCCACAGGTGAAGGCGTGGAAACAGGAATGTGGGGATTGCATGGTTCATCGTTTTCAGAAACCTTGGCCGACCGCGTAGAGATAGCAGTCGTTAATTATCTGCAAAAGAATCCAGGAAGTATTTATCTCGAGATTGAAAATGACCTATATACGCGTTTTCCAGGGTTGCTAACGCCTTCAAAAGCATTGATCTATCAAGTGTTATTTTCCTATGCAACGAAAAATGCTGCTGCCTGGAATTTACGCGAGGAGGATTCTCCATCCAATCGCCGCACAGAGTTGAATAAAATGACTGCATTACTTGAAGCTTTAGGTGCCCGGCTCAGTTATTCCATTGAGAAAGAAGAAAAAACATTGCTATGGAAGGATCAGGGAACTCCCGTCTACGCGTTCTATATATTGGCATCAGCATTAATTGGGCGCGTGCTTAGTGAAAACCTACATCCTTCAGAACATTGCATCCTTGTGATTCCGGGTGGGCGTGCTGGACTAGCTATCTACAAACAACAACGAAATCCTGCATTGGCGGAAAGGATGCAAGGATGGAAAATTTTGAAATTCAGATTGGCACGCTCACTGGCTAAAATCCCTGTTCTGACGCGCGAAACTTTTGATGAACAAATAGTATCTGACCCGGTGGAAAAAGCTGAAGGGCAGATGATGATGTTTTAGAGAGGGAGTAGATAAATAAACAAGTAGACAGGTAAACAAGTACACAGGTATGCAGGTAAAATGGTGTGTTCCAATTACCGATTGTGTACTTGTCCGCGTTGACACCCGGAGCTTTATGTTCAAAAAGATAACGCTTTTATCCACTCTACTGCTTACTTCCTGCATTTCTATCGCAGTTGAGACCGCTACGCCTACACAAGCTGCATTCGTTACGTCTACTTTGCCACCGACAAAAGAGATCGCGGCAACAGTTACCGAAACGCCTGCTCCTGAGATCACTCTTACACCAACGATTGTGATAACCAAACCCGCGAATTGCAAGGATAGTGCTGCTCTTTTAGAAGATGTGACCATCCCCGATGGCACACATGTATCTGCTTCCCAAAAATTCACTAAGACGTGGCGCTTTATAAACAACGGCACATGCCCATGGATTAACTACACCCTCATATTCGCGGCAGGCGACCAGATGAGTGCTCCTCTCTCTGCGCCGATCCCACTAACCGAAGCAAAAGCGAAAGCAGATATTTCTGTCGAATTGACTGCCCCAGCTGTAAACGGCTCCTATACGGGATTTTTCACCTTGCATACTTCGGAGGGAGAAATCGTTCCGATTGGAATTGAGAAAACATTCTGGGTCAAGATTGTGGTTGGTACTGAAACAGTTGCCCCCACTTCAGGTTCGGGAGTAGTTCCTACGCAATCGGGCAATACGACAAGAGGTGGTAGCACAGCTCATTGTAATTACAGCCAGAGCGCGGGTTACAGCAGTCAAATTGAATCTATGATCAATGCAGAACGGGCAAATGCTGGATTGCCCGCGTTGACTGTCAACGCGCAACTCGCAGCCGCTGCGCAGGGACACTCAGCAGATATGGCGTGCAATAACATGATCAGCCACACGGGTTCAGATGGCTCATCAGTGCATTCACGTATTGCTGCCACGGGATATTTCCCGTCTTATTCGGAAGAAATCATCTATGCAGGCGGCAGCCCGGAAACTGCAATGGCCTGGTGGATGAGCGACAAAATCCATCGCGATGCTATTCTCAATCCCAACACAACAGAGATGGGTGTTGGAGATGCAAATTTCATCAATGGAGATTATTTTACGGTAGACTTTGCCAGCCCATAGTTCCTAGCCCAATTAAGTAGGTCACGCTTAAAGCGTGACCTACAGCTGTGTATATTTATCAATAATTTTCGAAATTTCAATGAACTCATCGCCCCAGCCGTTATTAATTGAAATTTCTTGGATTGAGCCAGTAGGGGCAAATAGAGATTGAAGGAGTTTTTTATCGAATTGTTGTGATGTTCGGAATTTATTTCTTTCCAATTCAAGAAATTCCATCGCCTCTGTAGGAGATAATGCACCCCAGGCAGATGGGCGAGATTTTCTTAGCAGAAGAATTGCATTTTCAAGAGCAGTGAAAAGTTCTTCCATATTACTTCCATAATTTGCCTAACTCTACTAACGAATTGTAATATGGCTCAATGGACGGGATATAGTGCCGTTCGTCTTTTGCATGAGGACCAAGACCGGATTGTCCCCATACCACACCCTGACCGCGTGGAGCAAATCGGGCACTCGTCCCCGCCAGTTTCTTTCCGATTCTTGGTTCGGCCCCTGATGACTGTCTCACCGCTTCGATAAGCGTTTTCAG
>WNFV01017010.1_pt1 | contig 15206 bp, 14 predicted proteins | sample 5400101 | NCBI WGS metagenome assembly WNFV01 (sample SAMN13153361, study PRJNA577476) | soil metagenome | isolation source: 115 cm soil or saprolite under grassland replicate 1 | place: USA:California | collected 2016-06-15 | reverse complement strand
CATCGAGTCGTCGTCGAGCGGGATCCCGGCCTCGACGCCGAACGTCATCAGCTCCTTCGGCTCAACGTCGGCGAAGAAGAAATAGGTTCGGCGTCCCTCGTACGGCGGGATCGGCATCGCGCCGCGAACGTTAGTGGCGAGGGCCAAGGGCACGACTTCCCTGGTTGAAGACCAAGGGCTCGAGCGGTTTGGAGGTTCGCTCGCCTCCTCCTGTCTCTCCCGAGCGTTGACCGTCGCAGCGGGGCGCGGCCCGACAGCTCTCGCACGGACTTGAGCTCAGCCCGGGCGAGCGCGAGGTGCCCATCACCTCGTGGCCCCGCTCGACCAACTGGGGGACGAGCCGGGCGCCGATCGCACCGGACGCTCCTGCGACGAAGACTCGCATCGTGATTCTCCCTTCCGTCACGCTATCTCTTCAGAGCGCGTTGGATCTCGCGGGCGAGCGCGCCCCGCACTGCGGATCCTTTCTTTGGCTTCACGAGAGGGGCGAATCGTGACCGGTCACGATCCAGCCCCAACTGCGTTCGGCGCTCAGAGCTTGTGGCTCGTCACGACGATGAATTCGTGCGCGTGCAGGGCCTCAGGCGATTCATGGTTCCGGCGGCCTGTCGGGCGAGCCGGATCGCGAGATGTTTAGTCTGGCGCCAGCCGTGAAGCGCAACCGCTCGATCCCGCAGTCCACCGTCATTCCGGTCCTCATCTACCCGGATGTGCGCGCGGCAGTGGAGTGGCTGAGCGCCGCGTTCGGGTTTGTCGAGCGAGTGCGGATCGGCGAGAACCATCGGGCGCAGCTCCGCTTCGGCGAGGGAGCCGTCATCGTCGGCGATGTGCGCGGCGAGCGCCGGCCGCCGCGGCCGGACGAGGTCACGCACTCGGTCATGGTCCGGGTGGATGACGCGACCGCCCACTATGAGCGCGCGAAGGCGCAGGGTGCGCGGATCGTCATGGAGCCGACCGATTTCGAATATGGCGAACGTCAGTACACGGCCGAGGACCCGGCGGGCCACCAGTGGACGTTTTCCGAGACGCTCGCCGATGTCGCTCCCGAGGAATGGGGCGGGATTTCCATCACCTCGGACTAGTCGCGGCTCGACCAAGCGGCACAGGTGGCGTGTTCTTCTTCTTTGATCGCGCAGCTGACGAGCGGTGGATTCACGACAATGACGTACGCCCGACGCAACCGAGACGGCAGTACCTGTAGGCGTCGCGCGTGGGGAGCCGGCCGCTTCCCCACCCGCTCCATCAAAAATGCCAAACCGGCGAGTCCGAAGACTTACCGGTCTGGCACGGGCAAGAATATTCGATCCGCGGACTTGCTGCAACCTTCTCGCCCCGGCTCGGGAGGCTGACGAGGCTGCGGGGAACAAGAGAGCCTTGCTTGAGCGCGGAAGCGAGCCGATACCCGAGTGTGAGATCAGGTGAATAGCAGCTTGAGGTGCTCGACAGGGAGCTTCTGGCGTTCGGCCGCGAGGTCTAGGTCCTATGGGTTTTTTGCATGAGAGGTGCGATCGCTTGCCTCGCCCTGAGTACGATCGTCCTCCTCGCAGCCTGCGGAGGAAACTCGGCCGAAACGCCGCCGTTATCCGGCGCGCCAAAGGACGGTGGCATCCTCTTTTCGAGCAAGCGCGACGGGGATTTCGACATCTATGCCATGAACGCCGATGGCGGTGACGTCCGCCAGTTGACGAGAAACGCGTCGGAAGGGGAGAACGAGGCCGACGACGGCTCGCCCTCGTGGTCGCCCGATGGCCGGCGGATCGCCTTCACGAGCACCCGCGACCACGAGGGCGACGGCTTCGACAGCGAGGAGCTGTACGTGATGGGGGCGGACGGCGACCGTCAGACCCGGCTGACCGAGAACGAGAGCGGCGAAGGCGGGCCGAGTTGGTCACCGGATGGCGAGTGGCTCCTCTTCGCCCGCAGAACCGCGGAGCAGCCGGCAACCGAAGAGGAGGCGCTGAAGTTCAGGCTCGAGCTCATGCGGCCCGATGGGTCGGAGACGAAGACGCTCTTCGAGCCGGACGCGCTCCTCGTCACCGGCGCCGCATGGTCGCCGGATGGGAAGGAAGTCGCATTCACCGGCTGCGAGATCGTCGAGCGCCAGCTCGACTGCGAGGTGTGGGTGGCGAACGCCGACGGAAGCGATGCCAGGAAGCTCACCGATGGACCGGGGCGAAGTGCAGGGCCAGCCTGGTCGCCCGACGGCCGGCGGATCGCCTTCACAAGCGACCGGGACATGAACGGCGACTGCTTCTTCCACGACTGCACTGGTTGGAACGGCGAGATCTACGTCATGAACGCCGACGGCTCAGATCCGAAGCGACTCACCGACGACCCCGGAGACGACACCTCGCCCACCTGGTCACCGGACGGAACGCGAATCGCCTTCGCCGCGCTTCGGAACGTCGAGGGCGGGGTGGACGACCCAAGCGAGAACTACGAGATCTACGTAATGGAGTCCGACGGAAGCGACCTCGTCCAGCTTACGAACAACACGAGCTGGGATTGGCAGCCCGACTGGTACTGAGGGATCGGTAAGCCGGCGAACGCTGGCCATCTTCGTTCTCTAGAAGACAACTGCGCCGGGGGTCCACCAGGAGTCTAGAGCAGTCGCTCTATGTAACTGGCTTGATCACTAGGTTGACGAAGGTGAGGCTTGCGCCTCCGACCTTGCCAGTGATTTCCCAACAGCCCTCAGTCGGGAAGATGATCGCGCTTGCCCAAAAGGCATCGCCGCTGAAGCCGGTTTCCGGCGAAGCGGAACTGATGGTAGCTCGGACGGGAGGCGAGGATTCATCCAGCCTCCGGCCCCGGATGCTCAGGCTGCCCTCAACGCCATCCGCAAACCAGAAGAACTTCATCCGGATCGAGTCGTCCGGTTCGACGAACTCCGGCGCGGCAACGATCACGCCGTAGGGCCAAAGCCCCGTCCAGATCTTCCCGTTGCCGTGATCACCGCTGCTTGGTTTCTCTCCGGGTGGGGTGTCGCCATTCGGAAGCGTCACCGGACAGATTCCCTTCGCTTTCGAGGCCTGCGATTGTGTGGACTGCTCTGAAGGCTTCTCGCCTGCTGTCGGTTTGGAGTCGCCTGAACAGCCCGCGAGTACGAAGGCGAGGAGAGCGAGCGAGACGACGCTTCTGAGCACTGGTGCTGATTGTTGCAGGAGAGCGGCGCGAGGCTAGACACGCCTCCATCGGCGCACCGAGACACTGATACGTCGCCCGGCGACGGTCGCGGCGTGGTTCGGATTATGTGCGGCTGTTACGGCCGTCCGCGAACCAGACCGGCGCCGCTGTTTACTGAGCGGTCAACATCGTGGGGGGTCCACCAGGGGTCTACGAGGCTGTCATCTCGGGTCACCGTAAGTCACCGTCAGTCCGGGGATTCGGCGGAACAGAGCGGCCTGGAGTGACTGGCGATGGCACGAGGCGACAGTTGCCCATAACTCGTAATGAAGGGGTCCCCGGTTCGAGTCCGGGCGTCGGCTTTAGGCTGGTTTGCAGGGACTTCTTCTGCGTTGGCAACGCTGCCACGGGGCGTGGGGATGCTTCTATGTTTGTCAAGTCGTCAGCGGCGGGTTTTCGAGGAGCCGGTAGAGGTTTCGGGCGAGGTAGCGCTTGAGGCAGCGGGTGGCCTCGCGGCGGCTTTTGCCTTCTTGGATTCGACGCTCGATGTAGTCGATGGTCGGTCGGTGGGTTCGGCGTCGGGTAACGACGATCTGGTGGAGTGCTCGGTTGAGTTGTCTGTCGCCGCTGCGGTCGAGCCGGTAGCGGATCGTCTGGCCGGACGAGGCCGGGATCGGGGCGGCGCCTGCGAGTCGCGCGAATGCGGCCTCGCTGACCACGCGGCCGTGGTGTGACCAGGAGAGCACGATCTGGGCGGCGAGCAATGGGCCGATGCCGGGCTGGTTGAGCAGCTGCGGGGCGAGCTTGGTGGTGAGCTTCTCGATCTCCCGCTCCAGCTCGCGTTCCTCAGCGGTCAGCTGCTGGACGCGTCGAGCGACTGCACGGAGGGCGAGCAGCGTTCCGCGTAGCTCGGGGTCCTGGCGGCGTTCCGGGCGGGTCGCCGAGAGCCGGCTGAGCAGCCGTGCTCGGCTGAGCGGGCGGAGCTCGCTGCGTAGCGGCTCGGGTGTAGTGATGAGCAGGTCCCGCAGCTGGCAGAGCCCAGCCCGCTTCGCGTTCACAGCTCCCTCACGGGCGGCCATCAACGCCCGTAGCGCCTCGCGTTCTCCGCTGCTGCGCGGCGTTGCAGGCCGTTTCTGTTCGAACACGCTCCGAGCGGCCCGAACCGCGTCGAGCGCATCGCTCTTCCCGCCCGAGCGACGCTCCCGCCGCAACCGGCCGACCTCGAACACCTGCTCGCCGTGATCGGCGAGGAAGCGGGTCAGGCCGGCGCCGAACGAGCCAGTTCCCTCGACCGCGAACGCACGCCGCCCCGGCGCATGCTGTTCCGCAACACGCAGAGCTTCCGCGTAGCCGCTGCTGTCCGCCGTCACGCTCGACTCGAACGCCACCACCCCGCTTCGCACCTCGACGACACCGATCGCGTGTGAATCACGGTGCGGATCAACACCAACGACGAAGTCCAGTTCGTCTGCAAGCATCCGTAACGACCTCCAGCCCAGGTTGGGGGACAACCTCCGGTGCCGGTCTGGGGTGAAGACAGGCTTCTGATCAGGCCAACAAGCGGGCGCCAGGCTGGCACCGGTCTCTTCGCCCGGACATATCCCCACGAAGACACCCGCAAGCGGAGTCATTGCACAAATGAGTCACGAACAAAGAGCACCGGCACCACCCTGACAAGAACCCCAGACGGGGCCCCCAACACACTCACAGTGCACAAACCACGATCTCCCTGCAAATCATGCGATCCGGCGACGTGACCGAATTAGTGAACCCCACGGGGGAGTCCTTGCGCGTCCACTCGCCGCCCGACTCGCCGTTTTCAGAGCGGCCACCCTCCGCTACGTTGGAAATGCGCCGCTTGAAACGCGATTCGACTGGCAGACGAACGCAGCATGGGTAGCGATCCGCCCTGCGCGCGGCGTTCTCTTCACCTCGACGAATCCGATCTCACTGAGAACACCCGTCTACCCGTCGGGTGTACAAACACGATCTCCCTGCAAATCATGCGATCCGGCGACGTGACCGAATTTGTGCACCCCACGGGCCGGGACGGCTACCACTGGAACGGCCGCGGCGGGAGCTGATCGTTCGTCTCGCCCGCGAGAATCCGCACTGGGGTTATCAACGGATCGTCGGCGAGTTCAAGCGGCTCGGGCTTGCCGTTTCTCCGACAACGGTGCCCAAGGTGCTCGCCGCCGCTGGCGTCCCGCCAGCACCCGAGCGCCGCCGGCAGTCGTGGCGTTCGTTCCTACGTCAGCAGGCTGCCAGCACACTCGCCTGTGATTTCTTCACGATCGAGACGCTCGCGCTGCAGCGGATCATGTGCTCTTCTTCATCTCGCACGCGACGCGCCGGCTCGAGTTCATCGCCTGTTCAGCCAACCCCGACGGCGCCTGGGTCGCCCAGCAGGCTCGCAACCTCGTCATGCAGCTGGGCGAGCGTGAGCCGCAGTTCCAGCTGCTGATCCACGATCGCGACAAGAAGTTCAGCCGCGCCTTCGACGAAGTCTTCCGCTCCGGGGGGATCGAGGTGATCCGGACTCCTGTGCAAGCGCCGAACGCGAACGCGTTCGCTGAGCGTTGGGTGCGAACCGTCCGTAGCGACTGCCTGGATCGCATCCTCATTCTCGGACGCCGAAACCTCGAAGCTGTCCTGCACGTGTACACGAAGCACTACAACGAGCACCGGCCGCACCGCGCACTCCAACTCGCTCCACCCGACGGCAGCAACTCGACCGCCGACGGCAACACTTGCGCAATGGCTGCCCTCCGCCGCCGCGACCTGCTCGGCGGACTGATCCATGAGTACCAACGAGCAGTGTGATCGGGTTTGGGCACCCTACGGGGGTGCACAAACTCGTCCGTCCCCTGTTCTGGGCCGGTCCATGGTGCTGAGCGTGGATACAAGGGGCAGAACAGTGGCAACCGGCGGCAAGCGTTCGTCATAACCCTCTCCGGACGTCGCGCGCTTGCACCACCTCGCGGACTGGATCCTCCGGCACCGGGAACGCCTCTCCCGTGGCGCGCAGCGTCTCGACACCCCACCGGGCGTCCGCCACGGACGGCGAATCCCAACCGGAGACGACCTGTTCGGCCCAGGTGGCCCAGCGCGCCGTCGCTGCCTGCTGTTCGCTAAGCAGCCGGGCGACGAGCGCGCTCAGGGCGAAGCGCTGGGGGTATTGGCCCTCGCCTCTCTCGTAGGGGTCCGCGACGCGCTGGAAGTGCTCGAGTGCAGCGAGAGCGTCCTCACGGATGGCGCGGATCGACGCCAGCAGGTCGTCTTGTGTCCCGTTCTCGGCGAAGAACACCTTCATCACCGCCTCCGACTCGTACCGCTGGCGAGAGCTCGGCGAGGCGAGCCAATCGGCGAGCGCAGCCCGCCCCGCCTCGGTGATCGAGTAGATCATGCGTCGCCGCCCACCATTCCATTCTTCGCGCGCCTCGGCGAGGCCGGCGGCGACGAGGCGCTTCGGCTCCGCGTACACGTTGCTCTCCGCGCGCGGCCACAGGTAGTGGAGTGAGAGCCGCATCTGTCTGGTGAGCTCGTAGGTCGAGTGATCGCCTAGCGCGAGCACCGACAGGACGCCGTACGAGGTGGTCGTCAGCGAACGCTCTTGACTTTTGCTCTCGATAGGAGTAGTCATGCTCCTATCAGGAGTATAGAGTAGGAGGCTCCGATGGAACGTGCTGAACCGATGCTCCGGGTGGCGACGCCAGACGATGCGTCGAGGGTGGAGGCCTTGATGAAGGAGTCGGCGGCGGTGTTGTTCCCGCGCTACTACGACGAGCGGCAGTCGGCGAGCGCAGTCCGCTACGTCGCGCAGATCGATCCGATGCTTCTCACCGACGGGACCTACTTCGTGCTCGAAAGCGACGGCCAGCTCGTCGCCTGCGGCGGCTGGAGCAGGCGCGACCGGCTCTACACGGGCAGCGGCGAGTCCGAGGACGACAGCCGGACCCTCGATCCCGCCACCGAACCGGCGAAGGTGCGGGCCATGTTCGTTCGCGCCGATTGGACGCGACGCGGCCTCGGCCGGCGCATCGTCGAGGAGTGCGAGGCCGCTGCTAGACGCGAGGGCTATCGGCAGCTCGCCCTGCTGGCCACCCTTCCCGGTGTGCCGCTGTACCTCGCATGCGGCTTCCAGCCGCTCGAGGAGATCGAGGTAGCGCTGTCCGACGGAGTGAGGATCGCCGGCGTCTCGATGGAGAAGGCGATCGATCCTTTGGAAGGCGCCAACAACACCCCGGAGGTCGGGCGGGAACTCTTCCAGCCATTAGCGGTTGGCGGACTCCGACGGTGAGGGGCGTCGCCCGAATCATCTGGGTGGACAGCGAAAATATTTACATCCCCCGTCCCGTTCAGGCGAGGCGCAAGCAGCGTCTCCCCATCGCCCGTCCCTAAGACGGAAGCCATTCGGCCCGTGCCACGCCGCTTAGCGTGGAAGGCCAGAACGAGGCCCCGCCAGGCCTCAGGGGTAAGGGGGCTGGATGGCCAAGCAGATGGGCAGCCGAGCAAGCGAGGAACCGTAGCGGTGCTGAAACCTGCGTCGCGCGGAGCGCCAGGAGTCGGACCCAGCCGGAGTGGAGCTGCCACGCCTCATCGGTTTTGGCATCCGATTCGCGAAAACCGGTACCAAAACCGGTACTAAGTTCTAGACCTGTTGCCTTAGGAGAAGACATTGATTGGCACAGAAGTGCTGGATATGCGGGCTCTTCGCAGACCAAGGAAGGCCTGGAAAGCTGGCGAGGCGACGGCTGCTGTGAGCCGTAGTTCTCGACGTATGGCGACCGTGCAGACCGGCGAGCAGCGTACTGCGTTTCAGTTGCCAACAGCCGTAACCCCTGGGGGAGCTCTTGGGGCGGAGCCGACTCGCATTCGAGGAGACGGTCAGCAAGCCCGAGCGCCACGCAGCCTAGAACTGGTAGCCGCAACGCCGCGACAATGTCCCAGAGATGCGGCGCGACCTCGAGAGACGAGACCGGATTCTGGCGCCGATTCGCCCACGCGATGACGCCAACAGCGACCTCCAAAGCGCCGACCCCGCGGCGGGGGGCCGACACGCGGCCTGGCCGCTGCCCCGGCGGACGTGATAAGCGTTGCGCGTGCAAGGCGAGATCGTCATCCACTTCCTCGACGAGGACGTGGCCGCGCCGGCGCGGCTGCTTCGGGAACAGGCGCCCGAGACGTGCAGTGCGGTCTGGGATGCACTCCCCGTCTCCGGCCTCGCGCGCCACGGGATCTATTCCGGGAGTGAGGTCTACCTCATCCTCCCCGTGCTAGTCACGGTGCCGCGTGAGCACGCGACGACGATTGTCGGGGCTGGCGACGTTGGCTTCCTCACGGTCGAGAAGGGCTCGGGGTACGGCATCGAGGAGGGCTACTCGGAGGTCTGCTGGTTCTACGATCTCGACGCAACCCCCTCGATGCCCGAGGGGCCGATCGCCGTGAACGTCTTCGCCCGGCTGCACGACGCCGACGCCTTCCTCGCCGTCTGTCGGCGGATGCGGCTGGAGGGGGCGAAGAGGCTCGAGATCGCCCGCGAGTAGGCAGCGTCCGGCCCATCTCTACACGCGGCATAGACGCACCCCTTCGCTTGCAGAGAAGTCGGGGCCCGGTCCGTACGGAGCGGCGCGGCAGTCGCAACCGACCCACGTGGGCCGGCAGGCTCACCGGTTTTTTGCAACAGGCGGCTTCGGCTCCGCTTCGGGACGCTGAGATGCGGTGAGATGCGCTCGGGCGCGCTGAAACCGGTACCAAATCCAGTACCAAGTTCACATTCTGTTGCCGACCGAGACAATGCACCTGCCGCGAAAGCGCCCCACGTGGAGCGGAGCGGCGTAGGAGTCGAACCTACCCACCGATGGGCTACACCGGTTTCGCCGGTTTTGAAGCTCTGTTACACAAGGTCCAACTAAGCACTGAAGCGGGGTCTCGACCCCGCTTCAGTGCTTCTAGGTGCGCTGAGGTCCGCTGAGAGCGGTACCAATTCCGGTACCAAGTTTCGGCGTTGAAGCGCTCATCTGAAGGCCAGCATCGACCCCCTCTCTATGAAGAAGGGCCGTAGGTCAAGGAGCGCTGGGTTTTCGCATCGGCCAGTTATGGCGGGCGCTGCGGTGGCGGGTGGCGAGCTGGGCTCATCTCTCTATCGCCTCCTCGAGGAGGACAAGGCCGATGGGAGTCCGCTCCGGTGGCGCATCTCCTTAAGGACCGTCAGGCGGCCAGGGGGTCGGTGGCGCCTTTGGGAGCGAAGGGTTCGCCGCGGCTGAGCATGTGCCAGATCGCCTCGGACAGCCGCCGCGCGAGGTCGATCTGGGCGACTTTCGCCCCGCGTTGCTTGCCGATGCGCGCTTTCGTCTGCTGGTAGCGGTGGCGGTAGGTGGGGTGGGTGCAAGCGTGGGTGGCTGCTTCGACGAGTGCCCAGCGCAGGTAGCGGGGTCCCTGCTTGGCGAGTGGGCCGCGCAGGTCGCGCTCGCCGGATTGATAGACGCGCGGGCAGAGGCCGCTGTAGCCGGCCAGCTTGCGCGGGCTGGGGAAGCGGCCGATGTCGCCGATCTCGGCCGCGATCGTGTAGGCGAGCACCCAGCTGATCCCCGGCACCGTCAGCAGCAGCGGCACGTAGCGGTGGTCGGCGCCGAGGCGGCGCAGCTCGCGCTCGCAGCCGCTGATCTCGCGGTCGAGCTCGTCGATCAGACGCAGGCTGGCCTCGATCGTTCCCTGCCACGGCTCCGGCAGGCCGAGTCGGGCCAGGAGCTGGCGGCCGCGGACACCGAAGAGATCGGAGACCGGGCAGGGTTTGCCGTGCGTGAGCAGGACGGCGTGCACGCGCTGCTTCAGGCTCGAGCGGTGGCGCACCAGATGCAGCCGCCAGCGTGCCCGCTCCCGCTCCGCGCGCACGAGCGGGTCGGGCAGCCAGATCGCGGGCACCAAATCACGGCGGGCGAGCTCGGCCAGCACCCAGGCATCGATGCGGTCGGTCTTGCACGCGAGCGGCGCCAGCCCCTTCACCTTCTGCGCATCGGCGATCTCGACCTGCCAGCCGGCGAGTTCGAGCCGGTCGTGCACGAACCGGGCACCGTTCATCGACTCGATCGCGGCGCGGACCGGCGCGCCGTGCTGAGTGACACGCTCGCTCAGGCGCTGCAGCCCATCAGCGTCCGGCGGCGTAGCGCCGAGCTCGACTGTCGCACCCTCGCCATCGAGCAAGTGGAAGTCGAGACGCTTGCGACTGAGATCCAAACCGGCGTACAACAATTGCAACGGGCCTCCCTTCGTCTCTCGAGGACGCGCGGAGCATCGCTCCGCGGGAGGCCCTTCTTCATGGCATTCCTTACCATGGCATTCCCGCGGCAACCGGTCGCAACCCACGCCAACGGTTCTCGCCTATTTGAGCCGCTTTCGCGGCGGTCCCATTTGCGACCGGTTGCCACCGGTTGCGACCGCTCTGCTCCATAAACGCTCCATCCCGCTCGGCGGCCTTCGAGTAGGGAGCGTGCGGATCAGTTCGCTACGACGGGTTCGGGCGAAAGAACGCTCGCCCACGTCAGCGAGATAAGCCTCGAAGCCAATGCGCCTTGCCACCGATAGGCTCGTGAGATGGAGACGACGCTCACGCCAGAGCAGGCATTCCGCGCGATGTTCATCTTCCTGCAGGGTTACTGGTCGGAGTTCAAGACCGCGACGCTCGGTGACGTGCTCGGCGATCTACCGGCCGAGAGAGGGCAGTCCAGCGATCCGGCAGCGTGGCATGACTTTCTCCGTGCGGTCGAGACCGCTACGCGCTAACGCGTTCAGGCGTCATTCTTGAACGCTGGCGCAGCGGGCGGTCTTCTAGCCCGGCAGCAGGCTAGGTCACCGCGGCAGCGGGTTCGGGCCGGTCGCGGTCATGAGGCGCTGCGGCACCCAGTCGTCGACGTGGACGAAGCCCTCGAAGCGCCCTTTATCGTCCTCGACGACGTCGAAGAAAGAGCGCCGGTAGAACTTCACGTGGGTGAAGTCCTCGAAGAGGACGTAGACAGGCTCGACGTTGGGGCTCTGAAACTGCTGCCCAGTCAGCGCGGCCCGATGCACTTTCGAGAACTCGTCGAAGTCCTCACCGACGACGACGCCGAGGTGCTCGAGGCCCATCCGGTAGACACGCTGGTGAACGGGCGGGATGAGCTCGATGCGCGAGACCGGAGTCCCATCGAGGACGTCGAGCGGCTCGGCGAGCACGATCAGGGAGATCGGACGCCCGTTCCAGACGTTCTCGCGGTTCGCCCTCGCATGGCGCTCGAGCAGCGTCCGCTGGTGGACGTACAGGTCCCAGTCGGCGACGCGGACGGCGAGGTGGCTGAGTGCGTATGGCGCGATGTCGATGCCGCGGGTGGAAAGACGGTCGCGCTGCATCGCCGCAAAGGCTCGATAGTCCCCGATGATCTCGGCGATCGGATCACTCGTCGCCACGTGGCACCTCCGGCGGCAGGAGAGGTCGGCGAGGAGGGGGAGGTGCGGGCCGGCTGGCGTCAGCTGCACGAAGCCCATGCGCTCGTGCTGAACGCGGCGACAGCCGAGATAAGAATGGCGAACCCTTTCTCGGCGGTGCCGACCGCCTACCGGGTGCACGCGAACGGGCGCTGGTGGTATGCCAACTGCGCTTGGGACGCCTTCGGCGTTCTGAGCGCGCTCAAGGTCGATGGTCGCATCGAGTCGTCGTGCCCGGACTGCGGCGAGCCGTATTCCGTCGAGGTCGTCGAACAGACGGCCGATCGTCCTGATCTGCTGTTCCACTGCCTCGTGCCCGCAGCTCACTGGTGGGACGACATCGTCTTCACCTGAAGTGCGATGAATCTCTTCCGGTCGGAGGAGCACATCACACGATGGCTCGGCGTGAGGGAGCCGGGCGCGACTCTTCCTGCCCAAAAGCTCTGCGACCTCGCTCACGCATGGTGGGACACGCGACTAGACGCCGACTGGCGCCCGCGCAGCCGCGACGAAAACCAGGCGATTCTCGACCGTCTAGGACTCGTTGGGCCGTTCTGGACGCTCCCGTAGCCGCGCGCCACGCTCGGGCGTCATTCCGGAACACTCGCCCAGCCGACGCCCATTGCTGCCGAGCCGGTTCTACACTCGCGGCATGAACGACGATCAGCCCAGCGTGACCGTCGCCGAGCTGCGGGAGGCACTCGGGCGGCTCCTCGAAGCAGTCGAAATCCGGTTTGGTTCGGCCGTCAGCCTTGGCGCCGACCATTACTGGCTACTCGAACCCCAAGCGATGTTCTCGCTCGAAGGCAAACCCGAGGTCAACGCCGCTCAGCTGAGCGATGACGTGGCGACGATCCGCGAACTCCTGGCTCGACCAGAGGATGAGATCTTCCTCCGGCACGACCTCCCCATGTCGCCGGTGTGCTGCAACGTGTGGCGAGCCTCGACCTTCCTGCTGGCGGCGAACCCTCAGGCGTCGTTTAGCAACGCTGGCGCACGCGAGGTTGCCTTGCCGCTGGCCGCGGTTTAGGGTCGCACCGAAGGTGCCCCACGATCGCCACAAGATCGAGCAGCTCGCACGGGAATACACCGAGGCGTGGTGCAGTCGCGACCCGGGACGCGTTTCGGCCCACTACGCGACGGGCGGAACGATCGCTATCAACGGCGGGGAACCGGCCCCGATAGCGGCCGTCGCGGGGTCGTTCGTCGCGGCCTTCCCAGACATCCAGGTCTTCATGGACGACGTCGTCGAGTACCACTGGACGTTCACCGGCACGAGCGCCGAGACCGGCAAGTCCGTGCGCATCGCCGGCTTCGAGGAGTGGATGATCGGCGCCGACGGCCTCATCGCCGAGTCGCGGGGTCACTACGACCAGGCCGAGTACGACCGACAGCTCCGCGAGGGCGCTCCAGCCAGTTAGCGCACTGCCGACTTGCACGTCTCCGTTCAGGGTCATTCCGGAACACTGGCCCGTCCGAGAGTTGCTGGCGAGCTTGCTGATTTTGCCCCGAGCTACGTGTTTGTCGGAATGTGGCTTTACGCGGCGGTCGTGTCGCTGCTGACGGTGAAGAGCTCCCAGTCGCCCGGCACGCCTTTGAGTGCGTGTCTGCCGCGTTCGGCGAATCGGAGTCCGGAGCCGGCGACGAGGTCGCGGACGGTGCGGGTCACGAGCACCTCGCCAGGATGCGCGAGGGCTGCAACGCGCGCGCCGATGTTGACGGCAACGCCAGTGGGCTTGCGATCGTGGAGCTCGCATTCACCGACGTGGATGCCGACGCGCGCCCGCAGGCCGAGGCCGTCGAGCCCGGAGATGATCGACTGACCGGCGCGGATCGCGCGTGCGGGCCCATCGAAGGTGGCGAAGAAGCCGTCGCCCGCGGTGTCTCGTTCCTCACCGCGGAAGCGAGCCAGCTCACGGCGCACAAGCGCGTGATGGGCAGCCAGCAACTGGCGCCAGCTGCGGTCGCCGAGGGCGGCTGCGCGCTCGGTCGAGCTGGCGAGATCGGTGAACATCACAGTCGTCAGAACGCTCTCGGGGATCGCAGGCGCCTGCTCGCCGGCGACGAAGCGTTCGATCTCATCGACCGCTTCCGGCGACTGAAAGATGTCGGCGTAGTCGCTGCCGGAGAGGCGCATCGCCCGCGCCGCGGGGATCCGTCGCGCGACCTCGAGCGCGTCCTCGTCCTGGCCCTCGAGGCCGCCCTGCCGGTAGAGGACGAGGGTCGGCACCCTCACGGCCGGCAACACCTCGCTCACGTCGCTCTCGGAGTACGCCCGGTTGAGGGCATACGCGGCCGCCGGGCTCGCACCGACCCGCAAGGCATCAGCGTGCCAGCGGCGATACGCCTCGTCCGGATACAGGGTCGGCGAGACCTGTTGGAGGATCTCATCCGAGAGCTCGCGCGTCCCCCAGCGCTCACGCAGCTCGCTCAAGTTCTCCTGCACCTCGCGACTGTCCGTTCCCGGCCCGGCAACGGCGGGATGAAACAGCACCAGCGCCCGCGTCCGCTCCGGATAGGTCGCTGCGTAGAGGGCCGCCATCAGCGCCCCCTCTTGCGAGCCGAAGACGACGGCACTTGAGGAGCCGACGGCGTCCAGCACCGCGCGCAGGTCCTCCATCCGCGTCTCCAGCGTCGCGTACTGCGGCCCATGGTCCGACAACCCCGTACCACGCTTATCGAACAGGATCAGACGAAACGACTGCGCCAACCGCTCGTAGAACCCGCGCCAGAGCGGCGACAACCACCAGAAGACGAGGTTCGACATCCAGTCGGGCACGAGCACCAGATCGACGTCGCCCTCGCCGACGACCTGATACGCAATCGCAACCCCACCGTTACGCGCATAACGAATCTCCGCGTCCACGACCCGATCCTCCCCAAGAAGCCCCCAAGTCTGCAAGGTCCCCGCTTTGCGCAACGACCTGCCGCTCGCTCTCAGTGACGGCCCCGTGCAAACCAGACTTACCCGACTGAGAATTCAACAGCGACGACCCGACGCTCCCGTCCCCTCAGGGGACATTCGTGAACGCTCGCGCACCGCAACGCACACTCCCCGGGCGAACCTAATGCGACGGAGGCTCGATTTCGTTGCCCGTCCGCTTCTGCCAGCGATCCGCCGTCCCGATCGTTGTGTTCGAGAGGACGACCCACTTGTATGTCACCGCGGGTCATATGCACTGCGGCGCGCCTTACATGGTGCGCGGCCGCCAGGGCTCGTGCTCGTGCGCGAGCCAGACCAGCTCGGGCTCGAGCGCGCGCACCCGCAGCTGGCCCTCGGTGCGCGGCTCGTCGAGTTCGCCGAGGCGAACGGCCACGTCGCCGCCGACGACGACCGGACGCCCGCCCGTCTCGACAACGACCACCTGCAGGCCGCGCGTGTGGCCCGGCGCCGGGACGAGCCGGAGCCCGGGCAGCAGCTCGAGCTCGCCGTCGACCGGCTCGTAGCGCACGCCGGGCGCCTCGACCCACTCGCGGATCGTGTAGTCGTCCTCCGTGCGCGCGTCCTCGAGCTCCTGCCGCTGAACGTAAATCGGCCGTCCGGCGAAGAGGTGGTTGCCGCCGCAGTGGTCGAAGTGCAGGTGCGTGTTGACGACGACGTCGACGCCGGCGAGGTCGAA
>WNFV01014210.1_pt1 | contig 15207 bp, 8 predicted proteins | sample 5400101 | NCBI WGS metagenome assembly WNFV01 (sample SAMN13153361, study PRJNA577476) | soil metagenome | isolation source: 115 cm soil or saprolite under grassland replicate 1 | place: USA:California | collected 2016-06-15 | reverse complement strand
CTCGACGACGGTTGGCTTTGGGTCAAGGCGCGGTTTGATTTGGCGGCTGCTGACGATTTGCGAGACTCAACCATAAATGTTGATGTCGATAACGCAATGGTCACGCTCGGCGGAACTGTTGCCACTGCTGAACAGAAGGCTAAAGCAGGAACAATTGCGAAGGCAGTGGAGGGCGTAAAAGGCGTAAAGAATTTGTTGAAAGTGGCGCCGAATACGAATACCAACGCCGCCAATACGAATGCCAACCAAAAGAAGACCGTCCAAAAGAAGTAATCACTTTTATCAAATCGAGCGGGCGATGGCTTACCTGGCTGCTATCGCCCTTTATCGAGCTTACCAAAACCCGGAGCGGCAGCCACCAGAGTGCTACTCTAATTATTATTCACGTTAAGTCGAGGATGCCGCTTCCGGTTCTGATGCATTTCAATCGCGGCGATGAAACCCAGCGTGGCTCTTCCACGTAACACTCGAGCAATCTGCGCGTAAATGTTTACTGTATCGCCTTTCTAGGCTAAGCTTTCGAATTCCGTCAGCAACACGAAGTCAAGTCAGTTGTTTCTGTTTTCTCCGGACATTCCCCAGTAACCCCGGGTTGTGAACGACTCAAATCAAAATCAGTGAATAGTTTGTTCTGAGGAGGGACCCGCCCTTGCTTAATCGAAGCCTCAATCGAAGTTTGCGTAACAACATGTTCGGCTCAGCCGTTTTCATCGCGCTGCTTTTATGCGCGGCAAACAGCGCTTACTCGCAGACCAAGCTGCTTCGTTTCCCGGATATCAGCGGCGACAGAGTCGTATTTACCTATGGCGGCGACTTGTGGACCGCGCCCGCTTCTGGCGGTTCGGCAATTCGTCTCACGTCGCATCCCGGGATCGAAGTCTTTGGCAAGTTTTCTCCTGATGGTAAGTGGATCGCTTTTACCGGGCAGTATGACGGAGATGAGCAAGTCTATGTTGTCTCTTCCACGGGTGGGGTGCCTCGGCAGTTAACTTTCTACCCGGCTAAGGGACCATTGGCGCCGCGCTGGGGATGGGACAATCAGGTGCTCGGTTGGAGCCGTGACGGACAACGCATTCTTTTTCGTTCCCAACGCGACTCGTGGGCTTTGCCTATTGCGCGTCTCTATTCAGTATCAATCAACGGTGGTCCTGCTGAAGTGCTGCCGATGCCCGAGGCGGGATCTGGCGATTTCTCACCTGATACTGGCCAGATTGTTTATTCGCCGCAGTCGCGCGATTTCCGATCGGAGAAGCGCTATGGTGGCGGCCAGGCAAACAGTCTCTACATATTCGATCTGAAGTCGTACGCTACAAAAAGGATCACCGAAGGCCCGCGGCCCACGCGCGATGCGATGTGGATTGGCGATGCTATTTACTTCAACTCCGATCGCGATGGACACTTCAACCTCTACGCTTATGACATCTCCACCGGTAAGACCACTGAGATTACCAACAACAAAACCAGGGATGTACGCTGGCCCAGCTCAGACAATGAGGGCCGAATTGTCTATGAACTTAACGGAGAACTGCAGGTGCTCGATGCGCGCGATCGCAAAAGCAATCCTATTTCGATCTCGGTTCCCAATGAAGGACTGGCTAGTCGTCCCAGCCGTATCTCTGCGGCGAGCCAGATTGAGTCGGTGGGTTTAAGTGCCAAAGGCGAACGCGCGCTTTTTGCCGCTCGTGGCGACATTTTCACGGCGCCAATTGAAAAAGGCCCGACGCGCAACCTGACGCATTCTTCTGGTGCCCACGACAAATGGCCCGCGTGGTCGCCGGATGGCAGCCGCATCGCTTTCATCTCCGACGCCAGTGGAGAAGAGGAGTTATATATCGTTGCACAAGACGGCTTGAAGCCCGCGGAGCAGATAACACGTGGCGGTCGCGCAATGCGTTATCAACCGGAGTGGTCGCCGGATGGCAAGCGCATAGCGTTCTCAGATAAGGACGGAAAGGTTTACGTCGTCACGCTTGCGGATCGCAAGGTGATCGAGATTGCCGATTCTCCTCATGGCCAAATTCGCGATTACACCTGGTCGCCGCGTGGAAATTATCTTTCATTTAGTTTCGATGAGAATTCGAATCGCTTCTCAGCCATATACGTGTGGAGCGCTGGCGACGGCAAGCTTCGCAAAGTTACGGATGACATGTTTAATGCCTACAGTCCCGCCTGGGACCCGCAGGGCAACTACCTCTATTTCCTTGCCGATCGCGAGTTTCAACCGCAGATTTCGCAAATCGAGTTTAACTACGCGACGAATCGCACGTCCTACATCTATGCGATCGCGTTGCGCAAAGACGTCAAACATCCGTTCCCATCTGAAAGCGACGAGGTAACGATCACGAAGGTTGATGAGGCGCCGAAGCCAAAGGGAACTCCGCCGAGCGAGGAGCCAAAGCCTCCGGCTAAAGATATCAACAAAGAACTGAAGGAGCCGGCAAAGGAGCCTACACCCGAAGGTGAGAAGCCTGCGCCTGCTCCTTCGACTGTTGGCCAGGCCGCCGAGGCAAAGTCTGAAACCGTGCCAAAAACTCCGGCCACCATGACCATAGACTTTGACGGCATCATCCGCCGCGCTGCGCGCGTTCCCGTCGGCGCTGACAACTACGGCGGGTTGTCGGCCAAGACCGGACATCTGGTTTATGCGGTTGGATCCGCCTTTTATTACGGACGCACGGGAGATCGCCCTACCACCCTTAAGATTTTTTCCTTCAAGGATCGTAAGGAGTCGACGATTGCCGAAGACATCCGCGGCTACACGCTTTCTGAAGATGGTTCGAAAGTGCTGGTGGCCCAGGGCCCGGCTTACAACCTTTACGATGCGACGCCACAGGGAGACAAAACGAAGAAGCCGGTTTCGACCGCTGGACTTTTTGTCGATCGGATTCCGACTGAGGAGTGGACGCAGATCTTCAATGAAGTTTGGCGGCGTTATCGCGACTGGTTCTACGTTCCGAATATGCATGGCTACGACTGGGTCGCTTTACGCGAACAATACAAGCCGCTCCTTCAGTATGTGGCTCATCGTTCGGATCTCAATTATGTCATCAGCGAAATGATTTCGGAGCTGACTATTCAGCACGCTTACGTTGAAGGCGGCGACTTTCAGATTCCGCCACGGCCGCGCAGTGGCCTGCCGGGAGCGCGTTTTGAACTCGATAGGCAATCGGGACGGTATTGGGTATCGAAGATCTTCCAGGGGGAAAACGAGGAAGAACTCTACCGCTCGCCGCTTACCGAAGTCGGCGTCAACGTAAATGTCGGTGACTATGTTTTGGCGATCGACGGTGAGGAAGTGAAAGGCACTGACGATATCTATCGTCTGCTTAGAAACAAGGCTGAGAATCCGGTAAGTCTGACCGTTAACACGAGGCCTTCGCTCGAAGGTGCTCGCATTGTTTCCTATCGTCCTGTCACGGATGAGGAAAAGCTTATCTATCTGGACTGGGTGGATCATAACCGTCGCAAGGTGGAGCAAGCGACCGGCGGACGAGTCGGCTATGTACACATTCCTGATATGGGAGCCAACGGCATCCGCGAGTTTATCAAATGGTACTACCCGCAGATTCGCAAAGAAGGTTTGGTCGTTGATGTGCGCGCAAACGGCGGCGGCAACGTCTCGCGAATGCTTGTCGAGCGCTTGCGTCGGAAACTGCTGGGGTTGAACTACTCACGCAGCGACGATGAAGCGACTACGTATCCCGACGCAGTATTCATTGGTCCGATGGTGGCCCTACTTGATGGAAACTCAGCTTCAGATGGCGACATCTTTCCTTATATGTTTCGAAAAGCGGGCTTAGGACCATTGATTGGTAAACGATCATGGGGTGGCGTGGTTGGCATCCAGAGCCGCGGACCACTAATCGATGGCGGAACGATTTTCGTTCCGGGTTCGGGTTTGACTGATGAAAACGGGAACTGGATCATTGAAGGCTACGGTGTGGATCCGGACATTGAGGTTGACAACGATCCCAAGTCGGAAATTGAAGGACGCGATCCACAACTCGAGCGTGGCATCGCTGAAGTCTTGGCGCGGCTCAAGACGCCGGTGAAATTGCCAACCAAGCCACCCGGGCCGGTGAAGACGATCAGGTAAGCGGCGCTGGTGATGTTTAAAAGCGGGGGCAAAGCCCGCCTTCCCAACCTGAGAGCCGAATTAAATGACTCAGTAAATCTTGTGTTGAAAGCTTTTCAATCCAGATTCAGAATTCACTCTAATCAGCTCATTGGTCGGGAAGGCGGGCTTGCCCCCGCCTGATCGGTCATAGCAGAGCTGCGGTAGTCAAGCGGCCCAGATCCTTCGCAGGCACGACATCAGAATCCCAACGCCGGTCACCTTTGTAAATACAAAACCCCTCTGATGCGTGCTGCCCGGTAGACTTCTTTCCTACCGGCTCAGCCTGAACTCTGCTGCCTTTAATTCTCAGCGGCGACGCAAAGGCTGCGTCGCGCCACTGGACGACTATATCGGGAAGAGGATTACTGAGCGCGCTTTCTACATCTGTCGTTGTTCGAATGACATCCTGGACCAGTGACTGGCCGTCTTCGGTAGTCAGACCTAACAACAGTTTCTCCAGTTGCCCGCAGGTTTCGTAGTACTCTTCCTGCCGGACACAACCCTGCGCCTCACGACCAATCAGGTTAATTCGAATCCACCCGTTCTGATCGGTCGGCAGAGAAAATGCGCGCGTATTTTTCCAATCGTACACGGGCCACAAGATGGGGCGGGCGAGCTTGTGAGTTGCCGCCTTTGGCGTGAGTTTGTAGTAGAGCTTTTTGACTCCGTCAGGTATATGCCGCTTGGTTGCCGCCAACAGCGATGCGACGCGGTTGCTCCACGATTGTGACGTCCAACTTTCGATACGCGAAAAATTGCGTTCGCATAGCAGTGGACCGAGAAAGGTAGGAAATCCGATCCCCGGCCGCATGCCGTGTAGAGCAAAAACCATGACTGCCGCACTGTGACCCGCAGTCTCGATGAGCCTGCCGATCTGTTCATCGACGGCGCGATATACGTACTTCAGGAGTGGGGCCGGAGCCCGCTCTCCATTGAGTATACGGCCGCGGTAAAAATAATGATGCGGCTCCACGGTATGCCACATTTGATGGCTCACACGATGAATCTCCGGAAAAACCATTAACGCCAATCGCGGACTTGTTTTGCCGATTAGGCGTTGCGCCAGTGTGCCGCGCAAGCGCACACCTTCTATGCATGCCGCCGTCAATTCGTTTAGATCCCATGGACTGTCCGGCGTGGTATTGACGAAATGACTGGTTGAGAGTGGGTGCGCAGGCGATCGCTTAACCAGCGAAAGGATTTCGTTTGGCCCGCCTTGAAGACCGGCAGCCGTTGAATCGTGTGCCCACCACTCGCAAACTTCAAAGCCGTTTGTTACTCCGACCGGCACCGCGAAAGGTACGTCGAAAATTCCGATCGGAATGTCTCGTTGAGCAAGTTGCTTCCAAAAAGGCGAAAGGTGGCCGCCGTGATAACGGATCAAATTCATCGCTTCCGGTTGCCAGCTCCATTCGCTGTAGACCCCATGTGCAGTGGGATCTTCGCCGGTCATGAAGGTTGGCCAGACGGCGCCACTGCCTATGCGCGCGGGCGATTGCACGCGCAACCATTGCCCATCCTTCAACAACGAGCGAAGGGCAGGCAGCTCATTCTGATCGATGAGTTGCCTCACAAGCGTCGCTTCAGCAGCATCAATGCCGATCGCTAATATGGTTGAACCGCTACCGGTACTCATCGAGTAATTCCTGCGGATTAATCCAGGATTGGCTGGCGGCGGATCGCAGACATGCTTCAACCACAGCCATTGTTTGCAAATTATCTCGTCCGCTTGAATCAGCCTCTTCCCCAGTAACCAGCGCGCGCTCGAGTTGGTTGAGAAGAATTCTTTCTTCTGTAACCTTCCTTGGTCCGCGTCTCACCGGTCGCGGCAACTTTCCTCTTTCGCAGAGCATGAGCCACCGCTGAAAGACGTGGAGCGTTGCCCGCTCTCCAACGAAGCGAACATAAAACTCCTGACCGCGTTCGAAAAATTCGTGGCCAGTCGACTCGTAGGTTGCCGAATAGAGTGCCCGAATCTCATTTTCGAAGGAAAGCATCATCTGCAACGATCCGCCGTTTGGCAGCTTTCCCCAGGGCAACGTAAATGCTTCGGCCAGCACGCGGGTGACGGGCTTCTGCAACATATAGCGAAGAGCATCAAGGTGATGAATGCCGGCTCCCCACAGAGCGCTGTTGTTGAGGCGGGCCAGCGATGCAGCCATCTCCTGCGGCACGCGGTAATACTGGCAGACGATCATTCCTACCCGCCCAAGCGCGCCCTGGTTGATGAGCCGGCGCGCAGTGCGAAACGAGCGCAGGTAACGATAATTTTGCCCAACAATGAGAGGCGCGCCTTTTTGTTCGGACAGAGAGACCAGCTTAACTGCGTCGCGCAGGCAGAGCGTGAAAGGCTTCTCCACCAGGACGGCCAAACCACGCGTGAGTGCTAACTCGCAAGGCTGGACATGGCTCTCGGCCGACGTGGCAACAATGACAGCGTCGCACCTGTTCCGGTCCAGAGCTTCACACATATCGGTGAGGCATTGCCCGGGTGAAATTGACAATTTGCGAGAGGCTTGTTTGAGTGTTGATGGGTCGATATCCACGCAGGCAACTAACTCATAAGCTGGAGCTGTTTGAACTTCGCGGACCCAATACTGCCCGCGTGTTCCCAAGCCGACGACGACTAGTCTAATCGCCATTCGTAGGCTCTCCCGTCTTTTACTCGCACGCTTGCAAGAAGATCGCGGGCACGAATTGATGAACGCAGAAAAACTCTAAGAGTGGGCGGGCTAAGATGACCCCAGATCGCTGAAACCAGAATCATGAATGTTTTGGGATTCCACTCGAGGGATTTTTTCTTGAACATGGACTCGAGCAACATTGGTGGGTCACCCGCCCAGAGTCGCATTGCGCCCAGCATATAAAATGCCGCCAGAGCATTGCCGTTTTGAGAAGCGTCTTCGGCGACTGCTCGTTCACCATTAAAGAGCGTGGCGTTGCCTGAGTGATAACGGTAGCTGTAGAGAAGGTCGGGAAGCGTCACCACGCGGCCGCAAGCCGCCATTCGCAGGAAAAGGTCCTGATCCTCACCGCCGGCTGAAGCTTCATCGTAACCGCCAACTCGGTCAAACACTTCACGACGAAACATAGCGGAGCCGTGTGGAAAGGGAATGTACATGGAACAGCGCACCAGCCTCCAGCGGTCGCGGGGACGAACTTCGCTACCGGAGGCGTCAATTCCGTTGCAGAGTGTGCCAACCACAGCAATATCCGGATGGCTCTCGAAGATATTCCACTGCCGCCCAAGCCGATCAGGATGCGCTACATCGTCGGCATCCATACGGGCCACTATCGGAGCGCACGCCTTTGTTACAACTGCGTTTGAGCTGCGCGCGAGGCCGAGCCGCTTCTTGCTTTCGTGCAGATGTATTCGCTGATCGCGTCCTGCCCATTCACGCAATAATTTGACCGAGCCGTCCGTCGAAGCATCGTCGAGAATCACAAACTCAAAGTCGCTGAATGTCTGTTCGAGAATACTTTTGATGCTCTCGTTAAGAAATGGGAGCGTGTTGTGTACCGGCATTACCACGCTAATCAAGGGGTTCGTCGTCAGGTTCATATGGGAGTTTTTTGAAACGCAGTCTAAGGTTAGTTTAGCGGCTGGGCCGCCCGGTTGGCTAATTTTGAAAAGGCGGGGCGCGGTCAGTTTGAGAAAGACTTGTGATAACTCAGAATTTTCAACGTCGACACACCCAAACAACCGCGAGCGTTAGCGACCGGATGGCAATACTTAACGGTTTTCGCAAACCGACTACCAAAAAGGGATGGACTAATCTCCCGTTTCTCCATCGTCGAGAGGAGAATCGACTCGTCTATTAATGACGAGCGGTGGAGGGGCAGGACGGCGCGCTCGGCCAGCTACGAAACCGGCGGTGATTAGCGCCAGCGTCGCCAACAACGCCGGAATGAAACGTGCCGTCCGCAAACGACGCGCACAACCGTTACAAAATCGGCGGCTCGTCCAGAGATGCCAGCGTAACCGAAGTAGCTTCGCACCGCATTCCGCGCAGAAGTTTGGTTTGTACATAGTGAGGACTCCCGTCGACAAGAGCCGCCATCGAAGCAAGTGCTGCGGCCTGCAGAAACGATCAATGGTTCTGCGGTTTTTTGCGAGACCTCTGCGTTGTTTGCGGTCAAGACTACATCGCAAAGGCCGAAAAGAATTCGCAGAGATCCGCGAAGAGCCGTCTGTCCGTCACTTCCGCAAGCAACTCAAACGCAGCTTGGCGCGTCCGAAAGTGGCAGGCGGATTCGTTGAGATTGTAGGAAAGGCATCATGATTTCTGAAGATTTCGCCACGTATATATAGTCTCGCCCAATTGCAAAAAATCTTGCTTGCCCGGATACTCAGTGAAATCAGAACCGGAAGTGGTAGCGACGGGTCGAGCAGTCGATCTCGCAGGAACAGCCACACGGCTCGCCCGCGGTTTGAGCACAAAAGGACAAAGCCATTTTCCAGATGAAGCAATCATATTATCGTAAAACAGCGAGGCTACAGCGTTATCTGCTCGTAAGTTTCATTTTGCCTTTGCTACTGCTTTGCGGCTCAACCCAAATGGCAAATGGGCAGGAGCCGGACGAAGTTGTGCGCACAGAAACATCGCTGGTGCAATTGAACGTTGGGGTCGTCGATCCGCGAGGCCGTGCTATTACTTCGCTTTCGCAAAACAACTTCACTGTTTATGAAGATGGCGTCAGGCAGTCTATCCTTCACTTTGAACCGACTTACGCACCGTTTAGCCTGGTACTCTTGTTAGACACGTCCGGATCGACCGTAAATTTTCGTCAGCAGTTTAAGCAGGCGGCCTGGCGATTTCTCGATGCACTGGCGCCGGAGGATCGGGTTGCTGTAATTCAATTCAACGCTAAAGTGAAAAGTTTGGCCGGCTTTTCGACAGACCGAGAAAAGACGGCCTACGCAATTCAAATCGCCGAAGGCGCAGGCGAAACACATTTCTATGATGCGCTGAAATATGCTTTGAATGAACTGGACAAGGAAGGCCCCAGGCGACGGAAGGCGATTGTTGTTATGACTGACGGACTCGACACGCAAATGCGTAACTCCGATCGCGCCTCACTCGCCAAAGTGCAAACAGATGAAGAGGCGATAGCTGCGATTGATGCGAAAGCGAGCGGCACGCTGAACGCGATTCTTACCGCCGCCGATAGACAAGGCGTTTCGATTTATCCACTGGCCTTGCCATCAGGCGATCCCAAGCGACTGCCTTTACGCGATCCTGTGATTACGGGAATCTACAGTGCAGCGCGCACACGTTTGCAAAGTCTTGCCGATCGAACCGGCGGACGGCTCAACGACATTCGCAGCCTCGATCAAATGTCGCGATTGTATGCGGAGGTCGCCGCAGAATTGCGGGCGCTTTACACAGTGGCTTACCAGGCTCGCGGCGATCGTGCGCGCGATGGTAAGTGGCATGCAATAAAGATTGAAGTCGATCAACCGGAACTTCTTGTTCGCACCAAGCCCGGCTACTACTCACGGTAAGACTCTGGCGGAAAATTATATTAGCCCCAAGTTGCCGTCTGCTATAGAAACCTGAGCCAGCTTAAGAACTCATAACATCTCAGGCCAAAATTTTACGGGCGAGTCCCCAAATCAGCAGTCATTCAGTTTCGATACCTGACTTTAACCTCGAACGCTGCAACATGAAACTCTGCCGCGTTTTACTATTCACGATTTACCCTTTACTATTTACGAAAAAGGCACCCGTAGCTCAGTTGGATAGAGTACCTGACTACGAATCAGGGGGTCGCATGTTCGAATCATGCCGGGTGCACCATTCAGAATCAATAAGTTAGGGCGTCGCAATTGGACGCTCTTTCTTGTTTTGTGTGCCTCTAGTGTGCCAGCTCTTGAAAAGGTGTCAGCCGTACAGCATTCTCTCGATGCAGGCAGTTGCTTCTGACTGCATACCCGGAGCAACGTGAGAGTAAACATCAAGCGTGAGCATAGTGGAACTGTGGCCAAGTCTTTCAGCCACGACCTTGGGATGCGTCCCAGCTTGAAGTAACAAACTGGCGCACTTATGGCGGAGGCTAGAGTGAGCGTCAGCTGGCAACTTGGCGGTTTCAAGGGCAGGCTTGAAATGCCTTCTTACGAGGGCTGCCTGTCGTTGCGTCGCGTCTTTCGAGCCATTAGCGGCTTTGCCTGATCAAAAGGTGGAGTAAAAGTTGAAAGCGGTTGGAATGATATGCCTGTGTTGCCATTGTGTGCCAACTCACCCGAACACACACCTTACACAGACACACGAAGCCATTATAGATGAGGTGGAAATGTTAAGGAATCAGCCCTGATCGGAACGGAGGGCAACTAGGAGAAATAGCCTATTTAGGACTGGCAGTCATGAGGTCAGGGGTTCATTCCCCTCGGGTCCACCAATTCTTCCAATAAGTTAGACCACAGAGTTTTAGGGTGAGGTCATTAGCTCACGTTTAGGGGACAGGTCTAGCGAGGGCAGCTACGGCGGCGACTAAATCTGCCGAACTAGCCGGTTTGGCTACGTGCATCTGGTAGCCCTCTGCGATCGCACGTTTGCGATCTTCTTCCCGAGCATAGGCTGTCAGCGCCGCGGCGGGCACCCGGCCTCCGTGCTCATCGGTGAGCGCCCTTACTTTGTGGATTAATTCATATCCGTCTTCATGAGGCATCCCGATGTCACTCATCAGCACGTCCGGCCGCCATTGAGGAAGCGCCGTCAGCGCTTCGCTCGCGGAGCAGCAGGCTTTTACCTCAGCCCCTGAACGCCTAAGAACAGCACTGATCATCTGCCGCGCGTCCGTGTCGTCGTCGACTACTAGCACACGCACTCCGCGAAGCGACGTAGCGGCGGCGTTCCGTAGGTGCGATTCAAGCAGACAGTTTGCAGGATCGACTTCACTCGCCTCCACGCGAACGGCCGGAAGCGGGAGGTGAAAGAAGAAGACTGCGCCCCGACCGGCCCCCGAACTCTCAGCGCCCACTTCACCTCCGTGAGCTTCCACAAGGTGACGAACGATCGCAAGCCCTAACCCGAGGCCGCCGTGAGCCCGCGTGGTGGTGCCATCCGCCTGGCGGAACCGATCGAAAACGTGCGGCAGAAATTCCGGCTTGATGCCCTGGCCGTTGTCGCTGACCGAAACCCTGACGCGGTGATCAACTTGCTCAAGCTTAACGTCGATGCGTCCGCCTTCCGGCGTGAACTTCACGGCGTTGACGAGCACATTCCATACTACTTGCTGCAAGCGCACAGCATCTCCGGACACGTGGCACTGCCCCGCATCAAACGCGTACGAGATATGGATCCTCTTAGCATTGGCGGCCGGGCTCACGATTTCTACTGCGTCGGCAACGATCCGGGTCAGGTCGACTTGGCTGACGTCAAGCCGCAACTGTCCAGTGATGATGCGCGACACGTCAAGCAAATCGTCTATCAGTTGCTTCTGGTTCTGTGCGTTGCGCTCGATCACTTCCAGGCCCTGCGCGCTGATCGGCGCATCCGGCTCGGCGCCGCGCAACAGGTTGGCCCAGCCGAGAATCGAGGTCAGCGGTGTGCGCAATTCGTGCGAGAGCGTTGCCAGGAACTCGTCCTTTATCCGGTTGGCAGCCTCCGCTTCGGCCCGCGCCCGTCGCTCGCGATCCAAAAGCCGGTCACGCTCTTCCTCTGCGCGCTTAAGTTCAATCAAGTAATGGTTCAGTTCCCCTACGTGCCGCTCGGCTTGCGCGGCTTGAGCTTGAGAAGCCTCAATATTCCTCTGATAAGTCCTGTAAGTTAGGTAGATGATGGCGGCGATCGGCGCTGTGAGGGTAACTGCGTAGAAGCCGAACGTGCCGATGAGTTTTGCGATGATGCCCGCTGCCGACGCCCCGGCGATGTACGTCACCGAAGTCCAGAGGTAAAAAGCTCGCCACGTCATCCAGAAGGGCTGTTCAGTCTTAAGCGCCTTCTCCGCCGCGACTAAGCCTGAATTGGCCGCGTACTGTGTGAGCGCCATGACCCAGATTGCGCCGATAAAGCCTCCGGTGTAGCCCGCGCGCGGCAACTCGATGATAGACCCGAAGCATGTGCGCAACGTCCAAACGGTGATGAACGTTGAACAGGCCATGACGGCTGAGTTGAATAGGATGGTGCGCGGCTTCCGACTAATTCGTAGTGACGCGCAGAGGCCGTCACCCACCGCTAGCAGGACGGCCGCTTCGCCACCGTATAGCAGCATGGTGAGGAAGATAAACGTGTCAGAGACCGTGATGCCCCCGGAAACGAGGGGGATTCTGATAACAACGCTTGAGCTGACAGCGATCACCAGCAGAGCGAGGATCAAAAATGGTAGGTCGAGCCGTACCAGTGGTAAGCGGTATAGCGAGAACAGAAGGATCGTAGCGCCGGCAGCAATGACTCCCCACATGTATGGCGCTACGAAACGTTGTCTGCCCATAGCCTCTGCCCTTTGACGATCTAATCGCCTTCGCTCAGTTGTCTTCCCTGTACAAGTAGACGGTGTCGTAAAGATCTCGCAGTTTATAGCCCACGCTGTAGTAGAAGGATTGGGCCACCACATTGCGCTCGTTGACTAGCAGGCAAATCGAGTCCGAGCGGGACAATAGGATTCGCCCAAGGTTCAGCAGGCAACGCCGTCCGTTTCCGCGCTGACGGTGCCGCCGGTTTACGTAGACGCCTTCGAGATAGACTGACTCGGGAGTCTCAGCCATGATATCGGCCTTGAACAGAAGCGTGGCGCCCTCTATTAAAACCCAAATCCGGCCGCGCTCAATTCGCCGCGCACAACGTGCGCGAAAGCCCTCGGGGTCTACTACCAACGGGTTAACACCGCATTCGGCCACAGCCATCGCTGCCTGAACGCGCAAGATCAGCGGGAGATCATGGGTGGCGGCTCGGCGCAGTCCCGGCGCGGTCCCAGCCACCTCGACGGGTGATTTCTGTTCCAACAACACCTCACGACAGGCGACCCGCAATTCCTGCCCGCCTGATGAGTAATGATGCCAAAAGTCGCGCACCCTTCCGCGCTCGCCCATTACTACGTGAACCGTTGGACACGCTTGCGCGGCGCTAGCGAAGGCCTTCATAGCCTTTACCGTCCGCACATCCAGCTGCGTCACGTGCCCGATCAAGGCGACGCCCTCGAGCTGCCCTGCCTCGTCGCGGCAGGCGTAAAACGTGCCGCGGTTCAGAGGGCTCACCAGGCCGTTGTCGCGAATGAAGCCCGCCATGTAAACGTTGTGCAGCGGTTCAGCCGCAAGAAATTCTAACGCTTCGGCTTCATGCCCTTTTGTAAGAGGGCAAGCTTCAAGGGAACCACTCGCGGCCTGCTCAAGTGCGGCCTGTATAGTTGGCTGTCTTTCGAGACCGGTAAGAGGTATCACCGTCAGCTTAAAACCTCGCGGCTAAGATTAAGAATGCCTCTTAATAGTCCAGGAAATCTACGCCGTCGTCGACCGTCACCAACATCGATGCCGTCTCATCCCCGCCGAGTGTTGCGGATTGGGCCTGCAAAGTTAAATCACCCGTAATGACTCCGTCGCCGGTGATGACTCCGTCGCCCGTGATAACTCCATCGCCGAGGACCATACCGCTCAGTAAGGTGCCGCCGTCCAGCAACATGCTTACCTGTAGGAAGACCAAGCCATCGCCAGTGATGACCCCATTACTAGTCATGATGCAATCGCCAGTGATTACCCCGTCTCCGGTAATTACCCCGTCACCAGTGATCACGCCATCTCCAGTGATTACCCCACCGAATAAAGCGCCGATGCCATAAATACTTTGATACTGACTAATCAGAGCGTCGCCGGTCGTCCACGAGAAATTCCGGAGAATCCCTCGCGACCACGAGAAGGTATGGCCGGCGATGGTTGTTTGTTGGAGAGGGAGCGGGTTCGTCCCCAGCAGAGGCTCACCCACGGCAGTCGCTGTTGACAAATCACGGCGCACGAGTTTGGCGAGCCTAATCGCGCCCTCGACATTTAGCTCACCTGTGCCCTGCTCGAAGCTGTTAAACCCACGAATCGGCTGAGCTGTGTACTGGAGGATCATCTTAACGAGGTTGGGCGTAAGTGTGGGATTGGCCTGAAGAATTAGCGCGGCAGCGCCCGCCACGGCCGGAGTAGCCATCGAGGTGCCGTTTAGGTACATCATTCGGCGGTTATCGACTGGGCTCACCCCCGCGTCCAGTTGTGGGTTATCTGCAACGAGCAGATTGTCGATGGCCTGAGCCTGGACGATCTTATTGCCTGGGGCGATCAGATCGGGCTTAACCAGGTTGTCGTAGTGTTTGACATTCTCTTCGTCGCTCCAGTAACTGCGCGTCGGGCCCCGCGAGCTATAAGATGTAACGCCGTCGTCATCTCGCGCGTTGGTACCGAATGTGTTGGCTGCGCCCACCGTAATGGCTGACGGCTCATTGCCGGGTGAATGGATGCGCCCGTAAACTTTATTGCCGGCGCTGTCTTTTCCATTATTACCGGCCGCAGCGGCGACTACGATGCCTGCGTCAACCAGACGACGCACCGCCAGGCAGAGGGGATCGTATTTGTAAGAATCCACCGCCGGGCTGCCGAGGCTCATGTTGACGACCCTGATGTTATAGGTAGCGCTATTGGTCAGCACCCAGTCGAGTGCTTGGAGCAGGCCGCTGATTGTCCCGGCTCCCTGCGAGTTGAGCACGCGAAGGTTGATGATATTAGCGTTCGGTGCGAGGCCGGTGTACTGCGCGTTTGAGATGCGGCCGTTGCCCGCAGCCATCGAAGCCACATGAGTGCCGTGACCGTACGGATCGTCCGAGCGCCCCTCGCCGGTGAAATCCCTGTCGACGACTACCCGAAGGTTATTGCTCTTGTCCAGAAACGCCTTATGATTAACGTCGATCCCCGAGTCCAGGACGGCTATGCCGATCCCGGTGCCGTCCAACCCGCCGGTCGTCGTGCCGCTCGTCTCACGCACCGCGTCAGCTCCTGTCGTTAATGACACGTGACCAAGCGTGCGCACCTCTCGGTTCACGGAGACGTATGCTACATCGTTCCGCGATGCCAGCGCCGCGGCGGCGGCCGCTGAAACGGTGATGACGCGGAAATTAAA
>WNFV01009834.1_pt1 | contig 15212 bp, 15 predicted proteins | sample 5400101 | NCBI WGS metagenome assembly WNFV01 (sample SAMN13153361, study PRJNA577476) | soil metagenome | isolation source: 115 cm soil or saprolite under grassland replicate 1 | place: USA:California | collected 2016-06-15 | reverse complement strand
CTGCTCGAACTGCTCGACGGTCAGGCTGGTCAGATTCAGGATTTGGTTTGTTTTATCTCGTTCGCTTGCATAGCGTAGCATTGCAGTTTGCTCCTTTCGTCTTGGAGCAGACAGTATACCATAAACCTTGATAAACTCTTGTATACACGCGTTCAGGCAGCAAACCCGCCTCGAACTCAGAGAGTGTGAAGGGAGCAGGGGGCGCGAAGCCTTCAGCGGTGTCGGAGAGATAAAAGTCGAGCCAGAACAGGGTATGATAGACGACATACCAAAACTCGGCGAACTCAGGTTGCACCGAGCGTTCGTTGTAGAGGCGCTCCTGCCAGAGCTCGTCAGGACAAGCGCGCAGGGCATCGTCAAGCATGTCAATAGCAGCCCCGAACTGACGCCAAACGCTCGCTCTCCAAGTCATATCCATTTCACTACTCCTGGTGACATTTCCTCCATTTTAGCACCGCGAACAGCTGCCCAACGGGTTGGCATTCAGTTGACCGCTTCGCGCGAGATCGTGCGGTTTTTGAGAAGCGCTACCCGGCGCGCTCGCGGCAACTGCATGCCGTGTTGGGCGGGCGTGAGCCTGTTTGATTTCCTCATCTCTGATACTACGGTTGTAATCGCTTGATCACTCCACGCAAGTCACGCTTCCCTCGTTGCACGGTCTCACCATCGTCGTGGTGACTCGCCCACGCCAGCGCCGCCCCAATATGCATCGCTTCATAGACCGCCTGCCGGAAGCTCGTCTCTGGTGTGTGTTTAACTTCTCCATAGCCCTGCCAGAAACGGGCCTGGAATTGGTCTGTTTCTGGCCCAGCCGACATGGCCAGCACAAACATCGTCCAATCAGCGAACGGATCGCCCCACCACGCACGATCAGCATCCAGAATTCCGCTAATGACTGGCCCATCGACGTCATGATTGACCAAGATGTTGAATAACCACAAATCGCCATGCAATAGGTGCGGTTGCTCAATCGCATCCAGTTGCGCACGCTGGTCTCGCACGATCGCAACCACCGATCGTAAGTCGATCACATCAAGCTGCGCTTCGGTCATGGCTTGAGTTGTACACTCCAAACGATAGAGAACCGTCTCGCTCCAGGTCGCAAACTCGGGTGCTGGATACGGCCCACCAAAGCGTGTTCCGGTGGTACTGTGAATCATCTTGGTGATGCTGCCAAATTGCTCCCAGAGCCGCAGTTGTTCAGTGGGTGTGTATCGCTCAGCGCTCTCATCCCAGCGCTCGCCAGGGAGATAGGTTTGAAAGATGTAATCACGACCGATCAATTGATGGGTGAAATCCGACAGCAGTGTGCGCGGCATCAGCGAGGCGATCGCGGCAAAGAACGGTTGGATGTGCTGTTCGCGTCGCATCAGCCAGTGTTCATTCCACAATAGATCGGCCGTCGGCGGTGGCGCGATACGCAAAATCACCTGCTGGTCGTAGAGAGAGATCAAGAAGATTGTATTAAAGGTACCGCCGCTGAGTTGGCGCGCCGAAACGACACGGACGGATGCGCCAAACGCGCGTTGACACATCGCTAAAATCTGATTGGCAGTCGGGGGAAGGGGCATGCCTTCGGGTAGCGGCTGGAGGGGCAGAAACTCCACGATATGCGCCTCCTTGGGTAACAGCGCGCCGGCTCAATCGATGGAATGATACCACAGGTCTTCAGGTGCAACGAGGGTTGATGCGCCCGCCCAACGGGCTGCCGCTTAGCTGCGCCGCCCCGATAGATTGGAACACCGTTTGTGTGATTCTGACTTGAAAAAACGCACCGATCTCAGAGCCGCTTGCGATGTCAGTTCCAGCGGCGTGTTGGGCAGTAACCTGGTTTCAAGCATTAGTAAGCGGCATTACTCCTGACGGCTTTCTGTTCCCACGATGAATGACAGCACCTGAGCAAGATTGTGCTCGATAGGATTGACCGCGTCGACGAACAACGCACTGCCTGGTTGCCAAATCTCAAACATCCTGCGCTGCTCCTGAATCCCCTCCCACGTGGCTGGGCCATCCTCGCAGGGAACACTTGCACACCTCTCGATAACCCGTGCGCGCCAAAGCTGTTCATCAGAAACAGAGGTATAGATCGGCCGGTATAACGCGTGATGCCGCATCGCGATATCCTGAGCGAGGATGCGATCGGCTCCCATAAAAACGGCGTCGATGATAACGCTTAGCCCCAAGGCGAGCTGTGCTTCGGCAAGATGCAAGACAATATGCATCAAATCATCCCAAAACGGATTGGCATGCTTGAGCATGTGTGCAGGTATGAAGTCGAGCAAATCGTCGAGACGCACAAGCGGAACGCGGAGCTGAGCCGCCGCCATGCGAGCTAAGCTTGTCTTTCCTGTTCCCGGTAGACCGGAGAAGATGGTCAGCGTAGGGTTCATTGCAGTCCCGTATGCTCACATGCTTCGTGCAGCCACACCAAGTACATCCAACGCCTCCATAACTGCTTGCTCAAAAGTCATCGCCTGCCCCTCCTCCCAAAGTACCGTCTGTCGTTCAGCACTCACGAGCTGGCGGGCAGGCTCAAGCAGACGCGCGCGCACCTCCTCAAAAATGCGTGACTGCGAAACGCCAATCGTGGCGCAGTGTGCCGCACTCGCACCTGCCAATCGCAACGCCCGCTCAGGCTGCTGTGTGCCTGCCGCGATCCCTGCTGCCCGGCTCAGCGAGAGTGCGACATTGTACGTGTATCCTAACGAACGATACATCTGAAGGCTTTCCGCCACCAACAGACGAGCTGCCGCATACTCGTTCTGCAAAATGGCGGCAGTGCCCATATTGGCGAGCGTATGAGCGGTGCCATCCGCATTTGCCAGTGTCTGAAAATAGCCTAACGCCTCTTGATACAGTGCTTGAGCTTGACGCAAGTCGCCCTGCGCAAAACCGACAACATAGGCGTGGTGGTTCAGGACATAGCCGAGACGTGCGATGTCGCCCAGTTCGCGCAAGAGAGCAATCGCTTCCTCTTTGAGCACACTGGCGGTCGCGTAGTCATCCTGGTGAAGCGCGAGTGCCCCCGCAAGATCGAGCGCTTGTGCACGAAGTGCTGTGTGGCGCGACAATGGCGGTAACGCCAGCAGTTTCGCAAACCACAGGCGTCCTTCGCCGGTGTGCACATCTTCAAACCAGAGTTCCTGGAGCAGGAAAGCGAGCTGGAGCCCACGTTCAGCATCACCGCGTCCGACTAACCAGTCGAGAACGACGCGCAAATTCCCATACTCGCGCTCAAGCCGGCGCATCCAGGTCGCTCGTTGTGGCCCGGAGGCTTCTTCAAGCACTTGCTCAGCGAGTGACGCATAATAACGAACCAAGGAGCGATACGCGTCATCTGCTTCATCATGATTGATCAACTGCGCGTGCGCGACGAGGCGCACTGCATCAGGGAGTCGATAGCAACGCTCGTCGTCGCAGGGTTCAGCGATGACCAATTCATGGGCGATGAGCTTGTCGAGGAGCGGAAAAACCTGTTCCGACGGGATGTCGCATCCGGCAGCGACGGCGTCAATCGCGTCACGCGTAAAACGAGTAGCGAAGACGGCCAGTTGCCGCCAGAGGATCTGCTCTAATCCGGATAGCTGCGTCACGCTGACCTCCCAACAATCAGCAGGCATTGATAGCCCAGACACGACGGGCGTTTTCGTGAAAGCGAGCTGTGGGGGTGTAGAGAGGCCGTCCAACGGGCTGCTGCTCAGCTGCCGCGAGCGCGCTTGACGAGATGGCATCAAAAAAGGCACGATCTTGCGGGCAGCGGTCAGCTCCAGCGGCGTGTTCGACGGCCAAAATGGTCGGTTCCCTAGTACTCCTCTTTTGTCGTCGCATCTTGCCGCTCTTGTAGGCGCTGACTGTGGCGTTGCTGGTATTCGCGCTGTATGAAGGTAGGCGCATATGGAAGATAGGCTGCTTGCTGGATCTCAGTCAGCGAAAAGAAGCTACTTGTGACGCTGCCCTGACAATTGGCACTTCCGCAAGCGCACTCCCACTGTTCACCAGTAAATGCGTTGAGCCGGTAGTCAATCGTGATCTCTTCTCCCGTCTGAATAGGCTTCCACGCGAAGACCTTCACGCCTTTCCGCATCGCATTTGGATCGCATGCGTGGTTGAGATAACATCCTGGCGACAACAACACCGCGCTGTGCTCCCAATCCAACTCACAAAGATGGCGTTGATCATCGGCCGACAGCGCCTCAAGCTCGTCATGATGAACGATTCGACGATAACGACGGCGGAAGATAAACTCGCCAACAGCGAAACTACGCAGCGCAAATACACCTTGGCCTTTCCGGCCAGCCTCTTTCACAATGACATCGGTGATCACAGATACCTCCGCACACAGACCTGAGGTTGCAGCTACGCATGTCCGCAGGCAGGCGACTGGCAAAATGTATGATACCACGCGACTAGCAGAATATGGGAAAAGGACAGCATGGGTACAGTGTTGAGGGCTGCCGAACGGCCTGGGCTTGAGCGGCGGTGCGTCTCGAGATTCGGAAAGCTATCAAGCTGACTCTTGGTTTCAACATTGCCACGATCTTGTCGGTGCCCAGCGCCATCCACTCCAAGCCCGTACTGGGCCGCCAGCGTTGTACATGGGGTTATGATGCACTCGCTGCTGTGCCTATTAACGCCATTAAACCATCTGGCAATGTGCCTCGCCAATTGATATATTGATGACCGCCACAATATTCCGTGGCAAATTGCTCGATCAGCCACGAATCTGGTGGCGGAATTTCATAGCTCCACGCAGGAGCAGTCGCAGCTTCACGACTCCAGCCAAAGTTACCGGACTGGGACAGTACGTTCCCAAATAGCTCTGGGTGGCGCAAGCCGACAAACGCTGCGGCTAGTCCACCAGCACTGACACCCCCGACAATTGTCTGACGTGGATCAGCACTCACGCGATAGGTTTGGCGCACCCAGGGGTAGAGTTCGTCGACCAGAAAGGTCACAAACCGTTCATCGCAGTACAACTCCTGCTCGCGACGCGGGCTGTCGAGCATGACCATGATGAGCGGCGGGATATGCCCTCCGGCGATTAAATTATCGCAGATGGTTGGCGCCGGTATCCAGGATGTATAGATATCGCCATCAAAGAGGAACAGCAAGGGCAAGGGCTGAGCGTGCGATTGATAGCCGGGTGGCGTGTAGATCCACACATTCCGATCATTCTCCAGCAAGGTGCTGTGCCAGGGAATCTGTTCGACCTGCCCTGCTGGGACGCCAGCACGTGGCTGGAACCACGGCTGTGCTGGCGCAGCGGGCATTTCGACATACGAGCGATTGAAGTCTTGAATGAACACACGCGGATTGAGCGGATCAAGCTGCCAATGGGCCTGATAGCTATCCCAATCCTGCACATCTTTAATGTGATGCAGAGGATGGTCGGGGGCGATCCAATACACGAAGCGGGTATCAGTTCGGACGCGGTAGCTGCGGTAGAAGAGATTGGTCTGCGGGAGATGGAAGAGCAGTGCGTCATCCCATCTATTCCACCACATCCCGCGCAGCAATTCGCAATAGAATACGACATGAGTGGTCGCTTCATCAGCACGCCAGAGCATGGTCACAAGGGCGAGATCGTCACGGTCGGGCAGCGGTTCAATGAGCGGTGTACCAGTTCTGGCGATATCGTCCCAGAAGGTATCCAAGGCAGTCATATCGCCGGCGTCGATTGCACGTTGTAATGCACTGATACGCGGACTGGTCGGGATATCGATTGCTTGAGTTGGCATGGATCACTCCGTCGAGATGGAACGAACCACAAATCTGGCGGTCGCTCATTCTATCCGCTAGAGATAGAGACACCAGCAAGACTGAGAAAGTTCATTTGAGGATACCCTGAAGCGGACAGGGTTGAAAGACCAGCAGGCATCCGTTGCCGCGAGCGCGCTGGAGCACGTCTTTAAAAAGCCAACGATCTCGCGCGAAGCGGTCAACTGCAATGCCATTTAGCCCGCCCTGCTCGCCTCGGCGATGACGGCACCGACAGCTTGCATGAGCGTATATGGTTCGGAGGGCGCCCAACGCCGCAGCGCCCAGGGGGTCGTGACGTCGGGATTGGCCACAAACAACGAAACGCGATTGACCTCAGGCAGGTGCTGCTCGACGAGGAGCACCGTTTCGCGTATCAGTTCCAGCATGTGGCGCACACCGATCATGGGATCCTCCCGAAACGCCTGCTTCATTCGGAGCGCGAGATCAGGTGGGGCAATGGAAAACCTGCGAATCAGCGCGTCCAGCCACTTGTGTTCTTCGGATCGATAGTAGACACGATTGAGACCGGCCAGGATTTTCAGGATACTCTGCTGCATCCAGATGAAATGCTGGTACAGCACCAGCGTGTCATCACGTTCGGCATACGCTTGGGGCATGCACCAGGGGCCACACCAGAGGTTTTCTTGGATCATTTTGATGGCCAATCGATCTGGATAGGCACTCGCCTGCGCTTGCCAGATGTGGAGGAGCGCCGCTCCATACAAAGGGATTGCATCTTGTACCGCAGCAATGAGCGTTTGCTTGTCGAGCGCCGTGTCAGCGTGTTCCAGTACATCCGCCAGACACCGCACCATAGCGCTTCTCGTCAAATGATTGATCGACACCATCAGCGAGCCCCTATACGGTTGCCCGTCAATGACCAACGCAGAAAGGCCATAATGCTCATGCGTAACGACTTCGGGTTCACGTTGATAGCTCGTAAACGACCACAGCTCGCCACCACTTCTTGCAATGGCGGTCTTGCGCTCGTCATCGGAAGGGGGATGTGCCCAGAAGACGCCGATTTCGAGGTCGGAGTAGGCATCGGCAGAGCCACAGGCGACCGATCCGCTGACCATGACAACCAGCACGTTGGGATTATCACGGTACGCTGCGGCGATATGGCTGGCTATCGTCAGCCCTCCTTGGCTCACTTGTGTCATCACACAATCTCCACACAAATGGAAGGCTTACTGGTGCGCAATTGTAACACTGCGCCAAGTACATCGTTGTACTGCACTGAAAAGGCGGCCTAACGAGTCGCGCATTAGCCGCGGCGAGCGCGCTGTACAAGAATGCGAAAATCGCTCGGATCTCGCGCGCGAAGCGGCCATCTGGATGCGTATGTTGAGTGGCAGGTCTGCCGACAGACACGTGATTGTATTCTGCCGCACGGTGATGCTCTTTATTCCATCCCGCTTAGTGACCTGCTTCTTCTTCGAGCGCTCGCTGCGCAATCGTCAAAAGGTCTGGATCACGTTCTGTTTCCAGGATCTTCTTGAGTGCATTTCGTGCACGTGCGTCGTACACCTGATGACCCAACTCGCCAATCAGTTGTCCTCGCAATTTAGCATTCGGGTCATTCGCGCCAATCTCAACCAGAAGCGCAACGCGGTCAAGCACTATAGGAGCCGTCATTTCACATTTTGTCGCATCGGGACATCGTTCACAGAAGAGTGTATGCCAAACTGCACGGCGAATATGCGGGACGGGATCCTGCAGGAGGGGAAGCAGCGCCTCCACACAGCGCGTGTCTGCACCGTATCCACCATGATCGATACAATCGACACAGCTACGGCGGACACGAGTATGGGGATGCTTCAAGCCGTGCAGCAAGGAAGGAATAACAGGAGCACCAGCCTGCTGCAAGGCCCACATTGCCGGAACAGCAATAGCCGGATCGCGGCTGGCAAGTTGCTCAATCCATTGTTCAAATGCGTTGGGCTGATGTGCTGCGTCATGCACCATCTGTGTGGCTTGGCGCCACCACTGGCGTGCTTGCTGCTGCATACGCAAACCTCCACTCATATTGAGGAACAGGGGATGCATAGAAGTGATCGTAGTCCGCAGAACAGCATTTGCAATCGGGCGGAAGAAGGAAATAAAGAAGGCAACAGTCGATAGAGAGCGGATTGCCGCCCAACGGAAGAGCTCAGCCGCCAGCTGAATATCTTTGATAGGTTGGACTGGCGTTCGAGCGCATCAGTATCGGAAAATCGCTCCGAGGAAGGCGGGTCGGCTGCAGCGGAGGTTGGGCTGCGCTCGATAGTAGTGGTTGCGTGCTGCCACGATTGGCTTGGGCGAGTTTCGACAGCCGCTCATTTCACTTTGGCGTACAACCAACAATCACGAGGTTCGAAACTGATATTGGGATGGAGCACGCCACGGCGCATCAATCCTTCCCGCTGCATCCCAATCTTTTCCATCACGCGTGCAGACGCCGTGTTATCAACATCACACACTGCCCAAACACGATACATTGCTGGTTGTTCCAAGACGTAGTCGCTCACGGCTTGCGCAGCTTCAGGCATAAGACCCTGCCCCCACGCGGAACGAGCGAGCACATAGCCAAGTGACGCACTCCAATCACGGACTCGAACGCTGATCATTCCCACCAGCCTCGCCTGCGCACGTTCGGTAAGGACATAGCAGTGTTCAGTGTTGGCTTTCCACGTCGATAAACAGTGTTCAATATACGCGTGTGTTGTGGCAAGATTGGGATGCGGCCGCCAGACAAGAAAACGTGTGACTTCGAGGTCTTGCGCGTATGCGGTAAATATCGCTGGCGCGTCAGCCAGTTCCGGTTTTCGTAAGGTAAGCCGGGCAGTGGTGAATTGTTGAGGCAACTCCATCTGTCCTTCTCCTGTTTGTGCGTCCTGCGCTTCTGATACATCGTCCTCGGCTTGCCGCGAAGGTGGAAGCGCTGCAGGCTGCTTTTGCAGCCCAACGGCCTGCCGCTTAGCTGCCGCGAGCGCATACCCGGCCACCTTTTAAAATGCTGCCGATTTCTTGCTTACGCTGACCTTGTATACACTGGCAGTGTGATTGGCTCGGATGGAATATCGCCACTGAGCAGCGGCTTGATCAACGCAGCTATCCCAACTGGCATGAACTGCTCCGATGATTGCACGAGCTCTTGATGTGACCACCAATGATACGCCTGGTGTAGGTTCTGTTCGTACGGCAACAGGTTTGCCAAACTCACGATTGCGGTCGGAACGAAGACAACAAAGAACCGTTCTTGCAGAAGCACGCGTCCTTTATCTCCTTGAAGGATACGTTCGTGGAGCCACACGCACGTGCCAACCGCATCGAGCGCAATACCGGTTTCCTCCCAAAGCTCGCGTTGTGCGGCTTGTTCATAGGTTTCATCTGCTTCAACTCCGCCACCGGGAGTGTTCCAATAGACGGCCATGTCTGGGAAGGCTTCGTGAAGTGGCCGTGTGTCGTGAACCTGAACCAAAAGGAGACGTTGCTGTGCGTCAATCACAAGCAATCGGGCGGTCGGCCGAATACGCATGCTGTCTCACGCCTTCATATTTCAAAACAGAGAACAACTTCGAACGATAATCTGGATAATCGCATACATTCAACAGAACGGGCTTTGATCGCAGCCGAAGGGGTTGGCGCTTAGCCGCCGCAAGCGCATGGGCATACATTCCAAAATCGGCATGTTCTTACGCGCAGCGGTCGGCTACAGCAGCGTGTTCGGCCGCAGTCGTATATCCAACGCGCTGATCGTAAATCACACGGCGTGTGACAGGGCTATGGCGTCTGCTCGATTGCATATGGTGAAGTCGGGTTGCATACTGTTGGTTGTGGATCAGGATCATATGTTGACCAGCCGGGTGGTGCTCTGTCTGGATCACGTAGCAGACCACCCAAAGCCATCCACCCACCTGCACGAATAGTACTAACATCACCAAGATATAGCGGGTAGGATTCATTGTGCCCGGCTTCAAATCGAAAGACAACCCGCCCTGATGTCCCATCGGAAAAGAATATCCGTGTATGCAGATCGCTAAAGGCATGGTAATCGGTATGGCCAAAATAGTCGACCTGCTCGACGACATACTGGGTTACTTGAGCAGGTGATAACAGTGGATACGTGCCGCCACAGCGCTTCAAGGTTGCCTCAAGAAAATATGTCAGTGAGAGTTCGGGACGATCACGAAAAAGGTCGGCGGGTGGTGTTTGAAGGCGTGGATCGTAGCGATAGTAACCACTAGACAGCGCCCAAAGGATGTTTGGCGGTGATTCCAAGCTTATTCGGTAGGCAAGAGCAGTAGGCACAACAATGAGTATGCCGAGCAAGGCGCATGCAGCAATGACAGATTTCCGTCTGCGTGTAGACATAGAATTTGTGTGCTTGGATTGCCCACTCCAAATCAGAGTATACAGCAGTGGAAACGGTCTACAACTGATACGGGAATGAAGGAGGCCATACAACGGCGTCAATAATGAGATGGAGTGTAAATGGTTGCGGCCGAACGTGCCGCCCATCAGCCGCCGCCCCTGCGAGAGCGACATTGAGAGATTGGCAAAGCATCTTTCAAAATCGCTCGCGTTAAAAACGCCACGGCAGGGGCAGCCGGCTGGAGGGGCTTGTTGGGCCGCACGGCTTATGGTGATTACTGCACCTTATTTTCGGGCGCGGAAGAGCATTTCTGTACCGAAATCAGTGATCGGGATTCCACTGTCGATTGTGCCCACAGTAATGCTATGGAACCCCGCCCGCTCCAGCAGCAGACGGAACTCGTGGGGATAATACCAGCGCTGTATTCCGATGCGCTGGTGGGTCTCCGCGAGGACATTATTGTGATAGATTTCATACTTGAGCCAGGTTGTGCTGACCTGCTCGACCACATCGTAGCGACAGGCTCGGTGGCACATGACTGTTGCGCCATCCTGCGGGCGGGTCGTCATCCCCGCCACGACCCAGTCGGGCTGACTTGACCGCGTGATGTGATCCCAGGGGACGGAAAGTGCAATCAGGAGTTGGCCACCCGATTCAAGGTGCTGATAGCAGCACTGGAGCGTGGCGCGAACATCATCGCGGGTAGTGAGCAAGCCGAAGGAGCCGGCTGCCACAAAGACGGTCGTATAGGTCGACGAGAGCGAAAAGGCTTGCATATCCTGCTGATACAAGACCGGCGTGAGTCCGGCGTGATCCGCTTTCGCACGGCAGATCGCAAGCATATCGGCGGAGGCATCGAGACCTTCGACCGGTAGACCCGATTGCAGATATGGCAACAAGAGGCGTCCGGTGCCACATCCCAATTCCAGCGCGCGTCCGGGTAGTTTCTGCATTGCGCGCTGATACGCCGCAGTATCGTAGTCCTCCCAGCGGCTGGCCCAGAGGTCGTAGAGGTCGGCGAGAATCCCCGAATAGCCTTCATATCCCTTCATACCAGTCGTACCTCACTCGTGTTGCGCTCCAAAGAGCGACAGTAGCAGACAACAAATGGCGAGCTGTGGACAGTGGCCATCAACGCCTATGCGGCTGGCGTATCTGCCTTGCATAACAGCTGTTGTAGCACGGCAAGAGTCGCTCAAAGCTGCACCAAAACAGCCACGTATGCGAACGAGGGGTCATCGTACAAAAATTGGGGAAATATACGCTAAGGGCAAAAGCTCGCTTTCAGGCATTATAATGCGCTTCATGCCTTGTTGCGATCCTCATTAATCTCCATAACTGCCCCCTTTGCCAGAGTGCTTGTCGTAGAATCGGCGTCAGAGAATTGAGACCGCCTAACGGTAAGCGTTAGCCGCAAGTGGGCGGGACGAGACGCGGCTGGAGAGCCGGAAAAAACTCAAAGCCAGGAAAAGGCTTGAAAAACGCGCAGAGTCCCACTTGTCGGCTGCACGCTGTGTTAGGCATCCACAACGTAAATTCCCGAAAATGAGATCAGCATTCCCAAACATCCTAAAGAGGTCTGATAACCACATCCTTGAGGTATGGGATTCCAAAATGTGTTAGTTGTCCAATCTTGGCTTTCCCATCGGACACAAAACGCGCCGACATCGGCTTCTTATACTTGTTGGAGAGCCCTTGGAAGAGCGCCAATACCTCGGCAATCCTCTCAGCTCGTTCATCAATCGCAATTGGATAGGAATCGATCCCAAGCCCAGAGTGAAGAGACAGAAAAGCATTTCTTTCAATTGGGAAATTGCCTTGCTGATATTCTGCGGCTAGTTCAAAGTCCTCCAGGCAGGCAAACATGAGCCCACACAATCCTAATTTCTTCGGATATTTCTCATTAATGAACCTTGAGATCTTCATGTAAACGTCAGTTGTTACCGACTTGCTGAAGTCGCGCCCTGTGCGCTTAATAAAGTCGATGAAACTCCCTCGACCCGCGAACAATGGAGCGATCGAGGTATCAATACCAAGGAATCCCTCTTCTAATGAACAAATCGTGTCAATCTCAGACCATATCGCCTGCATTCGGTCGAACCATTCTTCGATAGTTTTGCAGCCTTCCGAAAGGTCTGTTGGTTGCAATCCGACCGCGAAGCCGTTTCGCTCGTAGTTCGCCGACGGAAAATAGGGTGACGAAGGAGCGTTATTGAATGTGTACGTGAAGCTGAAAGTCTTTGCGGCATTCTGCTGAATGATGTTCGTCAACAGGGCAGTATGTGCCGTGCCGATGTCTTCGTTGGTCAAGTCAACATTGAAGTTGACCTGCCTGGCGGCGAGGAATTTCGGCAGTATGGCGTAAGCCGTATCAAGATGGAGAGTGCCGATACTGAAGAGGATGGACTTATTAGTTTCCCCATCGAGGCTAAATACTCCTTGAATATCGGGAGAACATATTCTTTGCGTCTGAACAGTAAATCCTCGACTTGAGAAGGCAAGAGATAATCGCTCAAGCATGGACGTAGCTTCTTCGGTAGGATGATCGGTAAAGAGGCAAACCGAGCGGATGACCTTGAGTTGATCCATTTGGATTCTCCTCTAATGCTGAAGAGTGCCTAACGGCTTGCGTTACTGGCAGGTGGGCGGGCGTGGACTCTGCTTGGGAGCAGTATAAACTCGAAGCCAGAAAAATGCCTTAAACTGACAACGAATCCCACCTGTCCAGTGCACGCTGTGTTGGGCGTACAACGAATGGAAAGCCGCCCATGCAAACTATTGCTCGTCATTTGTCCTGTAGGTCACTGGCGAAAATGGTTTCTCATTGATGACCAGTTGAAATACATCGGGTCGGGCATAGTGACCTGTCACGTCAAAATCATATGCTTCTCCAGGACTTGCCGTGGGTACCCCTAGATGGAGGGGTTGCGCGGCGGGCGTGGATGATGCACAATTGCGGCAGGATTCGCTCGTAATGTGAGGAACGACCGCTCATGCCTACGCATCCGCTGATCTCGATCCCGCTCGACATTCCCGATGTCCGCGTCCTCCAAACCGCGATCACCAAGGCGGGCGAACTGATCCTCACCGTCGAAAGCACCCTCCCCAGTCCCACCTGCCGTCGGTGCGGGCGCACCATCACCGAGCGCCACGGTCTGGACGAGCCACGCTTGCTCCGCCATCTGCCCATCCTTGGTCGGGTGGGCTACCTGCGCATCCGCCCCAAGCGCTTCCGCTGCCCCTGGTGGGATGACCATCCCACCACCTCGCAACACCTCGACTGGTATGACCCGCAGGCGTTGCACACCAAAGCCGATGAGCGCCATCTGATCGTTCAACTGGTCAATAGCACCCTGACCGATGTGGAGGCCAAGGAAGATGGCACGTATGACGCCCTGCTCGGCATCCTCGACCGCTGGATCGCGCGGAGCGTGGAGTGGGAGGCGCTGCCGCCGTTTGCGCCCCTGGGCCTGGACGAGATCGCGCTCCTGAAAGGCGATCGGGACTTCGTGGCGGTCATCAGCGCCCAGACCGACGATGGCGAGTTGCACGTGCTGGCGGTGCTGCCCGATCGGTTGAAGGCCACCATCGTGGCGTGGCTCAAGCGCATGCCCGCCGCGATCCGCGCACGCATCACCACGGTCTGCACAGACATGTGGGACGGCTACACCAGCGCGGTTGAGGAGGTGCTTCCCACGGCGACGATCGTGATCGGAGGCTTTCATGTTGCCTGCCACTATCGCGATGCCGTCGACGCGTTGCGCAAGCAGGAGGTTCGCCGCCTCAAGCAAGCACTGCCGAAAGACGCTCAGGACGCGCTCAAACAGCCCCTGTGGCCGGTGCGCAAGCGGTCGACCGACCTGACAGCGGTCGAGCAGGAGCGCCTGGATGCGCTGCTGGCGTATCGCCCGGCCCTCCGCCCGGCCTACGCCCTGCGTGAGGCGCGCACGACCATCTTCGATACGGCGCGCGCGAAGGCCGATGGACTGCGCCGCATCCGGTTTTGGCGTCGACGGGTCGAAACGAGCGGCCTGAAGTGTTTCGATCGCTTTCTGAAGCTGCTCGACACCTGGCTCGATCGGATTGCGAACGACTGCATCAACCATCAGACGAGCGCGTTTGTCGAAGGGCTGAATAACAAGCTCAAGGTGCTCAAGCGGCGCTGTTACGGGGTGCGGAATGTCACGCGCCTGTTCCAGCGGCTGACGCTTGACCTCGAGGGCTATCGCCGGTTCAGCCCCTGGCGGGTCCCTACATCTAGTGGTGCTTCCGGCAACTCCTGAAGAACCCAGTTTCCTTGATCACAAATCGGCGCGTTTTGATCAGTTGCCAACTGGCCTCGGCGCTGGCCTGGTGCCAGAAGCCAATTGTCTGCTCCTGAGTGTTGATCGTCGCGCGGACATACTCGCCACTCCACTTCGGGCCGAGCCGCCAGACTTCGTTCAGCACTTCGATCGCACCAGTGGGGTCGACTTTGCGCAGGAAATGAATCCGTCCAGCCGTGAGCGGCAAGCGGCCCTGCGGGATCAACATGCGCAAACGCGCGCTCAGCAGCCGCACACGCGCGCTGCGTCGCACCTGCGCGGGGGTCTGACCCGAGAGTGCGGGTGGATAGTAATGATACATATACCAGCGCCGGAAGAGCGGGATCTCGGCTTCGACCTCCTCGCGCGTGGCGAACTCGTGCCGCGACCAAAAGCTGCTCACCCACAGAGAGTGAAAGCTTTCGATCTGTAGTTTTGCAAAGTTGAACCGCACACACTCCTGTAGTACGATAGTCTACGCAATCCGAGCTAACTGAACCATCACCAGGAGCGGGTATGCCAGCGATTGTGGAATTCCCGACGGTTGTGCAAGACCTCCTGACCCAGTACGCCGACCTGTTTGCCAACGAACCGGAGCGCCGGCACTTCGCTGAGTATCTGACTGGTCTCTTCATCGCCGAACGCAAAACCGTCAGCGGCATCAACCGAGAGTTTGCGGTCACGACCGACCAATCCTGTCTGAACCGCTGGATCACCGAGGTCGACTGGGATGAAAAGGCGCTCAACAAGCGGCGCCTCGAACGGCTGCAACGCGACTCTGCCACCCACTA
>WNFV01005572.1_pt1 | contig 15216 bp, 18 predicted proteins | sample 5400101 | NCBI WGS metagenome assembly WNFV01 (sample SAMN13153361, study PRJNA577476) | soil metagenome | isolation source: 115 cm soil or saprolite under grassland replicate 1 | place: USA:California | collected 2016-06-15 | reverse complement strand
TCCCGGGCCACCGCGACGACCCACCGCTGATCCCCCGACCCGGACCACTCCAGGCGCGGCTGCTCGCCCTGCTCAACGTTGATCCACTCCGACTGGCCTGACCCACTCCCATTCATGTGCGGAACACGGGGCTAGCCGGGCGGTCTGATCCCGGTCGGCCCGGCGGCGCCGGATCCGGGCCGCCGGGTGGGCGGCGGCCCGGGTCGGGTCACGGGGGCCGGTCCGGGCCGCGTCGCCGATGCGGGCCGCCGGTCCGGGGCCGGACGCGGCGTCCCGGTCCCCGGCACCGGCACGCGGCGGAAGACCAGGCGCCGTTGCAGGTACCCGCCCCCGCGCAGCACGAGATCGCCGGCCACCACGACAAGCAGGGCGGCGATCGGGTCCCACGCCCGGAACGGCGGCACGAAGATCCAGCCGACGACCACCACCATGGCCAGCGCGGCGGCGTTCATCACGATGGCGACGGGTACGCCGAGCAGCAGGCACCCGAACAGCAGCGCACCGAGCCGGGCCGGGGCGCGGCGCCCGGGCCCGCCGGGCGGAAACAGCCGCCGGTACAGCGGCCCGACCGCGTCGCCCGCCCCGTGGAACACCAGGAACACCGAGATGACGTGCGCGGGCAGCGCGATCAGGCCGACCCCGAAACGCCAGAGCGCCGCCGTCACGCTTCCCACGCCATCATCTTGCCAAGTACCTGGGCGACGTGATCGAGGAATCATTCCGGTGCGATCACGCGGATGCCCGGCCACCGCTGCGTCGGCCGGTGCCGGGCCAGCCGCTCCCGCGAGATGGCGAGGCTGACCCGCGCCGGGTTGCGCCGCCACACACCGCCCAGCAGGTCGGCCAGCCCGAGCGGCGCGCACACCTCGACCCCGCCGGCCGCATCCAGCCGTACCGCCGTGGCGGTGGCGGTCTCCGGCCACGTGGCGACCGCCTCGGCGATGGAGGCGAACGGGGGTACCGGCGCCCCGCCGAAGCGCCGCGCGTACCAGGTATGTACCGCCGCCTGGTTGCGTGCCTCCCAGGGCAGCCCGGGCCGGGCGGCGCACAGCAGCGCGGTCGCCGCGTCGTCGCGCTCCCGGGTCAGGTCGGCCGGGTCGAAGTACACGACGTCGATGTCGCGTACCTCCCCAGGCCGGAACCCGCGCCCGGACAACTCACCCCAGACCAGGTCCCGTACCACGCCCGCGCCCACCCAGGCGTCCGGCAGGCCGATGTCCCGGACCACGGCCAGCACGCCCATCAACCACGCACAGCCGCCGACCAACGCCCGCAACCGGTCCATCTCGTCGGGCTGGCGCTCGCGTTCCTCGGTCACTGCCCGATGATGGCACCGTAGGGTTGGTGCGCATGGACCCGACCGAGTTCGTCCGCGCCCACACCACCCTCGGGACCTCGCCCGACCTGCCGGAGATCCGGCTGCACATGGCGTCGGACGCCTTCGCGTTGTGGGAGCGCACCGAACGGGAATCCGGCGGCGACACGGTGTCGGCGCCGCCGTTCTGGGCCTTTCCCTGGCCGGCGGGCAGGCGCTGGCCCGGTACCTGCTCGACCATCGCGACGAGGTGCGCGGCCGGACGGTCCTGGATCTGGCGGCGGGCTCGGGCCTGGTCGCGATCGCCGCCGCCCGTGCGGGTGCGGCCGGCGTGACGGCCACCGAGATCGATCCGTAGGCGGCCGCCGCGATCGCGCTCAACGCGCAGGTCAACGACGTCAAGGTCGACGTGTGCCTGGGCGACGTGCTCGACGACGACACCGGCGCCGAGGTGGTCCTCGCCGGCGACGTGTTCTACAGCCATGCGATGGGCGAGCGGGTCCTGGCGTTCCTGGTACGGGCGCGGGGGCGCGGGGCGCGGGTCCTGGTCGGCGACCCGGGCCGGGCCTACCTGCCCCGGAACCGGCTGACCGCGGTGGCCACCCGTGAGGTACCGGTGCCGCGTGCCCTGGAGGACGCGGAGGTCAAGCGCACCACGGTCTGGCGCCTGGCCTGAACGACCTCGGGTGGCGGATCAAGCGGCCGACGGTACCGGTTGCCGTCGATCGCTCGAGCCGCCACCCGGTGAGGTGAGGTCGAGATCTGCAATTTGCAGGATGGGACTTCACAAGTGCGGCTTGCGGGGGCATGATTAGTCGTCGTAATAGGTACTGCTTGGCAGTTGGAGGGTGGTCGCCGAGCCGGTCGAAACGTCGCGAGTCAATGTATGGCCTTTCCATACGGAATGACCGGTGGAGAGTGTGATCGTTGCCGCGATCACGATTGCTCCTAAGGCCAATATCAGCGCCGTAAGGCAGGCCGCAATGCGTTCTGTGCGCATCACTGGCTCCTTGGAAAAGGGTTGCTCGAGTGACACGCCCGGCCAGGTGTGTTCACTTAGGGTGAACAAGCAAGGTTAAGCCAGCAGTAAGTCCAGATGAACGCGAGGTTAACGACCGGTGAAGTGACCACTCTCAAAATGTGGGAATTGCGACCTGCAAAGTGACGCTGCCTGGCCTTTTTGCGTCTGTTCAGGAATGGGTGCGATGCCGCGTGCGGCGTCGCCACCGGGGGTTGACCGACGACGAACACACAAGTGAGGAGTTCGTCGCGTGACCGAGACGCGTCTCGCGGTTCCGTTGATCGGCCGACAACGCCAGGTGGAGACCGCGCGCGGCTGGGTCGCCGAGCTGTCCGCCGGGCGGGGCCGGGCCGCGCTCATCGAGGGCGAGCCGGGGATCGGGAAGTCGACCCTGGCGCGGGCCCTCGCCGCCGAGGCCCGGCGGGCCGGCAGCCTGGTGCTGTGGGCGTCCTGTGACGAACTCAGCCAGGCCTTCCCCCTGCTCCCCCTGCTCGACGCGCTCAGTGTGCGGGCGCCCGCCACCGGCTGCGACCCGGCCCGGATCGTCGAGCTGCTCCGCGCCGACGTCACCCGGGGCAACGGCGGCGAGGTGGTGCCCGCCGCGGTGGAGCGGCTGCTGACCCTGGTCGACGAGCTGTCCGCGGCGGCCCCGGTGCTGTTGGTGGTCGACGACCTGCAATGGGCCGATCCGGCCACCGTGATGGCGCTGGGCCGGCTGGCCCGGTCGGTCCGCCAGCTGCCGATGCTGGTGGTCGGCACCAGCCGGCCGGTACCGCGCCGGGAGGACCTGCTCGCCCTGCGCCGCATGGTGGAGCCGCCGGCCCTGCTGCGGCTGCACAGCCTCACCGACGCCGAGGCGGCGCAGCTCGTCGGGCGGGCGGTGGGCGGCGTCCCCGGCCCCCGGCTGCTCCGGCTGGCCCGCGGCGCGGCCGGCAACCCGCTGTACCTGACCGAGCTGGTGGACGCCCTCATCCGGGGTGGCGCACTGGTCGCCGGCGGCGGCGTCGTCGAGGCCACCGGCGGGCGGCCACCGGACTCGCTGCCCGCAGCCATCGCCGACCGGCTGGAGTTCCTGTCCGCGCCGGTGCACGACGTGCTGCGCATGGCCGCGCTGCTCGGGGTGGACTTCTCGGTGTCGGAGCTGGCGGTGCTGTCCGGACAGCGGGTCGGCGACCTGCTCTCCGTCCTCGACGAGGCGATCCTGGCCGGGGTGCTGCTGGAGAACGGCGTCGAGCTGGCGTTCCGGCACCCGCTCATCCGCACGGCGCTCTACGACGGCATACCCGCCGCGGTACGGGCCGCCTGGCACCGCGACGCCGCGCGCGCGCTCGCCGCGGACGGCGCACCGGTGGAGCGGGTGGCGCGGCAGCTGCTCCCCTCGGTCGACGCCGACGACATGACCGGCGCGGTCGACGAGTGGGTGACCCGCTGGCTGGCCGATGCCGGGCACCAGCTGGTCGGCCAGGCCCCGAAGGTCGCCATCCCGCTGCTGCGCTGGGCGATCGGTGGGGTGCCGGCCGGCGTCGCCCCGCATGACCTGCTGGCCTGCCGGCTCGCCGACGCCCTCCACCGGGTGGGCGACCCGGCCGGCGCCGCCCAGGTGGCGACCGCTGCCCTGGCCTACGTGACCCGGCCGGAGGTCCTCGTCGACCTGCAGTCGACGCTGACCCGCTGCCGGATCGGGCAAGGGCGCTCCGAGGAGGCGCTCGCCGACCTGGTACGCACACTGGACCGGCCCGACCTCGAACCGGGCGACCGGGCCCGGCTGCAGGTGCTCGTCGCCAGGATCCACCGCAGCCTCGGCCGGGTCGACGTCGCCGGCGAGGTCGCCAACGTGGCGCTCGCCCAGGCGACCGCGGCCGGGGACCGCTGGGCCACCGGCTGGGCGCTGAGCATCCTGACGGTCGTCCACGGGATGCGGGGCGAGGCGGCCGACGCGCTGCCGCTGTTCGACCGGGCGCTGGCGGTGTCCGAGGGTGACCCGGCACTGGCCGACCTGCGGCTGCTGCTCCAGATCAACCAGGCGGTGGCGCTCGGCGACCTCGACCGGTACGACGCGGCGATCACGGCTGCGGCCGAGGTCCGCCAGCTCGCCGACGACACGGGAAACGCCATCCGGCTCGCCCAGGCCCACGGAGTGCTGGGTGAGCTGCTCTACGAGGTGGGTCGCTGGGACGACGCCCTGGCCGAGTTCGAGCTGGGCTCCGGCCTGACCAACCCGAGCGTCGAGTGCTCCGCGCACGGCATGGCGGCAACCATCCAGTTCCACCGGGGTGCGGCGGACGCTCCCCGGCACCTGCGCGACGCCGAGCGGTCCGCGACGATGCTGGGTGACCGCGTCCTCGGCCCGCTGCTGCTGGCCCGCAGCCTGGAACGGGAGCACGCCGACCAGCCGGCGCAGGCGCTGGCCGTCCTCATGGCCGGAATGCCCGACTCGGCCGAGGAAGCCGGCGAGACCCGGGAGCTGTTCGCGGACGCCGTACGGCTGGCGGTGCTCACCGGCGACCGGGCGGCCGCCCGGTCCCTCGTGCGCCGTGCCGAGGCGGTGGCACACACCTCGGACGGGCCGTACCGCCGGGCCGTCGGGATGCACTGCCGGGGGCTGCTCGACCACGACCCGGCGATGCTGTCGAAGGCCGCCGACGAGTACGCCGCCGCGGGCCGGCCACTGCCCCGGGCCCAGGCGCTGGAGGCCGCGGCGATGGCGCTCGCCGATGCCGGGGACGTCACCGGTGCCCGGGCGCATTTCACCGACGCCTTCGCGGTCTACACCGACCTCGGCGCCCAGTGGGACCTCGCCCGTACGCAGGCCACCTTCCGCTCCTACGGGATCCGGCGCGGTCCGCACGCCCCGCACCGGCGTACCGACCACGGTTGGGGCAGCCTCACCCCGACCGAGGTCAAGGTCGTGAAGCTGGTGGCCAAGGGGATGTCCAACCCGCGCATCGCCGAGCAGCTCTTCCTGTCCCGCCGGACCGTCCAGACCCACGTGTCCCACGTGCTGGCAAAGCTGGACCTGCACTCCCGTACCGATATCGCCCGCGAGGCGAGCCGGCGCGACCTCGCCAGGCTGGGCCAAGCCTGACGGGGGCCGCTCGGCCCGCCTCGGCGGATGGGGTACGCCGGCTCGGTCAGCGTGCGCGGTGGGTGACGGTCTTCTTGGGTGACGGTTCGGGTTCCCGCCGCCGCCGGTTGATCGGGTAGCCGCACTGGCGCGGCTCGTCGGGCTCCGCCGGCCCGCCCATGGTCGAGAGGTGCTGGTCGAGGTGCGCCCGCATGCCCGCGTTCCAGGCGGTCTGGTCCGCGTTGCGCGGTGCGATCCACCGATGCGAATTATCGCTGTAGTGAAGGCGCTGGTCACCGGGTCGGAGGCTGCTCATGACGGAGAGCCTCGCGAGCGGGGACGGGCGAAAGAACGGCCAACTCACCGAGATCGGAAGCAACGCCGCGACCTGCGCAGACGCGCCTGGCGCGGGGGTCGGCCGGGGCTGTGGCGGGCCGGCGTACGCCACCCCTCCCGCCAGCCGGAGGCGAGGGGGATTCGCAAGTCAGCAAGCTGGCGGATGTTCGGGGCGGGCGGAGGGCGGATCCTCGAAGGACCAAGTCCTCGTCGCCGTACTGCCAAGGGGCTGCGGCGGCGAGCCGACGGATCAACCGGCGGAGACCCCGGACAGGCCGCCGCGCTCGGTGATCTCGGCGTGTACCACGTCGCAGACGAGCACGGTGACGTTGTCCGGGGCGCCGGCGCGCAGGGCCAGGCGCACCAGCCGCTCGGTGCACGGCTGTGGCTCCGGGCACAGCGCCAGGGCCTGCCCGATCGACTCCTCGCTGACGTAGTCGGACAGCCCGTCGCTGCACAGCAGGTACCGGTCCCCGGTCCGGGGGGTCAGGGCGGTGACCGAGGCGTCGAACTCCCCGCCCTGCACGGCCTGTGTGATGATCGAGCGCTGCGGGTGATCCCGGACGTCCGCCGCGTCGATCACGCCCCGATCGACCAGCTCCTGGACGAACGTGTCGTCGCGGGTCAGCCGGGTCAGCGTGCCGTCCCGCAGCAGGTACCCCCGGGAGTCGCCGACGTGCAGCAGGACGAACCGGTCGCCGGTGACCATGAGCGCGGTGATGGTGGTGCCCATCCCCTGCCGGGCCGGGTCGTCGCTGGCGGCCCTCTCGATCTGCCGGTTGGCCTCGGCCAGCGCCGCCCGCAGCGCCTCTTCGGGGTCGTCCGGTTCGGCCCCGTCCTCCAGCCCGCGCAGCGCGCGGATCACGATGTCACTGGCCAGCTCGCCGGCGGGCGCGCCGCCGATGCCGTCGGCGACCGCGAGGATCCGCCGTCCCGCGTGCGCGGCGTCCTCGTTGTTCGACCGCAGCAGGCCGAGGTCGCTCAGGACGGCCGTACGCAGGCGGAGAGTCATGGTGGCAGCCTGCCAACCCGCGCCGCGATTGTCACTACGCACTACTGCGTAGGGTTGAGACATGATGCCGGTCGCCATGGTGGGGCGGGCCGCCGACCTGACCGAGCTCGTGGCGGCCTGGGGGCGTACCCCCGGCGGGACGGCCCGCAGCGCGGTGATCACCGGAGCGGCCGGGGTCGGCAAGAGCCTGCTGGCCGCGAGCGCGCTGGAGGCGTTCCATCCCCGGCCAGCGGTGGTGCTGTCGGGGCGGGCGCGGGTACACACGCCGGCGCCGTATGACTGGCTGGCCGCCGTGCTGACCGGACGGGAAGGGGCGGACCTGCCGGTACCCGCCGATGCGCTGGCCTGGCTCGCCCAGCACCCGGACGCACCGCGCGAGCGGTACCCCCCTGGGGCGCTGCTGCGCCTCGCGGTCCGGGTGGTCCAGGCGCTGGTCGGCCCCGGGCCCGCGGTGCTGCTCGTCGAGGACCTGCACGCGCTGGACCCGGCCAGCCTCAACCTGGTCGGCGAGCTAGCCGGAACCGACCTGCCGGTCCTGCTGCTGGTCACCAGCCGGCCGGCCGACACGGCGGTGGCGCCCGAGCTGGTCGCCCGTACCCTGGCCCGGCTGTCCGGTGCCCCCGGCGCGGTCCGCCAGCACCTGGGCCCGCTGCGGGTCGAGGAGGTCGGCGAGGTGCTGGGGCAGGTCTGCCCGGCCCCGGTACCGCCGGAGGTCGCGCACGCGGTGTGGGAGCGCACCGGTGGCAACCCGTACTGGCTGACCGAGCTGCTCGCCGCGGCCGACGGCCACGACCCGGCGGCGCTGGCCGACGCGCCGCTGCCCGAGCACGTCCACCTGTCCGGCCGGCCGGCGCCCGGGGACGTGGAGTTGACCGCCCGGGAGATCGAGGTGCTCGGCTGCCTCGCCGCCGGGATGTCCAACAAGCAGGTGGCCCGGCGGCTGGACATCTCCATCCGCACGGTCACCGTGCACGTGTCCAACCTGCTGCGCAAGACCCGGTCGGCGTCGCGCACCGAGGCGGCGCTGTGGGCGGTCCGGCACCGGCGGCTGCCCGGAAACTAGGCGCGCACAAAGAAACACCACGGCCGCGGCGACCAGGCCGGCCTCGACGAGCCACCCGAAGAGCCGGTCGCTCATGCGGCCGACGAGCGCCTTGCCGCACCAGCTTCCCGGAAGCGCCGCCCCGTGACCTAGCGTGGGCGGCATGCTCACGGAGACCGAACCGCTGGACCGGTACCTCGTCACCGCCCGCATCGCCGGCCCGGTGGCCACCTCCCGGGAGTCCAACGTGCAGCACGCCCGACATTTCGCGGCCGGCGACCCGGGGTACCAGTTCGGCCTGCCGCCCCGGCGGCCGTGGTCCTACGAGCAGGTGGTGGCGCTGCTGGCCGAGCGGGTCGGCATCGACCCCGACGTGCACCGCGAGTCCGGCGCGGACACCATCGACCCTGCGCGTACCGTCGCCGCACTGGACCGGATGCGCGAGCGGTTGGCGCAAGCCGCCCGGCGGCGGGAGCGGGTGCTGCTCGCGACCGGCCACCCGGTCGGCGTCCTGGAGATCCACCTGGCGCTCGCCGCCGCCCTGCGCGCGGCCGGCTGCCCGGTGCTCACGCCGGCGCAGGGGACCCGCTTCGACGTGCCGCCGGCGTACTCCGAGTCGCTGACCCGGAGCCAGCTGGTCCACGTCGGCGGGGTGGCGGTCTGCGCGGACGGCTTCTTCGCGCTGTGGCACAGCCACTCGTCGGCGGGGATGGACGCGATGCTTGCCACGCTCGCCGCCGAGGGCGCGGCACCGCCCGACCTGGTGATCGCCGACCACGGGTTCGCCGGGGGCGCCGCCCGGGCCGGGCTGGACGTGGTGTGCTTCGCCGACTGCAACGACCCGGCGCTCTTCGTGGGCGAGGCCGAGGGACGGGTCCGGGTGGCCGTTCCGCTGGACGACGCCGTGCTCCCCCGGCTCTACGGCCCGGTCATCGCGCACCTGCTGGCCGGCTGGGCGGCCTAGCCGCCCAGCGCGGCGCCGCGGGCGGGGTGCCGCCCGCCCGCGGCGCGCGTCAGCAGGAGCCGCGGTCCACCCAGACCGCCGCGCTGCCCGGCGTCTCGCCCTGGGTCCACCACTGGGCCCGCCAGGTATGCGCCTGCCAGCTCACCTCGGAGCCGCCGGGGTAGATCGACGACACGTTCCACACCGGTGCGGTGCAGGAGCCCGGCGGCTTGGAGGTGGGGGTGCAGCTGCCTTGGTCGACCCAGACCGGTGCGGTGCCGGGCGCCTGGCCCTGCGTCCACCATTGCGCCTTCCAGGTGTGGCCCTGGTAGGACACGAGCGAACCGCCCGGGTACTGGTTGGCGCTGGCCCAGCCCGGGGCGGTGCAGGTACCCGGCTTCGGCGACGGCGGCGGGCTGCCGGTCGGGCCGCCCGGCCCGAACACCACGTCCGAACAGGTGTAGAACGCCTCGGGGCTGTCCGAGCGCTGCCAGATCGTGTAGATCAGGTGCCGGCCGGTCTTGCCGGCGAAGGGTAGCTGCGCCTGCATCGTGTACACGCCACCGGCCAGCGGCGGGTCGACGAACCTGGCGAACGGGGGATCCAGGTCGGACCACGTGAGCGGCTTGGTCGGGTCGTACCCGTTGCGCGTGATGAAGAACTCGAACGAGCCGCGGTGCGGCGCGGTCGCCTTGTACTGGAACGTGAACGGGCCGGTCTTCGGCATCGTGGTCGCCGGCCAGTCGGCGCGCGGCTGGTCGAAGCCCTGGTACTTGTCCAGCCCGGCGCTGCACAGCTTCCCGTCCGGGATGAGCTGGCGGCTGCGGCCGTTGGCGTCGAGAATGTGGATCTCGTTCCAGTCGTACAGCGGCTGGGTCCCGCCCATCGCGACGGCCGCCTGGCAGGGCGCGGTCTGCGGGTGTTCCGGGCCTTCGAGGAAGCACTCGTAGACGCGGCTGACCGGGTTCTGCATGGACCCGTGCGCACTGGCCTGGTGGGTCACCACGAGAACGGTGCACCCCACGGTGAGCGCTCCCACGACCGCCGCGAACGTGCCTCGACGCCACGTGCTCATGAGGCCTCCCCGACCCGAGAATTAGGAAGGGTTCCTAAATGTTTAAGGACCGTACCGGGCAGCATGGACCACTGTCAATGGAGTGGGTCGTCCGGTTAGCCCCGTCCTGGCCGGGTAGAGGCGGGGCGCGCCGGGAGCGGGTACGCCACCTGGCGCCGGCCCGACCCGCGCCGCCGCTACGGTAGGGGCGTGCGGGCACGGGACACGGGCCGGATCAGCGAGCCGGTCGAGCTGGGCACCGCCACGCTGCTGCCCGACGCCCGCCGCCCGGCCGGCTGGACCCTGCTCGTGGACCGGGTACCGCAGTCCTATGTGGACCTGGACGACCCGACCTACCTGGAGTTCGAGTACGTGCGCCGGCTCGCGTCGGTGATCGACGCGGCCGCGCCGCGCGGGGTACCGCTGCGGGTCTTGCACCTCGGCGGCGGGGCGCTGACCCTGCCGCGTTACGTGGCGCACACCCGGCCGGGATCCGTGCAGCGGGTCGTCGAGCGGGACGCCACGCTGGCCGCCATGGTCCAGCGGGTCCTGCCGGTGCCCGACGGCGCCGGCATCGCGATCGACACCGCCGACGCGCGGGCCGCGCTGGCGGCGCTGACCGAGCGGTACGACCTGGTGCTCGGCGACGTCTACCGGGGCGCGCAGATGCCGCGCAGCGTGGCCAGCGTGGAGTTCGCCGCACTGGTGGCCACCCGGCTGAACCCCGGCGGCCTGTACGCGGTCAACGTCGCCGACCTGCCGCCGCTCGCGTTCTCCCGCAAGCAGGCGGCCACCCTGCGCACCGCGTTCGGCGACGTGTGCGTGCTGGCCGAGCCGGGCCTGCTGCGCGGCCGGCGGTTCGGCAACGTGGTCCTGGCCGCCGCCGGGGAGCCGGACGGGCTGCCGATCACCCGGCTGGCCATCGCCGCCAACCGGGACGCCTTCCCGAGCCGGCTGCTGCACGGCGCCGGGCTGGACGCGTTCATCGCCGGGGCCCGCCCGGTCCGCGACGAGGTGGCCGAGGACTCCCCGCCGCCCCCTCCCGCGCTGCTGCGCTGAGTAGGGTCGGGGCGGTGAAGTACACCGACCCCTTCCCGATCCTGCTGTGCGACGACCTGTCCGCGGTCATCGGCTTCTACCGCGGCCTGCTGGGCTTCACCGAGGGGTACCGGTACCCGCCGGACGGGGAGCCGGAGTTCATGGTGCTCCGGGGGGCGAGCGGGCCGCGTACGTGGCCGACCCGGAGGGCCATCCGGTGCTCATCGTCGCCCCCATCGCGGGCGGGTAGCGTCGAGGAATGACTGAGCCGAAGAACCCTGGCCGGGTCCGGGTCGAACGGTCAGCCAAGCGGGTCCGCACCTACCTGGGCGGTGAGCTGGTCGCCGACACCGTACGGCCGCTGCTGGTCTGGGAGGTCCCCTACTTCCCCACCTACTACCTGCCCGCCGAGGACGTCCGGGCCAAGCTGGTACCGACCGGCGCGACCGAGCGCTCTCCCCATCGGGGCGAGGCGGAGGTGCTGGACGTGGTGACCGGGTCGGCGACGGCGCCCCGCGCGGCCCGGCGCTACCCCGACTCGCCGCTCGTCGAGCTGCGCGAGGCGGTACGGCTGGACTGGGGCGCGATGGACGAGTGGCTGGAGGAGGACGAGCCGGTCTACACCCACCCGCGCGACCCGTACTCCCGGGTGGACATCCTGTCCTCCAGCCGGCACGTGCGGGTGGAGCTCGACGGGGTGGTACTGGCCGAGTCGCACCGCCCGACGATCCTGTTCGAGACCGGTCTGCCGCCGCGGTACTACCTGCCGATGCCGGACGTGCGCCGGGAGCTGCTGCGCCAGTCGGAGCGCACCACGCAGTGCCCGTACAAGGGCACCGCCGGGTACTTCTCCGTGCTGGTCAACGGGACGCTGCACGAGGACCTGGTGTGGATCTACCGGAACCCCGTGCCGGAGAGCCAGAAGATCGCCGGGCTGGTCTGCTTCTACAACGAGCGGGTGGACCTCTCCGTCGACGGCGTCCGGCAGGAGTGCCCGGGCCGCGGCTGAGGGCTATCCATCCACTGTGGACAGACCGATCTCCAGGCACACCAGGCCGCGCAGGTCGAGCCAGGCGCGGTCGGGTCCGCGTACCAGCCGCAGCAGGACCGCGTCGCAGCCCGGGCAGCGGGCGACCGCGCCGGGCGCGTCGAGGTAGACCCGCAGGGCGGCCACGGTGTCGGTGCGCCCGCAGGAGGCGCACCGCCCGGTCGCGCTGGTCAGCTCCACCGCGAAGATCTCGCGCAGCGGTCCGGCCAGCGCGTTGCCGTCGGCGTACCGGTCGTCCATCTATCCTCCGCTCGGGCCGAAGCGCTCGGTGCGGATCCGGGCCGGGTCGTGCCCGAGCGCCACGAGCATGTCGGCGACCGCCTCGACGAACCCGGTCGGCCCGCAGACGTAGCAGGCCGGCGCGAAGTCCGGCGGCCAGCTGTGGGTGTTCAGCGTCGCCACGGTCAGGCGGCCGACGGGACCCGGGCCGCCGCGGGTGTACACGTGGGTCACGTCCAGCCCGCCGTCGTCGCGGGCGCGGCGGCGCAGCTCGTCGGTGTAGTACCCGTCCGCCGGCGTGCGGACCGAGTACACCAGCCGGAACGGTACCCGGCTGCCGGCCGCCGCCCGGGCGCGCGCCATCGCCATCAGCGGGACCACGCCGGACCCGCCGGCGACCAGCAGCACCGGGTCGGGGTCGGTCGGGCGCCATACGAACCAGCCGCCCACCGGGCCGCGCAGCTCGACCGGGTCGCCGACCGCGAAGACCTCGGTGAGGTACGGCGACACCTCGCCGTCGGGTACCCGCTGGACGGTCAGCTCCACCAGGGTGCCGTCGGGCGCTGCGGCGATCGAGTAGCTGCGCTGCGTGGTGTACCCGTCCGGCGCGGTCAGCCGCACGTCAACGTGCTGCCCGGCGAGGTGCTCCGGCCAGCCGGGCACATCGAGGACGAGCGTGCGCGCCGTGGGCGTCTCGGCGCGCGCCTGCGCTAACCGCGCGACCCGCCAGACCAGCCGGCGCCCGCTCAGTCGCCCTGGTACCGCTGCTCGCGCCACGGGTCACCGTAGTTGTGGTAGCCGACGCTCTCCCAGAAGCCGGGCTCGTCGTCGAGCCGGAGCTCGATGCCGCGCACCCATTTGGCGGACTTCCAGAGGTACAGGTGCGGCACCAGCAGCCGGGCCGGGCCGCCGTGCGCCGGCGCCAGATCCTCGCCCTCGTACCGGTACGCCACCCACGCCTGCCCGTCGAGCAGGTCCTCCAGCGGCAGGTTGGTGGTGTACCCGCCGTACGAATGCACCAGCGCGTAGTCGGCGGCGCTCTCCACGTCGGCGAGCAGCGTGTCGAGGGAGACGCCGGTCCACGTGGTACCGAGCTTGGACCACTTGGTCACGCAGTGGATGTCGACGGTGACGGTCTCGGCGGGCAGGGCGAGCAGGTCGTCCCACGACCACCGGTGCGTGGCACCGGCCTCGGTGGTGACCGTGAACTCCCAGCGCTCCAGCGGGATCCGCGGGGTCGGGCCGGCGGACAGGACCGGGAAGTCGCGCGTCAGGTACTGGCCGGGCGGCAGCTTGGCGTCGGGCTCCCGGGGGCGGCCGGTGAACCCCGGCGTGACGATCCCCATGCCCGGCAACCTACTCCTTGTCGGTCGCCGGAGGGGTAGATCATGGACGCCAGCACCCCCTCCGGCGGGGGTCACATTTGTAACCTCGATTCATGGGCAGTGATGTTGCGGGCCGTAGGCCGGTGCTGGATGTGTATGCGCGGTTGAGTAGGGCGTACAACGGGGAGACTATCCAGGTTGATGACCAGGTGGAGGTGTGCCTGGAGGAGCTGGCCGAGCGGGACGCGGATGCGGGTGAGGTGTTCAAGGACAACTCGCTGTCGGCGTGGAAGCCCAACGTGGTGCGCAAGGACTGGGAGGCGTTGATGGCCCGGCTGGAGTCCGGCGCCTCCGACGGGGTGATCGTGTATGACCTGACCCGGTTCTCCCGCAAGATCCGCGAGGGGGAGCGGCTGGTGGAGTTGGCCGCGAAGGGGATCCGGGTGTGGTCGTTGTCGGGTGAGTATGACCTGGCCACGGCGGACGGGCGGCGGCACTTTCGGGAGGCGATGGTGGCGGCGGCCGGGGAGTCGGACAAGATTTCTGAGCGGGTGCGGCGGGGTAAGTTGCGCAAGGCGCGGCGGGGTAAGCCGTCCGGCGGCGGCCGTGGTTATGCGATGCCTGGGTGGGCGGCGACGCCTGCGGGGTGGGAGCCGGGCGACGGGCGGGAGCCGGTGCCCGTGGAGCAGGTGGCGGCGGAGCGGGAGATCGTGCGGGAGTGCTACCGGCGGTTGCTGGCCGGTGAGTCGCTGGGCAGCGTGACTACCGACCTCAACGCGCGTGGGGTGGGGACGGTGACCGGGGGGCGGTGGTCCGCGATCACCCTGCGCCGTACGTTGTGCCGGGCGGCGTTGGCGGGTTTGCGGGAGCACAACGGGGCGGTGGTGGGGACGCTGGCCGGGGTGGAGCCGGTGGTGGGGCGGGAGGAGTGGGAGCGGCTGTGTGCGCTGTTTGATGGGCGGCGGCGGGGCCGGCCGGCGGGTCGGGTGCATTGGGCGTCGGGGTTGATGCGCTGCGGCCGGTGTGGCCGGCCGCTTGCGGGGATTTGGCGGCGGCACTACAGCCCGTATGTCGACGGGCAGGCGCGGCGGGAGTACCTGTGCCGCAACGACGCCAACCGGGATGGCTGCGGCTACAACCACATCGATGCCCGGGTGGCGGAGCAGGCGCTGGCGGATGCGGTCAAGGCGCGGTTGGGCGATCCGCGCCGGGCGGAGCGGGTGGCGGCCCGGTTGAGTCAGGCCCGCGCGGCGCGGGCGAAGATCAACGCCGAGATTGCGCTGCTGGAGGAACGCGCCGACGCGTTGGCAGCCAAGACGGTGACGTGGGGGGTGCAGCGGGTGGACAAGTCGATGGCGCCGATCCTCAAGCGCATCGACGCCCTACGCGCCGGGTTGCCCACGCTGGACGGCCCGGAGGAGGCCGGGGCGGCGGCGGCCGACGTGGCGCGCACGTGGGATGAGGCGGCCGCCCGCGGCGACTTCGACACCATGCGGGCGATGGTGCGCCGGGCCTTCCCGAACCTGACCGTGCGCCCGGCGACCGGGGACTTGGTGACCCGCTTTGCGTGGGACGGCCCCGCCGACGCACCCACCCTGCCCATGGCCGCGTAACCCGGGCCCGACGACAACCGGGGTGCCCACCGCTTGCGGGTAGGCACCGGCGCGTGTCAAGATTTTTGAGGCAGGTTGTTCAAGGATTCGTTGAGTGAGCCTGCTCCTCGTCCTGGTCGGGCTTGTTGATCCACACGGTGGTGGGTAGGGCGGCGGGTTCGGGATGCTTGCGCACGAACCGTTCGG
>WNFV01005570.1_pt1 | contig 15221 bp, 10 predicted proteins | sample 5400101 | NCBI WGS metagenome assembly WNFV01 (sample SAMN13153361, study PRJNA577476) | soil metagenome | isolation source: 115 cm soil or saprolite under grassland replicate 1 | place: USA:California | collected 2016-06-15 | reverse complement strand
GGATTCGACGCTATAACCTTCGCTGCGGATGAAATCCGTCAGCGTCAGTATCAAATCTTCTTCGTCTTCAATCAGGAGAATTCGTTTGCTCATCCTTTTCCGTGTAAACAGGCAACCGGATTGTAAAGGAACTGCCGGCTCCGGCGCGGCTCCGGACGGAGATTTCGCCATAATGCGCTTGAATAATGTTTTTGACCAGACTCAATCCCAATCCGTTGCCGTGGATTTGCGCGGCTCTGGCTTCGCTGCCTCGATAAAAAAGCTCGAAGATGCAGGGCAAATCTTCTTCGGGGATGCCCAGGCCGCGATCCTGGAGCGCGACTGTAACCTGTGGTGGTTGAACGGAGCTATCTACCCCGGCTCGCAGCCCGATCCAACGACCTTCGCCGCTGTACTTCATCGCGTTGCTGAGCAGGTTTTGCAGCGCGCGCGCCAGCGCGGGGCCGTCCCCCAGCACCGGAGGTAGCGCGGGTTGAATCTCCTGGTGAAGTTGAAACCCGCGCTCGTCCAACAGCGGCTGGTTGGCCTTCGTCATTTCATCCAACAAATGATTGAGGTTCAGCGGTTGAAGGTTGTAAAGCCGGCATCCCGACTGAATCCCGGCGAATTCCAGCGTCTGCTCGACCATCTCTTGCAACTGTCGCATCTGTTTGCGAATGATCCGGCCGTAACTCTGAATCTGGTCAGGATCGCGTGTCACGCCTTTGGCGAGGTTATACGCGGCGGAGTCAATGACTGTGATCGGCGTACGCAGTTCGTGTGAAACGCCCGCGACGAAGTCCATTTGTTGTCGAGCCAGGCGCCGAGCCCGGCGCGTCGAAAGCGCCAACATTGCGACGGCGGCCGCGAACAGGATCAAAATACCGTAGCTAAGCAGTAAATTCTGGCGGCGCGCTTGCGCCACGGCGGTCTCCAGTGAACCGGAGCGATGTCGCAGGTGCAGGCGCCAAAGTCCATCCTGTTCATTCGCCTCCGGCAACCCTATTCTCATCACCTGCATTATCGGGAAGACCGAAAAAAAGCTCTATGAAGGGGGATGTCAAGAGAAAATTCTTCCCCTAACCCGGCGGTCAGGTCTTTTTTCCTGACAGCCAGCCCCGCGATATTGGTGGAACCTCGGGCCGTGGCCGGTCACGCTCTTTGTCAATTCAAGCAATGCGAATCACTCGGGCTGTGGATTCCGCAATCCCTTGCCGGATGCTGCTCATTTGGCAACCACGGTTCTATCTGTGACTCGAGGCCGATTGCAATTTCAGGTCATCCGCGGGGGACTATAGTGGGGGCGTGGCCTTGATGGCCCAGCTTTTTTTTTGAGACTCTCCCGCGACCTGTGATGCGGTCAGCTCCGTGAGCCTTCGCATCGCAGCTTGTAGCAGCAGCTTGACAAAGCTCTTTCTCGGCTCAATCACGACTCAGTTCTGAGCGGTGATTTTCTTGGGATCGTATTTCTCCTTGCGTTTCCAGAGTGTAAGAGTGATGGCCGCCAGTTTACGCGCCACCGAAACTCGAGCCAGCGCCGGTCGTGTTCCGCGCTCGACCAATCGCTGGTAGTAAGCCCGAATCTCCCCGCGGTGTAAGGCGCTTTGAGCCGCGCCTTTGAAAACCTGTTTGAGCCGTGGGTTATGATTCCAATTCAAGCCACGGGTCGAGACCTTATGAGATTTGACGATTCTTCCCTCGACCTCTTTGTAGTCAGAGCTTGATTTGGTGACCACTGCCAGCCCGATATAAGGCCAGAACTGCCGCTTGGTACGGAAGCGATCCGGCGTGATGGCAATCGCCAGCAACTCTCCGACGCGAACCGCGCCGAATCCTGGCACTGAGGCCAGGATCGGGTAGTCAGGATGCTTGCGCGCCTGCTCCAGGAATCGACTCTTGGCCTGTTTGCGCAGCTCTCTGAGCGATTCGATTTGATCGAGCAGAGATTCGGCGCGGAATCGAGCCGCCTCATCTGAGAGCCTGGCCAGATAGTCGGCGCGCCGCTCCGGGCGATAGATTTCCGTGCCCGAAGAGTCGAGCCCGCGCCCCCGATAGATGGCCTTCAGGCGGTTCTGTGCGCGGGTGGTGTCTTCGACCAGATTCTTGTAGGCGCGACACAACTCCTTGAGTTTTTGCTGCTCACAATCGCCCTTATAGACGGCCTTAAGCTCGCGCATCCGCAGCAGACGGGCGAGCGTTTCGGCATCGTCGTCATCGGACTTGTTGACATCGCCGATCAGCTTGTTGTGGCGCGGATCGCAAACCGTCACCTCCGCGACCAAAGGTTTGAGTAGTTGATACAACCAGGCGGAGTGAGCGCCTTCTTCGAAGACCACTTCGACTCTGCCGCTCAGACCGCGGAAGAAATCGCGGAAATTTTCGGCCTTAGTTTTAACCTGCGTCCGACTCTCAACGTGGCCGGCCGCATTGAGAACGACAATCACGGTAATACCTTTGTGGACATCCATGCCCACATACTTGACACTATTCATGGGACGCCTCCTTGCTGTTGATAATCTTGGTTGTCGCTATTCAAGATTACTATCAGCGGGGCGTCCCTTCATATTACGTGGGGGAGATGCGCATCAGACTTCCCATATCCATCACTGACCGCAGTCAGATCACCAACCTCCCCGTAGACATTCAAATTCTTAAGGGGAGAACGACCTGGCGCAATCCGCCTTCCATCTTTCTGATCCTGAACGATTTCGACCATCTCCCACGCTTTTTTTTCGGTCTCCGGAACCCCGGCTACCATTAGCCCGGGGCCTTTCGCTTTTCAGTAATTAAGGCCTGTTCGAATTCAGAAGTTCCAGGGCCTTCGCGAGGCCTGGATCCCGGCCGGCCGACAGATCCGCGGCGGTCACCGGCGCGAAGAAGTCGGGGGCGACGCCGATGGTGTTGATAATCTCCTTGTTGGCGCTGAGCGAGTAGACCTTGGGCAGGTCCAGGCTACTCCCATCTTCCAGCGCATAGGGAGCTGTGGGGCCAGATGCTATGCCAGCGGTACGCGTCCCAACCAAGGGGCCGAGGTGGAGATCCTTAACCGCGCCGGCGAAGATATCGCACGCCGAGGCGCAAAACCGGCTGACGAGTGTAACCACAGGCAGGTTCAGTAATTGCACTGAGTCGTCTGTGCGGGTCTCCGTGCAGTGACCGTTTGCGTCACACCGGTATTCGATGACCTTGCCATGCGCCAAGGCGCCGAGTAACCTGTCGGGCCCGGAGCCCCCCCCATTGCTGCGCAGGTCGATAATGAGGCCACGCAGTTGGGCGCTTTTACGCATCTCCGCGATTGCGGCAAGCATCTCGTCGACGGACTGCTGGGAGAAGCCGGGGAGATTGACATAAGCTATGTTGCCGTCCAACAGCTTAGGGAGGTCCGGAGTTGGTGACATTGGCGCCGGCGTCACCGAAATATCGAAGGTGGAGTCGGTGGCGGGTCTGTGCAGTGTGAGATTGACTGGCGTGTTTCGTTTGCTCTCGGTGATCCATTTAACAGCGCCCTCTGACAGCGCTCCATTAACATATGGCGGCGCGCCGTTTATCGCTACGATTTCATCGCCCGCTCGAACCCCGGCGCTTTTGGCCGGGTCTGTCACGGCGGCGACGTAGAGCGGCGCGCTCGCCGCCGGATCCTGAGTAAAGAAACCCTGGGTGCCGGACAAGGTAATGCCGCTGAAGTTCGCGGGAGGCGCTGAGCGCTTCCATCCCACATGGTTGGTATTGAGGCTATCCACCATGGTGCGCATCGTGGCCTCCGCAATCGCCTGCCTCACCTCAGGGTCGTCCGGCAGCTTGGCCGTGATCTGTTGGTACACCTGGCTAAACGCGGCTATATCGTCGTCGACCTTGCCCGTGAACGCCGGCGGCATGGCGCGCCTCTGGTCAAGTCCGCGTCGTTGTAGCTCCTGGGTGAGGCCGGCGAAGGCGGCGGTCAGCAGCGAACGATTATTCAAATTCGGCCCGTCGAAGAAGTTGTCGAGAATGCAGTAGTACGCCTGCCCGATTGTAGTGATCGTGGTCGGCTTCTCCTCCGGCGGCGGCGGGGGCGGTTGTGTGGGGTCCAGCGGCGGCCGCAGGTAGCATGCCGGCGGCCGTTTAGCTTGGTTATGACTGCTGGGCGCGCCGTATCCGGTGAGAGTGGTCGAGGTGGCCGGCGCGGCCGCGCTGAGAGCGGTCGAGGCAACCAGCACAACCGAGACGGCGAACGTTATTTTGTTCGTCTTAAAGTTCATTTTAAGGTTCATTCGTTTATACTCCTTTAGTGTTACTACCAGTGTTATTATGTTAAGTGTTATGCGCCGCGAGGTATTCCCTGCCCTAGAGCCGGAGTAAGACTAAACGCCAGTCTAGGTGAAAAAGATAATTGAATCCCATTGTCGCGTCCTTGGCGGGTAGGGCGCGCGATCAATTATCATTCGGTCTTTTTACTCTTTTTTCCGGCTCAACCTTGGGCGTCCCAGGAGTTCCGGTTCTGAAGCCGAAGCCTCTTTCCTCAATCTTGTAATCAGCGGGGGCCTGAAAAAGCGACGGATCAGGTTCGCTGCGGGCAATATTTGTCAGCCGATAGGTGGTTTCGCCAGTGCGCGGATCGCTCTTTTTGACCAACACGACGGTTTGCAGTTCCGGCGAATACCATAGCTCGTTGATCGTAACAATGGGGCGGTCATTGCCGATCTTGCCGACGGGTATAGTGAAAGTGACGCGCTTGCCTTCGGCTACAACTCCCTCGATGGTCTGCGCGCCCAACGATTCCTGATTGACCTCAGTTCCACCGGGCCGGTTGATAACTCCATTCCCCGCCGAAATCGGAACGCCCGGCGCGCCGGCGCCGGCTTCAGCGCCATTGGCCGCTTTCAGTTTCAGTTTATCTTTCATTTTCGCCTTCAATTCTGCGCCCGCCTTCACATCTCCACTAAGGTTGAGCGCCTGAAGTGTCAGCATCCTATGCGCGGTCTTCGAATTTGAATCGAGGCTGTAACCGACGCCGGATACCGGATCATTGATGAAGATCATGACCGGAGCCTCTACGGAGACCGCCCACGGCCCCTCCATCTTCATCGCCTGCTCGCGGCGCGTGCGGCCTGCGCTATCGCGATAAATCCTGGCCGAGGAGTTCCGAACAATCCGATTGCCGTCGCCCAACGTCTGGATCGTTTCGGTGACGGCGTCCGCCGAATACGGCGCGTCTTTGACCACCTCGTCGTCAAAGCTGAACTCATTGTGGATGAACCCAATCTGAGGCGCGGCGTATGCGACTTCCTGACCGGGAGCGGCAAACGCGATATGAAAAGTGGGTTCCGGCGGAGGTTCGCCGATCTGGAAGACGATATTCGGAATCCCCGGCTCCTGCCAGGCAGTCGATTTCGTTTCCTGCTTTTTATCTTTGCTTTGCGCAATGACCTCCACGCTATTGGTGAGCATCGAGAACGCGCAGAGCATCGCCATCAACAATTGTTTCTTTCTTCTCATAAGTTCCTCTCTTATTGGTTAATAGACCAGCCGGATTGCGCGCCAGCCCGTCATTGCTGATGAGCCTTCATGTCGCTACAGCGCCCCCCGGAAAAGAATGAAAATCAACCACGAAGCGACGAAGAACTTGAATGAAGAACAGAAGAAACCTTCGCGTTCTTCGTTTCTTCATGGTTGATTTTCCGCAGGAGCGCATCGGCCTTGATCGTTTCATTCGCGCGTCATTCGCGCGCTCCTGACGCTCTTGGGCTTTGTCCCCGCGCAGCCGCCGCTTCAACAGCGCGCGCAGATGATCCCTCAGATAAGGAAGCAGTTGGTTAGGGTGAGGTAAGAACTATGTAAGAAGTGTAAAAAGAATGACCGTCTTCAGCCTATAAATTTATAGCCCAGGCCGTGAATGGTGAGTAGATATCGTGGGCGCCGCGGATCAGTTTCGATCTTCTGGCGCAGTCCGGCGACGTGGACATCGACTGTCCGGGTTGTGACCATCGCGTCATAACCCCAGACTTCGTCGAGCAACTGATTGCGCGAGATCGTCGCGCCGCGATGGCGAATCAGATAACAGAGCAATTTGTATTCACGAGGCGGCAGGTCGATCGGGGCGCCGTTGCGAGTCACTTCGGCTCGCAGCGCATCGACGCGGATCTCCCCAAACTGATAGACCTCCAGCGCCGGGATCGGGGGCGAATAGGGAACGCGGCGTAGCAAGGCTTCAATCCGCGCCAGCAATTCAATGGGCTCGAAGGGCTTCACCAAATAATCGTCGGCGCCGAGCTTCAGTCCGAGCACGCGATCTACCACCTGACCACGCGCCGTCAGCATCAAGAGCGGTGTTTTTATTCCTTGCCCGCGCAGATCGCGGCAAATGTCGAACCCATTCTTCTGCGGCAACATGACATCAAGAATGATCAGGTCGAATGGTTCGCCTAGCGCTCGCGCCAGCCCCGTTTGTCCGTCGACTGCCGTCTCCACCTGATAACCTTCACGTTGTAAACGATCCGTCAGGGCGACAACCAATCCGACCTCGTCCTCAATCAATAGAACACGTATGTTCATCCGATTCCTCGATGGATACTCCATCCATAGCCGATAGGCTTGGATGGAGAGGAAATCGAGACCGGATGTGAGTTGAAGGGCTTTGCCCTTCGACGAACATACGGTTGTTGTAACCGCGCCATCCGGCCTGACGTATAAAACTTTGCGCCTAAAGGCACTGCCTCTGGCAGAGAACAGTTTCTAGGCGCTTTAACTAGCGAATCGGGCATGAGAGCCGTAAGGCTCTGCGGAGAACAATCAGGCGTGTGGAAGATGCCCACGTGGATTCTTCCAGTCTCCGCTCCCCCTTCTGCTGGGCCGCGATCAATAGTGATCTTGAGATTCGCCATCTGATCGTCAACCGGCCCTAAGCAGTCCGTTCCCGGAAGTCTCTTCCGGGCGTGAATACGAAACTTGGAACTGCAAGCTCCATCTATAACGCGCTAGCGTTTAGATGGAGTAGTTGACACTTACATTCTTTACTTCGTATTGTTGCTGTGAACGTTCTCAGATGGCGCCGGGAGGTGTAATGTAAAGACGCTGCCTTGACCCGGCGCATTCTGAACCGTGACCTCGCCGCCGTGAGCCGAGACAATGCGCCGAACGAGGTAGAGCCCAAGCCCGTTGCCCGGAATTTGCGCCGCGGCGGCGGCCGCCCCTCGCTTGAATGGTTCGAAGATGATAGTGCGCTCTGCCGGCTCGATTCCGATCCCGTGGTCCTCGACGCGGATTTGCACCTCAGTCTGCCGGCTCATTGGCCAGGGTTTGAGCCGGGGCTTTCGAATGACCTGTGCGCTGACTTCGATCTGGCGGCTCTCTCCGCTGTATTTCACGGCGTTGCTGATCAAGTTTTGGAGGGCGTTTCCCAGCGCCGCGCGATCTCCCCAGACTTTCGGCAGTGGCTTTGCGATCGTAGTTTTGACTTCGAAACCGGCAGACTGCCACTCGGCTCGGCAGGCGTCGAGGGCTGAGGCGACCAACGCTTCGACTTCGACTTCGCCAAATTGATACGGCTTGCGAATCATCTCCGCGCCGGCGAAATCCAGGACCTGCTCGATCGATTGCGCCAATCGCCGTCCGGCATCGTAAATCAGACGGCCGTACCTTTCGACTTGCTCCGGGTTACGGATCAGTCCGTCGGCCAGATTGGCGCTCGTCAGACAAACCACCGAGACGGGCACGCGGAGCTCGTGCGAAACCCCGGCGACAAATTCGATTTGCTGGCGAGCCAATCGCCTGGCGCGATGCGATGAAACATAGATCAGCGCGGCGCTGGCGGCCAGCAGCAGCAGAATGCTGAAACTGACGAACAGATTCTGCCTCCGCAGCTTCTCCACGGCGCCGTTCAGCGATCCGGCGCGATGTTTTACCAGCAACTGCCAGGAACCGGGCTCTCTCGCCACTGGGAAGCCGGGGGGCGGGTGGGCGACTAAGGCTCCCGAAGATGCGGCGTTGATGAGGTCAATTCTCGGCCGCCCCGAGTGATCAGGGCTGGCGCGCTGGCTGATGTGCAAGCCGGGATGATCAAGGCTCCGCCGACCGGCCGGTGTGCCCACGCCCACTGGAGAGGCGATTTCAAAGGCGAAATTTTCCACCAATTGCGGCCGCAAAGTCAGCATCGCGCCGGAAGCATCTACTTCTGAGGCTGTCAGCGGTGTCGAAGCTGTCGAATAAATTATCTTCGCCGGATCAGTCTGACTGATGATCGAAAGCTGGTATTCAGACGCGCGCGCCTCAGCGCCAGCGCTGAAATACCGCTTGGCAAGCTCGGGAATAAACTCGCGCCGAATGTATTCAGAATCGAGCCGCGCCACGATATAACTGAGTGTGTCCCGCTCAGGCAAATTGAGAGTGAACGCGGGGAGTAGGGGAGGCGCCTCCAGGGTCTGCGGAGTGACCGCCTGGAGCGGGGGAGATATCTCTTCAGGCGGCGGAACGACCGGAATGAGCAAGAGTGGCGCATCCGCAAACACCTGCGGAAAGAGCGACTCTCTGAAACGGTCTGGAAGCCGCAGCCCCTGCCGCTGCTTTTCCATTTTCTGCCGGAGCAACTGCAACTCGGCAGGCGCGCTAGAAGGCGCGAATGTCTTGGCAGCCGGATCGAATTGCTTGACATGGAGTTGTCCTTCGCCGCCTTCCGAGACCAGAAAGAGAGCGTTGACAAGTCGCGGATGTGGGGATTGCTTGACCCAGCGGGCGTAACGTTCGCCGAATTGAGCCCATTTCCGGCTCCGTAGTGTCGCGCCATCCATCCTGAACGCGACCCAGGCGCGCGCAAGCTCACGGTCGAAGTCCTCGCAGAAGCGCGCAACGCTAGTCTGCAAGGCCGAACTCATTCTGACACGCTCGCCGGAACTGAGCCGGCTTAACCAGTGATATTGCAGCATAGCCAACAGCCCAAGTAGCGCAAATGAGCCGATGACGACAAGCAATGTGGGTAGCGAACGGTAACTGCGGACGTCTCCCATGACCGGGTTACCATACCATGAATGCCCGCCTTCCGGATTTGGTAGACCCGTAATTTTACATATCTTACAAATTGTAGAAACCTAAAAATCTGACAAGCGGGCGGCCAATTGCGGAAGTAAGACTTTTGCTTGTTGCTCGGACAGACGATCGATTTTCATGCCTGCTTCTTGATCTCGACCAACCAGGCGATGGCGTTCAGGTCGTTGAACACGACATCGGCGGGACTGATTCCACACTCAATGAGGTTTGATAACATGCCGTCTCGCGTCCACCTTACCGACCAAAAACCTTCCGCAGTCGCCACAAACCGCATTCCCGGAGGCGTCACAACATGCTGGTTCGGATTGAGAAATGAGGGCCATGGTCAGAGTGATGTATTAACATTGTAAGAAATGTGTAAACCTTGTAAGAAATGTAAAATCAGAGAGGCCTGCTTCTTTGCGCTTGGAAAGCCGTGCTAGACTAGCAGCAATGAAGTCGAGAGGGAAATATCATTTAGCATCGCTCTTGATAATCATTGGGTTGGTCCCGCTGGTCGCGCTGCTCGCAGCCTTGCAGTACAAATGGCTAGGACAGATAAGCGAGAGCGAGAGAGAGAAAAAACGTATTACCCTGCAGAAGGATGCGCAACGCTTTGGCGAAGACTTCGACCAGGAAATTACTCGAGCCTACCTTTACTTTCAGTCAAATGGTGATGATTTCAACCGCAATAACCTGGGGAATTTTTCTGAATACTATGATCGCTGGGCGAATCAAACTCCACATCCACAACTAGTCAGCAATATCTGGTTAGTGACAATGGAAGCTAAAAAGGCAGTGGTTTCCCTCAGATTACTGGAAAACACTGGCCCGGTAGCTTTCTCTGAGGCGCTCCCGAGAGCGGTCGTGGGATCTAAAATGGCTCGAACTGTCTTACGGCTGAGAGATGAGAAAGGAGCCGGGCCAGTCCACACTAGAGGCAAGTCCGGGGCGATATTCTTTACCAGCGGCGGCTATGTCGGTTCCGGCATCCACGTCAACACAGATGTCGATAGAGGCTCTATCGGCCTCGACACCCTGCAAGCTTTTCATATTTCCCATTTCAATCGAGAAACCGGACGATTTGAAGCGACTGACTGGCCTGCCGAACTGGAAAGACTACGACAACGTCTTGAAACTGAGCGTAAAAACGGCTCGCCGGTCTATACTCTCCAACACAGCGTGCTCAAGACGGTTGACGAAGACTCCCTATCATTAATCATCCCAGCCTATTGGTATCCGCCTTACTTCGATCCACTTTCACAGAGTAAACACCCGCCCGGAGCGTCCAATCCTTCATATAAGTTTGTGGTCGTAGCTCTAAACATCAATTACATTAAGGATGAACTCATTCCGGCTCTGGCCCGTCGATATTTTGCAGACGGGTCGGCTGCGGGAGGCCTTGAATACAACCTATCTATCATCAGCCGTCTTAACCCTCACTCTCCTATCTTCGCTACGGATCCTCAAGCGGCAAAGGATGCCGCCGCTTCAGCTGATGCGACAACAAACCTCTTTGGAGTGCGATTCTCGATGTACAAAAATAGAATCGAGAGCGCCGGCTTTGGGCCGCCATTGCTGAGATTCAGGAATCCGCCATCCGACGGCCCCGTTGAAGTCGGCGTCGTCGGCGCGTCCATTCCGCCAATGCCAATGCCGATGCCAATATTTAAGGATTCGCAATCCGAAAGCGCTACTGCCAAAGCTGCCAATGAGACCAACGACCAAATGAAGAACGGGGCGATCGTTCTATCTCATGACGATTTACACTGGCAATTGTTGTTGAAACATCGCGCCGGGTCGCTGGATCTGGCCATCGCCAAAGCTCGACGCCGCAATTTGGTAATCAGCTTCGGCATTCTCCTGCTTTTAGTCGTCAGCGTAATCATTGTCTTCGTTTCGTCGCATCGAGCGCGAAGACTTGCCCGACAACAGGTTGAATTCGTCGCCGGAGTCACACACGAATTGAGAACCCCGGTGGCGGTAATCGGCATGACAGGCTCCAACTTGGCCTATGGCAGAATTCGGGATTTTCAGAAGGTCAAGCAATATGGCGAGTTGATCCAGGCGGAGGGGAGGCGGCTGGCGGAGATGATCGAGCAGGTCCTCAGTTTTGCCGGAGCAGACGCTAAAACCTCAAGTATGTCGCGTGTGACTGTCGACGTCGCCGTGATCATTGATAATGCGCTGGGCGCAATGCGTCCGCAGATGGAGGAAAAAGGTTATGTCTGTCTCAAGGAAATTTCTCAAGACCTTCCGCAAATAAACGTTCATGCAAGATCTATCGAGCATGCCGTTCAGAATTTGTTGAGTAATGCGGTGAAGTATAGCGGAGAATGTCGTCATATCGAACTCAGAGCTCAACTGGCAAAAAGCAGGTATGGCGCTGAGGAGATCCGGATCACAGTTCAAGATTATGGGTTAGGAATCAAACCTGATGAGCTGCCCGAGATCTTTGAGCCGTTTCGTCGAGGGCGCGAGGTGATTGAGATGAATATTGCAGGGACCGGATTGGGTTTGAGTTTGGTGAAGCGAATTATGGAGACTCATGGCGGACGAGTCAGCATTGACAACGTATATCGACAGGGCAGCGCTTTTACACTCCATCTACCGACCGTCAGAGAGGGAGCGAACGGTCAATAAAGCAATCGGAAATAGAGGCTTATGAAGAGGCGCATCTTGTTGATTGAAGATGAGAACGGGTTACTGGTGTCGTTGACTGATCTGTTGACCGATGAGGGGTACCAGGTGGAGACAGCTCAGGACGGAGTGACAGGATATCAACGAGCCGTTAATGAGCCGTTCGATCTGATTATTCTTGACATCAAGCTTCCACGGAAAAATGGTTTCGATATATGCCGCGACTTGCGGAGAAAAGGAATTGACGCCCCTATCCTGATGTTGACCGCGATGGGACAAGTTGTCGATCGGGTCTTGGGTCTAAAGCTCGGCGCGGACGATTATTTAGTTAAACCCTTTGAACAGATCGAGCTGGTCGCTCGAATGGAAGCCTTGCTCAGACGCGTTCCCAACGCGGCGTCTGTTGTATCATCTCCGGAGATATATCGGTTCGGGCTGGTTCTGATCGACTTTCGCTCCGGTGAAATCGAGCGCAACGGATCGCAGATTGTGTTAACTGCGCTCGAGTACAAACTAATGCGTTATTTCATCGAGCATCGGGCGGTGGTCGTCTCTCGTAATCAACTGCTTGATGAAGTATGGGGGTACGAGGCGATGCCTTCTACAAGAACGGTAGATATGTCTATTTCCGGTCTTCGCCAGAAAATAGAAATGAACCCCAAGCGCCCCGAGTACCTGCTGACGGTACATGGATTAGGCTATAAATTCGTAGGTTGAAGAAGAGAGAATACGAAACAAACGAAAAGGCAAAAAAATTTCGTTTGTTTCGTATTCTCTCTTCCTCTCATGTGCGAACGTTTCATTGAACACGACGATCTATTGGGAACGCTTGTCTGTGGCTTCAATAATTGGGCCACTCGGCGTAGTTGGGGGCTGCTGCGCGATCGAGCGACGATCCTGCTCGTCTGCGGCCTGGGCGCGGAAGATAACGTCTTCTATGCTCTGCGTGAGGCCGGATTGCTGTGTGCCGGCCAGATGCGCGAGGTGGTCTTCAGGGGTGATCTCAACGGGGCGGATGATATGTGGTGTGACGGTGATGACGATGTCACTCTGGCTTCGCGTCTGGTTAGGCGCCGAGAAAAGGCGGCCGAGGATCGGGAGCATCCCGATCACCGGGATTGTGGCGCGGCTGTCGCCCTTGTTGTCCTGCTTGACGCTGGCGACTACGGCTGTGATCCCGTCTAGGACGCGCGAAATCGTCGTCAGTGAACGTTTGGTGAATGAGGGGGTTAGTGTAGAGTCGGAGCCGGAGGCCTCGACATTGCTCGATTCGAGCTTCATCTTCACCTGCACGTAGCCTTCGTTGGTGATCACTGGAGTGACATCAATGACGAGGCCGACATCACGATATTGAATGTTATCAACCGTGTTGTTGTTGTTGTTCCCCGACGTATTGGCGCCGTTGAGGAAGGTAGTGCCTAAGCGGATCGGCACGCTGCGGCCCACGACGGTCTGATTTTGCTCACCGTCCAGCGCGTGAACTTGCGTGCTCGCGAGCAGCTTCGAATTGCCTTTGGACTGCAACAGACTAAGTGAGGTCAGCGGCAACCCGATGAGCGCTCCTGAAGTTCCAATGAACGCCTTGTTTCTGCCTGGAGCTCCTTTCCCCTCCAGGTAACTTGAAACACCGCCAAGGTTGTTGAGACCTAATGAGTTTTCGGCGCTCTGGGGCGCAATCTGGTTGCCGATTTGGAGCGAGGCAGTGTTGGAGACTTCGTAGATATCCACATTGAGGATCACCTCGGACCGGTTCTTGTCGAGGCTGTCGATGAGAGCCTGAGCCACCGCGAGTTCGGAAGCGGTGGCGCGCACGACCAATGCGTTGAGCTGCTTGCTGACGTTGACCTGCCGCTGGGCGCCCAGATTCGCCTGTACGAGGGCGCGGGTCTCGTTGATATCGGCATTGCTTAAGTAGAAGGTCTTGACCAGCAACGTCTCCAGCCGCTGGCGATTGGCCGGATTGTCGGCGTAGATCATGATCGTGCGCCGATCAACCTGCACAAAGATGAGTTTGTTTTGCAGCAGAAGCAGGTCGAGAGCTTTGGCAAGTGTGATATCGGTGAGCGTGAATGAAAACTTGTTGGTGTCCTTAAACGACTCGTCAAAGATGACATTGAGGTTGAGCTGGCTCGCGAGATTGGCGATGACCAGCTTGAGGCTCGTCCCCTCCTTGAATTTGATCTGTTGTAAAAGATCGCCCCTCGACTGCGGCTGAGGCGTGCGAATCTCGTCGCTGACCCGCACGATGGCGCCAGTCCGCGGATTATAGCGAGATGGCGCGCCCGACCCGGTCTGCGCTTTCTGTTGCTCGATCATGCGCTTCATCTTGATGCGAGTCGTCTCATTGGTCGGGTCGTAGGTGGAGGCTAGCGCATAGGCGTGATACGCGCCGGCATAATCGTTTTTGGCTTCGAGCAGATCGCCACGCGCGCTGAACATCAGTGAGGCCATTTGCATGGCGCGGAGTAGACGCAACCGGTACTCGGCATTGTCCGGCTCGGCGGCCACGGCGAGCGCGTATTGTTGCGCCGCGAGATCCCATTGCTCGGCGGTTTCATACACAACGCCTTCCTTGAAATTTTTCTTGCCCGCCTTGCCTCCAGCAAAACACGTGCTCGGGAGACTGAGGCAGATCGCAAGCGTGAGCGCAAGTGACATCCGTGCGGCAGAGTACGTTTTCATGACTACCTCCAAATATGGTTCTGCTTTTAAAACTTGAACCGTGATGCGCGACCAATGGTTTTATCGGCGAGCGGCGCCACAACTGTCTGCTCAGAGATGTCTCCCGGCAGCAATGGCCGCTCGGGCAACGTGTAATTCAGGTCCACATATTCCCCTCCGCGAAAGATAGTCAGGTTGACGGTTTCGCCGACTCGCAACTCCGCCAGCGCGGCGATGATATTTTCGGGAGTGGTCAGCGGCGCGCCATTCAACTTAGTGATGATGTCACCTCCGAGAAGGTATTCGTAACCGGCGATCGTCAACTCCAGCTTTCCGCCGCGCAGGTCAACTTGCTCGGCAGGGCTGCCCGGCTCCGCCACCTCGACCAGAAAGCCGACCTCCAGCGGGATGCGGAGCCATCTTTGCAGAATGTGATCTATGAATTGCCCATGAAAACCAAGCCAGGGACGGATGAGGCGGCCTTGTTGAACGAGCGACGGCAACACCTCCTTAGCAATGTTGATCGGGATCGCCAGTCCGATGTTCTGAGCGTTAGGAACAGTTGCGGTCGTGATGCCGACGACTTCGCCGCGGCGGTTGAGCAGCGGGCCGCCTGAGTTGCCCGGGTTGATCGGCGTGTCGACCTGGATCAACGGTTGCCGTAGCGTGAAGGATATCGGTGGTAGAACCCTGTTGATCGCCGAGACGATCCCGCGGGTCAGACTATGATCCAGACCGAGGGGACTGCCCAGCGCCAGCATGTCCTCCCCGACACGCACGCGGTCGGAATCACCGAGTTTGACAGCGGCCAGCGCATTCTGCTTGAGTTTGGGGATACGCAGTACGGCAATGTCTAAGATCGGGTCCGCGCCGATGAGCCGCGCCGGCAGGTCAGTGCCGTCATTGAGCCTCACGACCAGCGACTGACGGCCAAAGACGACGTG
>WNFV01022268.1_pt1 | contig 15231 bp, 10 predicted proteins | sample 5400101 | NCBI WGS metagenome assembly WNFV01 (sample SAMN13153361, study PRJNA577476) | soil metagenome | isolation source: 115 cm soil or saprolite under grassland replicate 1 | place: USA:California | collected 2016-06-15 | reverse complement strand
GACCGGTGGTCTCAGAGCGAGGCGCGCGCGATGCTACCGGGCCCGTTCAAGAAGCTCATGCGTTCGCTGGTCGGCTGCTGCTGAGCAGGGAAGCCGACGCCCGGACTCGAACCGGGGACCCCTTCATTACGAGTGAAGTGCTCTACCAGCTGAGCTACGTCGGCGAGGCCCTTACTGTAGCGGCGCTCGCCGGTTACTTCTTGCCGTTTCCTTGCCCGCTTCCGTTGCCGTTCCCGTTGTCCGGATGGTCGGGATGCTCGGGCTTGTTCTCGTGACCCGGCGGGTCCGCGGCGGGCGGCGGAGTGGAATCGGCGGCCGGCACGATTGGCGCCGGGTCGACAGGCTGGGTCGTCGACTGCGGCCTGCGCTGTGGTGCCGGGTCGGCGGGAGGTGCTGAGGATTCGGTGCTCGCGGCGGCAGGAGCCGACTCGGGCGCGGGCGACGGCGGAGCCTGCGGCGTCGATGCGGCGTCGGGGGAGGCAGGCGAAGCCGGAGCGGCGGAGGGCGTGTCCTCGGGGTTCGACGCGGGCAGCATGACGGGACGGGGAAGCCGGCGCTCCACCGAGCGGGGCCGTTCGGCTCGGGGAGCGATCCGATTCGGCTGGGATGCGATTAGGGTCGGCCCGCTCGAGGTGATCTTGCGGGCGAAGTGCGTCGCCGCAGCGGGCTTCGGCTTCGCGGCGGGCGCGTGATGCGCATGTGTGAGCGTCGGCGCGGAGGCCGTCGCGACAGCGGCGGTCGCGACTGCGAGTGCCGTCGCCGCGATCTTGACGGCGGCCGCGCCGCCGCCGCCGAGCAGCGCTTTCGCGCAAGCGATTGCGCCACCGACGTCGGCGCCGCGGCGCAGCCGCCTCTTCCACGTGTCAGCGTCCTGCTCCAGGCCCTGAGCGAGTGCGCGACGTGCGCGGAAGATCAGCGTCTCGACCGCAGCCTGAGAGAGCCCGAGCTCGGCCGAGATTTCGCGATAGGTGAGTCCTTGCCACTCGCGCAGAAGAATCGCGCGCCGCTGGTTCTCGGGCATTTCCTCGAGCACGTCCGGGAGCCGGATCAGTTCGTCCGCGACTTGCTCGCGTCCAGGAACGATCTCCTGGAGCACCTCGAAGTTGTTCGGCGCCTCGACCTTGCCACGACGCCAGGAGGAGCGCCGGCGTGAGAGGCAGACGTTGTGGGCGATCTTGAACAGCCAGGCCGACTCGAGCTCGGGAACGATGCCCCGCGACAGGCCGCGGAAGGCGTTCATGAAGGTCGTCTGGACGGCGTCCTCCGCCTCCTCGCGCGACCCGAGCTGGTGCAGGCAGTAGCCGTAGATCTGCGCGGAGTAGCGCTCGTAGAGATCGCTCGCCGCATCCGCGCCAGGAGCGACCGGTCGCTCGATGCGGGTCGCACGGCCTATGGACGGGACTGCGGCCACCTGTCCTCCTGACTGCGGATACGAGCGCCCCCACCCGGACGCGCTCGTAGAGCGAATGTCGGCAGCCCGCCTGCGCCCTACAACCCCTGAACGAGGGTGTCTCTAGACGAGAGCCGGGGTTGTGCCGAGCTCCCCGCGGAGCCGGACGAAAAGGGCCTCCAGCGCCAGCGGCGGACTGAGGTTGAACTCCTCGAACGCGCGCCAGGTCTCCCGCACGATCTCGCAGGCGCGCTCGGCGGCCGCGAGTCGTTCCGTCGTGCCGTCCTCGGCGAGGACCGCGATCCGGTCGGCGTGGACGACCGCGCGCTCCGCGCCGACGGCCACGACGACGAGATCGCGGTACCACGACGCGAGCTCTTCCAGCGCCGCCAGCAGCTCGTCGCGCTCGGCTCCTCGCGCCGCGCGGCGCACACGCTGTTCCGCCTCGTGGGTGGACAGGTCGAGCGTCTCGAGCTCGGTCTCGGCGGCCGCCTTCGCTTGCGCGCCGCGCTCGCGGGCCCCGTCGAGGATCCGTTGCGCGGCTTCGCCCGGCTCGAACCGCGGATCCGCATAGACCGAACGCGCGACCTCGAGCAGCGCCTCGCGCCGCTTGGCCGACTGTGGATCGAGCAGGCGCGAGGCACGGTCGAGCCTGCCCGCCGCGAGCCGCGCGAGCGACGCAGCCCCCGCGGGCTCGAGGCCGGGCGCCCGCGCACTGATCTCCTCGCGGACAGCGCGTTCCGACAGGCGGCTGAACGGCACGAGCTGGCAGCGCGAGCGGATGGTCTCCGGCAGTGGGCCGAGATCGTTCGCGACGAGGACAATCACCGCGTACGGCGGCGGCTCCTCGAGATCCTTGAGCAGGGCGTCGGCGGCGTCCTCGTTCATGGTCTCCGCGGCGAAGACGAGGTAGACGCGCCGCTCGGCCTCGAACGGACGCATGTGGAGGTCGCGCCGCAGCACGCGGATATCGTCGATGCGGATCTGGTCGCCGACGGGCTCGAGGAGGTAGAGGTCGGGATGCGTCCCGCGCTCGACGCGCGCCGGCTCGCCGATCAGCTGTGCCGCGAACGCGATCGCTGCGGCGCGCTTCCCCACTCCGGGCGGCCCGTAGAAGAGGTACGCGTGCGCGGGATCCCCGGCGAGCGCGGCGCGCAGCAGCCGCTTCGCCTCGGCCTGCTCAGGAAAGCTCTGGAAGACGTCCACGGATCTCCTCCGCGATCGCGTCCGTCGGCCGGTCGCCGTTCACGGTCGTGATCCGGTTCGGGAACATGGTTGCGAGCGAACGGTACGCCTCGTCGACGGCCCGGTGGAACTCGGGCCCTTCGCGCTCGATTCGATCCGAAGGCGAGCTGCGCTCGAGGGCGACCTGCGGATCGACGAGCACGAGGAACGTTCGGTCGGGCAAGAGACCGCCGGTTGCCACGAGGTTGAGCTCGAGGACGCGAGAAACGCCCAGGTTGCGGGCGATGCCCTGGTAGGCGAGCGACGAGTCCACGTACCGGTCGCAGACGACGTCCTGTCCCTGAGCGAGCGCCGGTCCGATCACACGGTGGACGAGCTCGGCGCGCGCGGCCGCGAACAGTGAAGCCTCTGCCCAGGCGGTCATCTCGAGCCCGTCCAGCAGGAGTCGCCTGACCTGCTCCCCCAGCGGCGTGCCGCCGGGTTCGCGCGTCGCCACCACCTCCCGGCCCTTCTCCCGCAGAGACTGCGCGAGGAGCTCCGCCTGCGTGGTCTTTCCGGACCCGTCCAGCCCTTCGAAGGTGATGAACACCGCCGCCGTACGATACGGCGCGTGCGGGCGGTCGTGACCGGAGGCGCGGGCTTCATCGGCTCGCACATCGTGGAGGCGTTGCTCGCGCGTGGGGACGAGGTGCACGTGCTGGACGACCTCTCGTCCGGCAAGCGCGAGAACGTTCCCGCAGACGCGCGCGTGCACGAGGGTGACATCCGGGAAGACGCGGAGCGCGTCTTCTCCGAGGCGGGGCCCGACGTGTGCTTCCACCTGGCGGCGCAGGTGGACGTGCGTGTTTCGGTGGAGCGGCCGGATCACGACGCGAACGTGAACGTGATCGGAACGCTCCATGTGTTGGAGGCGGCGCGCCGCCATGGGACGAAGGTGGTCTTCAGCTCCACCGGAGGCGCGATCTACGGCGAGTGCGACGGGCCCGCGCGCGAGGATCATCCACGCAGCCCGCTCGCGCCGTACGGCGTCTCCAAGCTCGCGGGTGAGGAATACATCGCCGCGTACTCGCGACTCTACGGCGGCGGGCACGTCTCGCTGCGCTACGGGAACGTGTACGGGCCGCGCCAGGATCCGCACGGCGAGGCCGGCGTCGTCGCGATCTTCATGAGCCGGTTGCGCGACGGCGAGACGCCGCGCATCTTCGGCGACGGGACGCAAACGCGCGACTACGTATTCGTCCGCGACGTCGTCGTCGCAACGCTTGCCGCGGCGGCGCACGAGGGAGGCGTCTTCAACGTGGGCACCGGCAGCGAGACGTCCGTGCTCGATCTCTACGAACGCATTCAGCGCGTTGCGGGGATCGAGCGCGAACCGGAGTTTGCGGACCCGCGACCCGGGGAGCTCCAGCGCAGCGTCCTCGACCCGTCGCTGGCGGCACGCGAGCTGGGCTGGAGGCCGGAACACGATCTCGATACCGGGCTCGCCGCGACGTGGGCATGGATCGCCTCGGGATAGCGCGCAGCTTCCTCCTCGTACGGATCGCGTACTGGCTCGGCGCTGCGGTCACGCTGCTGTGGGCACCGATTCGCGACTCTGCCGCGCAGCCTCCGTTCCGAGCGTGGTTCGGGCTCGGCGACTGGCTCTTCGATGCCTTCGCTCAGTGGGATTCCGTCTGGTTCCTTCACATCGCTCGCCACGGCTACGACTCGGACGAGACCACGGCGTTCTTCCCCCTTTATCCGATCGTCGTGCGTGGCGCCTCCGAAGTCCTGCGGTCCGACGTTGCCGCGGCCGTGCTCGTATCGCTTGCGTCAGGTGCGGTTGCAGTGGTCGTCCTGCACCGGCTGGCACGGCCACTGCTCGGAGAGCTCGGCGCGCGAGACGCGGTGTTGCTCGTTGCGCTCTACCCGATCGCCTTCGTGTTCACCGCCGCGTACTCCGACGGACTCTTCCTCGCGCTCGCGATCGGATCGTTCCTGGCGGCCGTTCAGAAGCGCCCGCTCGCGGCAGGAGTGCTCGGTGGTCTCGCATGCGGCACCCGGCTCGTCGGTCTGGCTCTGCTACCCGGACTGGCGGTGCTGCTTTGGCCGGGTGCCCGACGCCAGGCCCTGCGCCTTGCACCACTCCTTCTGCTGCCGGCCGCCGTCGGGGCGTACGCGCTGTACCTCGATCGGCACGTCGGAGACCCGTGGGCCTTCATCCACACGCAGGGGGTCTACTGGCACCGGCACGTCCACGCGCTTGGGCCGTTGAGCGGTCTCTGGCTCGCGTGCAAAGACGGATACCAGGGCGCCGTGGAGATCGCGCGTCATCTTCCACGTGCACCGCACGGCACATTCGAGCACCGCGATCAGTGGGCGTCATGGAACGTCGTTCAGCTCCTCCTGCTCGTCGCCGCGCTCTGGCTGACCTGGATTGCGTGGCGGCGATTCGGCGGAGCCTTCGGGCTGTACTCGCTTGGCCTGATCGTGATCGTCGTGACCTCGCCGGCCGATCTCGTGCCGCTCGTGAGCCTGCCGCGCTTTCTCCTCGCCGACTTTCCGCTCTTCCTCGCACTTGCCACTCTCGCGGGCACACGACCGCGGTTACGAGCGTCGCTGCTCATCGGCTTCGCAACGGTCGGCGGCGCTGCAGCCGCGGCATTCGCGCACCACGTCTGGATCGCCTAGAAGGAGCGGAACGCCGCGGCCCGAACTTCGTCCGGGCGATGGAGCACGCGCACGACCTCGTCCGGCCCTGGCGCCGGGCCACGATCGCCGTCAGCGCGGTCGCCGCGATCGAGCTCGTCGCGCTCGCGGGCGTCGGGATCGCGCGACCCCCGCGCCGGCGAAGAAGGCGGTGCTCGAGCGCAGCCAGACCTCCGTGATGGTCCTGAACGGGAACGGCCGGGCCGGAGCCGCCCACGCGGCCGCGGACCGCGTGAGCGCGCGGGGCTACCTGCTCGGCAACGTCGGGAACGCACCGACCACGACGCCGCGGTCGCTCGTCATGTACCGGCCCGGCTACGCGGCGGAGGGGACGCGGCTCGGCCGCGACCTCCATGTCCGTATCGTGCGCCCGCTCGACGGCATGCGCCCGTCACAGCTCATGGGCGCACACCTCGTGCTCATCATCGGCACGTAGCCGGGTCGACCAGGCAACGGGCGCGGTCGAGCTCGCGCCCGGGCACGCTCCCGGGTCCGAACAGGAAGTTGTCGAGCGTGTAGGACTGGTTGAGATCGCGGTACGCCGCGCGGGGACGCTTGAGCACGTCCAGCTCGAACTCGCCGAGCCTGTACCACGTCTCGGGATTCTTCGGCTCCCGGTCGCGCGCACGACGGTAGAGCTCCAACGCCTTCGCCTTGCGCCCGACGAGGTCTTCGCCGAGCGCCCAGACCCATAGCGGCTCTAACGCCAGAGGGTTGAATGCATGCGCCGACTTCGCCTCGTCGACTCCGGCGACCGCGTTGCCTTGCGTGAGCGAGTCGTATGCCGCACTGAGCCGGTGCTCCGAGAGCCAGGGAGACGCGAGGGAGTAGAGGGCAGCTAACGCGCAGACCCCGGCCGCGGCGGCGGGCAACCAGCCGCGGCGGGCCCGACCCGGCCCGGAAACGAGCATCCCCACCGTGAGGAAGAGCGGCCCCTGGACGCCGACGTAATCCCAATCGATGTCCACGAGCGAATGGACGACGCAGACCGCCGCACCGAGAGCGAGCGACGTCGCGGCAGGCGTGCGCTCGCGACGCAGGATCGCGACCGCGGCGGCAGCGAGCGTGAGCGCGATGAGGAAGAAGCCGACGATCCCGGTCTCACTGAGGTCCTGCAGGGGCGCCGAGTGCGGCTCGACGACCGCGAGCGGCGAGTCGCGCTCGATCCGGTCCGTGAGCCCGAACGTTCCCGCTCCGGTGCCCTGCACGGGATGATCGGCGAACGCGTCCCACGCCTCCTTCCACCAGCGCCAGCGGTTGCTGGAGCTGATCGAGACGAGGTGGCCCCTCTCGTTCGTGACCTGCGAGCTGACGCGATTGGAGAACTCGTGCCAGCGGTCGCTGACGAAGTCGCCCGGCCCGCCGGCCCGAACGACCGCCGCCGCGAGCGCCGCGAGCACCACCGCGGCGAGCAAAGCCGCGGCGGCGCGGACAACGCGGCGATCGACCGCGCGCGTAACCACGTACCGCAGAGCGGCAGCGACGACGACGGCGCCGACCACCAGCGCCGCTCCGAAGACGAGCCCGTCCTGCAGGCGAACACCGTGCGGCTGTCCGTCGTCGCTCACACCGGGAAGGAGCAGCGCGACGCCGGCGACGGCGGCGCCCGCGATCCACGCCACCGCCAGCGGCCCGATCGCGTCGAGCCGACGCTCGTCCAGCGCGAGCCACACGAGCGCCGCGACAACCGTGAGCACTATTCCCACGCGCGAGTACGTAAGGAGGACGACGACGAGGCCGGCATAGAGAAGCAACGCGCCCGCAGCCCGGGCCCGTCCAACGACCCAGAGCGCAACCGGAACGGACGCGGCCGCCAGCAGTCCGAGCTCGTTCCAGTACCCGAGCGGATAACGCAGGCGCGCCAGCCTCCCGTAGTCGCCGTACAGGCCCGGGATGACTTTCGCGGCCAGCGCCCACACGAACAACGCGCCCAGCAGCACCGCCGCGCCGTACGCAAACCGCCGTGGCGAAACACCACCCAACAGCACCCCGACCACGGCGAACGTGAAGTAGACGAGGCCGCGGTTCGTATAGTCCCACGACCGGCTCGCCTGGATCGACCAGGCGATCGAGACGCATTGCCACACGACGAATGCAGCCAGAGCTGCGAGGAAGACGACCGCCGCCGTGGACAGCTGCGGAGGGCGTAGCGCCCACCCGTCTGCCGCCACGATCACAGCCGCCGCTCCGATCCAGAACAGCCGCGACTGGCTCGAGCCGTCGTTGAAGAACAACGCTGCGAACGCCATCGCGACGGCGACGGTGGGGAGAATCGCTCCCCGAACGGCCGCCTGTCGCATCGCCGGCGAAGCTAACACAGGCCGCATCTAGTCAAGGGTTCCGGACGTTTAGGGGAAACCCCAGGGACCTCGGCCCGCTTACAAACCGTTTACAACCGACACACGCGCGCCTCACTCCCATCCGGCAAGGTGGGCAAGATCGTCGTTAGAGTCCCGCCAAGCCGCAGCCCGGCCTCCGCATGCCCAGGTTCCTGAAGCCCCTCATCCTTCTCGTCATCGCCGCAGCCGCGGCCACGACGTTCGGTGTCGGCACAGCCCAAGCGAGCAAGTGCTCGAACGCACTCATCCACGACTGGTACGTCGACGGACGGATCGACCAGACCTATCCCGTCCACTGCTACCGCGAGGCGCTGAACGACATTCCGGAGGACCAGATCGTGTACGGGACGCTGCGCGACGACCTCACCCGCGCGCTCCAGTCGGTGATTCGGAAGCACAACGGCCACGTCGGCCCAGGCACGCTCGTGCCGGGCGCGGGGGGCCCGGGCGGACCCGGCGGCGCGGCGGGCGGCAAGCACGACGAAGGCTTCTTCCACTGGCTCGCCAAGAAGATCGGGCCCAGCAGCGCCGACTCGATCCCGGTGCCCTTGCTCGTCCTCGGGGGCCTCGCGTTAGCGCTGATCGCGGCCGCCGCCGTGAGCTTCTTCACGCGCCGCTGGCAGGCCCGCAGAGCCACCGCGGAACCGCCTCCCGCAGGCCCCGCGGTCTAGCCCTCCCGCGGCCACGGCGCCGAAGCACCGCGGCCGCGGTGACGAGGAGAGGTCCTACGTGTTCGAGTGCGCCCGGATGCCAAGGCCCGTACCCATCAAGGCAAGGCCGAGCGCTGCGAAGAGCAGCAGAACGAGCCCTGTGAAGGGGAGCTGGCCGACAAGCGGAGCGCCGCTCGCACCGAACGTATTGCGGGGTGACTGCGGGGACGGCACCGCAGTTGTCACGCGCTTACCAGACGCCGGCTGTGCGGTGCCGGACGCAGGCGCCGAAGGCGCAGTCGTCGCGGTGCCACCGGCGGCCTGAAGGGCGCCCACGGTGGCAGGACCCGGTGCCGGCATCCCGCCGAACGTGATGGACGGCGTTGCGCTCACCGGACCGGACTGGACCGTTCCGGTCGAGCCCGAGGCGGTGTTACCCCCGCCGATCTGCGCCGCGCCGACGGAATCGGAGGTCGAGTTGCTTCCGCCGCTACCGACTGCGACCGGGTTCGATGCCGTCACGGCACCCGCCGGCGTGGCAGCGCCTGCGGCAGAGCCGAGTGTCACCGCGCCCGACTGCACCGCGAGGAACGACCGCGTGGCACTGTTGTTACCGCCCAGCTGAACGGCTCCGACCGAGCCCGACGCCGTGTTGTTCCCACCGCTACCGACCGTCACCGGAACGCCCGCACTCGCGGTGCTGCCGGCGGCGCCTGCCGATGCGGACGGGCTCGTGCTCACCGAGCTCACCTGAACGCTGCCCGTGGAACTGCTCGACGTGTTCCCGCCACCCACCTGCACAGCGCCGACCGAGTTCGACGCGGTGTTGTCGCCGGACCCGGCAACGGATGTCGGCGCGGAAACGGCAGCGGTCGTGCCCCCCTGGTCTGCTCCGAGCGACGGTGTGACCGAGACGTTCCCCGTCTGAACGGTTCCGACCGAGCCGTCCGCGTTGTTGTCGGCAAGCGCGGGTCGCGCAGTGCCGAGTGTGATCGCCATGATCGCGGCGAGCACGAGTACGCACTTGGATCTCATGTCTCCTTCTTTCGTGTCGAGGGACGCCAGGTGACCCGCCCGGCGGTCTTTCGTCACGGCCCGTTCTTTGCCGCGTTTCAATTGGTCAAAACCGGATTTCCAAGAGATCACTCGTTCGAGTGATTCGCCCGCTGCGCGCGCAAGCAACGCCGGAGGAACGTGTCCATTCAGCGACGGCCCGATCGTCCGAGGCTACGCCCGCCGTGGGTCATCCATGCGTGCGAAGAAAGAGACCAAGACGCACGAGGGATCGGCGGGCGTAGCCTCGACAGCGTGACTCACCCCTGATCCGTGCGCAAGGTGTAGGAGACGTGGAGGACGAAGCGCGTCTTCGTTCGCGCGGCGCTGCTGACGCGAAGCGTGACCTTTCCCGCAGCCGTCGTTGCTCGCAGCTCTACCGGGCTCCGGCCCACTGCGCGAGCCTTCGGTTTGTCGAGCGCGAACGCGAGCCGTCCGCGGCCGCCGAAGCGCAACGTTGCAATGAGGGCCCCGTCGCCGACTTCGAAGCGGTAGGTGCGCGCACGTATCGATCCGCCGACGATTCCACGGAAGTCCACCGTCGCGACGCTCGGCCGGAGCAGAGAAAGCGTTCGACCTGCATCGATGCGTCCGTACTGGACGACATCCGGCAGCGGAAGGACCGCGCGCACGAGCGCCTGCTCGACGTCCTGCGCGGTCGCCGTCGGCTCCGCGCTCAACTCGAGCGCGATGAGGCCGGCGACTAGCGGCGTCGCCGATGACGTCCCGCAGAACGTCCCGTAGCCACCGGAAAGAACGGGCGCGATGTTGCAGCCGGGAGCCGCGACACGCACCCAGGGACCGAAGTTCGACCACGGGTAGCGGCGGTCGGCAACGGTGGTCGCGGCAACGCTGAGCGCGCGCGAGTCTGCTGCGGGATAGAACGGCGTCGTGGTGCCGCTGTTGCCGGCGGCCGCCACGACGGTCACGCCCTTGCCGGCTGCGTAGGCGATCGCGTTGCTCAGCTCCTGGCTCGCTCCCGGACCGCCGAGGCTGAGGTTGATCACCCGCGCGCCGTGGTCGGTTGCCCAGACGATCGCCGCGGCGATCACCGTGTCGTTGCCGCTCCCCGTCGCGTCGAGCACCTTGATCGGCATGACCGAGCAGCGTGAGCAGATCCCTGCGCCGCCTTCGTGGTTGTCCGCGCGTGCGGCGATCACGCCTGCGACCGCGGTGCCGTGCCCGTGGTCGTCGCTCGGATCCGTGTCGGAGTTGACGAAGTCGTAGCCGGGGACGAGCGCGCCGCGCAGATCCGGCTGCCGCGCGTCGACGCCGGAGTCGATCACCGCGACGATGACGCGGCTCGAGCCGCGCGTCACGTCCCACGCCTTCGGGAAGCCGACGACGCGCAGACCGTCCTGTTGCGGCCAGTCGCTGTCGTCCGGATTCGTGTCGAGCGCTTCGGCGATCAGATCCTGCGCCGCGCTCGCAACAGAAGAGGAGGAGCGGAAGGAACGCAGCGCCTCGGCCCGCCGCTCGGGCTCGACCCCGACGAGGTAGGCGTTGATCTTGGGGATCGCCTCCTCGAGCGTCGTCCCCGCGCGGTCGATCACGGCACGGACGGTCGCCTGCGACGTCCCGGGCCTGAAGGTAATCGCGAGACGCCGCGGGTCGTAGCGAGGCTCCGTCGACGACCGCGTGACCTCTTCGGACTGAGGCGCGCCCGCCGGCTCCGAGCTCTGTGTCGGTTCCCCTCCAGTGGGCGCGCCTCCGCTTTCACGGCATCCGATTTCGAGGACCGGATTCACGGCCACACACACGTCGGCGCGGGCGCTGCCCCCGAGGGCGAGGGCGAGAGCGAGCAGCGCCGGCGGTGCGAGCCAACCGGTCATCCGTGTGGGCCGCATGCGTCAGGGGAGGAGACCTGTGACGTGGGGCCCAACTTGCGGAGAATCACTCGAACGAGGGACGGCCGCCGGCGTTACAATTCGTTCCGTCCGGGCCTGTTTCTATGGTCCAGATCCCGGTCGGCGGCGCCTCCTAGAAGACGCAACACCAACACCGATCGAGATCTATACCGTCGAACTAGTGCTCGGGAGGGACAGGATGGCGACCGCCAAGGAAATAGAGACTCAGGCCCCGGCTGAGCCGGCTGAGAACACCGTCGTCGACGACACGGCGAGCCTGGCCGTGCGCCGCTACTTCACGATCCCGGGGCGCGATCCCTTCGACGAGATCGAGTGGGAGACGCGGGACGCCTTCATCCCGGGCAAGGACAAGCCGGTCTTCGAGCAGAAGGACGTCGAGTTCCCGAAGTTCTGGTCGCAAACTGCGACCAATATCGTCGCGCAGAAGTACTTCCGCGGCCGCATGACCTCGCCGGAGCGGGAGCGCTCCGTCAAGCAGATGATCGGCAGGGTGGTCGACACGATCTCGGCGTGGGGGCGCAAGGACGGCTACTTCGCGACCGACGAAGAGGCCGACACCTTCGAGGCCGAGCTGAAGGCGATCCTCGTCAACCAGCTCGCCTCCTTCAACTCGCCCGTGTGGTTCAACATGGGTTTTGAGGAAAATCCTCAAGCCTCTGCGTGCTTCATCCTCTCGATCGAGGACTCGATGGAGTCGATCCTCGACTGGATCCGGCGCGAAGGCGTCATCTTCCGCGGCGGCTCCGGCTCCGGCGTGAACCTGTCGAAGCTGCGCTCGTCGAAGGAGCAGCTCTCGAAGGGCGGCTACGCCTCAGGCCCGGTCAGCTTCATGCGCGGCGCCGACGCGTCGGCCGGGACGATCAAGTCCGGCGGCAAGACGCGGCGCGCGGCGAAGATGGTCGTGCTCGACGTCGACCATCCCGACATCGACGAGTTCATCTGGTGCAAGGCGCACGAGGAGCGCAAGGCGCGCGTCCTCGAGGCGGCCGGGTACGACATGTCGCTCGACTCCGCCGACTGGGCGTCGATCCAGTACCAGAACGCGAACAACTCCGTGCGCGTCACCGACGCGTTCATGGAGGCCGTCGAGGCCGACGCCGAGTGGAATCTGACGGCGCGCACCGACGGCACGGTCGTCGACACGGTCAAGGCGCGGGCGCTGCTGAAGGACATGGCGGAGGCGGCCTGGCAGTGCGCCGACCCGGGCGTCCAGTACGACACGACGATCAACAACTGGCACACGCTGCCGAATACCGGCCGGATTAATGCCTCGAACCCGTGCAGTGAGTACATGTCCATTGATGACAGTGCGTGCAACCTCGCCTCGCTGAATCTGATGAAGTTCCGCCGCGAGGACGGCGAGCTCGACGTCGAGGCGCTCTCGCACGCGGTCGACGTCATGTTCCTCGCGCAGGAGATCCTCGTCGGCAACTCCTCGTATCCGACGCCGGAGATCGAGCGGAACGCGAAGGCGTACCGCCAGCTCGGGCTCGGCTACGCGAACCTCGGCGCGCTGCTGATGGCACGCGGGCTCCCATACGACTCCGACGAGGGCCGCGCGTACGCGGCGGCGATCACAGCATTGATGACCGGCCGTGCGTATCGCAAGTCGGCCGAGATCGCTGCTCGGATGGGCCCATTCGCCGGCTACAAGCCGAACGCGGCGGCGATGATCGGCGTCATGGCGCAGCACCGCGCCGCGGTCGGAAACATTCAGGACGCGGACGTCATTCCGGCCGACCTGCTGACCGCGTGCCGCCAGGCGTGGGACGACGTGCTCAACCTCGGCGAGGTGCACGGCTACCGCAACGCGCAGGCGACCGTGCTCGCGCCGACCGGGACTATTTCTTTCATGATGGACTGTGACACGACCGGGGTCGAGCCCGACTTCTCGCTGGTGAAGTCGAAGAAGCTCGTCGGCGGCGGCGAGATCACGATCGTGAACAAGTCCGTGCCGATGGCGCTCGAGAAGCTCGGCTACGCGCCCGCGGAGGTCGAGGAGGTCGTCGCGTTCGTGGACGAGAGAAATACCGTCGTGGGCGCGCCGTTCGTGAAGGCGGAGCACTACCCGGTGTTCGACTGCGCAGTCGGCGACCGAGCGATCCACTACACGGGCCACACGAAGATGATGGGCGCGGTCCAGCCGTTCATCTCCGGCGCGATCTCGAAGTGCGTCGTAGCGGACACCCTGATTGCCACAACCGAGGGCCTCGTTCGCATCGGAAGCCTGCATCGCGGCGAGGAGGAAGACACCTTCCGTGACATGAATCTCACGGTCGCCTCGCTCGACGGCCCGCGCGACACGGATGCGTTCTACTACGGCGGCTCGCGTAGAACGATCGAGTTGACGCTCCGCTCTGGCCACCACCTCGTCGGAACGCCAAACCACCGAGTCCTGGTGGCGTCCCCTGACGGCGGCTTGGAATGGCGGCGCCTCGACGAACTCGAAGCGGGCGATCATGTCGCTACGCAGTACGGAGACGATCTCTGGTCGAGCGCGCCAGTTCGCTTCGAGGATTTCGTCGCAAGAAGGCCGTACGGCAGCCAGAAGGCGATCAGCGTTCCTACGGAGATGAGCGAGGACCTCGCCTTCTTCCTCGGCGCATACGCCGCCGAAGGTCACACCACTCGGCAGAACCACACGGTCCGAATCGCGAATGCGAACGAGGAAGTGATCGCACGTCTCGTCGTACTCGCCAAGGCGCTCTTCGGGATCGAAGCCAGGGTTGCTCGATACTCCGGAAAGTGCCCCTCGATCGAGCTCAGCTCGAAGACACTCGTCGAGTTCTTCGACTATCTGGGCTGTGGCGACCGTTCGCAGAACAAGCGCATCCCCGATGCGGTGCTTCGCTCCCCCAGGTCGATGGTGCTCGCGTTTCTCGAGGGCCTCAGCCTCGATTGCTATCTGCCGGCGAGTCTCCCGAAGTGGGCCATCTGCCTCGCGTCAAACGACCTGCTCGACGATCTGCAGGCCGTGCTCACAAATCTCGGCATAGTCCATAGCCGCATTACTAAGTACAACACCGAATACGACAGATCGTTCGATGAGGTCTACGTCTCGGGCCGTCATACGCAGCACCTCGTCGCGATGCTCCGCTTCCCCGAAGCGCACAAGCGGACTCGAGCCGATGAGATTCTTTCGTCGAGCCTGGGCAATGGAACCGCGGATCTCGTACCGGGAGTGGCAGGTAGTGAGTTGTACGACCTGATCCCGCTGGGTCGTAGTGGGCGATCGGGAAAGGGCACGAGCCGGTCGAAACGCTTCCGGCACCTCGTCGATCCGAGAACGGCGACGGTTTCTCGCGCGTCGCTCGAAGCCGTTGCAACCGAGCCTGGAGTGGAGCTCCCTGACTGGCTGCAGATGATCGTCGAGCGCAACCTTCATTTCAGCCCAGTGACCGACATCGGCGAGGGCGGCGAACGTGAGGTCTTCGACGTCTCCGTGCCGAGCACGCACGCCTTCGTTGGAAACGGGATCGTGAATCACAACACGGTGAACCTGCCGGAGACCGTGACGGTCGACGAGGTGGCGAAGCTCTTCGTCGAGTCGTGGAAGCTCGGCGTGAAGGCGATCGCGATCTACCGCGACAACTGCAAGGTCGCGCAGCCGCTGTCGGGCAAGGCAGACACCGGCGCGCAGGCCACGCTGCTGGAGGCGGCCGCAGTCCCGCCGCTGCCCGCGACGCTGCGCCGCCGCCTGCCGGACGACCGCACGGAGATCGGCCGCAAGTTCCGCGTCGGCGACTACGAGGGCTACATCCATGTGGGCCTCTACGACGACGGGACGCCGGGCGACATCTTCGTCGACATCGCCAAGGAGGGCACGACCCTCGCCGGCCTGATGAACTCGATCATGATCTCGGTCTCGCTCGGCCTGCAGTACGGCGTGCCGCTCGAGGTCTACGTCTCGAAGTTCGCCCACATGCGCTTCGAGCCGAGCGGGATGACGAACGACCCGGACATCCGAGCCGCGAAGTCGATCGTCGACTACATCTTCCGCTGGATGGGGAAGAAGTTCCTGACCGTCGACCAGCAGGAGGAGATCGGGATCCTGTCGG
>WNFV01005922.1_pt1 | contig 15232 bp, 13 predicted proteins | sample 5400101 | NCBI WGS metagenome assembly WNFV01 (sample SAMN13153361, study PRJNA577476) | soil metagenome | isolation source: 115 cm soil or saprolite under grassland replicate 1 | place: USA:California | collected 2016-06-15 | reverse complement strand
CCGCGACATCAAGCCCGCGAACGTGATGCTGAATCCCTATGGCGCGGTCAAGGTGATGGACTTCGGGATCGCCCGGGCGGTGGCGGACACGTCGGCCACGATGACCCAGACCGCGGCCGTGATCGGCACCGCGCAGTACTTGTCGCCTGAGCAGGCTCGTGGGGAGACCGTCGACGCGCGATCCGACCTGTACTCCACGGGGTGCCTTTTGTACGAACTGCTCACCGGGCGGCCGCCGTTCGTGGGCGAGTCGCCGGTGTCGGTGGCGTACCAGCACGTGCGGGAGCAGCCGCTGCCGCCGTCGTCGTACGACCCGGACATCACGCCCGCCATCGACGCCGTCGTGCTGAAGGCGCTCGCGAAGAACCGTGACGAGCGCTACCAGAGCGCCCAGGAGATGCGCGCCGACATCCTCCGGATCCTCGCGGGCCAGCAGGTCACCGCCCCGATGGCCGTCATCGGCGAGACCCAGCCCCTGTACGGCGCCCCGCCGGTCGGCACCGGAACCGTCATCGAGGACCCGCGCGCCGGCGAGCCCGTCCTCCCGCCCGGCCGACGAAGCGCCCGCACCCCGCAAGGGCCGCGGCTTCGCCTACTTCCTCCTCGGCCTCGCCATCGTCGCCCTGGCCGTCGGCGGCTACCTCATCTGGAACAACCTCAGCCACTCGAACACCCCGACAACCGTCGCCGTCCCGAGCCTGAACGGCAAGAGCGAGACGACCGCGCGGGCTGCGCTGGAGGACGTCGGGCTCAAGCTTGGCAAAACCTCGACGGTCGCGAGCGACACCGTCAGGGCCGGCTTGGTGTTCGGTCAGGACCCTGCGGCCAACAGTGAGGTCGCGCCGGGTACAGCAGTCGACATCACGGTCTCCGCAGGGCCTTCCGCGATCAAGATTCCCAATGTGGAGGGCAAGTCGCGCGAAGTGGCGCAGAAGATGCTGGAGGACGCCGGCTTCAAGGTGGAGGCAAAGGAGAAGAACTCCTCCGAGAAGGCTGGCACCGTCGTGGACTACACGCCTGCTGGTGAGGCGGCTCGCGGCACAGTTATCACGATCTTCTACGCGAATGGCAAGGTGAAGTTGCCAGACTTCACGAACTACCCGGAGGACCAGGCTCGGCAGGTAATGGCGGACCTCGGTATCGATCCGAACCGGATCATCGCTGTACCGACGACGAGCCGACTGGAGGCGGGTCGGGTCGCGAAGCAGGACCCGACGGGCAGCACGGACACCAACGAGGTGTGGGTGCCGAAGGACTCGACCATCAAACTCTGGGTCTCCACAGGCCCGGCGACGCCGCCGCAGTCGGAGACACCGACGCCTACCGAGTCGTCGACGCCGCCGACCACCGAGCCGACTGTCACCATCACCCCGCCCGGCCACGGCTGATCCCGCCAGCCCGCTTCAGTTTCCGAGCCCAGCCGACTCCGCGTCGGCTGGGCTCAGCTGTTATCTCTCGCCGAGTCGTGGAGAACCGCGCCGGGAAAGCGCTTTCCGATCGCGGAAATCCGCGACTCGGCGGGAAAGGTTGGGGTGCGCGCGATCAGGCCAGTGCGATCAGGGCGCGGGTTGTGCGCGCTCGGGAGCTGCGGCGGCGGGTTTGGCGCGCGGGGGGTCAGCTGACGACTGGGGCGAGGCCGGCAGAGTTGGCGATCGCGTTGGGGTCGCCGCAGGTGGTGAGCCAGTTGGCGAGCATGCGGTGGCCGCCTTCGGTCAGGACCGACTCGGGGTGGAACTGGACGCCTTCGACCGGGAGGTCGCGATGGCGTGCGGCCATGATGATGCCGGCGTCGGTGCGGCCGGTGACCTCGAGGACGTCGGGGACAGTGTCCTGCTGGATGGCGAGGGAGTGGTAGCGGGTCGCGGTGAAGGGGCTCGGCAGGCCGGCGAGCACGCCCGCGCCGTCGTGGTAGACGAGGCTGGTCTTACCGTGCAGCAGCTCGTCCGCGCGGCCGACCACGCCGCCGAACGCGACGCCGATCGCCTGCAGGCCGAGGCAGACGCCGAAGATCGGGATCCGGCCGGCCTGGGATTTGATCAGCTCGACGCAGACCCCCGCCTCCTCCGGCGTACCGGGTCCTGGGGAGAGCAGCACACCGTCGTACGACGTGACGTCGCCCGGCTCGAGCTCGTCGTTGCGCAGCACCGTGCAGTCGGCTCCGAGCTGCTGGAGGTACTGCACGAGGTTGTAGACGAACGAGTCGTAGTTGTCGACGACCAGGATCCGCGCCATGCCGGACATTGTCGCAGGCCGGACCGCCTCACCGGCTCGGGGACGAGGTGGCCTTGGTGGTCTTGGTGGTCGGGGAGTCGTCGCCGAGGACGGCGGCGTAGGCCAGCTCGAGGGTGCCCTCGTAGGCGGGCATCGCGACGGTCTGCTGCGGGCGGACCTCGTAGCCGAGCTGGAAGCGGACCACGTAGTCCTTCAGGTTGTCGATGTACTTCGACTCGTTCAGCGCCTTCTGCAGGGCCGCGCTGTCGCCGATCGCGGAGATCCGGTAGGGCGGCAGGTACGGGACACCGTGCAGCACGACGGAGTTGCCGACGCACTTGATGCCGGTAGTCGAGATGATCCGGTGGCCCTGGATCGAGATCGCGTCGGCGCCGCCGGCCCAGAGCGCGTTCACCACGGCCTGGATGTCCTGCTGGTGGATGACCAGCCAGTCGGCGTCGATGTCCGGGTTCTCCTCGAGCACCTTCTTCGGGGCGTCCTGGAGGGTGACGGTCATGCCGGGGCCGGACAGTGGCGTCGTACCGACGTGCTGGGAGAGCCAGGCCAGGCGGCGGGTGGTGTCCTCGTCGATACCACCCTGGCGGGACTGCAGGCCGGCGATCTCGCCGCGGAGCGCCGCGGCCTGCTTCGCGAGCGCGTCGCTGCGGCGGCTCTGCTCCTCGACCAGCCCGGCCAGAGTGGTGTTCCGGCTCGGGCGCAGGTCGGTGCCGCGGGCGTTCGTCGCGCTGGTCGCGAACAGCAGCCCGGCGAGCATCAGCGCCACCGGGGCGCCGGCGCGCCACAGCGACTTGCGGGTGGGTCTACGCACCAGTCGTCCAGCTTCTGTCGGCAATCGGGCGATCTGCCACTACGCTAACCCGAGGCCGAAGGTCGTAACCCTACAAGGAGTCGTTTCCGTGCCCGAGTCCAAGAACACCAGCGACACGTCCGGCGAGACGGACGAGCCGGTGACCCGCCAGGAGGACACCGCCGACGAGGTCGTCGACGAGGTCGACGCGACCGTGGACGACTCCGAGATCGAGGGCGAGCTGGTCGACGTACCGGAGGAGCTCCAGGACCTCGACGACGAGGAGACCGGCGAGGACGCCGAGGCCGACGGCGAGGCTGAGACCGACAAGGCCGAGGAGGCCGGTGACCTGGCGGACGAGATCGTCGCGCCGGCGCCGGGCAAGGCCGGGAAGGCCGCCGAGAAGGCCAAGCCGGGCAAGACGGTGAAGCCGCCGAAGGCGAGGGCCGCCGAGAAAGCCAAGAAGAAGCAGGCCGCCACCGGCCCGCGCAAGATGCCGAAGCAGCGCCGCTGGGTTGCGCCGTTGATGCTCGCCTCCTGGCTGCTCGGTCTGGCGTGGCTGGTCGTGTTCTACGTCGCAGGCAACGACATCCCGTACATGAAGGACCTGGGCAACTGGAACCTGCTGGTCGGCATGGGCCTGATCGCGTTCGGCTTCGTCGTCTCCACCCAGTGGGTCTGACTTACACCAGTGTGATTCATCCACACTGAGGAAAACCCTGTGGATAGCAGGGTCGATCGGGGACAGCGCGATCTGGCGCTGTCCCCGAATTACATCCGTGTGACTTATCCACACCCCTGTCCCCACCTGTGAATACACCGCAGCAGACGACCCCGCGCTCATTTCGTGACTTCTTGCTGTCACTCGACTGCGCAGCGCTTCCAAAGCGCCGGCTTCACCCACGCAGAGTCGGTGTGGATAACTGTGCGGTCATGAATCCACACCCCTGTGGATGGCTCGCCCGGCCAGTTCGGCCGCGGCTCGGCTGCTCCCGCCACCGCAGGGGCGTGTTCACAGATCCACAGGTCCGGCCCGTGTGTGCGCGAATCCACTGGGGCCGGGCTGTTTCCTCGGCAGTTTCCGCACACGCGGGCGGGGTCTGTGGATTCGCGCACACGCGAGGTGGCGAGGCGAGCCGGGCTCGGCCGTCGGGTCAGCCGGCGAGGGCCTTGGCGCGGGTCTGGACGTGGGCAGGGACGGGGAGGTCACAGTCGGGGTTGGTGACGGGGTCCTCGGCGACGACGCGGAGCGGGATCACGCCGGCCCAGACCGGGAGGTCGAGGTCCTCGGGTTCGTCGTTGACGGCACCGCTGCGGGCTTTGACGGATGCCTCGGTGAGTAGGAGCGCGAGTAGCGCGGTGGCGGCGAGCTCCTTGCGGTTCGGGGCGCGGACGACGTCGGTCTGGCCGGGGACGAGGTGCTCGAGGATCGCGTTCAGGCCGGCCAGCTTCTCGGCCGGGTCGGTGACCAGCCGTGGCCGGCCGAAGATCACTGCGGAGCGGTAGTTCACCGAGTGGTGGAACGCGGACCGCGCCAGCACCAGCCCGTCCGCGTGCGTGACGGTCACGCAGATCGTCTGCTCGAGCGCCGCGTTCAGCAGCCGCCCGGCGATCGAGCCGTGCAGATAGAGCGTGCCGTCACCCGCGGGATCCACGCCGTACGCCGTGGGCAGCACCACCGGCGTGCCGTCGACGACCACCCCGGCGTGACAGAACATGCCGTCGCGCAGCACGTCGTACAGGGCCTGGCGGTCGGCGACGCCGCGCTCCTTGGAGCGGCGCAGGGTGGTCCGTTCGGTGGACTGCAGCGGAGTGCTCATGTGACGATCGTGCCTGTGGAGTGGCCTGTGGACACGGGCCAATCCCGGAAGACTTTCGCAGGCCATTCGAGGTGAGTCACATCCAGGTCGAGCTGCCGCTGACCGTCGTACGCGGCGAGAACGGTCCGTTGCACCTGCAGCTGGCGGCGCAGCTGCGGGACGCGATCCGGGACGGGCGGCTGCGGTCCGGGCACCGGCTGCCGTCGAGCCGCGAGCTCGCCCGGCAGGCGGGGGTGTCGCGGGCGGTGACGCAGGCCGCGTACGACCAGCTGCACGCGGAGGGCTGGATCAGCGGGCGCGTCGGCTCCGGGACGTACGTGACGGATCTGGTACCGCTGACCCGCCGCGCCGCCCGGCCCCAGCGTCGTACCGTGCCGCCGGCCGCCGGGGTCCTCAGCCTGCGCCCCGGGATCCCGTACACCGACCACACCGTGGATCCCGGCTGGCGCCGCGCCTGGCGCGAGGTGGGCTCGCAGCCCGCCCCGAGGGGGTACGACGAACCCGCCGGGCTGGCCGACCTCCGCACGGCGGTCGCCGAGCACCTCGGACGGGTCCGCGGGGTCGCCTGCCGGCCCGAGCAGATCGTGCTGACGAACGGGACGGCGCACGCGCTGCACCTGCTGCACGCGTCGACCCGCCGGCGCGGGGACCGGATCGGGATCGAGGACCCCGGCTACGGCAAAGCGGTGGCGACCGCGCGGGACCACGAGCTGGAGATCGTCGACTGCCCGGTGGACGGCGACGGGCTCCGGGTGGACGCGCTGCCGGACGACCTGCGGGCGGTGTACGTGACGCCGTCGCACCAGTACCCGCTCGGCGGGCGGCTGCCGATCGCGCGGCGGCACGCGCTGGTGGACTGGGCGCGGCGGACCGGGGCGACGGTGCTGGAGGACGACTACGACAGCGAGTTCCGGTTCGACGTGGCGCCGCTGCCGGCGCTGGCGCAGCTCGACCTGGACCGCGTGGTGCACGTGGGGACGGTGGCGAAGACCCTTTCGCCTGCGGTGCGGTTCGGGTGGCTGGTCGCGTCGGAGGAGGTCGCCGAGCAGGTCGTCGCGTTCCGGGAGCACAGCGGCGACTGGCCGTCGTGGCCGGTGCAGTGCGCGATGCTCGCGATGCTGCGCGACGGCTATCTCGACCGCGTGGTCAAGCGCGGCCGCCGGCGCTACGCCGAGCGGTGCGCGCTGGTCTGTGACCGCCTCCAGCCCTACGGCGAGATCGCCGGCCGCGACGCGGGCCTCCACGTCACCCTCCTCCTCCCCGACGGCGTGTCCGACGTCGCCATCGCCCGGAACGCCCTGGCCGCCGGCGTCCACGTGGCACCGCTGTCGTCGTACCGGCGCTCGCTGCCTGGCCCACCCGGCCTGGTAATCGGCTACGGAGTCCCCTCCGACGAAGACCTCCCCAGAGCCCTCGACGTGCTAGCCGCCTCTCTGGCCGAGTCCCTGGCGGACTCTCGGGCCGAGTCGCCGCCCGCTCGGCCCATGCCGTAGCCGATTCGCCGCCCCATTAGCCGACGATCGGTCAACAAGTCATGCCGGGCGCGGGTAGGGCGATCGGGCGGACGCCGTCAGGAGGGCCAGGCCGGTGAGGGGGATGAGGGCGGTGAGGAGGAAGGCGGTCGGGCGGCCGGTGGTGGCGGCTAGGAGGCCGAAGGCGGCCGGGCCGAGGCCGAAGGCGATGTCGAGGCTCATGCTGACGACGCTCATCACGGCTCCACGTTCGGTCGGTGGTACGCCGTCGAGGGCGAGCGCGAAGATCGCCGGCGTGGCCAGTGCCACCCCGACGGCGAGCAGTGCGGTGCCGGCGACCAGGCCCGGTACGGTCCGCCAGCCGCCGATGACGGCCAGACCGGCCGCGATTCCGGCCAGCGCGAACCGGACCGACCGCCGGGCGCCGAGCTGGTCGGGCAGCCGCGCGCCGAGGCTGCGCACCGCGACCACGATCCCCGCGAACCCGAACAACAGCGCACCGGACCCACCCATCCCGAGCTCGAGCGAGTACAGCGGCACGAACGCGAGAAAACACCCCATCCCCCAGATCGCGGCGAGCAGCAGGACCGCCGGCAGCACCGCCGCCGGGTGGATCAGCCGCGCCTGCCGCGGCGCGACCGTCGCGGGCCCGTCGCCCGTCTCACCGACCCGCTTCGTGAGTACGACGGCCGTCGCGGCCGCGGCAGTCGCGACCAGCCACACCGCGGTGAAGCCGAAGGAGCCCGCGACCGCCTCCGCGACCGGCGGACCGAGCGCGATCCCGGCGTACAGCGACAGTGAGAACAGGCTCATCGCCTCACCGCGCCGCTCCGCCGGAGCCAGGTCGCTCATCGCGGTCAGCGCACCCACGAAGAAGAACGCCTCGCCGACCCCGGTCAGCACCCGCAGCGCCAGCAGCACGGACACCGAGCCGGCTACGGAGTAAGCCGCCACCGACACGCCGTACACGGAAGCGCCGATGATCATCAGCCGGGCGCGGCCGCGGCGGTCCGCGAGCCGGCCGGCCCACGGCCGGAGCACCAGCGCCGACACGCTGAACGCGCCGACGACCAGGCCGACGGCGGCATCGCTGCCGGCCAGCGGTCCCTCGACGTAGCGCGGGACCGCCGGCACCAGCATCCCCTCCGCGAAGAAGTACGCGAGTGCCGCCAGGCCGACACCGGCGAACCGCCTGGTGACCAGTCGCGGCCTCACCACAGCTGTACTCATCGCGTCCTCCCTCGATCCGGCCCAACAGGGCCACAATGGCGGCAGGGGAACGGCCGGCGCATCGGTAGCTCTGCCTATTCGAGGCCCATTCCGCGGATGCGCCAGCGGGGAGGAGCGGCCATGCCGCACGACGACCTTCGGCTCGCCGACCTGCTCTGCGCGCTGTCGGTGACGCTCGACCTGGCGATGGCGCAGCCGGCCGAGAAGTCGATCCGGTCCTGCGTGGTCGCGACCGGCCTGGCGCGCCGGCTGGGGCTCACCGAGCCGCAGGTGCACGACGTCTACTACGCGACGCTGGTGCGGCACCTCGGGTGCACCGCCACCACGCACGAGGAGGCGTACCTGTTCGGGCCGGAGGCAGGCGCGATGCGACCGCTGGCCGAACGGACCGACAGCGGCAGCCGGCGCGAGTCGCTGGCGCTGTTCGCGCAGGTCGGCCGCGGCGCCGGGACCGCGAGGCTCCGATACGTCGGCCGCACCGTCCGGGCCGGCGCCGACGGCCAGGAACGGCTGCTGCGCGCGGTCTGCGAGGTCGGCTCGATGCTGGCGACCGACCTCGGCCTCGGCCCCGGCGTCGCCACCGCGGTCGCGCACAGCCTGGCCCGCTGGGACGGCACCGGCACCCCGAAGAACCTCGGGTACGACGACATCGCGGTGGCCACCAGGATCGCCGAGGTGGCCACGCAGTCGGTCATCTTCGACAACCTGGACGGGCCGGACGCCGCGCTCGAGGTACTCCGCCGCCGGAGCGGAACCTGGCTGGATCCCGGCGTGGTGGCCGCGTTCGAGAGCGGCGGCCGCGCGCTACTCGCGGAGATGGACGGGCAGGACGTGTGGCAGGCGGCGCTGGACGCGGAGCCGGTTCCGCAGGCGCGGATCCCGGCCGGGCGGCTCACCGCGGTGGCGCGCACGTTCGCTCACTTCGCCGACCTCAAGTCGCCGTACCTGCTCGGGCACTCGACCGGCGTCGCCGAGCTCGCGACAGGGGCGGCCCGGCAGCTCCGGCTCGGCGACGCCGAGACCGCCACGCTGCGGCAGGCGGCGCTGTTCCACGACCTCGGCCGGGTCACCGTGCCGACGACGATCTGGGAGCGGCCCGGGCCGCTGCGGCAGGGCGACTGGGAGCAGGTACGGCTGCACCCATACCACACGGAGCGGATCCTGGCCCGGTCCGCGGCGCTGGAACCGGCCGGGCGGATCGCCGCCCTGCACCACGAACGCCAGGACGGCAGCGGCTACCCGCGGCACTCACGGGGACCGGAGCTGCCGGTCGCGGCCCGGGTGCTGGCGGCCGCCGACGCCTACCAGGCGCGGACCCAGGACCGCCCGCACCGCGATGCGCTGCCGGCCGAGGCGGCGGCGGAGGCGGTGCTCGCCGACGCGCGGTCCGGACTGCTGGACGCGGAGTGCGTGCGGGCCGTGCTGGACGCCGCCGGGCAGCGTCCGGCCGGGCGGTCGCGGGACTGGCCCGCCGGGCTGAGCGACCGCGAGGTCGAGGTGCTCCGGCTGCTCGCGCGCGGCCGGTCGAACCCCGAGATCGCGCGCGAGCTGGTGCTCTCGCCGCGCACCGCCGAGCACCACGTGCAGCACATCTACGCCAAGATCGGTGTGTCCACCCGCGCGTCCGCCGCGCTCTTCGCGCTGCAGAACAGCCTGCTTGACGTCAACGCCTGTTGACCTACTCTGGTGCGCATGACAGAGACACCGGCCAGGCGGTCCGACCGGACGCGTGCCGCGATCCTCGCCGCGGCACGCGAACGGTTCGCCGCGGACGGGTACGAGCGTGCCACCATCCGCGCGATCGCGGCCGACGCGCGGATCGACCCGGCGATGGTGATGCGCTACTACGGCAGCAAGGAGGGGCTGTTCGCCGCCGCGGCCGAGTTCGACCTGCGGCTGCCGGATCTGGCCGAGGTGCCGCGCGACCAGATCGGCGCCCTGGTCGTCCGGCACTTCCTGAACCGCTGGAGCGGCGACGAGATCCTGACGGCGCTGCTCCGTACAGCCGTCACGCACGAGTCGGCCGCCGAGCGGATGCGGCAGATCTTCGCCGGCCAGCTCGGCCCGGTGATCGGCCAGCTCACCGCCGGCGCCCCGGACACACCCGTCCGGGCCGGGCTCGCCGCCAGCCAGATCCTCGGCCTCGCGCTGTGCCGCTACGTGCTCGCCTTCCCGCCGGTCGTCGCGATGACCGACGACGAGGTCGTCGCCTGGCTCGGCCCGACGCTGCAGCGCTACCTCACCGGCTGACGAGCCGGCGCGGTCAGCGGTGCGGGTCGCGCCGGCGTTCGCGGTGGCGGGCCTGGCGGACGTAGACGAAGCCGATCAGGACGCCGGTGACGAAACCGCCGAGGTGGCCCTCCCAGGAGATGTTGGGGATCGCGAACGAGATGTACGCCGTGATCGCGACGTACGCGATGATCCAGGTGACGTCGCGGCCCATCGAGCGGGAGATCACCAGCAGGGCGCCGACCAGGCCGAGCACCGCGCCGGACGCGCCGAGGGTGGCGGCGTTCGGGTCGAGCAGCCAGACCACGAGCGAGCCGCCGAGCGCCGAGCCCAGATAGAGCAGCGCGAACCGCAGCCGGCCGAGCAGCCGCTCCAGCTCCGGACCGAGCTGATACAGCATGAACAGGTTCGAGAAGATGTGGAAGAACTGCTCGTGCGTGAACGCCGACGTGAGCAGCCGCCATGGCTCGGTGTCGGCGAGCGGGCCGTACATCACGAGCTCGCTCCAGACCCGGTCGCCTCCGGCCAGGACCGCGATCCAGACCAGCACGTTGATGGCGAGCACGGTGAGCGTGACGACCTGGTGGTTGATCCGGGCCACGCCGCCGAGCGTCGTACGCGTTCTGCGCACTGACTTGACGCCGGCGGCGAAGCACTCCGGGCACTGGAAACCGACGGCGGCAGGTTGCATGCACGCCGGGCAGATCGGCCGTTCGCAGCGCTGGCAGCGAACGCCGGCCGGCCGGTCCGGGTGCCGGTAGCAGACGCCGTCGGTCATCGGTCAGGCGTTGCGGCGTTCGATGGTGACGGCGTTGACGACGACCGGCTCGAGCGGTTTGTCCATCGGTCCCGTCGCCGTGGTCGCGATCGCGTCCACGACCTTCTTGCTCTCGTCGTCGGCGACCTCGCCGAAGATCGTGTGCTTGCGGTTCAGGTGCGGCGTCGGCACCACGGTGATGAAGAACTGCGAGCCGTTCGTGCCGCGGCCCATCCGGACACCGGCGTTCGCCATCGCCAGCAAGTACGGCCGGTCGAACTGCAGCTCTGGGTGGATCTCGTCGTCGAAGTCGTAGCCGGGACCGCCGGTGCCGGTGCCGAGCGGGCAGCCGCCCTGGATCATGAAGCCGTCTATCACCCGGTGGAAGCCGAGGCCGTCGTAGAACCGGGCGTTGCTCTTCTGGCCCGTCTTCTCGTCGGTCCACTCCTTGGTGCCCTCGGCCAGGCCGACGAAGTTCTCAACCGTCTTCGGGGCGTGGTTCGGGAACAGGTTGATGGTGATGTCGCCCTTCGACGTCTGCAGCGTCGCGATGAGCTCTTCGGCCACGATTCTCGGCTCCTCGATAGTCAGTGGTACGGCGACGATCCTGTCACGGGTCACCAACACCGCCCGGCGCGACCCGGCTTGGCGTGTCCGTGACCGGCCGTCGTCGTACGATGCAGGCGAAGGCCACACTTGGTTGCCCATGCCGTGACCGGCCGCCCGATGGTCAACCCCAAGTACTCACCATGTGGCATGCCCGGGGGCATCGCCACCCAAGGAGGAATCGTGGGTTCGAAGTCGAAGGGCCGCTTCAAGAACACCAAGGAGCGGGTCCGTCCGTACGCCGAGAGCGCCGGCCACGTCGGCAGTGCCTCGCTGGAGGCATCGGTGAAGGCCTCTCGCAAGGCGAAGGACAAGGTCGGACCGTACGCCGAGAAGGCCGTGGAGCGCGGCGCGGTCGCCGCGAGCCACGCTGTCGACAAGGTCGGCCCGGCGGTCGACGAGGCCCTGCACAAACTCGGGCCCGCTGCCGCCGATGCCGCCGAGAAGGCGCGTGAGCGTCTGAACGACGACGTGCTGCCGAAGATCAGCGGCGCCCTGACCGCGATCGCCGCGGCCGCGGAGCCGGCGATCGAGGAGACCGGCCGCCGGGGCAAGGCCACCAAGGCCGCGCTGAAGGGCGAGGTGGACGCGCCGAAGCCGCGCCACCGGGTCCGCAAGCTGCTGGTGGTGCTCGGGTTCGGCGCGGTCGCCGCCGCCATCGCCAAGAAGCTGATGTCTTCGCCGGAGCCGGCCTGGCAGTCGACCCCGACCGCGGGCGCGAACTACGGCTCGTCGTCGACCAGCCCGTCCACGTCCCGGCCGCGTCCGGCCGAGACCACGAAGCCGGAGTCCAAGCCGGCTGAGTCCAAGACGGCGGGGCCGAAGCCGGGCTCGGAGACGCTGAAGGAGGCCGCTGCGGACGGCTCGCTCGACGCGACCACCGCGGCGCCGCCGGAGGCCGCCAGCACGAACAAGGGCAAGAACGGCACCCAGCCGACCCTCGAGGAGGAGGCGGGCACGACACCGGCCGCCAAGACGGCGACCAGCTCGACCCGTCGTCGTACGACGTCGAACTCGAAGCCCGGCGCCTGACGATCTGAGTAGGCCGCGGTCGCCCCTCTGTGGGGTGGCCGCGGCCTTTTGTGCTGTGGAGAGTCCGCGGCACGGACCCGAGTCGCGACACGGGGTGTAACTGTGTTCTCCTGGTTGCCGCCTCGGGGGACACGTCCACAACGTGCCCGGACAAAGCAAATCCGGGCTAGGAGTAGGTATGCAGGTGGCAGGAAGGTGACGCTGACGCCAAATCAGCGCGATGCGTGCTGCGCTCGTAACCTACCTCGTGGTACTTATGGGAACCGGTCATGCGGGGGCGCAGCGACTGACATCGATTGCGACGGAGCTCGAGCACGCAAGGGACGCCCGTGAGTCACCCGCAGGTGGCAGCCACAGCTGCCGTACCCGATGACGACGACATGCCCTCCGCCCTGCCCGAGGAATTCCATTCGCTAGGCCCGATCGGCCGGGCTGCCATCGTCCTGCTCGGCATCTCGACCGTCACGCACCTCGCGTCGACGATCTCCGACTGGCACACCTACAACGTCGTCCGGGACTACCTCGGTGGTAAGCCGAACGTGGAGGACGCCGCGCTGAACAGCGCCGACACCGTCGCGCGGCTCACCTCGATCCCGAACGTGATCGTCTCGGTCGCCGCCGCCGTCGTCTTCGTTCTCTGGTTGTGGCGGGCCCGGCTCAACTCCGAGGTGTTCTGCCGCGCCGACCACCGGCACAGCCACGCCTGGGTGCTGACCAGCTGGATCTGCCCCGGGCCGAACATGGTCTACCCGAAGCAGATCGTCGACGACATCTGGGCCGCCAGCCACCGTCGTACCCCGTCGTGGACCGAGGACCTGAAGCGCTACCGCCGTACGGGCGTCACCACCGCCTGGTGGCTCTGCTGGGTCGGCGCGATGCTGCTCGACGTCGTCGTCCGCCGGGTGCTGATGTGGGTCGAGCCGACCGTCGGGTCGCTGCACATCACCGCGATCAGCGCCACGGTCGCCCTGATCTTCACCGGGCTGTCCGCGGTGCTCGCCACCCAGGTGATCCGCAAGATCACTGGCATGCAGACCGAGCGCCCGTGGATCGCGTGGTGGGACGCCGAGGAGGGGATCAGCGCCCAGGACCGGTACGTCGAGCCCGCGTGGGACGAGATAGAGCGCGCCGCGGCCGCGAAGCCGGCCCCGTCGTACGCCTCCGACAACCTGTACGCCGAGTCCTCCCGCAGTGACGCGGCCGGCTTCGCCATGAACGGCCGCGCGGTCGCCGCGCCTGCCGCCTCGGCAACGTCGGCCGCTTCGGCTGCCGGCTCGGCTGCCGCTGACGCGACGGCGCCGCTGCGGTTGGTGCCGGGTGCCGCCGCGATCCCGGGTACGTCGGACACGCCGTCGTGGCGGACGCCGGACCGCTTGTCGGCGCGGGCGTCGGAGCCGGAGGAGCCAAACCGGCCGAACCTGGTCGGGCTGCCGTCGCTGCCGACCGCGCCGACCGCGCCGGTCGCCCCGGCCCCGGCCGCCTCGGTCGAGGAGCCGCGGCTCAGCATCCAGGAGCGGTTCGAGAAGAAACGCGACGAGCTGCTCGAGACGACGCAGAACGTGGTCCGGCCGCGGCAGAGCCAGCCGGTCGCCGAGGAGCCGGAGGAGAAGCCGGCCTGGAGCCCGTTCGCGTCGATGGTCGAGCAGTGGCGCGACGACATCGAGGACGCCCCGTCGTACGGCGCAGGCTCCGGCCCGGTGTACGCGCCGGAGCGGACGCCGGACTACCGGTCGGCGGCGCGGAAGCCGTACTCGGCGGAGCCGGAGCAGAGCTACCCGTCGGAGACGTACCGCTCGTCGGAGTCGGCCGCGAGCTACCGGCCGGAGCCGTCGTACTCCGACGAGCCGGACTACTCGCGGTACCGCACGTCGGAGCCGGCGGCGAGCTACCAGCCGGACTACCGGTCCTCGGAATACGGTTCGGGGTCGGACCTCGGGTCGGATTACCGCTCCTCGGAGCCGGCCGCGCGGTACCAGCCGGACTACCGGTCCGAGACCTACGGCTCGTCGGAGCCGAGCTACCGGTCCGAGCGCCCGCAGCCCGAGCCCACACGGCGACCCGAGCCGACCTACCAGCCGGAGCCGACCTACCAGGCCGAGCCGACCCGGCGTCCGGAGCCCAGCTACCAGCCGCAGCCGACGTTCCAGCCCGAGCCGGCCCGCCGTCCGGAGCCCAGCTACGAGCCGAGCTACCGGTCCGAGCCCGAGTACGGCGCGGCCGCGTCGCGGCGCGGCTACGACGAGCGCCCGGCGCAGGAGTCGCCGTACAACCGGCCGTCCGAGCCGGCGCAGCCGCCCGCCCCGCAGAACCCGAGCCTGCCGCAGGCGCCGGTGCTCGCGCCGTCGCCGTCGGTCTGGCCGACCGCCCCGAGCCGGCCGTCCTGGGCGGGCGAGTACGACTCGTCCTACGGCGGCCAGTCGGGTGACCCGCTGCCCACGTCGGCTCCGGTCCCGGCTCCGCCGTCGCCGCCGCTCACGCTGGTGCCGTCGATGCCGCCGGTCCCGCCGGCCGACCAGCACCCGCCGGCTCGCCGCGCGCTCCGCCCGGAGCAGCAGGCCGAGCAGCCCCGGTACTCCGAGGCCCCGAGCGCGACCCGCCAGCCCGACGTCCGTCCGCAGGGCGGCACCCCCGCCGCCGGCCCGTCGTACCAGGCCGGCCAGGCCCCGGCGACCCGCGGCACCCGCTTCCGCAGCACCGAGCCGGACCAGCCCCCGACGGTCGAGCCCGACCCGAACGGCCCCCGCCACCCCCGCCGCCGCTGGTCCGTCTAAGCGCTGCTCCGTCCAACCCTGCTCCGGCCCCGTTCCGTCCCGCTTCTTTCCGACGATCGGTCACTTTTTCCCGGTCTGTGGACAAGCCTCGGCTATCCACAGGTGCGGAAGAAGTGACCGATCGTCGGCAAGACAAAGGGGGCGGCGGGCCTCGGGCGGGTTAGGGCAGGAGGAGGGTGAGGTCGCCGAACTCGTGCCAGAGGTAGCGGCGTTCGAGGGCGGCGTCGTACGCGCGCTGGACCAGCGGGGCGCCGGCTACCGCCTCGAGCAGCAGCAGGTGTGAGGCGTCCGGCGCG
>WNFV01006110.1_pt1 | contig 15233 bp, 13 predicted proteins | sample 5400101 | NCBI WGS metagenome assembly WNFV01 (sample SAMN13153361, study PRJNA577476) | soil metagenome | isolation source: 115 cm soil or saprolite under grassland replicate 1 | place: USA:California | collected 2016-06-15 | reverse complement strand
GTGCCGACCGCGGTCAACGCCGGTATCGACGGCCCGGGCAACACCGGTGCGACGTCCGGGAACAACACGTACTACCTGGCGGGTCTGACCCTGCTGGTCGCGGGCGCCGCCCTGATCGGCATCGGTGCGACCGCACGCCTGCGTCGCGGGAAGCACATGGCCTGACAGCCGCTGGCAACAACTGAGCCGCCGTCACCGGCGGGTTCCCCCCCGGGGGTGCCCGCCGGTCGCGGCGGCTCGGTCATCCGCCGAACGCCTCCGCGAGCCCGGACCAGGTCGTTGCCCGGCAGTAGACCGGGACCATGTCGATCGGCACCCCGCGGGTCACCGTCCGGCCCCCGTCGACCGTGTCACCCGTCCAGACGTCGACCCACCTGCCCGCCGGCAGGTACGTCGTCCAGGTGGTCGCGCCGGGCGCGGTCACCGGGTGCACAAGGAGGTCGTCGCCGAGCTGGTACTGAAGTGGCCAGTTCCACACCTCGGGGTCGTCGCCGTGGTCGAAGAACATGGCGCGCATGATCGGCCGATCAGTCGTCACCGTGACCGGCGCCTTGCCTGCTGAGCGGAGCAGGTCGCCGAACGCACGCGCGTAGTGCACCGGGTACAGGTTGTTGCCCTCGGCACCGATCCGTCCGTCGGCGTACCGCAGGTCGTGACCCCAGGCGTGCTCGCCGCCGTCGGTCTTGAACCCGTCCGCGTCGAGGTCGGTCACCAGGTAGCGGCGCTTGGCTGTCCACCAGTCGCGTGTCCGCTGCACCGACAGGTCGGCCATCAGCGCCTTCGGGAACCACCAGCCGCGGTTGTGGTACGGCGAGCCGTCCGCCTCGAGCACGGCATGCCCGTCCCGCACCATCGCGTCGGCATCCGCTTGGTCTTCTGCAACGGGATCTGCCACAGGATCACCTTGATGCCGCGGGCGTGCAGCTCGCCGATCATCGCCTTCGGATCAGGCCAGGCACCCCGGTAAAGCTGAAGTCGGCCGCAGCGTGCGCCGCGCCGTCCTCGGTGACGTCGTAGACCGCGTCGCGGAAGATCGTGATGCCCTCCTCGTCGCTCCACGCCTCGATCACGGCGGTGACGCTGAACGGCTCGGCGCTGACCCAGTACCCGACCAAGGCAGCGTTCGACGCGGCCGCGAGCGGCTGGTACAACGCCGGTGGCAACCTGATCGTCGCGAAGTCCGGATCGTTGTCGACGGCAACCGCCAAGACGTTCGCGTTCACCACCGGCCAGGCCCCGGTGTCGGCGACGTTCAGTTGCTCGAACGGGACGACTGTCTGTGGTCAGTCGGTGTACGCGGTCGGCAACGTCCCGCAGCTCGGCGAGTGGTCGGTGGCCAGCGCGGTGAAGCTGAACCCGGCCGGCTACCCGACGTGGACCGGCACGATCTCCGCCCTGCCGCCGAACACGACGGTCGAGTGGAAGTGCGTCAAGCGCCAGGATGCCGGCTACCCGAACACCGCCGACCTCTGGCAACCAGGCGCGAACACGACCTTCAGCACCCCCGCCACCGGTTCGGCCGGCACCACCTCGGGCAGTTTCTAGCCGCCCGAGGGGGAGGGCCGGGTGTCGAGGACGTCGTCGAGCCAGGCCTCGGTGTTCACGTCGTCACGCAGGATGTGCTCGACGTACGACGTCCGTTCGTGCGCGAGCACCTCCTGCTCCCAGACGCACGGGCCGAGGCCGAGTGGCGCCGGCCGGAGCGAGTCGAAGTCGACGCCGCTGAAGACGGACAACCTGCTCTGGTATGCGGTGGTCCAGCTCTGCACGACGAGGTAGACACCGTCGGCCGCGAGGTGCAGCACGACCACGGCGAGCCCGAGCCCGCCGAGCGCGCTGTCGAACTTCAGCTGGCCCTCGGCGACCGTCCGGGCGGTAGCGACGACGCCGTCGTCCCAGAGCTTGCCGGCGGCGGTCACGACGTACGGCTTGACCAGCCAGCTGTCCAGCCGCCACGGCATCAGTGGGGTGACCGGGCGCGGCCGGTAGCCGCCGGCGAGGCCCGTCAGGGCCACCGCCGACGCTCCGGCCAGCGCCGGGTCCACAGTCAGCTCCGCGCGTCGCAGGCCTGCGCGGCCAGCGCCCGGGCGACGTCCGCGCGGGCCTCGCCGACGTAGCGGCGGGTCGGCGCGTCCGCGGCCTGCCCGGGGCCGTCCAGCCAGCCGGCCAGCGCGTCCAGCGTGGTCTGCTCGGCGAGCAGCTTCGGCGCCATGAACACCAGCACGTTCTCGCCCATGTGCGAGCCGAGCCGGCTGTACACGTCCGCCGCCGCGTCCAGGTACCTGTCGACGTACGGCCGCAGCAGGTCGTCCTGGCCGGGCTGCTGGAACCCGATGATGGTGCGCAGCTGGGTCTCGTTCGGCGTCTCGGTGGACTCCACCGCGACCCGCCACGCCTCGGCCTTTGCCTCCGCGGTCGGCCGGGACGCGAGCGCCTGGGCGGCACGCTCCCGGCCGGTGATGGTGGCGTCGCGGGTCAGCTCGTCGTCGATGACGTCCGCGTCGACCCGGCCGAGCCGGGCCAGGTTGGTGAGCAGCAGCCAGCGCAGGTCGGTGTCGACGACCAGGCCGTCCGGCAGCCCGGACCCGTCCAGCCAGCCGGCGAGCCGGTCCGCGCCGGCGCCGGAGATGACGCCACCGGCGTAGGCGCGTGCGAACGCGAGCTGGTGGTCGCTACCCGGCACGGCCTCCGAGACCAGCTCCGCCAGCCGCGCCTCGAAGGCGGCGCGCAGTCCGTGCCGGTGCTCCGGTGCGGCGTACGCGTTGATCGCGCTGGCGGCCTGCATCAGCAGCGAGCGCACGCCGGTGAGGTCGGTCTCGGCGCCGACCCCGCGCAGCACCAGCGCGACGTACTGGCTGGCGGGCATCTCGGCGTCCCGGGTCATGTCCCACGCGGCGCCCCAGCACAGTGCCCGCGGCAGCGAGTCCGGGATCTGGTCGATCGACTCGGTCAGCGTCTGCCGGGACCGCTCGTCCAGCCGGATCTTCGCGTAGGTCAGGTCGTCGTCGTTCAGCAGGATCAGGTCCGGCTGGGTGGCGCCGACGAGCTCGGCGAGCTCGGTGCGCGGGCCGTCTACGTCCACCTCGACGCGGTCGGTCCGGACCAGCCCCTCGGCGGTGCGGCTGTAGAGCCCGACCGCGAGCCGGTGCGGCCGCAGCGTCGGGAACTCGTCGGCCGCGGTCTGCTCGATCGCGAACGAGCTGAACGCGCCGCCGCCGTCGACCGTGAAGTCCGCGCGCAGCGTGTTCACCCCGGAGGTGCGCAGCCAGCGCTCGGTCCAGTCGTCCAGATCCCGGCCGGACGCCTTCTCCAGCGGGTTGAGCAGGTCGGTCAGCTCGGTGTTGCTGAACGCGTGGTCGGCGAAGTACTCCTTCAGCCCGGCGACGAACTCCTCCTCGCCGACGAAGGCGACCAGCTGCCGCAGCGCGGAGGCGCCCTTGGCGTAGGTGATGCCGTCGAAGTTCACCTCGACCGCGTGGAAGTCGATCATGTCCGCGGCGATCGGGTGCGTCGACGGCAGCTGGTCCTGCCGGTACGCCCAGTTCTTCCGCGCGTTGCAGAACGTCGTCCAGGCCTCGGTGTACTTGGTCGGCGCGGCCACCTGCGCCCAGTGGCTGGCCCACTCGGCGAACGACTCGTTCAGCCACAGGTCGTCCCACCAGGTCATCGTGACCAGGTCGCCGAACCACATGTGCGCGAGCTCGTGCAGCACCGTGTTCGCGCGGCTCTCCAGCTCCGAGGCCGTGGTGCGGCTACGGAACAGCAGGTCGTCGCGGAGGGTCACGCAGCCGGCGTTCTCCATCGCGCCCATGTTGTACTCGGGCACGAACGCCTGGTCGTACTTCTCGAACGGGTACGGGATGCCGAAGGCCTTCTCGAACAGCGCGAAGCCCTGCTTGGTGACGGTGAACAGGTCGTCGGCGTCCAGCGCGCTCGCCAGCGACGGGCGGCACAGCAGGGCCATCGGGTAGCTGCCGTGCTCGCCCTCGTACGCGTCGGTGATGACGTGGTACGGGCCGGCCACGACGGCGGTGATGTAGGTCGAGATCGGCTTGGTCGGCCCGAACTCCCAGCGTGCCAGCTCCTCGCCGTTCTCACCCTTGTACGGCGTGGGCTCGGGCGTCGGCGCGTTCGAGATGACCGCCCAGCGGGCCGGCGCGGAGACGGTGAAGGTGAACGGAGCCTTGAGGTCGGGCTGCTCGAAGGTGGTGAACACCCGCCGCGCGTCCGGGACCTCGAACTGCGTGTAGAGGTAGGTCTCCTTGTCGGACGGGTCGATCGACCGGTGCAGCCCCTCGCCGGTGCGCGAGTACACGCAGTCCGCGACCACGGTGAGTTCGTTGTGCTCGGCGAGGCCGTTGAGCGCGATCCGGGAGCCGTCGTACGCGGTGGCCGGGTCGAGGGAGCGGCCGTTCAGGGTGATCTCGTGCACGGTCGCGGCGATCAGGTCCGCGAACGTCGAGGCGCCTGGCTGTGCGCTGAAGCGGAGCGTCGTGGTGGACGCGAAGGTCGGCGAGCCGGACGGAGCGGACGTCAGGTCCAGGTCGATGGTGTAGCTGACGTCGCCGAGCAGTCCGGCGCGAGTACGCGCTTCTTCGCGCGTGAGGTTGGTACCAGGCATGAACGCATCCTATGCACGTGACGGCCGCGAACCTTGAGGGTTTCGCCGCGTCTTCGACTTCGTGCAGCAAGGGTAAACGGGCGGTCGCATAGCGCATCGGCGGCACGGTGCATCGTTCTGTCCGGATCGTGAGCGGCAGGTTTCTCGCTGTCACGGATTTGGTTGCATTTTGTACTGTTTGGGTATGACTGCTGACTTCTGGTTCGACCCCGCCTGCCCGTGGGCCTGGCTCTCCTCGCGCTGGATCCTCGAGGTGGAGAAGGTCCGCGACGTCCGGACCACGTGGCACGTGATGAGCCTCGGCGTGCTCAACGAGGGCCGTGACGACCTGCCCGAGAACTACCGCGACATGCTCTCCAAGACCTGGGGCGCCGTCCGCGTGCTGATCGCCGCCGAGCAGCAGCACGGCAACGAGGTGCTGCTGCCGCTCTACACCGCGATCGGGGAGCGCGCCCACGTCCAGGGCCGCGGCGCCGGTCTCGACGTTGTCGCCGAGGCGCTCGAGGAGGTCGGCCTGCCCGCCTCGCTGCTCGCGGCCGCCGACACCACCGAGTACGACGACCTGCTGCGCAAGTCGCACAACGAGGCCATGGACCAGGTCGGGACCGACGTCGGCACGCCGGTGATCTCCGTCGACGGAACCGCGTTCTTCGGACCGGTGGTCACGCCGACGCCGAAGGGCGAGGCGGCCGGCAGGCTCTGGGACGGCGTACTGCTGGTGGCCGGCACCGACGGCTTCTTCGAGCTCAAGCGGACCCGCACCCGGGAGCCCGTCTTCGGGTGAAAGACTGCGCAGCATGCGCGTGCACTTGGGATCCGACCATGCCGGGTTCGAGCTGAAGAACCACCTCGCCGAGCATCTCGCCAAGGCGGGGTACGAGGTGGTCGACCACGGTCCGGCCGTCTTCGACGCCGCCGACGACTACCCGCCGTTCTGCCTGCGGGCCGCCGAGGCGGCCGCGGGTGACGCCGACGGGCTCGGCATCGTGGTCGGCGGCTCCGGCAACGGCGAGCAGATCGCGGCGAACAAGGTGAAGGGCGTGCGCGCCGCGCTGGCCTGGAGCACCGAGACCGCCAGGCTGGCCCGCGAGCACAACAACGCGAACGTGGTCGGGATCGGCGCCCGGATGCACCCGGTCGAGGACGCGGTCGCGTTCGCCGAGACGTTCCTGTCGACGCCGTACTCCGGCGAGGAGCGGCACACCCGGAGGATCGAGATGCTCAGCGACTACGAGTCGACCGGGGTGCTGCCGCCCCTGCCCTCGTCAGCACCGCCCTCGCCGGCGCCCTCGTCAGCACCGCCCTCGTCAGCACCGCCCTCGCCGGCGCCGCCCTCCTCGGTACCGGCGGAGTCCTGACGCGGCTTCGGCCGCCGCTCGGGTTCCGGCTCGCGCGGCCGGGACACGTCGCGGGCCCGCATCGAGCGGCCGGTGCCGACCACGGCCGGCGTCGGCGGCGCGCTGCGCGACCCTTTGATCATTCCCACGGAGACGATCATGCCCGAAGGTCACACCCTGCACCGGCTGGCCGCCGACGTGTTCGCCGCGTTCGGTGACCGGACGGTGGAGGCGACCAGCCCGCAGGGGCGGTTCGTCGAGGGTGCGGCGCGGATCAGCGGCCAGAAACTCGTCCGCACCGAGGCGCACGGCAAGCACTTCCTGGCCGAGTTCGCGAGCGCGGACTGGCTGCACATCCACCTCGGCCTGATCGGCACCGTACGGTTCGGCGCCGTCGAGCCCGCCGGTGGCACACCCCCGGAACCCGTCGGGCAGGTCCGGCTCCGGCTCGCCAACGACACGTCGTACGCCGATCTGCGCGGCGCGACCATCTGCGAGCTGATGACCGGCGGCGAACGCGACGCGCTGATCGGCCGGCTCGGCCCGGACCCGCTGCGCGACGACGCCGACCCGGAGCTGGCCTGGACCCGGATCCGGCGCAGCCGGCTGCCGATCGGCCAGCTGCTGATGGACCAGTCGGTGCTCAGCGGTGTCGGCAATGTCTACAGGGCGGAGACGCTGTTCCGGGCCCGGTTGCACCCGCTGACGCCGGGCAAGGTGGTGAAGCGGGCCGAGTGGCAGCGGATGTGGACCGACATCGTCGAGCTGATGCGGTACGGCGTGGAGACCGGCCGGATCGACACCGTCGACGACGAGCACACGCCGGACGCGATGGGACGGGACCCGCGCCGCGACGACCACGGCGGTGAGGTGTACGTGTACCGGCGCCAGGGTGAGCCGTGCCACGTGTGCCGGTCCGTGGTGCGGACCCAGGTGCTGGCCGGGCGCAACCTGTTCTGGTGCCCGAAGTGCCAGCGGACCGGCCTGACGCGACGCGTCGGAAGCTGACGTGACGAATATGTAGCCGTCACCGCGTGCGCGGACCCTCAGGTGCCGTTATGTTCAGTCCGATGAGCGGCGTGGGTGCCTCACCCGTGGGCGCGAGCATGCAACGAGCCGGATCGCTGACCGGTTTGGTGCTGCGTCGTGCCCGCGCGTCACAGCACCTGGCGGCGTTCGCGCTGATCGTCGCCGCGCTGGTGCTCGGGACCGCATCGATCTCCCTGCCGATGGTGATACCCGTTGGCGTGCAGATCATTCCGGTTCTGGTCGGCGGTTTGCTGCTCAACTTCCGCTGGCTGGTCCTGCTGACCGTGGTCGCGCTGGGACTGGCCGGGGCCCAGCTGTTCATCCCGGAGCCGGAGCGGCCGCGGATCGGCGAGGTCGTCGTCCTGGCCATCGTGGCCTGGATCGTGCTGACCGGCGCGAAGGTACGGACCCGGCTCGGCGTGCAGGGCACTCGCGGCGAGACCATGCTGATCGAGCTGCGCGAGCTGCTCACCGTCCAGGGCGAGCTGCCGAAGCTGCCGGCCGGCTGGGACGCGCAGGCCGTCGTCCAGTCCGCGGGTGGCGCCTCGTTCTCCGGCGACTTCGTGGTATCGGCGAGCACGCACCGTGGCACGGTTCTCGAGGTCGCCCTGGTCGACGTGTCCGGCAAGGGCCTGGACGCGGGCACCCGGGCGCTGCTGCTGTCCGGCGCGTTCGGCGGCCTGCTCGGGGTGGTCCCGACGGAGGAGTTCCTGCCGTTCGCGAACGAGTACCTGCGCCGCCAGGACTGGAACGACGAGTTCGCCACCGTCGTGCACGTCGCGGTCAACCTGGTGACGGGTGAGTACCAGGCGCGGACGGCCGGGCATCCGCCGGCGATCCACTTCGATGCCTGGTCGGGCCGCTGGCAGACCCGCGAAACCGACGGCCCGCTGCTCGGCCTGCTGGAGAAACCGGAGTTCGCGGCCAGCACGGGCCAGCTCAAGCAGGGCGACGCGCTGCTGCTGTACAGCGACGGCATGGTCGAGACCCGGCGCCGCGACATCCGGCTCGGCATCGACAAGCTGGTCGGGCACGCGGAACGCCTGGTGGCCAAGGAGTTCGACGGCGCCGCGCAGGTGCTGGTCGATGAGATCGGCGGCACCCACGACGACGCGGCGCTGGTGCTGATCCACCGCGAGATGCACCCGTCGAACCGCGGCGACCGCAGCGGTACGGCGACCAGATCCTGGCTGCGGTTCGTGTCCCGCAGGCGCAAGGCCGCGATGCAGCGAACCAACCGGGCGGACAACCTGAGCCGGATCGCCTGAAGCGGATTTGTGATTCGCTGAATTATTCGATGGCGCGCCGGCGAACAACTAATTACGGAATTATCAAGTCTTGGTCTCGGCCCGGCGATTCCTGTAACGGAGGCCTCGCCTCGCACGGGCGCGCAGCGCCGCGGATCGACCGATACCTGTAGGCCGAATCGCCTTGTGTGGTTGGGCTTTACCATCCGGCGTTTCGCTTGCCTGGCAGGGATTGCATGTGGTAATGCGGTGCCGACAGAAGCACTGTCATGGTCACGGAAAAGCGCGGTGCCATCACGCTCGGTGCTCGAATTTCGGGTAATTCTACGAGCGGTTGACACGGCGGAAATCACCGACATACTGCTCTGGGGGATCCGTCACGTGCCGATACTTTTTGGGGAAATCCGTTGAACGTCTTGCCGAGGTCTTTCACCTCTCGTCTGCCCAGGACTGTCCGCGGCCGCATCGCCGCCGGACTGGCTGGTAGCGGCGCCCTGACGCTGCTGTTCGGCGCCGTCATGGTGGTCGCCGCGCCGGGTGCTTCAGCCGCCGAGTCCGGCCGGCCTGTCGCCGCCGCGAACGGCTCGGGGGCCGTCGCGGACACGTCGGGCGAGGCCGGCGCCGAGAAGGGCTCGTCCGTCGACCTGTCCGCCAAGGGGTCCGGCCAGGACGCGGGCGCCGGCAGCGAGGCAGGAAAGCCGGCCGACACCGGCAAGGGCAAGCCGCCGGGCAACAACGGCTTCATCAAGATCGAGGACCAGGACCCCGACGACTGGCCGCCGCAGAACAAGCCGCACCAGGGCTGCACCTTCACGGTCGAGTGGTACAACTATGAACAGGGTGACTTCTACTCGACGGTCGAATTCACCGACCAGGCGCCGACGGCCGACGGCGGCCTGACGGTGACCTCGGGCAACCTGCACCCGTTCATCGGCGAGGACCCGGCGAACCAGGGCGGCAAGGACTTGGACGCACGCGAGCAGTACACGCTGTCCTTCACCGGTGAGCCGCACCCGATCCAGGGCTACCACGTCAAGCTCGAGATCCACGTGCCTGATGCCGCCCAGGGCGCTGACGTGAAGCACAAGGTCTTCTGGGTCGAGGGCTGCGGCCCGACGCCGACCCCGTCCGAGACGCCGACCGAGTCCCCGACCGCGTCGGAGACCCCGAGCGAGACGCCTTCGGAGACTCCGTCCGAGACGCCTTCGGAGACCCCGAGCGAGACGCCGTCCGAGACCCCGTCGGAGACGCCTTCGGAGACCCCGAGCGAGACGCCGTCCGAGACTCCGAGCGAGACGCCGTCCGAGACCCCGTCGGAGACGCCTTCGGAGACCCCCAGCGAGACGCCGTCCGAGACTCCGAGCGAGACCCCGAGCGAGACTCCGTCGACCACGGTGCCGGCGACCACGCCGACCAGCGCGCCGTCGACGCCGGGGGCCACCGAGATCACCTCCACGACGGTGGCGATCCCGACCGAGGTGAACGCCGGTGTCGACGGCGGGTCCTCGAACGGACCGCTGTCGCTGTCTAGCAGTGCCGAGAGCCGGACCTCCTGGGGTGCCGGGTTGCTGATCGCCGGTGGCGTGCTGATCAGTGCCGGTGCACTCACCGCAGGAGTAAGGCGCGGTCGGCACACTGTCTGAAACCATGACCAGCGCGCCAGGCGCTGACGCCCAGCGGCCAGTCCCACCTCGGTGGGGCTGGCTGGTGGTCGTCGCGGGGGTGGCGCTGGCCGTGGTCGGCGCGGTGCTGGAGTACGACGGGAAGTCGGTCACGGCCGATCCGTCGATCCTGCCGCCGTCATCCCAGTCCGCACCGCGCGCGTCCGCATCTGCCTCGCAGCACTCGAAGCCGGCGGCCGAGCGCGCGTCGAGGGTCCCGATCGTGCGCCCGGCGACGGTGCCGGGCCGGCCGCAGCGCATCACCGTTCCCCAGCTCGGGGTCAGCGCGAAGGTCGTCGGCATCACGGCCCGCGACGGCGCGCTGGACCCGCCGTCGAACCCGCGTGAGGTCGGCTGGTGGTCGGAGGGCGCCAAGCCGGGCGCGAAGAAGGGCTCGGCGGTGATGACCGCGCACACCGTGCACACCGGTGGCGGCGCCTTCGACCACCTCGACGACCTGGACGCGGGTGACACCGTCATCGTCCTGACCGACAAGGGCGCGATGCGCTACGAGGTCGATTCCGTGCGCATCTACCGCAAGCAGTCGCTGGCCAAGCACGCGGCCGAGGTCTTCGACCAGAGCGTCGCAGGCCGGCTCGTGCTGATCACCTGCGACGACTGGAACGGGTCGGTCTACCTCAGCAACTCCGTCGTCGTCGCCCACCGCTCCGACCGCCCGTGAGCTCGTCGCGCGGCGCGGACCGCGCCGCGGCCGACCTCACCGGGGACGAGCTGGTCGGTTCGATGCCCGCCGCGCTGACCGACGTACTGCCGCTGGTGCCGTGGCGGCTCGATCTGCTGCACGCGCTCGACCTGCCGGTCCGGCAGGTGCCGCTCGACGAGCTGTCCTGGCAGTTCGTCCTGCCGCTGTGGCAGCTCGACGGTGACCGCTTCCAGGTCAGCCCGTACGACGTCGCCGCCGACCCGGTCCGGTACGCCGCGCACTACGAGCGGGTGATGGACTGGGATCTCGACTACCCGATCCACCTGGTCGAGTACCGCGGCCGGCTCGTGGTACTGGACGGGAACCATCGGTTGCTGAAGGCAAGTTTCCTCCGGCGGCGCTGGGTCGAGGCCCACGTGCTGACCGAGGCCGACCTCGAGTCGATCCGGCGCTGGTAGTCCGCCGCCGGTCAGGCCAGGGAGTCGAGCCAGGCGGTGTGGAGGGCGGCGTAGGCGCCGTCCGAGCGGATCAGGTCCGCGGGGGAGCCGTCTTCCTGGATGCGGCCGTGCTCGAGCACGACGACGCGGTCGGCGGTCTCCACGGTGGACAGGCGGTGGGCGATGACGAAGGCGGTGCGGTCGGCGAGGATCGTCCGCAGGGCCCGCTGGACCAGGCGTTCGCTGGGGATGTCCAGGGACGACGTGGCCTCGTCGAGGATCAGTACTGCCGGGTCGGCGAGGAAGGCGCGGGCGAACGCGACCAGCTGGCGCTGACCCGCGGACAGCCGGCTGCCGCGCTTCTCGACCGGGGTGTCGTAGCCGTCCGGCAGGGCGGTGATGAAGTCGTGCGCCCCGACCACCTTCGCGGCGTCGACCACCTCGTCGTACGACGCCTCCGGGCGGCCGAAGCGGATGTTGTCAGCGACGGTCCCGGTGAACAGGAAGTTCTCCTGGGTCACCATCACGACCCGCCGGCGCAGGTCGTCCTCGGCGAGGTCGCGCAGGTCGGTGCCGTCCAGCAGCACCCGGCCGCCGGTCGGGTCGTAGAACCGCGCGACCAGCTTGGCGATCGTGGTCTTGCCCGCGCCGGTGGTGCCGACCAGCGCGAGCGTCTGCCCGGCGGGTACGTCGAGGTCGAGGCCCGGCAGCACCGGTACCCCGTCCACGTAGGAGAACTCGACGTCGCTGAAGGTGACCCGCCCGCGCGTCGTACCGATGGCGGCCGGTCGGGCCGGCTCCGGCACGTCGGGCTCCTCGGCGAGCACGCCGGACAGCTTCTCCAGGGCGGCGCTCGCCGACTGGAAGGTGTTGTAGAACTGGCTGATCTCCTGCAGCGGCTCGAAGAACTGCCGCAGGTAGAGCAGGAACGCGGTCAGCACGCCGACGGTGACGTGGCCGTGGTAGGCCTGCCAGCCGCCGTACGCGAGCACGGCGACGATGGTGACGTTGCCGACCAGCTTGATCGACGGCATGAAGATCGCGTTCAGCCGGAACGAGTCCAGGTTCGCGACCCGGTAGCGGTCGTTAACGTGCTCGAAGATCTCCTCGTTGCGCGGCTCGCGCCGGAACGCCTGCACCGCGCGGATCCCGGTCATCGACTCGACGAAGTGCACGATGACCAGGGCGACCGCTTCCCGGGTACGGCGGTAGACCACGGCCGAGCGGCGCCGGAACCATGCCGTGATCGCGATCAGCACCGGGAACGACACCAGCGAGATCAGTGCCAGCCGGACGTCAAGCGTGAGCAGCAGAACCGCCGTGCCGACCAGTGTGAGGAGAGCGGTGACCAGGCCGTCGAACCCGGTCTCCAGCATCTCGTCGATCACCTCGACGTCGGAGGTGAGCCGCGAGATCACCCGGCCTGAGGTGTACCGGTCGTGGAACGACGGGCTGAGCCTCTGGAAGTGGTCGAAGACCCGGCGCCGCAGCCCGAGCAGGATGGTCTGGCCGAGCTTGCCGGTGCGCAGCAGGAAGACCTGGCGCGCATAGGCCTGGGTGAGCGCCGAGAGCAGTACGGCGCTGACGATCAGGACCAGCGTCGTCTTGCTCTCCCCGCGCACGATCGGCGGTATGCCGTAGTCGATCCCGAGGTGCACGAGGTAGGGCACCGCGAGCCGGGCGGCGTTCTCGACGAGCACGATCGCGGTCAGGATCCAGATCGCGGTGCGGTGCGGGCTGAGCAGTTCGCCCAGGAGCCTGCGGGACTGCTCGCGCAGCACCAGCGACGCCTTGCCCGGCGCCTCGTCCTGGTCGACCGCGGCGACGCCGCGCCAGGCGGTCTCGGCGTCGGTCTCGCGCTGCTGCTCGGTGGTGGTCCGGTCGGTCTGGTCGGTCTGGGTGGTCATCGGGCGTGCACCTCCCGGTCCTCGGTGTCGCCGGAGCCGGCCTCGATGTCATGCGCGCGGGTCATCGCCTGGTCGCGGTTGCGTCCTACGGCGTCCGGTGGGTCGTGCGCGGCGTCGTCGGCGGCGAGCAGCGTCCGGTACGCCGGCACGCCGGCGAGCAGGTCGTGGTGCGTGCCGACGTGCGTGACCGTCCCGTCCTGCAGCAGCGCGACCAGGTCGGCCAGCAACACCGTCGAGGCGCGGTGCGCGACCACGATGCCGGTGGTGCCGGCCAGCACGCTGCGCAACGCCTCCTCGACGAGTGCCTCGGTGTGCACGTCGAGCGCGGACAGCGTGTCGTCGAGCACCAGCACGGCCGGTTTCGACAGCACCGCACGGGCCAGTGCGAGCCGCTGCCGCTGGCCGCCGGACAGCGACATACCCTGCTCGCCGACCCGGGTGTCCAGGCCCCACGGCAGGTCGTACGCGAACGTCGCCTGCGCGATCTCCAGCGCCTGCGTGACCTCCTCCTCGGTCGCGTCCGGCCGGCCGAGCGTGACGTTCTCCCGCACGCTCATCGAGAACAGCGTCGGGTCGTCGAACGCCGACGCCACCGCGCTGCGCAGCGACGTCAGAGTCAGATCGCGTACGTCGTGCCCGTCGATCAGGACGCGCCCGCCGGTGACGTCGTACAGCCTGGGAACGAGCGACGTCAGTGTGGTCTTGCCGGAACCTGTCGCGCCCACCAGCGCCAGCGTCGTACCGGGGGTGAGGTCGAGATCGATGCCGCGCAGGACATCGGGGGAGTCTGCGCCGAAGCGGAAGCTGACGTTCTCGAACCGCAGGTGGCCGCGCGGCTCGGTGAGCTCGGTGCCGCCGGACTCGATCTCGGACTTCGTGTCCAGGATCTCGGTGATCCGGTCGGCCGAGGTCATCGCCTCCTGCGCCATCGCGAGGATGAAGCCGAGCGACTCGACCGGCCAGATCAGCGACAGCATCAGCGTGACGAACGCGACCAGCGTCCCGAGCGACACCGAGCCGTTGCCCACGGCAAGCGCCCCGAGCAGCAGCACGATCACCAGGGTGAGGTTCGGGATCACCTCGAGGAACGTCCAGAACCGCGAGGCGAGGCGGACCTTCTCGACCGAGGTGCCGTACAGCTTGACCGCGCCCTCGTCGAACTGGGCCTTGACGTGCTCACGCCGTCCGAAAGCCTTGATCACCCGGAACCCGAGCGCGGACTCCTCGATGTGCGTGGCCAGGTCGCCCTGCTGATCCTGCACCCGCCGGCTGATCGCCAGGTAGCGCTTCTCGAACCGCAGCGAGAGCCAGATGATCGGCACCGCGGCCGTCAATACGACGATGCCGAGTGGCCAGTAGAGGTTGAGCAGCAGGACGGTCACCACGCACAGCTGCAGCACGTTGATGATCAAGAACAGCAGGCCGAAGCCCATGAACCGGCGCAGCGTGGACAGGTCGACGGTGACCCGGGACAGCAGCTGTCCGCTCTGCCAGCGGGTGTGGAACGCCATCGGCAGCGCCTGCAGCCGGACGTACAGGTCGTGCCGCAGCTGGGTCTCCAGGCCGGTGACGGCACGGGACTGCACCCAGCGGCGGATCAGGATCAGCGCGGCCTCCGACACGCTCAGCGCGAGGGCCAGCAACGCGAGCGGGAGCAGGAGGTCGATCTCGTGGCGGTTGACCGGGCCGTCGATCACGGCGCGGGTGACCAACGGGATGGCGAGGCTGACGCCGACTCCGATCACGGAGGTACCGAACATCAACGCGAGGCGCCAACGATGCGGACGAAGGTAGGGGCGTAAACGCCAAAGGTTGCGGGATCGGGACGGAGCGGGGACCTGTTGGTCGGACGGCATCAGCTGGTGTGCACCCCCGGAGGCAGACGGAGCCAAGACGACACAGCCTTCAATTCTCCCTCATCGGAAAGCGCTTGTCCCGCGGTTTTCACCGGCCTGCAGCCACGCGGCACGCCGCCGCCGGTGCGCAGGCTTTCGCGCCGGACATGCGCGATCGAGGACTGTGTCAGAACGCAGCTGAGGTCATGGCGTGCCGGGCCGGGACGGCTCGGATCGCCACAGTTCGGGGTCACGGCGGTTGTGCTGAGTCGAGTCGCGCAGCCGGCGGCGTGAGTCGCGCGCCCTGTGGTGTGATCCGTACGACGGGCAGCACCCTGATCGGTCTCAGTCGCTGCAGGAGCTCGCGTCGTCGTTCGGCGCGGTGGTCGAGTTGGCGGTGGTTGCCGCCGTGTCCGAGTGCGGGTGGTGGGACGCTGGTGTAGGTGTGGCCGGTGGGGGTGCGGATCTGGATCCGCTGGGTCTGGCCGGGTGGGC